>Ga0114967_10000933_pt1 | contig 24532 bp, 15 predicted proteins | sample M_130628_MF_Meta_FD_92639 | JGI IMG/M metagenome (GOLD analysis project Ga0114967, IMG submission 92639) | Freshwater microbial communities from Lake Montjoie, Canada to study carbon cycling - M_130628_MF_MetaG | ecosystem: Environmental > Aquatic > Freshwater > Lake | place: Lake Montjoie...
CGTATTGATTTTTGGACTAGCCATATCCAGTGTCGCACTTTTTGGTTGCGGTAGCGATTCTTCACCGGTAACCACTCAGCCAGAGGACACTCAGGTCCCGTCAACTGAGCCAGCAATGGGAGGCACTCAAATAGCCAATCCAGCCTCCGAATACTGCATCTCCCAAGGTGGCACCTTGGAGATCGTCGACGAATCCACTGGACAAGTCGGCTATTGCAATCTTGCTGATGGAACACGCGTTGAAGAATGGGAATACTTCAACGCTGGTTGAGCGTAAGGCAGGGCTATGCGTTGTACTCTACAAATGTCATGACCACGGCTCATTCCGCCAAATTTGATCCATCTGATCCTGCGCAGCGTGAGCTCGCTATCCGCGTGGGACGCTCATGGCGCGAAATGCGTCGCGGTGCTGCCATGGGCAAGTTACTTGAACACTTTTTTGGTGTTGGCGAGGATGCACTTGAGTTCGGGCAGATGGACACCCTTGACCTCTTGGTGCAGCAACCAGGTTGGCGCATGAGTGACTTGGCTGAGGCATTGCGGGTTGATCCCTCAACAGCCACCAGGGCGATTCAACGACTCGAGAAATTCAATTTGGCAACGCGGTGCAGCAGCACCGATGACAAACGCGTCGTGGTCGTCTCTGCCACTCAATCTGGCCGTCAACGCCATGCCCAAGCCGCAGCCCGTCGACAAGAACTTTTGGTGCATATCACCACCGCTTTCAATCAACGCGAGATGGCCGAATTGGCTGCCTATCTTGAGCGTTTCGTCGGATCGCTTGATGACTTTGTTGACAATCTCCATCCCGAGTAACTAGCCGAGCGACCGTTTCAGTCGCTACGCTGGCATTCATGCTTGCAGCAAATATTTGGCACTGGTGGGTCGGCGTAGTTTTGACAGTTGTGGGTATTGGCGCAGTTGCAACCGTCGCCGCTGGCTATGTCAAGCAAGTCTCCGCCAGCCGTTTTCCCGGCAAACGCCAACGCCGCGGCCACGACGAGGGCTGAGTTATCTCCCAGTCGGGAACCCAAGAGGCGTGGAAGCATTCGCCTCTGATCATTGATCTTCTCGCCCGTTCAACTTTTCCGTCACCTAATACTTCCGTGTCCTGCGCAGTCTCGGGTGGGGCCGATTCACTCGCTCTTTTGGCCCTTGCCGTCGCCGCCGATCTTCAGGTCACCGCCATCCATGTCGACCATGGCATTCGCTCAGGCTCGACAACTGAGGCCCGCATCGTGGAACACGCCGCCCGCGCCGTAGGAGCCGATTTCAAAGCTCTCACAGTGCAGGTGAGCCCAGGACCAAACTTGGAGGCCCGAGCCCGAGAGGCTCGCTACAGCGTCCTTCCCAAGGATGTTCTGACTGGTCATACGGCAGATGATCAGGCAGAAACAGTGCTCCTGAATATTTTGCGTGGAGCCGGCATCGATGGTCTCGCTGGCATGCGCCCAAGTGGCGGCCCGAGTGGTCAGGTGCGTCACCCAATCTTGGGTATCAGGCGCTTTGAAACCGAAGCGGTCTGTGCTTTGCTCGGCTGGGAACCCGTTCGCGATCCCTCAAATGAAGACCAGTCACTATTACGTAATCGTGTGCGCCACCAGATCTTGCCCTTGCTCAATGAGGCATCTAGTCGCGATTTGGTGCCCATTTTTTCCCGTCAAGCCAGTCTGATGGCCGACGATTCGGACGTCCTTGATGCCCTCGCCAAAGAAATCGACCCCACCGACGCCAAGGCTCTTGCGAGCGCACCTGTGGCTTTAGCGAGACGGGCTATTCGGCTCTGGCTGAGCACGACCCATCCACCCGATGCAGCCTCTGTGGAGCGGGTTTTGGCGGTGGCTCGAGGTGAGGTCACAGCCTGCGAATTACCGGGCGGATTGAGAATTAGTAGAACAAATCAGCGCATCTTTATCACTCCCGCCCCTGCTCAGGGCTAGCCTGACCGTCGTGCCGCCAAAGTTACGAGGAAAATGGGCTCTGGGAATTACCCCCCGGAACTTCACATGGATTGTCAAAGACCGTCTCGCTGTGTGCGAACGCCCTGGTGGTTATGGCGACAATCATCGCCGGGTTCGCCGCCAAGAGGAAATCATCTGGATTCGGGAGAACCATTTTGGGTGTCTGATCAGCATCATCGCTGCTCCTCACAACCTGCACAACTACGACGAACTGAGCGTCAATTATCAGCACCGTCCGTTCAACAATGAGAACAACGAAAAAATTGACGAGTGGGCTCGCGGATTGTTTAAAGAACTCAAGAAGTTGCTGACAAATAACGTCAAAGTCATCGTGCATGGCGAAGAAGTCGGCGACATCATTATGGGCGCTATGGCTGCCTTTGTACGTTGGCAAGGCATGGTTGAAGATCCCATCGAGGCCATTGCAATCGGTGAGAAGTTAGCGGGTCATCAACTTGATCCTTCGGCACGCGAACTCATCATGCGCGCCCACCTCTTGCGCTGACTGACAACACAGTCTTCACACGCCCTTCTACAATCATCTGATGGACAATCCCGCTGCATGGCATCCAGATCCGACCGGTCGTCACCAACTTCGCTATTGGGACGGTCAAGACTGGACCGAACATGTCAGCGATCACGGTGTTCAGGCGATAGATGCTGATCTCACTAAAAAAAGCACGCTCGACAAAATTGATGATGCTCTTTCATTTGGTAATCACATCGATTCCGCGAAGATTCAACAGCAAGTCGGCGATGTTTCAGCAGCGAATGTTGGTCCAGGAGGCGGGACTCTTTTCACCGAATCTATTTTGGTCGTCAATCAAAAACTAAAACTGATTGAACTCAATAATCAGTACTTGGTTTTTGATAGTTCAGGAAAACAGATCGGATCAGTCAATCAAGTTGGTCAAAGCACTGCGAAAAAACTTCTTCGTCTCGTCTCAAGTCTCGATCAATTCCTCACTCACAAGTTAGAAATCAGCGATATGAAGGGTCAAGTTGTCTTACGCCTCACTCGCCCGGCCAAAGTTTTCAAGAGCACTGTGATCGTCAGCGACGGCGCTGATCGCGAGGTCGGTCGGATCGTTCAAGAGAATATGATCGGCAAAATAAACTTTTCTTTGCAAGTTAGTCAGCAGCAGATCGGTGCTATCAAGGGTGAGAACTGGCGAGCCTGGAATTTCCGTATTGAAGATGCTTCTGGAACTGAAGTCGCGCGCATCACCAAAAAATTTGAGGGCATTGCTAAAACCTTATTCACGACTGCCGACAACTATGTTTTGAATATTCATCGCCCACTGGAACAACCACTGATTTCGCTTGTCGTGGCCGCTGCCCTAAGCATTGACACGGCTCTCAAACAAGATGCTCGCGGTCTCGGCTAAGCCTAAATACTGATTGTCACCTACGCTCTAGAGCATGAGTCAAGTTGTCGTGGTTGGTGCTGGTTTGAGTGGTCTCAGTGCGGCCCGTGCCTTGCAAGACGCTGGACACGAGGTCGTTGTTTTAGATAAAGGTCGTGGTCTCGGCGGACGTATGGCCACGCGGCGCATCACTACAAGCGATGGATCAATCGCCACTTTCGATCATGGTGCGCAGTTTTTCACAGCGCGCGATGAAACATTCACATCCCTGGTTGCGCAATGGATGAGTGATGACGTGGTCAGGGAATGGTGTCGAGGATTCGGCGGCGATGATGGTCACTCACGTTATGTGGTGAATAACGGTATGACTGCTTTGACAAAACATTTGGCACATGGGATTGATGTTCGTACATCAACATTGGTCTTTGCTGTCAAACCCTGTTCATCGGACACTCACCAATGGACCGTAGTGATCGATGACAATTCGCGCATTGATTGTGATGCAGTGGTGATGACCTGCCCACTGCCACAGTCGTATTCCATTACGGTCAGTACAGGCATTGAATTGCCTCCAGACTTGTTGATGACTGATTACGATCGTACGATTGGATTATTGGCTGTCTTGGATGGTCCATCAGTGATTCCTGCACCAGGGGGATTACAAAATCCTGACGATGTTTTCTCGTGGATCGGCGACAATCAGGCCAAAGGAATTTCTGCTGTTCCAGCGGTGACATTTCACGCCAATCCCTCTTGGAGTTTGGCTCATTGGGATGACTCGCTTGATGAGGGGCAGGTGCTTCTCACACAGGCTGCGCAACAATATTTGGGATCGGCAAATATTTTGGTCAGTGAGTATAAGAAGTGGCGCTTTGCGACACCGCGTAAAATGTGGCCCGAGTCATATTTCGCCGTTGGCTCACTGGTTTTTGCAGGTGACGCTTTCGCGGGACCCAAAGTTGAGGGTGCGGTGCTCTCAGGACTCGCCGCCGCCAACTACCTCACTCAAACTTTTTAGCGGACGGAAGCAAGAAGCGCGTTCGGAGCGAAGCGCAAAGCCACAGTTGCAGCCGTATTCGGTAGATCTTCACACGCCTCTTCGGCAGCCTCGACATACATTTCCGCTAACTCAATCGCCGCTTCAATGCCACCATTTGAACGCACGATCGACAAAGCCTTATCGCGCTCAGCAACATTTAACGGCTTGCCAAGAACATCGGCCAACTCACTGGCGGGGACTCCGCCATTTGCCAAGGTGTACAACACCGGCAAGGTGTACACGCCCTCAACCATGTCATGACCCGATGGCTTTCCGAGTTGCGCGTCGGTTGCCGACAAATCAAGTACGTCGTCGACAATCTGGAAGACCATGCCGAACGCTTCACCGTAGGCAGTCAAAGCATTGACTAAACCGCGATCAAATTTAGAAACCAAACCGCCAATGCGCGCCGCCGTGGAATATAGAGAAGCAGTCTTTCCACTAATGGATGACAAATAACTTTCCAGCGGACGAGCGACATTATATGTGTGACGCAGTTCTTCAATCTGACCTTCGCACAAACGACCAATCGTGCGTGCCAGCAGAGCAGCAACTTCTGTGCCAAGTGACGCAGCAATCTCTGAAGCGCGGGCCAACAAAAAGTCGCCCGCAAGAATCGCTTGCAGGTTTCCCCATTTGGCGTTCACCGTCTCCACACCACGCCGAGTTGGCGATTCATCCATCACATCATCGTGATACAAAGAACCGAGATGCACGAGTTCGCAGGAGATGCCTCCTTGAATGGCTTCCTCGGTTGTCGGACCACCAGCAACTTGGGAAGCAACGACGGAGAACATCGGGCGCAGACGCTTTCCGCCCGCTAACAATAAATGCGAGGCGATCTCGGTCAAATAGGCATCTGGCGTCTTGACGGAGGCCATCAAGGCCTCATCGACGCGAAGACGATCTGCGTCAGAAGACTCGAGATCGAAAAGCGGAGAAGTGCCCACGAATTGAGGATATGCCCGATTTCAAGCAGAGGCACAAACGAGATGAAAATTAGAAGATGAAACTGTCGTCACATGTCCTCAACAGCGAAAACTATTGCGAACTGAGACTGGCAGCGAACATTCCTTGACGCACCAACTTCTCCGTTTCAGCGGTTCGCTCGTCAAGTTGCTCCAGCGTTACACCCTTGATCGTGGCGGTGCAATCAAACTGATGTGGATACGGCCCCACTGGCGAGCCAGTGTCCACACCCACATCAAATGTTTCTCCACTCATCGAGAAAACGAGGGGCACCGTGTTTTCAATGCGTCCCATGGCCACAGTCTCACCATCTACGAGCAAGGACAAAAGTCCACCTGCTCCAAAACCACCGTCATAATCAAAGACCACTTCAATCGTGTGCTTGCCCACAGCAAGCGATTGTTTGGCGGCTACTGATGTATGAACATGTCCATACCAGTTGTAGTGAAACACTGGCACCGTCTCGGGCGTGAGGTACAACGACCAGCCCGCCATATTTCCACCTTGACATACGATGACTCCCTGCGCGCCACGAGATGTTTCTATGTCAGCGGTGATGCGATACGAACAGTTCTTCAGATTCAGTACTGATGATTCAGGCATGCGCTGATGTGCGGTGGTGTACGTCATCTTGCGGATGCCATCTAAAACATGGGGAACAGCAAAGTCTCCGTGACGCGGTGAGGCGGGATCGCGCATCGGGTAGATGCCATACGTGCGCGCCTGTTGGTCAAACACTTCTTGGAGCTCACGCAATTTCTCTGGGTGCTGGGCAGCGAGATCAACGGCTTGTGAGAAGTCATTCTCAACGTCATACAACTCCCATTTTTCTTGCGGTCCATCAAATTCAAATCCCGCAAGACGAATCCATGGCAACCGTCCATGGAAACACGAAGCCATCCAACCCTCATGGTAGATCGCACGGTTACCGAGAATCTCAAAATACTGCGAACGCCGTGTGCTCGGCGATGACGCATCGTCAAAGGTGTACGCCATTGACGTGCCGTGAATCTCCATTTGCTCAATACCGTTGACATGTGTCGGCGGTGTAATGCCGACAACTTCATAGATCGTCGGGGCGATATCAATAACATGATGAAACTGTGTTCGCAATCCTCCTGCGTCACGTATTTTTCGCGGCCACGAAATAGCCATTGCATTACGCGTGCCACCGAAATGTGAGGCCACTTGTTTCATCCACTGAAAAGGCGAATCCAAAGCCCAGGCCCAGCCCACATTGAAATGATTTTCGCAACGATCAGTTCCGAAATCATCCATATGCGCAAGTAACCATTCGGGATCTTCATGGCGACCATTTTGAAATGACGGCGCACTCCACGCACCGTGGACTGTGCCTTCACCTGAGGCACCGTTATCACCGGTGATGTAGATCACTAATGTGTTGTCCATCTCGCCAAGATCCTCAATGGCTTGCAAAACACGATGAATCTGAGCATCGGTATGAGCCAAGAAGCCTGCGAAGGTTTCCATCAGTCGCTGCGCAACGGGCTTGTATTCATTGGGGTAATCGTCCCACGCAGGAATCTGTTCGGGCCGCTGCGTTAACGCTGTGCCAGCCGGAATGACTCCGAGTTCGAGTTGGCGCTTGTAGATATGTTCACGTAAAGCATCCCAGCCGTCATCAAACTGACCCTTGAACTTGTCAATCCATTCTTGGGCAACATGATGCGGTGCATGCACTGCGGGTGTCGAGAAATAACAAAAGAACGGACGATTCGGCGTGGATGCTTTTTGACGTTGCAACCAAGTGATCGCTTGATCAGCTAGGTCTTCGGTGAGGTGATAACCGGGTCGATCAAGATGGGGAGATATGGGAGTTGTCTGATCGTAGACAGGAGGTTCCCATTGTGATGCTTCGGCACCAAGAATGCCATAAAAACGATCAAAGCCCATTCCAGTCGGCCAACGATCAAATGGTCCGGATGGACTTTGCTCCCACGATGGAGCGAGGTGCCACTTACCGAAACATGATGTGCTGTATCCCGAGAGTCGCAACACTTGCGCGACTGTTGCCGCTTCCGGCGGGATGGCGCTGTCGTAACTAGGAAATGAATTGGCGATCTCGGTGATGCCACCCATATGCACTGAATGATGATTGCGACCAGTTAATAATGCGGCTCTCGTCGGCGAGCACAACGCCGTTGTGTGAAACTGGTTATAGCGAATACCGCGAGCGGCCACATAGTCAAGACCTGGGGTCGCAATGGGACCACCGAATGTTCCAAATGAACCGAATCCCACATCATCCAAAAGAATCACCATTACATTCGGTGCACCCTCTGGTGCTTGCGCGACCTCAAGTCGACGGGGCGTTGACTCCCCCATCAATCGACCAATGTCACCCGTGAACTGAGGTGTCGGACGCGGCAACGATGTTGTCACTGTTGCAGACTCGATATTTCAAAGACCCCGAGAGCCGAGATCACCAACTGCGCGTTGCCAGTGATTGTCAGTGTTCCATCTTGGATTGCTTCGGACAACTGTACTTTGGTCGTCAAAATGTCAGCCCAAGTTTCAAGCGTGCAGTGAATCGTGACGTCGGCATTTTCTCCGTCGGTCGGACAAGCGATCGAATGACGGATATGAAGTCCGGTTGTCTCGCGATCGGTAAATGCAAAAGCGATATGCAAGTTGATGCCCTCGGCAAGATCTGGATCAAGTAGGACGCGCAAAATGTGTACCGAACTCGCAACAGGTGAAGTGAGCACTTGATGGCGATGAAAGCCGTGGTGATACATCCGCGATGTATCAATAGTTCCTTCCAAACTCATGGCACGCAATAAACACCAGTTGCGAATATTGGCTGCGGGCGTACGTTGCGCGATTGTTCGCAGGCAGGTGGCTAATAACGCGCGATCTTCACTATCGCCTTCTTCTGAACGCACGAGCCAGGTGGCAAGTTCAGTGGCCCAGCGGATGTCATCACTGGCGATGGATTTTTTCACCAAGTCGCGCACTGTCGATCGGCCACCAAAGCCGGCGATCATGCGCTTCGAACGCTCATGGGTGGGAAGAGGGAAAAGTTCGGACTCTTCACCGTCAAAGAAGCCAAAAAGTCCGTTACGAATTTGGCGGACGTGATGCTCGGCCACTCCATAACCCTCGCTGGTGATGAAATCATCGTCGGCATGTGCTGGCAAAGAAATCACATGACCGAGATCACTCGCCAAGGTGCCGCGATTTGTATGTCGCACGGCCTGATCCCATAAAAACTGGATCGCATCGCGATATCGCAGGACACGTTGCGCTATTTCGGCACTACCCGACATGGGCGGGCCATGGGCGGCGACTAAATGTTCGGCCTTCAACGACAAGAGGTGGTCAATACCCGTCACCAGCACTCGCGGGTCACGGTATTCCTCACCACGAATGGCAAAAATATTGAACAAAACTGGCCACACCAAGTTATGCACCGCTACCCCGAGGGTCGGGAACCAATATGTCACCGAATCGTCGGCATCCGACGGCGCCAAGGTCACTTCAACGGGCAGTCCCGCCACCGTGATTGAGGCCCGATCGCCAAAAGTGTGGTCGGGCGGGGTGAAAGTTGAGGAAAACGGGGCGTGAGCGGGGTTGTGATAAAAATGCCCCAATCCGACATTGACCACGCCGTCTGGACCCGATTTCGGCAACATGATGGCGAACTGCTCAATCAGACCGCGAATGTAGGTCGTGGCGATCTCAGAACTTGCCCGAGCACGGTTGTAGGCCACCTTTTCATGCCCATACACAGGGGTTGAGCGGGGACTCCCGTCTTCATAGATGGCGTCGGTTCCCATGATGTAATGGAAGTGGGTATACATAATGGCCACGATCGGGCGGTCGGTGACTTGGCGTAATTCGGCGATAGCGGCCCGCATTTCCTCCGTCGAATCACCGGTATCAATGGCAATAATGCCGTCGGGACCTTCAATAAATGTCTGATTAGAAAGTCCATTGCCAACAAAAGTCCAAACTCCAGGACGAACTTCGTAAAAGCGACGCAGCAAAACCTCAGATTGCTGAGCGTGCTGGCGGTGGGTGATCTGCCCGTCTGCCAATGTCACAGTTTGCGAATGATCGGGGGCGAATGATCGCGAGTTTTTAATGTTCACATTCCGACTCTAGGTCTTATTTCTCCCCAAAGATTCCCTGGAGAAAATGTGCACATTTTCACTATTCTGAGACGTTCAGTGAGCCATGTCTCACATTTGTTTCGGTGTGCCACGCCACCTCATACCACCACTCCTCACAGATAGAGTGACAAACAAGTGACTTCACTTCGACGAAAGGTAAAGCATGTTTGAACGCTTCACAGATAGGGCCCGTCGTGTTGTTGTGCTGGCCCAAGAAGAAGCCCGATTGCTGAATCACAGCTATATCGGCACAGAGCACATCTTGCTCGGACTCATTCACGAAGGTGAAGGAGTAGCTGCGAAGGCTTTGGAAACTCTGGGCATTTCGCTCGAAGCAGTACGCGCTCAAGTTGAAGAAATTATTGGTCAGGGTGGATCGTCGCCATCGGGTCATATTCCTTTCACACCGCGTGCCAAAAAAGTTCTTGAACTGTCATTGCGTGAAGCACTGCAGTTGGGTCATAACTACATCGGCACCGAGCACATCTTGCTCGGACTTATTCGCGAAGGCGAAGGAGTTGCCGCACAAGTTCTCGTCAAGTTGGGCGCCGACCTCAGTCGAGTGCGTCAACAAGTTATTCAGTTGTTGTCGGGTTATCAGGGCCCACAGGGCAAGGTCGAAGGTGCTCCTGGCGGTGGCAAAGAAGCCGGCAACGAGCGCACAGCTAAAGGCGAAGATGGCGAAAAAGGCAATAGCCAAATTCTTGATCAGTTCGGTCGCAACCTGACGCAGTTGGCTCGCGAAAAGAAACTTGATCCAGTGATTGGTCGGGCCCGCGAAATGGAACGTGTGATGCAGATTCTCTCGCGTCGTACCAAGAACAATCCGGTGATCATCGGTGAGCCCGGTGTTGGCAAGACTGCCATCGTCGAAGGTCTCGCACAAAAGATTGTCAATAATGATGTGCCTGAGACTTTGCGCAATAAGCAGTTGTACACACTTGACCTTGGTTCGCTCGTCGCTGGTAGTCGTTACCGCGGTGACTTTGAAGAGCGTTTGAAGAAAGTTCTCAAAGAGATCAAGACTCGCGGCGACATCATTTTGTTCATCGACGAAATCCATACGCTGGTTGGTGCTGGTGCTGCTGAAGGCGCCATTGACGCGGCCAGCATTCTCAAGCCGATGTTAGCTCGTGGTGAACTGCAGACTATTGGTGCGACGACGCTTGATGAATACCGCAAGCACCTCGAAAAAGATGCCGCTCTTGAGCGCCGTTTCCAGCCCGTTAAAGTTGATGAGCCATCGGTTGCACACACCATTGAGATTCTTCGTGGCGTGCGCGACAAATACGAATCGCATCACCGTGTCACGATCACCGATCAGGCTTTAGTCGCTGCGGCCAACTTGGCCGATCGTTACATCGCCGACCGTCATCTTCCCGATAAGGCCATTGACCTGATTGATGAGGCCGGAAGTCGTTTGCGCATTAAGCGCATGCAGACTCCTCCCGATCTCAAAGAGATGGAGACGCGGCTGACTGAAGTTCAAGAGGCCAAGAAGAAGGCCGTTGAAGATCAGAACTACGAAGAGGCCAGTCGTCTGCGTGACGAAGAGAAGAGCATCCAGGCTGAAAAGGCGACGAAAGAAGCCGAAATCAAGGCCAGTGGTGTTGACCTGTTTGATGAAGTCGACGAAGAGTGCATCGCCGAAGTGCTCAGCATCTGGACTGGTATTCCGGTCTACAAGTTGACTGAAGCCGAGACTCAAAAACTTCTCAACATGGAAGGTGAGTTGCATAAGCGAATCATCGGTCAAGAAAACGCCATCAAGGCTGTGTCACAAAGCATTCGTCGTACGCGTGCGGGTCTCAAGGATCCGAAGCGTCCGAGTGGATCGTTCATTTTCCTCGGACCAACTGGTGTGGGTAAAACAGAACTCGCTAAGACACTGAGTGAGTTTTTGTTCGGTGACGAGAAGTCGCTGATCACTCTTGACATGTCTGAGTACATGGAGAAGCACACTGTGAGTCGTTTAGTCGGTTCGCCCCCTGGATATGTCGGATACGAAGAAGGCGGACAACTCACCGAGGCCGTACGTCGCAAGCCGTTCAGCGTCGTGTTGTTTGACGAGATCGAAAAAGCTCACCCCGATGTGTTCAACACGTTGCTGCAGATTTTGGAGGAAGGTCGTTTGACCGATAGCCAAGGTCGTTCGGTTGACTTCCGTAACACGGTGATCATCATGACGTCCAACCTCGGTACAGCCGACATGCGCAAGAGCAATATGGGCTTCACCAAGATTGACGAAGCGATGAGCTACACGCGGATGAAGGACAAGGTTTTGGATTCGTTGAAGAATCATTTCCGTCCCGAGTTCTTGAACCGTATTGACGAAGTCATTGTGTTCCACGAGTTGGCCAAAGAAGAAGTCATTCAGATGGTCGATCTGATGTTGGTGCGTTTGGCGAGTCAGTTGGAGAGCCAGGGTCTTGGTATCGAACTCACCGTTGCTGCCAAAGAGCATTTGGCCGACAAGGGTTACGATCCGCAGTTGGGTGCACGTCCGTTGCGTCGTGCCATTCAACGACTCATCGAAGATGCGCTCAGCGAGAAGATTTTGTATAAGCAGTTCACTGCGGGCGAGATCATTGTCGTTGACGTTGAAGACGATCCTGAGCGTCCCGGTGAAAAGCAGTTGGGCTTCAAGGCAGTCGAAGGTTTCCAACCTCCGGCCGCTATTGAACTCGCTGGTGTTGGCGATGGTGGATCAGCCACCACTCCCGACGCCGACCCCGAGTGAACTAACTTATTTCGCGGATTACCGCACTGATGTCAATTTTCTCAGTTCTCATTCCGTTACTGAATTAGACGTGGCCAGTGTTCGGTACGATCACTGAAACACGCAACCAAATACACATGTTCTTCATCAATCATGAATATGGCTTCTTGTGAAGCTCGGCGACCAAAATCCCGTGCCTGATCAAGTTCTAATCCCCAGGCAATAATGCTCGGCTCTGAATTTTTCTCATCATAAAACGAACCTGCGCCAAGTACGACTCGACCACCTGCGGCCAAGACGTCTTTGGCAATAAGCGCATTGACATTATCTCCGACTAATTCAACACCCTGCGGATTCCATCCGGTAATGACGTACGCCGGCCCAGGAAATGGCCAATCGATAGCAGCACTTGGACCATTGAGAAACAATGTCTGGCTCGGTGATACTTCGGCACTAATCACTGTGTCCTTATAGTTGGCCCAACGTTCGTCCTCAACCCTAACCAATTCTTCTCCACCAAAAACAATCTGGAGTGTCGGTGCAATTTTTTCTGCAAACGTCGCTATTCGACTCATTGACGTCCGCAATTCAATGCGATCAAGAGATTCCGCTACTAAATCAACCTCAGCTAATACTTGGTCGTCTACATGGAAAACTCGGGCCTGTTCAATATTCGAGTTGTAGGCATTAAGTTCAGATAACAATTCTGGAGATGATTCAACTCCATCAAGAACCACTGCGAAAACTTGGAATAGTGGGGGGGTCCCATCGAGCATGCGACCAAATATCGGAATTCCGAATCGACGCAACGGATAGTCCCCATCATCATCCTGTTTCACTGCAAGTGCCCCGAGTTCGGCCTCAATTGTCACCCCCACATGGCGGGTGGCGGTGAAAAAATTGTTTTCAACTGTTCTCAATAAAACTACGGTTTCGCCATTATCAAACCGAATCGGATCATTGGGATCTGGGGACAAACTGATTTCAACGTCGTCGGTAAAATTGAAAGAATTAACGACCCGGCTGAAATGGTGAGGATAAGTACTTACTTCACGTTCTTCGCCAGAATATTCACAGTCAACGGCGAGCGTCACCCATCCGATACCAGTGAATCTTGACGACACGCCAAGGCAACCATCAGTGATGAGTACTTCGATCGGGCAAGGCTCCTCATCTTTATTGACGGGATGCACTGGTTGAGCCGTAAACGCTCGAGCAAAAGCTGACCCCGAGATCTTCACGATTGCACTATTTTCAGGACGATCAAAATTAAGATCTAGTGCTGGATGTTCGCCCGAAAAACGGTCAAAAGAGAAACTGATTTCTTCATATGAGGCAATCACACGGCTGCCATCATCCGCAAACTCTAAGCAAACTTCTCCCACTTCAGTAATCACGCTTTGAAATGCTCGGAAAATATTGATCGGAAGATTCAATGACCATTCACCAGAGTCAGAACCGCCCTTCAAACAAACTGCCGTTGACTCGCCACATGCGAACCACCAACGATTTCCAGTAGCCGCCCGTAAATGAACATAACCTCTGAGATCGCTGAGAGCATTTTCAAGATGTGGAGTGACAACCCCAGTCATCGCCCATTCTTCAGCCGGAATTGAAACAATCATTTTTCCCCCTATTTACCAAATTTACATCAAACGATCAGGCAATCAAAAAGCGTGATCAAACTGATAAGGCAAAAAGTCAATCACGCGAACGAAAACGCTATTTCTAAACATCAACTTCAGTTCTGCGATATTCGATCCTCAGTCCTGGCAATGGACTACGAATAATCAAATCATCCATTCCAATCTCGGCTGCTCCATCTTCAATCACGCGGAGAGCAACGGACCGATCGCTTGCGTTGAACTGTAAACGAGCCACCGCAACAACCGAACTTTCGTATTGATGTGGATCATTTTCAACCAATTGATGTGAATCGTTTTCGACCTTTATGACCGAATCAACCCTTCTCCCAACAAATGAAATGAACTGGTCACTACCAGACCATTTCGGCTGATAACCGGCGTGTGTCACGTCAAAATTTGAGGCCCAGGTCGCAATATCTCCTGATAATTTAACAATTTTCTCAATTGGGTCCTCAGCTATTTTCTCGTGGTGAACACCATATTTCAGCCACAAATATGATTTGACAAATGACAGTTGAAATGATTTTTGTGTAACACTCGCATTTATGACGGACGAACCGAGGAAGCGTCGATGTTCCAATTCGCTGTCTGTCGACTGCGAAACATGGACAGCAAAACCTCTTACGCTATCTTCTTGGTTGATAAATTCTGCGTGCACTTCTTCTAGTAACCGCTCTGCACTAAAGCAGCGAGAGCTTGCCTCTGTTGTTTCTACCGACACGATGAAGCGCTGATCTCTACCCCGAATCATCCCTCTCTCAATGAATTCATATCGCTCTTCATCAGAGCCAAGTTCACGAGTAATTTGATCCTTCAGAACAGGATCACGCAACTTCTCTAAGAGCGCGGGGAGTGAGTAGTCGTAACCTTTCGGAACAACATGAGTCACTCTTTCCGGACCTAAGTTATCTAAAAGTCTGATGAGTAAAGTTTCTGCTAGATGGCCGCCATTAACTACGAAGAGCTTCTCATCTTGCTTAATGAGCGACTGATCGTTGCAAAACGAAAAACTGGGTAAGTTCACTCGCAAAAATTCAGCGCTCTGAATGGTCGAACCATCAACCAATTTGCCTGGATTTGAAGGAACTAGCAGTTGTTCGACAAAGTCAACAACTGGATCTTCTACTGAGATCAAAACCATCTGTGGAAATGTCTTGGGGCATAGGATCTTAATGTGTTTTTCTAATGATCTGTTGTGGATTTGAACAATCAGTTGAAGGTTGGAATTCTTTTCTCCTCGTCCAAAACTTGCTTCAATCTCACGAAGGATCGAGATATTTTGCAAGTCCTGATCTCTTGATCGACTGAAAAGAAAAATTTCGTTAGCTTTAGAAAAGTTGTATTCAGCCACAATTTCCGAGACTCGATTTGTGTGTGGAATATAAAATGACTGTTGAGGAATACGATCGTCGATAAATGCTTCCAGGCGATCGGCTCCCTTGCTACCAAAAACCACAAAGAAAGTATCTTGCCCAAGATCAATACGTGAACTCTTTATGGTTTCGTGCCTGCCATTTGATTTACCCTGATTGACGCCATGAGACGCTGTTCGAGAAGTAGGCGACAGATCATGGACCTTGCCCCTGTGTAACAAGATTGAAGGTTGATCTTCCTCTACATTGACAAGTATTGTTCTATTTCCAGGACTATGGCCCATCGCATAACGAGCACGCAGTGACTTGTCTCGCCCTCGCCAAGTAGTCCTAATGATCAACACAACAATTGCGAGTCCACCAATCGCTAGCCCGCCTGCCAGAATGGCGCCGAAAAGGCTTTGAGGAAAACGGTCTTGTTCAAATTGACTAGTCATAAACACAAGAGTCCATGTCACGAATTGGCGGATGCCTGTTGGTAGAGATTGCACTCGCTGCATTGAATCGCTGACATCACACGTCGTACCAAATTGCCCAGACGCACACATACGCGCAGAAAGTCTTTCTGTGAAATACAGAGTTCCGGAAACCACGGTCAGCGCCAAGGTGGAACAGAGTGCAACAAAAGTTAAACGGTGCCTTTCAGCAAACCAACGGACTCTGTTAAATACCGATAGCAACTGGGCGATGTAAACGAGAGTGACGTCCGACTTTGCAAGCTGACGGCGAAAAGTCATGAATATTGCAGCGACTGTTACAAGACCAGCAATCATAGAGAAGGTAATTTCAGAACCAACCGTCGATAGATCGAAAGGTAGAAGCATCAGATGCGCCAACGAAACAATTCCATAATTGGCAATTCCCAAGATGACAATTGTTGGGAACGCTATGAGCGAACCGTAGCGAAATAGATCCTTCGGTCTCGGTAAGGCAATATCTCTATTCGGATACTTTTTGGCTAGTTGCGCTCGATTCTTCCGAAGCGTCGAGAACCATATCAAGCCAGCTAAGGCTCCAAAAGGGGTTATAAATGTCCCCAAGTTCAAGCCGATAATTGAATTCTGAACAAAACTGACCTGATCAAAGTCACTTGAAAAGAGTTGCTGATTGCTCTTGTCGCCATACTCAACAATTTCTCCGCTAAGAGAGGCAGCTGGAAGGTCGTTCATTACTGAAGATAGGACGGTCGTTGCGGCTCCAACGCCGACCGAGCCAATCAAAGATGATTTGCTAACTACTTCTTGTGTTGCCGGATACAGCCGATTCGAAAACTCGGGCGATTGAACTAATCCAGAGCACAAAGTAAAAAATGCCAAAGCGAAAATCAGAATTTCCCAGGGTAAGTGTTTCAACAAATCGTGAGACGTTGTTATAGCTCGTGGCATCTGTTGATTGGCTTGAATTTTTCCAGTGGGGTTAGTCTTCAGATCCTTTGCTGCATGTCGACTATCTAGGAGAAACCCATAACAAGCCACAATTGAAGTCGGTACAACTGCAAACCAAAGACTGGTGGTGCTCAAGAATGTAACAGTGATGGTGACTATTAGTGCGATTCCGAAGATTCGTGACCACCTAGTCATTGTTGCACTTTTACTTAAATGCTGATGGCCCTCAGACAACTCTAAACGGCTGTCGTAAAGCCATGCTTCGTTTCTGACCAAACCTCTATTGCTCTGCAGTCCACTGACAATTTTCTTAACCCATTCCATCTCTGAGTTAACAAGAATTCGTGGAACAAGAGAGCTCTTTTTTTCAACTTCATTTCGACTATTTATTATTTGGATGAGTGAAAAAACGAGCATGATTGTCAGAATTGTTGTCGGCAACATCACAAGTAAATACTGCAGAAATCCCCAGTTAACAGATCGCCCTAGGATGAGATTTGTCGGCGATCCAAAGATCAGGCCAACGGCCGCAACATTGGCAGCTACAAATTGACTCAAAATCAACAGCCGAGCATTTTTGATCGTTGTCCTAAAAGCGATGTTGAGAACGATCGGTGTCATGATGAACACCACGATGTCGTTTGAGGTGACGAGGGTGAGAGCACTGCTCAAAATGAACAAGTACAGGATGAGTTTGTTGGTTTGTCCATCGCTCTTATTCGCAATTTTCCAAGCGTAATACTCAAACAAATGAGAGCGTCCCATGCCATACGAAATCAGCGAAAACGAGAAAATGAAGGCGAGAATCTCTCCACGTTTCTCAATGACATCCCCAACATCGCTCCAGACAACCATCTTCGCCAGCCACATAAATATGAGCATCGCAAGAGGTGCCAAATACACACGTGATGCTTCCCCGATAGAGCGTTGGCGGCCCCCAACTTCATTCTGAGATCTCGGCCAAATCCAAATGATGCCCGAGAGTCCGACGGCGATAAATCGCCAAATTGAGTGGTTGTTGTCGGTGAGTCCGAAAGCTGCAAGAACGATAACAAGCGTGGCAGTAACACTCATTATTAGATCTGACGCCACACGCTTGGGCTCACGAAACTTTTCTACAGTTTTCTTCTGCTGGTTCATAACTTAATTGTATTAATTGACCGACTCATTCGGTGATGCTGATCCTTTTTTTTGAATCATTTTGGGGTTCATTAGGCTCATGAACAACCCTCTTAGCGCAATAAAATTGTTACTATTCTTCAGCATGAGCAGCTTTCTAATCCTAATTCTGGTTCTTTTCCTAGGTATCCCAGCACTGCCCATCTTGGGTCCACTTGGGGTGATCGTTGGTGTCGGATGGGGGATTTTTTGGTTGTGGAGTTGGCTCTTCGACGACTAGCAGCTCACTGAAATCCCGTCAAAGATCGTTATTTCCTCGAAGAGTTGGAGCAGTCAATCAAGAATTGAGCGACTGCTCCAACTCGTCCAGTGCTGAATTGAGATCATCCACGAGAGAGTCGATCGTTGGTTGCAGATCATAAAGGTCCTGATTCAAATCATTGATATTTTTATTTAGATCATCAACTTCAGCCTGTGAACACGATGTCATCAAAGTCATCGCAACAACACAGGGGGCAATGCATAGCATGGTTCGAAAGTGAAGTTTCATTGATTTATACCTTTCCTATTTGGGTCACTTGATAGATCAAGTTTGATAAGGATGCTACTCCTAGAAGAGCAACTGCAGTTTTTGAAATCTCTGAAATTCGATCACTGCTTATTCTTTTAGACAGGACGAGAGTTAAAGAAAGAACAATTGCGAGAAATAGGAACACGATGAGGGTTCCCGCTGTTGGTTGGATCGTCATCATTTCAATTGGACCTTTGCTAAACAGCGTTGTGACAGCTCGTCCACACCCGCAACCCGGACAAGCCAATCCTATTTTTCTTAAGGGACACTCGTAATCCAATGCACTCCCCACCAGGGTGCCGATCGCACCAAATGATAAAATGGCGCCCGAGACAATTAACAAAAATCGCCCATCTTCTAATTGATGAGAACTTCTGCTAGGCACTTTCAAAACTACTAAAACCAACCGCGGTGGTTATTGACGTATCGGTTTTCGAATTCGGAATCTGATTGAGTGAGATAAACAATTCCTTCAATCAATCCAATAATGAACATCACCGGCGCGGCGATACCACAGGTCAATATTGAGACGAGCAACATGATGAGGCCCTCCTTGGTATATCCCAAAATAAATTTGTGGACACCGAAAACCCCTAAGAGGATCCCGCAAATACCTGCTGCAATCTTGTTCCCGCCACCAGAGCTCCCGCCGTTGTTGTGATTATTTGACATTTGAGTTCCTTTCATTACGTGGAAGAGGACTTAAGGAAACGCCTTCCTAAAAAGCCTACACCGAATTTCGGCGCTCTTCGTTCGCTCTAATCAGTCAGCAGTGCAGTATTTACCTGCCGACTATTTGTGCTTTAAAATTTATAGGTCTGACTTAGTGAGCACCCACGTTAAGTACCAGCTAATAAATGGCAAAGGGAGGAGTGCAGATATTGCAAAGCCCTTCAGTCCACGATCGCCATTAGATCGAGCGATTGCCGCCCCAACCGATCCGAGCAATACTGTCCAGCCTGTAATTGACATCACAATAAAACCAATAAGGGAGTGTGTTACTCGTAGCACTTTAAGCCCGATCTACTAACGAAGCGAGACTCACCGTAATTCCTAACGACGACAAAAACATTACGAGTGCACCAGGTCCACGATGAACTGCAGCTTCCATATCAAGATCTTCATAAAACCTTGCAACCCACGATGCACTTATTGATCCGTCAACAAATGTTCCAAATGTGAAACTCATTGTCGCGATCATCGCCAAGAAAGACGTCGATAAACCTACGATGATGATCCCATATATTTGATGGCGTAGAAAAAATACGCCCGCCCCAACAAAAATTAACATGAGGGCGAACAGAGTGGACGGTCCGACAAACGGAACAGCCCATCCTGGAATCCCAGATTCATTATTGAGTGTTTGTATATTTAGCCACGGCATATACCGACTTCCTACAAGGAGACCTGTTGCCAGAACGAAGCAACAGTAAATCGCCGTTCGAATTGGATTAATGACTAACCCATTCCACGCCTCAAAAGAACGTTGCGTCAATTCTGGAAGTCTTCCACTCAGGCTCACCGCGGCGATTGTGGCTACGGGCACACAAAGCCAGACTCCGACACCAGCTCCTACATCAACCGTGAATCGGCGAATTGTTTTTGGAACAATGAATGATGGGATCAATCGCGAGGCTGATTCGCAAATTATGAGAAACACAGTGCCAAAGAAAGCAACAAGTGCCCCTGGAATTGACCATCCTGGTGCGAGTTGTATTTTTTCCAAGGCGGCCAAGAGTCCAATGACGATGATGACCAATGAAATGAAGATTGAAACGTACCCAATCAGCGGAAGGTCAATGCCCTGAAAATGCCTCCTTTCGTCTTTCAGCCGCCCAAAACCCCAATCGGCCCAAACAAGCGACATTAAGAAGACGCCACTCACCACTGAGCAGATACCCGCCCATCGCTGGTCCATTCGCCCAGTATTTTCCAAGTGATAGATAGATGCTGTGAGTATCGCGACGAAAATAACGAAGAAAATTACATTAAGCATTAGCTTCTCGCCAAATAATAGAGTCCTTGTCGATCACCTGGACCCCACGAAGATTGATCATCTGTGTCCATCATTGGGTACATCACTTCGGTAGTTGACTGCACGTGATCTAAGTTCATGACATGTCCCAACTCGTGAAGAAGGAGCATGTATTGAGTTAGTCCGGACCCTATCCGCGTAGGCATATCTGTTGCCGCGTTCAGTACAACAGTTCCTGTTGTTATCTCTAAGTCACCACTTGAATTAACGATTGGAGCACAACCACCCCAACCAACAATTCTGTCTGATTTATCGGGTGCAATCTTCCTGAACTCTGATCGCGTGGCCCAAGCGATATCAATTGTTCCGCGACCACTATCACTAAAACTTGGGACCTCTGTAAAAGTTCCTGCATATTCAAATGAAAAGCCAGTCGCATCTGAAACTTCTTGTAGTGCAGCCTTCACCATTTCAATGGCGTTCAAAGGACCACCCTTTGAACGAAGTCTAAATTTGATTGTTAACCTCGGTGACCATCGAGCGGGAGACCCATCGAATTCAACCAAAAATTTATATGGACCACTTTTTGTTGGAGCGAATAGAACTCGAGAGGGCTTAATAACTAATTCAGAGTCTTCCAGCCTGGGCAAATTCGGCATTTCAACCGGCGGTGCCTCCATGTCATCGATAACAAAATCAAATTCATCGACTGTTGGGGGGGACTTCCACAACAAAAGTGCTTTTTCAAGATCAATCACTGCAACTTTAGGATTTTCAGAAAAGACCCGCAACTTTGCAACAGGAATAGCATCTGAAATCTCATGACTGATTGCTCCGAAAATAAAATTTCCTAAATTTGGAGACCAGCTTGTTTGAATCACTTCTTCAATTGAAGGCTTAACCAACCACATTGGCTCCCCTTGATAACGCTTCGTCTTAAAATCCAACGAAATATCTAAATCAACAAGATCCTGATTTGCAATAGATGCGTCACCTTCGAGTATTTCGCTCAAAAACTCATTCGCTCCCATGCTCATCAGTCCAGCACCGTCTCTTCTTCGGTGTATCGGTCCAGTTGATAAGAACAGTGATCCTACGATTCCAAGATCAGATTTGGTTTCATTGAGTAGATAATTCTGAGCATTTACTCTGGCCTCTATCTCGACCATGCGCATGGCATGACCGCTTGCGATGCTTTCCAATAGGTATCCGCGATGATTCTGGCCTGCCCCTGAAATTGATTCCGGTGAATTGTCTGGGTCAAACTTTTGGCCTTGTTGTTGGAGCTCAAAGGTGTTTTCGGCGACATCCTCAATACCTTCATATTTCCCAGTCAACCATCCTTGCTTGAAATGCTCACGACGTGCTTGGCTTACTAAACCATCAAATTTCAAGCCAACTATTTCGGGTTCAACTATCTGATGCGATAGAGGAAGTTCTAGATCAAAATTACGCACACGGGGATCCGGATTCTTCTGTAAAGGACCGAACGGCTCATGGACCAGGCGAGCAATAATCTCTTCCCATTCTTCGCCGATAGCGAGTAAAATTCTCAAACGTTTTTCCTGCGTTAACAAGGTATTTTTCACATGCCTCAGAACAGTTTCTAATTCGCGAATAAGATTTCGACGCGTATCTTCTAAATATTTCTTTTTTAAATAGCCAAAAATCTTCTTGACAATTGAAACAAAAATAATTAGGGCACCTGCGCATGCCCATATCAAACTAATTATCGCGGCTATCGGCGCCAAGAATGGAAGTACGACTAATAGAAACACAACAAGTAAGAAAAGGACTGATTTCAGAATTTTTTTTCGCATCCAGCTAAGCATTCGCCTAAACCAACTTTTTAACAGGCGTTGCTTTCGAATTTCTTCTTCTGCAGCTGATTTCTCTTGCTCCTCCCGAATTTTCTGTTCAATGACTTGAATCCTTTCAGAACATGCTTCAAGCGATTCCTGAATCGCTTGAAGAAATCTAGCGATGAGGCCGTCATAGCCCCCAGTACTGGAAACATCCTGTGATTCGCGCCGTGGCTGACGAACGATCAGAGCTCGATGCGTGATCACAAATTTACTTGAACCTGTAAATCGAAATTTCTCTATATCTAATGGAAGCGCAGATCCATCAATCAGTCCGAGAGCTGTAGTCCTCAGATGCACCCATAGCGACGGTTCCGGTCTTATTTGACGAGAAACTAGATCTATAGCTATGGACTGTCCGGTTTCCTTCTCCCCTTTGTCAACATTGAGGCCAATGCGAGACTGATTGCCTCCAAGAATTGCATCAAGTTTAGATTTCGCCCAGTCTTCTGCTCGTTGGATTTCTCTGACAACGTCACTCTTTACGAGTTTCGGAAAGCGAAAAGTGAGCCAGAAAAACAAGATTTTAAGTAGCTCACGAAGTCCGACTTGTGTTCGGGGTTCTAAGATTTCGCTGATCTCATCGGTATTAGTGACCTCAATGTTGTGCTCAGCTCTCAAGGACAAAATACACTTGTCAATCAAAGTCATGGCGTCTCGAGCATCAAGAGGAGCAAAGAGATTTTGGTCAAATGAAATAGGAATTGGGGACTCTCTTCGAAAAGCTTTCGAAAAAATTTGAGCTGGCAGTTCGGGAGCCAAGATAAATCGAGCCTTAGAACGCAACAACACGCACTCATCCGGGCCGATTCGCTGAAACTCATCTTCAAACGTTGTGTTAATGCGCCATAGGCCAGAAACAGAAGCAACCGCCGAAGCAACGTGCGCAATGTATTCGTAGTTTGGCGCTACCGGAATCAAAGGTTGCCCATAATTCATTTGTGTCTCGGGAATGACAACAACATTTCTCCAAATTTCAGCCTCATCGCTATACAGACTGTCAAATAGATTTGGCAAGGAACCTTGCTGAGCTGCAGGCAATACGAGGTGTATTTTCCTAATTTGCGTTTGAAAAGCCGATTTGTTCAGTTCCATCGCCAATGAGGCCGAGATCGCTCCAACAATCTTTTTGGTTTGCTCATATTTCCCTGAAATATGAGCACTAGATAGGTCAGCACCGAACGAATCAGCAAGAACAATTTGAGTTATGAGATATTCATTGACTTCTCGTTGTTGAAATTCAAGAAATGATTCCGTAGTCGTTGTCTTGTTTTCAGAAGAATAGTGCTTGACAACTAAATCACTCAGTCCCGTCATTGCCATATTACCTGATTCCAGCTGTTGATAGGTCTCCGGTACTACCAGTAAGAAAAAATCATTCAATAAGGATTGCTGTTGGATAGATCTGAACAAATCCTCAAGCGGTGCTAAACAAGGGCTTGGAAACGCGATGACAAGCCTCAGAGTCTCCATAAATGTCTCCTCAATGACCAATTTGTTACTGAACTAAGGAAAGAAGATAGTTTGCGACCTGTTCTACCGCTGTCACATACACATCACTCAATTGGAACTCTAACGGGAATGCTCGATATTGCGAACTTCCAGATTGGCTCTTAAACCATGCTGCTTCTGCATCCCGTAATTGCCGAGTCTTTCTGTGAAGGCTTGCGGCCGTTTCGCGGACAGCTTCCTGCCGCTCTTCAATGCTTTTTCCTTGGTTTGCTACCCAAATCAAAAGTGGCATATCGGCTGTTCTAGCGGGCTCATAGTCAAAGGTCGCTGTACCGACATTGCCCATACCCAGGTTTATTATCTGCAAGAACGCATCGAAGTGCTCGCTAGATTGGCCAGTTGACGCGTACATCTCAGCTGCTAAAGCCGAATTCAATGTTGATGTCATTGCTGCAACATCATGAAAATCTACAGAGCTCGAGGCAAACGAACCCACTGGCGGATAGAGCAACGGCAACGTGCCCACTCCATTGGGGGAAGAAACACGTATTACTCGAGTGAAATCTGATTGCGAAACCGAAAGACCAGAGATCGGATCAAATTCTTCATGCTTGCCGGGTTCAATACGCCCCGTTAAAATCCCGATGGTCCACCCACGAGCAAATGTTAGCCGCACTTCTGGAGCCAGTGGTAAGTAGTCTTCAAAGGGTCGTGAACGACGAGCGTCAAAGAAGGGGTCCGCGAAAATTCCGTTTCCACTATTTTTGCCTGCATCTGAATTGATTTTTGAATTAACGATCGGATTTGACAGCGAAAAGTAATTGGCCGCGGGCATGGGCCGGTAGCACGAGAAGATTTCTATAAAGGTTTCAGTACCTAGTCCGAATAATTCTGGCATTTCAGATCCGAGTTCACTATTCAGAACTCGTGTGATTTCTTTGGACACTTCGCTTGTACC
>Ga0114967_10000934_pt1 | contig 24527 bp, 26 predicted proteins | sample M_130628_MF_Meta_FD_92639 | JGI IMG/M metagenome (GOLD analysis project Ga0114967, IMG submission 92639) | Freshwater microbial communities from Lake Montjoie, Canada to study carbon cycling - M_130628_MF_MetaG | ecosystem: Environmental > Aquatic > Freshwater > Lake | place: Lake Montjoie...
CATATTCTTTATATTTCTGTCTATTGAAATAGCATCCCTTTCTCCAGTCAGGTCTAGTTATTGGTTTTGCGTACTCATTAATAATCATTTGAAGTTCTATTGGTAATTCCATTAACCTATATACACACTTAATCTTTAAATATATCTATAAAGATATATTTATATATATAATAATATAATGATTGATGGAGGTAGAATTACCGTACAGAAAATAAAGATAGCTAATCAAGTAAGACCTATCACGGAAGAAGAAGCATTTGAAGATTTGGAAAAACTAATTGATATACATCCTACTAAAAAAGATTTGAATAAGAAGATGGGAAATAAAATTGTTGACTACTATACATTTCCAAATAGACTAGATGTTATTACATATAAAAAGAATATTAATTTTTATGATTTTATTAAAGATCCATCTAAATATCTAGGACCTAAAGGAATTAAGTATTATAATAAGTTTATTAAAACAAATACACCATTTAAATTTTATGGTTTATATATGAATTCAGTTTCTATATTTAAACCATTATTAAGTAAATATATATATGAACTATTTAATCCGTCATGTATATTAGATCCAACAATGGGATGGGGTGGAAGACTTATAGGTGCAATGGTTATTCCTGATATAAAATATATTGGGTTTGATACTAATAAAGATTTAATAAAACCATATAAGAAAATGATTAAAGATTTACAGATTCAAAAGCGTGTAAAACTATTCTTTAAAGATAGTTCAAAAGTAGATTTATCTAAATATAAATATGATATGGTTTTTACATCTCCCCCGTATTATAAAGATAATAAAATGTTAGAACGATATGAAGACATGCCTATGTATAATGATAAAGAAGAATGGTATGATAATTTCTTTTATCCTGTTTTCAGTAATGCGTATGAGCATATGGAAAATGGTGGACATTTTTGTATTAATACTAATCCTGATGGATATACTATGTTAAAAAGATTTTTAGGAAGTTGTGATAAAAAAATAGATATTAAAAATCAGGCAGCTAATCGTGTTAGAGTAGAAGGTGAATTTAAAAATGTTTCAAAAGAATATATTTATATATGGATTAAATAGTTCCAAAAAAGCCAGTTTTGAGGCTCCCCTCAAAAGCTCTCTAGAGATTGTTATTTTACTATTACTAAGTTTGTTTTAATCTATTAGAATTGGTACATTTGGTACATTTTATAAGATATATCTTATATAGTACATTTAGTTAATTTTTCATGTTAAGAAAGATGGAAGAAAGAATTAATAATAATTAAAGTTTTAGTTATTATTAATTGTAATGCACGAATCAAATTCATTAGGAAGCACCGAGGATAGTTGGAGTGACGATATAGAAAGAATATTGAAAAATATATTATCTAATTGTTCTGTACTCATATCCGCACACAAAACAACATATTTATATTATATGAATTTACTTAAATATTTCAGAATCCCTATCATCCTACTAGCATCTATAAATTCAGTCTTTTCAGTTGGTCTTAATCAATTCGTGAAGCAAGATATAGTAAGCGTGACTAATTGTCTAATATCATTAATATGCGCTTGTATTAGTAGTATAGAATTATTTTTAAATATATATAAGAATCAAGAAGTAGAACTAAACGCTTATCAAGGGTATCAAGATATAGCTGTCAGAATAGGAACTACACTTAAATTAGATAGATGTAATAGAGACACACATGGACCACAGTTCTTAACATCTATATTACATGAGTATAAACAATTTTTTGATAATAGTTTAGTATTAATATATAATCTACCAGACCAAATTATTGAACTGGAAGATATAGGACATAAAAACAAATTACATATAATGGAAAAAGCACCTAGTTTCAGTTCACTAGATAGGATTTTATAGAAATCCTAAATCTTCTAATACTTCATTTAGTTTAGTAACACTCATTCTAGGATGCGATTTATCAATTAATACTTTTACAATATTATCAATGTCTGAAGGATCAGTTATTTCAGCATTGTGTTTCTTAACATATAGTGTTAATGGTTTATATTTTTTATGTCCTTCATATGAATTATCATCAGGTTTTACTTTCTTGGCTCTTGGTACAACAGCTTTTGATTCTTTTGGTGGTAATAGTTCTCTATATTGTTTAATCAATGAATTAGCATCATCAATTTCAGAAGGCGATGCGGAATCATAAAATTTAGTTCTAATAGCCTTCAATGCCTTAGTCATTACACCACCTCTGACTTTATTCTCTGATAGAATAGATTTAAAATGTGATACATAATTAGATACTAAGTCTGAAACATTTTTAGCTATGTGTTTATATGCTTTTTGATCCATTTTCATTTCTTTATAGTCTTGTTTAGATGGATGATATTTAAGATGTTCTTTATCGGCTTCAATCAGTTTCTTAAGTCCTTTTTTAGGGGTCTTAAGAAGTTTATCAACTTCATTGATGGAATCGTTTATTGATTCAATATCCTTATCATATATTTTTTTAGTTTTAGGTGCTTTACTAACTCGTTCAATCATATCTAACACTGTAGAAATATTTTTTGATTTAACTTTTTTAGGAATTTTAATAGAATCGACCATCTTAATAGAATCTTGAACTTCTTTAATCATATTTGATTTTGAACTTTTAGTTTTTGATCGTGATTTTTTAAGTTTAAAGTTTCCAGAGTTAATATCAAACTCACGTCTTAACGTCTCTTGGGTAACTAATGGTTCACCGCTTTTAGATTTTTTAATTTTTTTATTAATCATTTGAATCATTTCTTCATCTACACCGTCATAAGCTGTTGGTAAATCATTATTATATTTTCCATATTCTCCTTTTTTTACAATTGGCATTAATAGTATATAGTATTATTTTTTTAAATATCTATTTTTTTTTCTATTTTTTTTAAATATTTTTTTTTAACAATAAAACAAGGTTGTCCAAATGAGTCTGTTATTCTTCTACCATCTTCATACATTGATGATCCTAACTGTCCTGTTTTAATATCTTGATAATTAAATTCATATTCAATTTCGTTTAATGGTACTTTTGCTTTTTTTGCTTCTTTTTGAATATATTTTTTAATACTTTCTGAAACATTATATTCATATAGTCCATCGTCTAATCTATAAATAACTATATAATCTCTTCCTCCTTGTACTGGTTGTAAAATATCTTTTATTTCTTTTTTATTTTTAGGGTTTTTAACTTGAAATTTAATTATTTTACCTTCTGAGTTAAATACTAAGTTATAGTTATGATCACCACATAATTTAGTATCTTGTAAAACTACTTTATCACTATCTTTACTAACATTAGTATATTCTTTACATTCTATAACAAATTTATTGTTATACAAATCAATTGTTGCATATTGTTTAAGTCCGTCATATGGATTTAATGGATTATCATCATTACTTTTTACATTTGATTTATCACTTGTTATAGTTCTAATAATAGATTGTCCATATGTTTGTAAAAATTCTTCTAATCCTTTACCAGCCGAATTTTTTGATCCATTTTTATCCATATAATTCTGTTTAGATAATCGTATTAATTTATCTTCATTATTTATTGCTATATTATATTGTGCTTTTATCATTTTATCTTTTTCATGTTCTGTATATTTATGATCAATCAATTTAGATTCTAAATCCTGAATAATCATCCTTCCTTTTTTAAATAAATTTTTTTCAAAATTATATTCATTTCTTTCAACTTTATCTTTATCTACATTTGTATAAAATGTTTTTTGTATTTGTTCTTCAGTAGCTCCTTGATTTAATAATTCGTTTATCAAATAAATTTTATCAGTTTCTCTTGTATTTTTAGCATCAATTTCATCATCTTCAAAAAACTGAAACCCTTTAGTATCATCATTTGTATTAATATTAGATGGTAATTGTCGTTCACCTTCCCATAATTGTGTATTTGCTCGCGCAGCTTGTTCTGATGTCATTTTAGGATCTGGAACAAATATTAGATTACCAGTACTATCAAATTTTAATCCATTACCGACTAATTTATGATTTGGTAGGTGATATCCAAGACCACCTTTACCTAATTTTGGAAATGGATTATGTCCGTCATTATATAAATATAATAGTTTTTTTAGCATATTATATTTAGATAGTTATTTCATGTTTAAATCATTACATCAGTAATGGTTTTTGATTAAATTTTTTTAATCTTTAAACCGTTTTACGTTTCTTCGGCTTTACAACTTTTACAATCGGTACTCTCATATGATCAGGTGCTTCAAATCCTTTACCTTTTAGACGTTCGTGTTTTGCATAATGTTCTTCAGGTGTTACAATTCCTTTTACGATTACTGGCATTATTAATATATATATTTTTTTGTTTAAGCCTTTACTTTTCGTAAATAAGGACTTATATTAAACGATGGCTGACCATAATGGTCTACACATTTATCAAATGTTGAACTATCAAAATCGTACAATTGTTTACCTCCTTTTGTCTTCATACCACCAATCATTTTAAGACGGACATGAGTAGTTCCTTCTGCAAGTGGTTTAAATTCATATAAACCATCACTTAGTCTATATATCAGGTTTAACTCTCTACCATTAGGATTTTCTGGCATAATTAACTTTCTTAACTTTTTACCCGTTGTTGTATCAACGTAATTTAATTCAATATTATATAACTTACCGTTCTCTAAATATAATGGTTTAAAATATCCAGTACCTTCTAGTTTTGTTTCTTGTACTGGAATTACAGCATCTGTACTACTATAATTTTTATAATTTTTAATTTCATATATATTATGACTATTATATAAATCTAGTGTAACGGCTTTTCGTAAACTACCCAACTCGCCATTATTTAATTTAACTTGTACATCAGGTATAGATGTGTTTTCTTCATTGTCATGTACTTTAGATTTGTCGCCTGTAATATAGTGTAAAATACTTTGACCATTACCACTTAAATACGTCTCTAGGTCTTTTCCATTCGGTGACATGGATGTATCAATATGACTTAAACGATTAATAACATCTGCATGCAATAGATCGCTTTCAGTTTCTTCTTTTGACTTCTTGACTTCTTTTTCTTTTTTAACTTCTTTTTTAGGCTTAGATTTCTTAGTTGGTTCAGATGCGCCTAAATCGCCTAATAATTTAGCGTCTGCAAGTTCTTGAGCTTGTTTATCTTTACGTGCTTGTATATCAGCATCTAATTTTTCAGCATGTGTTAGTTTTTTCTTTTCTCTAATTTCTTGTTTCTCTTCGGCTTCTTTTTCTTTAATCTTCTTCTTAACTGTTTTCTCAACTTTAGTATTTTCTTTAAGAACTATCTTCCCTTTTTCTGTTAGATCTCTTAATTTATCTTGTAATCCTTCAAGCTGTTTATGCATTTCTGTATATTCATCCGACACTTTAGAATATTCACTGTATACTATATCCATGATCATTTCTTGAACAAACTTAAATCTGACTAATTCTTTAGTAGATTGTTTTTTAGTCTGTACATAGTATTCAGTAAACACATACATATTTATAAGTTCATCTCGTGGTAATTTAGATAATTTATTATGTAATTCTGATATAAATACTGGATCATAATCATTTTTATCAGTTATTGATGATGCTATTGTTATAATAGTTTTAGCCCATCTTTGTGCATCTTCTTTCTTCAATCCTTTTTCCTTATTATATATAAATAGGTTTCCATATTTTTTAATTTCAATATCAACAGGTTTTTGTAATTTATCTTTTTTTTCTTTAAGAATAATTAATTTTTCTTTAACCTTGTCTTTTTTGTCTTTTAATTTAGTAAATGATTTTAAAAATATAGTTTCCTTTTCTTTTAAGGGTAACGATAAAAACTTTTCTGAATCTATATCATCATCATCATCTGGATATTCTGCACCATATACCATCTTCATATAACTAGAATCTCTTAACTCTTGTATTTTGTCATCAAATACTTCTTTTAGTTCATCATCGTCGTATCCTGCTTTTCTAGCATTTTTTAAACTTCTTTCAATCTCATCTAATACTGTCTCTCTAAGTTTAGGATATGATTTATTAAATTTCATTGTAGGATCTAAAGCCTTCAATATAGATAAATCATCTAATACATCTGGATCAAATCTATGTTCATCGTATTGTTTCTTCATTGCTTCAATTGTTCGATCTGTTTCTCGTTCTTTCTCATTTAGTTCTTCCCATAATGCATTTAAATCTTCATCATCGTTCTCTTCATCTTTTGATTCTTGTCGCATAGTCTCTTCTTTTGTTTCGTCGCGGATCATACCGCCTTTAATACATTTCATATTAGGAAATGGATTATGTCCGTCATTATATAAATGTAATAAGTGTTTTAGCATATTACATTTAGATAGTTATCTTTTGTTTAAATCAATCTTTTTTAATGTATATAGCTTCTTGAGATCTACTAGATCCCATAGCCTTCATATCATCAGCCATTTCTTTATTAAGTTTAATTGTATCTTGATATTTATCACTTAAATATGTGTGTCTCATCTGATTTACTGATGCTTTTTTACCAAAGATTTTATTCAATCGTTGAGTGATCTTAACGTTCGTTAATTTCTTACCGTTTGTATCAAATAACAAATATTCAGTTGGATTTACTTTAATCCATTTATTTAGAATCTTCATTAATTCGGGTGGAATTGGTATTTCTTGCCGTTGGTATGTCTTCGCAGTTTTATAAGAATTAAAAACCATAGTTTTCTTACTGATGTAATTATCTTTTTCCTGGTCAATACCTTTGATTTTAAAATCTACATAATCTTTAGATCTTCTTGGTGGAATGAACTTACCAGATAGAACACATAGAATAATATAATTTTGTATTTCTTGTAAATCAGTCATAGATAGATCTTTCTTTTTATATAAAATTTTAACATTCTTATCAAGTGCCTCATATATATCATTAATCTCTGATGTGTCAACCCATGAATCAGATTGTTTATCATTTTTAAGTTGTTTAGACTCATCTGATTTATAAACTTCTATGTCTTTTAACATCTGTTCTCGATACTTTTTGTTATCTGTTATAACAACAAGGGCTGCTAGGATGGTTTTACGTTTGTTTGGTTCTAGATCTTTTATACTTGATAAGATTTTATCCGAATTATCAAAATTTGATATATCCATTTTATCATCTTTAAAAATATTAATATATAGGTTCTTTAAAATACTTAAGTATGTTTTAACACTTGATTCTGAAATGTTAGGTTTGTTTTTTATAATCAATGCTTTCAATTGTTCTGTCATATTATGATTATTAATATTAACATTTGTTTAAATCATTGTGTAACAATGGTTTTTGATTAAAATTTTTAATCTTTAAATCATTAATATTAATTATATAGATTAATTTTTTTAATCTTCAGATTCAGAATCTGATTCTTCTTTCTTCTTTTTTACCTTCCTACCATTTTTAGTTGTTCTTGGAATGTCTTTTAAAAATGTATCTAAATTATAATAATCTAAAAATGATTTTCTATATTTTTTATTACGATCACATCGTCCTCCCGTAATAATCAATGGTCTAAGTTTCTCTGATACTGCATCATTAAATATCGCGTTAAGTTCATCTACGTCCAAATCACCCGCCCATTCGTTAAGAATTGCCGTTTTCTCTCGTTTAGATCCACCTAGATCTAATAATACTAAATATGTACTATTCTTTCTAATAAATTTAGGAATATCATAATATGACTGACTTAAAAATACTACTGAACAATTCTTCTTTCGAGCCCTCATGTAATACTCTTCAACTGGTTGTAAGTTTTTTGATAGAACTAAATCATCCCAACAAACTAAATGATTATATTTTTTATCCATATCGTCTAATTTTGGTGTATTATGAATACCTTCTTTAATTTGAATTTGTTCAAACTCTCCTTCTAAATAATTATATAAAGGTTCTGATTTATTTCTAGTCACTATAGTAATATCTGAAAATGTACCTTTTCCTTGACTGAATACTTTAATTAAATTTAATAAAAAATTAGTCTTACCTGAACCGCTAGGGGCTACAATACACATACGAAATGGTATATCAAAATTATGTAAATTATAATTAGGGTTCTCTATATCATCTAAATATTTTTTAGGTACATGTTCATAAAAATTAATAATCTGACCTGTATTTTCTACTGGTGATTTTTTACGTGGTGGCATATTATATTATATATGTTTTATTTCTTTAGATTTGTTTACAAATATTTAGATAATTGATTATGCTATTCTTACACTAGTAAGATAAGATTGTGGTACAGTCGCACTTCCTTGAACATCTGGAGTAGTTCCTGTAAAAACTGCTTTGTAATATACGTTTACAGTTTGATTTGTAGATAGTCCAATTGTTACAGATCCATTACATGCATAATTATCTTCAGATGCAGTTGATAATGTTTGAGTTTCGTTATATTGAACTGTAGCCCATGCATTTGGGTATGATGCTATTGCTGGTGTTGCTGTAATATACGTGAGGATATTTGACAGTACTGTAGGTGATCCTACTGCACCTGACGATACTACTTTTACACAATATGAAAACTGGTATACACCTTTCGTCATTATTAAAGAACATATTACAACGGGTGTATTTGATACCATTGCTGTATTTGTCGGAACTGTATACATTTGTACATATCCTAATTGACCTGCTACTGGTACATATGTTACAGTAGGTAAATATAAACCTCTATATAATGATAATGAATTTGCATATATACCACCTATAGTCGGTAGCGTTATTCCTGTTGCAGATCGTGATATTGTTGTTAATATATCAGGTGTTATTGCTGCCGGTGTTGTTTCTTGATCGTAAAAATTAAATCCTCCATATGCAGATCCACCTCCACCTCTATAATTTATAAGATCTGTTTCTCCGCTAAAATTTGTATAATTCCATCCTAATGATGTTCCACCAGCACCTGCTATTGTTGCTATAGTTGGTGTGGTTGGTCCAACAATTAAACCGTTATAAAATGTTTCTAATGCTGTTGCTGTGTCTGCTACCGTCTTTCTTAAATATAAAAGATTTGCTTGTGCTACTGTTATATAACTAGTAGATGATAATGATGATGAACTAATAAATACCGAATTATCAAAAATTGGTAATGTTTCTAAAGGTGGGTTATATGATACCATTGTTATTATATATTAATAATTAATTCTTTAGATTTGTTTACAATTCTTTAGACATTTATAAATGTTCTTTAGACATTTAATGTTCTATTAACCAATTCTTACTGCTGTAAGAAATGATTGCGGATTTGCTGCAGACCCTTGAAGATGTGTAGTACCCGCACCTGTAAATATATTTTTAGTATATACACCAACTGTTTGGGCTACTACTAAATTTACAACTGCTGACCCGTTTATCGCACAATTAAGATCTCCTCCTCCTGTTATAGATTGTGTTGCAGTTGTTTGTGATGAACCTATTACACTTGGAAATGCTGTTGATACAGGGCTTACTACCATATAGCCCTGCATCATTGTATACACCATAGCTGACCCTGCTGCACCATACCTTATACAATATGATAACTGCCATACACCTATTCCTAATGATATATTTAAAGGGTTATGAGTTGTTGCAGTTGTTAATGCATAATTTGATGCTATAGAACTAATTACTGTATAACCTAATTGTCCAATTAATGGCGTTGCTACTGTTGCGGGTAAATATATACCATTTGCTACTGATACACTATTTACATATACACCTCCAAAATTTGGAATTGTTATACCTGTTGCAGATCTTGATATTGTCATTACTAAATCTGGTGCTACAATAGAGCTAGCTGTTCCTTGATCATAAAAATTAAAACCACCTGCTGATGGTGAGCCTCCTCCACGCATGTTTATTAAATCTGTTTCGCCTCTTGTTCCTGAATAATTCCAACCAAGTGATAGACCGCCTTGTCCTACAGATGATGCTGTAGACGATACTGAATCATCTAATATTAAACCACCTGTAAGAATGCTTCCTATTCGTGTTAAACACGATATAGACCCAATATTAATGTCTGATACACTACCATATCCAGCACCTATATTAATGGAACTTAATGCTGTTCGTACTGTTCCATTACCAATATTTAATATACCATCTGTTTGACCTGTACCAATACTAATATTACCTGTTGTTGGTGTAACATTATTTAGTGTAGATGATGTAATATCTAGTCCTGCTAGATGAATACTATTTGCAACTGCATTAGAACCAATTTTAATTGTTTTTACTACTGCTGACGCGCCTATAGATATGGCTGGTGATGCATTCGTATTACCAGTATTAGATGTATCAATTACTATAGTTCCTGTATTACCTGAATTACTAAGTAATAACGAACTTATTGATGTTAAAGGATTGATAAAACTGGATAATATACCAGCGCTAAATGTTTCTGTTGCTGTTGCAGTATCCATAACTGTTTTTCTTAAATATAAAAGATTCGCTTGGTCTACTGTTAAACCAGAACCTGTTGCTGCTATTGTAAATACCGAATTATCGAAAATTGGTAATGCTTCTATTGGTGGTACATATGACGCCATTTTATTATAAGTATATATATTTATTTCTTTAGATTTGTTTACAATTCTTTATAATAATTATTACATATCTAAATCAGATATTGGTTCTTCAGTTTTAAGTTTAAGTCCTTTATAGACCCATTTATTATAGAATAAGCCTTTGTATCTACATTTTATAGATTTATCAAATTTATCATCAAATGTACTGTATAGAACACCCATCTTCATAGGTTTAATACTGTTTTCTTTACACCAGTGATCATATAATGACTTGATTTCAGTTTTCATAATCATTTCTTCATCTGAACCATCATCAAATACATCATCCATAAAATTAGATATATTAGATTGTTCTCTAATGTATTCATTCTGAGCTTCAAGCATCTCTCCAACAGGGTTAAATTCAGGGTTTTTATAATATTCAATAGCACCGTCTACACACCATGAAAAGAATTCGTTTAAATATTTTTGTTCTATTATTTTATCAATACCGTTAATACGAATATATTCATTAGGCTTTGATGGTTTTTCTACAAATCTGGCATTTAATGGAACTAATCTTACACGGTCTACATTTGCTTTATCATTTGCATTGAAATCAGGTTTGAAATTAGTACATAAAATTAATTTACATAATGGAATAAATGTCATTGGTTCACGATATAATCCTCTAGCCGTGATAGAATCATTACCACTAATCATTTTAATAATTGATTCATTAAGTTCATCATTAGGGTTTGTTTCACTAAATGTTGCCATTCTACAATCTTTTAGCTGTAATACTTCAGAACCTCCTGTTTTTCCAGTATTATTATTATTAATAAATACACATTTAGATACTGATTGATATTGACTTCCTAATATTTTACTCATAAGATTTAACAATACTGTTTTTCCATTACATCCTTTACCAAATAAAATAAAATATACTCTTGAATCAATATGTCCGGTCATACCATATCCAAGAATCTTTTGAATATATTTTAGATCTTCATCTTTATTACACGCTATAGCCTTTAACATGTTCATTAATTCAATTGGTCTATTTGTTGTATATTCTACCGGACATGAATATGTAAATTTATCTGATTTTGTTATTGGTTCAGTTTTACCAGTTCTTAAATCAATTTTTAAACATTTTTTGATTGGTAAGTGATGAGGAAGAACTCTATTAATAGAATCCATAAATTTATCATCAACAATTTCTGATTCATATAGTTTATATAGTCCTCTAAGTTTTGCTTCAGAACATAATTTATTAGTTTTTTTATGTAATTTTTCTAATGCCTCTTTAGATGGGTTTTTAAAGTTCAAATATTTTCTAAAGGTTTGATTAAAAAATGACGCCATATTATTCATTACTGTTCCTGATGATATTTCAGACCATAACATACCACTATCATCAGACATATTAAATCCAAATAAGTATTTTTTAGAATACACGTGCATTCCTTCGTGCCATTCCTTGTAGAATTTAGCAGTATTATATTCATTATCAATAATTTCAAGATATTGATCAATTGTCGGGTATTCGGATTCCATTAAACTATATAGATACTATTTCTTTAAGTCCATTTTTAAAATTGGCTCGTCCAGAATTATAATTGGCTTTTTGGATTTCTTCATTTTTCTTCATTTTTCTTCGTTTTTCCTTCTTTCCTCTACATAAATATATACTAAATATACCTTAAAAAGTACAAATGTCCAAAACGTCCAGTTTTAAGGGGGTTTTTGAAAAGTCTTCTAGAGATCGTTATTTTACTATTACTAAGTTTGTTTTTACCCCTTAAAATTGGTACATTTGGTACATTTTATAAGATATATCTTATATAGAACATTTAGTTAATTTTTTATGTTATAGAGAGAAGAGAGAGAATAAGAATAAAAATGAATAAAAAAGAAATAGAGTTATCAAAGTATTCAAATATAAATAAAGTTCAAAAAAAGGCTGAAAAGTTAGGATTAAACCCCGTTGGTATCTCAACGAGAAAAGATAAGAAATATATGATATATGATAATAAAGGTGATGTAAAACATTTTGGTCAGATGTTATATCACGATTATACAAAGACCAACGATAAGACTAAGAGAGATATGTTTAAAAGTAGGAACGCCTCATGGGAGCATGCAGATAAGTATAGTCCAGCATGGCTTAGTTGGAATTTACTGTGGTAATGTCTATAGAATATTTAATAAATGTCTAAAGATATATTTATTATTATATATAATGTCAAAAGGTATGAGTAAATCAGAACTTAAAAAGTTCGTAGATGCGGGATATAAAAAGAAGGGTGAAGCCAGAAGTGTAAATGGGTACACTATAGATAATGGTTTATCAACCAGAAGAAATAAAGTATATGTAAATCCAGAAGGTAAAGTTATCCATACTATTGCGGGTACTGATAATATGAAGGATTGGATGAATAACGCACTTATTCCTTTAGGATTACATAAATATAGTAATAGATATAAAAATAGTGAAAGAATTCATAAACTTACAAATGCTAAATATGGTAAACAAAATGTTAATTTAGTATCTCATTCTCAAAGCGGTAATATTGCAGAATCTCTTGCAAACAAAAAACTTGTAGGCGGTCAAAATACAACATTAAACCCTGCAATTATTGGATTTCATAATAAGAAATTAAATGTTGTTAAAAGTAGAACAGACCCTGTTTCTTTATTAACAATAACAAATAAAAAAGATAAAATTATTAAACCAAGTTCTTATAATCCATTAACAGAACATTCTACAAAAATTCTTGGTAATGATTCAAATGATTTAACTTTACATAGTAATGATTTAAAAGGTAAAGGAATTAATATAAATAATATGTCAGAATTAAAAGAACAAGATATTATTGATAGGATTGCTAAACTATCTCACGATATTCACCACCATGTTAAAATGCATGGAATGAAACCAGATATTATAAAATCATATAAAATATTAGGAAAAGGAATTGTACATTGTAATGAAGAATCTGATAGTGATAGTGAATCAGACGATGATAGACCAATTAGAGGATCGGGACACCATAAACCAAAAAGTAAACATGTAAGGCGATTTAATGATTGGTTTAAGGCTATCGGACAAAAGTTTAAACCATTAAATAAGAATCTTGCACCTATCAAACATGCACTTACAGGTGTCGCCGTTAAGAAAATTAAAGAATATGGTGAATCACCACAAGATCAAGCTAAAGGCTATATGGATATGTTTCATAAAGGAGCTAAAACGGCATCTAAAACCATGTCTGGAAAACCAAGTTATAATGAAATGTATGAACCACAAGTTGCACAACCTGATACATCATATCATTATGAAGATGACACTGGACTACCATCAGTACCAACGGCTGCTGCACTACCATATTCATATGAATCATCTGATCAATCTAAATTCGGCACTGGTTTAGGTGTTGGTTTAGGTTGCGGTATTGGTAAAAAATTAACCAAGAGTCTTGGCAAAAATGCTATCAAACTTTCAGATGCTGGAACATCATACCTTACTAAGAAAATTGATGGGGGGAAGATTGGACGAACTCTAACTAAAAGCCTTGCTAAAAATGCTATGACACTTGCAGATGCTGGAACATCATACCTTACTAAGAAAATGGGAGGTAGTGGTGTTAAATGTGTTAAAGGTAGTCCTGAAATGAAAGAACGAATGAGAAAAATGAGAGAAATGAGAGGTAAAAAATAGTGATATAAATATTAAACTATAATTATATTAATGAAATTTTATATTTATAGAATAACAGAAATATTAAATCCAGAACAGTTTTATATAGGAAGTACTAAAAATTTATCAAGACGAAAGAGCCATCATAAAAAGAATGTAACAAATAAAAGGGGTAAATTATACTGGTGTAAATTATATTTATATATAAGAGAACATGGAGGATGGATTAATTTTAAATTTGAAAAAATACATGAAATAGAAATAGAAAATACATCATTAGGAACTAATGAAGAACAAGCAATTATAAATATACTAAAACCTACATTAAATACTATTAAGTCGTCTATAGATATTAATTGTATAACAACTTATATAAAGACATAATTATATAATATAATACTAGTCGTTCCTAATTTAAAAATTAAGGAAATGGTTGTATAGCGTAAATGGTAACGCATGAGATTTTGACTCTCAAGACGATAGGTTCGAACCCTTCTACAACCTGTATATATTAACATATAATATTAAGTCTTTTAAAGACATAATACTATATACTATTAATGGAAACCCCTATTATTGAACCAGTAGTTGAAACTGTTATTGAATCAGTTGTTGAAAGTATTGTTGAACCAGTTGTTGAACCAGTAGTTGAACCAGTTGTTGAACCAGTAGTTGAAACTATTATTACACCAGTTGACCCAATGGTTGTACAAAATTCTGACGTATTATATAAATCAAATATTGAATGGTCTAAAGATATTAGTTATATTGAACCTAATGCATATGAGATTGAAATGTTATCACATACTAAATCAGCTAAAGAATTAATTGATGAAGAAACATCTGAAGTAATTTTATTAAAAACAGATGAAGAAATTAGAAAACAAAAGACTAAAGAATTTTTACTTATGTTTAAAGTTATAGCACTTGATAGACTAGGACACCATCCTCTATTAAGTACGTCCACGTTACAACCTCATAAACTTAAAGAAGTATTAAGTGTAATGAATTATCTCGTATTAGATTATGAAAATGGTTTAGAACTTGAAATCCGTACAGAATTTAATAAAATTTGTATTGATAAATTATTTCACACACCCGATGTATCATCATATCCTGTTTACGCGTAAACGTGTATATTCATTCTTATTAAACGTATTATTATTTATAATACATTTAAAAAGATATAATCTTATATTTTAATTAATGAGTGGACAACCTTACAGATATGCAAAGGACATAGAAAATTTCCGTGATAACTATATGGAAGCATTAGGATTAAGAGCGAATCTAGATGATATGAATTTACAAGCAAATAAAATATATAAAGCAACAGGAACAATACCTCCAAAATCAACAGCTATGATTGATGGTAGAACAACAGCAGAGATTTTAATGGATACTGAAAAATTAAAACTTTCATTGTATTCAGAATTAAAACCTATATGTAACTCACAAATGGCACAGTTGGTAGTACAAAGAGTATTGAATTCTCCATTGAATGCAGATGGATCATTTTTAGTATGGTTTGCACAAAATGCATCAGAATTAGTTACAAATCTTAAACGAAAATATAAATTTGGTATTGCAGGTGATAGTAACGATGCAGAACAGATGGTTTTATTTTTACAAAATATTTATTCTAAAACTAAAGATATGACATCATCAGTTAAAACAGCATTTGATAGACCAGCAGGTGATATAAACATTGGTTCTAATATTGGTAGTTTAGATGCTTTATTAAAATTATATGATGAAATTTCATATAGATTACTTCAAAAATTATCATCTACAATGTCAACTACACAGGTAGAAATAGATGCAAAATATTTATTAACTACAATTCGTACACAATTTGATAAATTAACACATGTTTTAGATACTGATAGATATGAAACTATTAAAGAAATTTTTTTAACAACATCATCTAAAACAACAAGTATGAAACAAGCATCTATTAATCAATTAGGATATCAAGCATGGATTGAGTTCACTGATAAAGTACCAAGTGTATCATCTTTAAGAGCATTATTAGATCAACTTACTAAATCCGAAAAAAACAAAAATCCATCAGTATCAGTACAAATTTTACAAAATATATCAAGTATATTACCGTCCATTTCAGATACTGAAAATATAAAACGAATAACTGATAATATTATTCATACAAATGGTATAGTACCACCAACAGCACCATCTGCATTACATGTAGGAGTACAAGGTAATTATGGACAAGCTGCACGCGTACCTGCTATTGAACCGAGGAATTTGGGTACTACACCCGGTTCTACATATATGGGTGTTATAGGTAGTCCTGATGAAATTGCACGAAATCAAAATATCATTATGGGTTCTATTATTGGAGACATTGTGCATATTGCTAATGTTTTAGGAAGACAAGTAGGTATAGATTCTGACGAATATAAAGATGTGTTAATGATAGAACTTGATCATATTGAAAATGTAAATACTGATCAAAATAGTAACTGGGAAGATGAAATACATTACGATCGACCTACAATGATTCAAGCGCTTTATGATTTTACTCATGGATATGATCTAAATTATATAAGACGTAGAAATTTAACAGTTCACGGATTAAGAGACTCTATTAAAAGATTATCACAACCAAATACAATGGTAGGTGCAGGAATTAAGAAACGATTAGGTCGTCCTAAAGGTTCTGGAATTGTTAAACCTATTTCTGAACGTATTGATAAAACTAAAGGAATCACTCAAGGCGCTATACATGTTCCATTTGGTAAATATATTATTAATAAAAATAAATTAGACAACGATATATTATTATTTAAACATAATAAAGGATATGGGATCGTTGGATATCCTATGAAAAAAGTTTCTAATCATTTTGGTAATGTAATGAGAACCATTGCCGGTGGCGGTATCCCTAAATTTGATGCATTAGATAAACTGACAGAAGAAGAAAAGGATTATTTACATAAAGTCTCTGAAAAGGCTGGAATTCTTGATAAATTAAGCATCCCTCAACCATCTAAAGATCAACTAGAAAAAGATATCCATCAATTTGAAGTGATGAAAGGAGAAATACTTGCGGGTAATGACTCACCAGAAGTTATTAAGAAATTTAAATTGATTCTTTTGAAATTAACTAAAACAGGTACACTACCTAAACGGGAAGGAATGGAGATGATGCAGGAATTATTATCACTCGGTTTTTAACTATATGCTATAACATGAAGATTAACTAAATGTTCTATATAGGATATATTATAAAATGTACCAAATGTACCAATTTTAAGGGATAAAAACAAACTTAGTAATAGTAAAATAACAAACACTAGAAGACTTTTCAAAAATTGAATAGAATTGGCTTTTTTGGACATTCGTGAAAGTCATCATAATATATAAAGATAAATTAATATTATTAATATAATGTCAACAGCAGGTATATACAACTATCATCCAAAAGTAGATAACCCTACAGGATCATTTCCAGTTCAAATGATGTCTGGAGAGTATCAAGTTCCATTTTATTTTGGTGGATCTCAAGTTCCTATTAGTTTAGGATTTGATCCTACAACACATAGAACATCATATAAATCAGCGCGCGAAGATCTCAAACATGTATCAATGAAAGGACATGGGCTTGGCGTAGGTCTTATGACCACAAGTAATAAAACTGATAATATCAGACTTCCTAAACATATGTTTCATAAATAATCAAATAACTTTTAAAGAGTTGATCATATTATATTCTAATGTTCGTAATAGTAATGAATGGTACTAACTTGGTACAAGACGGTTCTAATAATAAACTTGTCTATAAATTTCCAAACTCAGTCGTATTAAAAGACAAATATATCGCCGTAAGTAGTATAAGTATGTATTACTCATGGTTTAATATAACTACTTTATACCTTAATAACACGTTTACATACACATGGACAAGTGGAGTAATAACAACGGTTTACAGAATCACAATTCCAGACGGTTTATGGGATATAGCAGCAATTAATAATTTTATTCAATATACATGTATTCAAAATGCAACATATTGGTCTCTTAACGGGTCTAATTATTACCCTTTTGAATTAATAGTAAATATAAATAGGTATGCAATACAATTAAATACATATTATATTCCTACAGTTGTTCCAGTTGGTGGATCAACACCTTCTGGATTTGTAGGATGGCCTACGACATCATTTAATTCTATAGTAACATTTCCATATGCATTTAATGCTATTGTAGGATATCCAGTAAATTTTGCAAGTGCTAATAATGTAGGGGGTACAACTACTTTCGGTACACCAACAGCAGCAACAAATTATGCATCAGTTGATAGTGCAGAAACTATTTCATACCTTTCTAACTCAGCGCCACAAGTACAACCAAATAGTAGTGTATTATTTTCATTATCAAATATTAATAATCCATATACACAACCATCAAGCATTATATATAGTCTTAATAGTAATGTAGGAGTAGGTGAACTTATTTCAGAAAAACCACCAAATTTTATATGGAATAAACTAATTGATGGTACTTATAACGAATTGAGATTAACATTTTTATCACCTACCTTAATACCTCTTACTATCAACGACCCTAATATGACTATATTGTTAACTATTAGAGACCGGGATGAATCAAGTATGTCATCTAAATAAGATGAATATAATAATTAAAATTATATAAAGAAATAGTATATATATATAATAAATGGATGAAAATTATATTAAAAACTTAGTTGAAGTTATTCAAACAGAAAAAACTAAATTATTTAATGACCTAAAAAATGATACAGAATTAGTACATACAAATACAATCACACAAAAGCTTACAGCATTAGATACAATTCATAAAGGTGTGTTAAAACTCCGTAATATTATTATCAAAGAAAAATGTCTCTTCAAATCTTAATATATAAAGATTAATTAACATAATACATAATGGTATATAACACAACAAGATTAGTAAAACTACCGCATCATAATGCATCAACATTAAAAGCTATATCCGCAGCGGGAAAAAGCATGAAATTTTCAGGTACTGGAATGGGATCAGTACTATTAAGAACAGGAGGAGGAGGCGCGGCATCGTCATATATGGATATGGACGATTATATTGCTACAACAGGTATTAATCCTTATGCTAGGGCAGGTGTTACACAAGGTAATGGTCTATCATCTAAAACCGCGTCTAAATTATCTAAATTAAATATTACACCATCAGGTCCAACGCGTAAAAATATTGTAATGTCTATGTAAATACAATTTAATAAGTTTTTATTATTACCAAAATGATAACGATAAAAACATATGTACAAATCATTTATGCTTTGTATACAAATCATTTAAAGATTAATAAACTTATTTATCCTAATGTGTGATAAACTAGTATTCGACCTATCCCAAGAAGTGGAAGGAAGTCCAAATGTCTTTGTTAGAAAAGACTGGATTAATATTCTGGATAACCAGAACCAAAACTATTCAAATAATCAATCAATTATCGATACGAGTCAGCTTAGCAACTCAAATAAGTATATGTCGTACAGAGAATCTTACCTAGCCGTTCCATTGCTTTTAACAATTGGTTCTCCAACTGGAACATCTTCAATTACGCATTTTCCAGCAGCTGGAGCAACACTTGCCGGTGGTGCTATTGCATTTGGTGGATTTGCTACAGGTGCTACAAGCGGTGATTATTGCCTCGGTCTTAAAAGTTGGTTTGGAACAATGATCCATAGTATGACGTTGGATTACAACGGAACTACAGTGTGCCAACAAACTCCATATCTTAACATGTGGAACTCATTTAAATTGATGACAAGTATGTCATATCAAGATATTATTACACAAGGAACAAAAATTGGATTTTTCCCTGATGACCCTCTTGCATTCCAATTCTTTCCTACTGGTGGTTCTGTAGGTGCTACAAACGTTGGTGGTGCTGTAGGTGTTGCAAACGGTGCAACTGATTACTTGATGGACGGTGTTTGTAATAACTCAGATTATGCTTCTGCAACTCCTGTTGCTGGATTTTTTAACGCGTTTAGTTCAGGGTCTGGTAACGATGGTTACCTTAGACGACAACAATGTATTAATTTTGATAATGATGCACTTGTATCTACTGGTGCTGCATTTGAAACTGGTCTTACATCTGGTAAATATAGTGACCTTTTGTATAACGGTGTAACATCTACACAAGGTTTATGGAAATCATATGTTTTGACTAAAATTTCAGGTGTTGCTGCATCTGTTGCTGCTGGTGGTGGTGTGTCATCTACTGTAACCGTTACAACTGCCCCTGTATTTCAAATTAATGCTATGGCTACTATTATGCTTAAACATTTACATAGTTTTTTCAATATGTGTCCTTTACTTAAGGGTGTATTTATGAAACTAACATTAAATTTAAATAATACATCTACTACACTTGTATCTACATCATTAACACCACTTGGTTTAGGTGCTGCAACTACTACACCATCAGGTATGCATATTGCCAATGTTGCTAATGCTGTTGGTGGTGTAAATCCATTAATGATTACATCACCTGCAACAAGTAATGGTGGTGTTACACTTGCTGGTATTTCGGGGGCTGGTGCTGTTACATTGATTGCTGGTGCTACATGGCGTGTAACATACATTGCAAATATTGCGGTCGGTTCTTCATGTTTGGATAATACTTTACGTAACGTTACGGGGGTTACTTCTGGAAATCTTGCAAAAAGTATTTATCTATATACACCTGCTTACACTTTTAATCCAACATTTGAACAAGCATATCTATCATCACCTGTTAAACAAATTAAATATACTGATATATACCAATATCAAATTATTAATGTGACTGCTAACGGTATGATCAATAACTTGATTACTAATGGTATCGCAAATATTAAATCAATCCTTGTACTTCCTTATTACTCACCTTTATCGGGAGTTGGTGTAACTAATGTTAAATCTGGTGTATCAATTAATCCTAATACCAATATTTTCCAAGGTCTTCCTGTTTTCCAAAGTCCATTCGATCCTGCTGGATCTGGATGTACATCACCTTTATGTCATATCAGTAACTTCAATGTTCAAATTTCTGGTCAGAATGCTATCTACAATCTTCAAAAGTACAACTTTGAACAATTTAACAACCAACTTTATGGACAAAATGCTGTTAACGGTGGTCTTACTGATGGTCTTACATCTAGTCTTATTGGTCGTCAAGAGTTTGATATGGAATATTGTTATTACTATGTCAATGTTGAACGCATGTTACCGGTTGAAGAGTCTGTTCCAAAGTCTGTACAAATTATCGGACAAAACTTGTCTGCAAAAGCATGCGATTATTGGGTGTTCGTTGAATATGGCGTCTCTATATCGATCGATGCGCTCACGGGGTCAAGAGTTTAGTAGAATAATAACTAGGTGCTTAAAGTTTAATTTAAATTATTTTATATTATGTATACAAATACAAAATATAAACTTAATAATTAGATAATGAAAATCATTTAAAAAGATGAATGATTTAATTATTAATGCATACAATTAGTATTGACGCAAGTCCATCACAAATTAGAAAATTAAGGAAAGGTCATAGGGTCCGTGTTAAGAAGGGTACAGGATTTGAACTATTAGTTCATCCTGCAACATATAATATTGTTTCAAGGGCTTTCTCAAAAAACAAAGGTTCTCAGATCGCCCTTTCATCAGAAGAATTAGAAGCAAATAAATCAATTAGTCCTGAGTCTCACGCAGGTAGATTTGACGCATCTAAAGCGGTAAAAGTTGAAAGTCCTGTAAAAATTGAAGGACAAGGTATTAGTGGAACTATTGCCCGTAATAAATTACACAATGAACTGAACGAACATCTTGGAACTAATTATGGTTATCTTTCACGCGCTGGAATTGATAATGCTATTAGTGGAAAATTAAGTGCGTCTCTCGCTAAGATGGGTATGGATGCTAGACACGCCCTTTCACCTCATGCTGGATTTAGCGGTCCATTAGAACCTCATTCTCGTATGGTTGGTGGTGCGGTCGAACGATCTTCAGTCGGTCGTAATGGTGGTATGTTATCAACTTATACACCTCCAGCACTTGTATCACAACCGTTTAGTGCCAATTTCCAATTCCAACATTTTCTTCCTCCTCAATACCAACATTTTAATATGGGTGTAGGTGATGGTATGAGTGGAACAGGATTATATGTATAATAATAATTATATAAAGGAAAGATTATATTATATATTAATAATATGTCACTAACAGATTCTGAAATAACTAATTTATGTAAAAGAATGAATATACCTTTAGGGGATATTGTTTTTAAAGATGAACTACACGCACCTTTAGAATATAATAAAGCGTATTTTGTAAATTTACAAGATAGTACAGATGAAGATGGAAATGAAAATGAAGGAACGCATTGGACTTATCTACAATTATCAAAATATCCAAATGGAAAAATTGAATCAATCTATTTTGATCCATATGGTGCACCACCAAGTATTAATATTAAAAAATCAGTAGAAACAACAACTAAACAAAAAGGATTGCCACATACAGAAAAAGATATCCAAAGTCTCATGAATAACGCATGTGGATTTTATTGTCTTGCACTTGGTCACTTTCTTAACTCATCTAAACATAGATCTGGTAGTTTATACCATGATGTGGACGCGTTTATGAGTATGTTTGATGATCTTAATAAGTCTGTTGACTTTAAAAAGAATGAATATATTTTAAAACATTTCTTTAGAGCAGAAGATCCAGCATTAAGAAAGACGGTTGAAATTATTACATCAGAAGATGAAAAAGGTGGATTAGATCCTTTTAAAAATGATCCTAAATATATTCGTTCTGAAGTTGGTGTTAATGTAATGGATAAGGGGCGTGGGTATTAATTACTAATATATATAAAGATATAATTTCATTATATATATAATGAGTGAAGAAATCCAAATTGTTAAGTATAGTTCGTATACACCAGCACAAAAGAAAGCGTCTCAAGCGTATAGACTAAAAAATAAAGAAAAAATTAATGAACAACGAAAGAAGTATTATTTGACTAGAAAAGAATCTGACCCTAAATTTTTAGAATACAAAAGAACTAAAGCGAAAGAATATTATGAAAAAAAGAAACTTGATAAAGTAGTAAAATCTGATATTAGTCCCGATGTGAAAACCGATGTAGATGTGGAAGTAGTGAAAGTAGACCCTAGTGTCATGGAAGTAATTGTAACAATTCCTGATATAGACTCAGTAATCAAACCTGTTGAAGTAGTTATTAAAAAGAAAAAGGAAAAGAAAGTATTAGTCGTTGAACCAACTAAAGATATTGTTGATGAACCATTCATTGAACCAAAAAAGAAAACCAAAAAAATTAAAGTATAATAGGCGTATTATATGGTGTATTTATATACACAATATAATATAAATTTATTTATTCATCACAATCCATTGTAACAGATTGTGTTTCTTCCTCAGATGATTCAAACATTGGTTCTGGAAAATGATGCGTGTAAACTTTTTTTAGTTCATCTTCTACCAATTCTTGTTGCCATTCTTTACCCTTGAAAACTATTTCTTTAGATATATTTAATGATAATGTTTTATTCTTATCACACTTTTCATTTACCTCATATACATTATCGTATAGTACATCTAGTTTTCTTTTAAGTTTATTTTCATTGTATATCCAGTATATGGTTGATACAATACAAATCGTAGCGCATACAATATTAGATCCAAAGTATTTATTATACATTATAGTATATATATAATATACCTTTATATATAATCATCTAATTGTATATTATCGTAGTGTTCATAATATACATGAAATGAAATAAAATCTACACCGTGTTTTATATTATACATAGCTTCTATACATCGTTTGAATGTATATCTATTAGTGCATCTAGACAACTGATTAAAATGAATTATCATATGATTGAAATAACATCCCTTTCTCCAGTCTAATCTAGTGCATGGTTTAGCATATTCATTTATAAGTCTTTGTATCTCAATAGGAAATTCCATTAATGATATACATAATATGTCTTTAGATAGTATATATCCATTAAATGGCGCGGATTATCTAATTATTAATATTAATATATGGATTATGATGGATAATATGATTGTTACATGTAATTAAAAATTTTTAATTAATATTAATATATAGATAATGCATGCATAATACATATATTAAGCTTAATAATTAGATAATTGCCCTTATTCTTTAGTTCTATTAATTAAGTATTGTCTATATACCATAAATTTGTAGGTTCATCAGTAAAATCATATTCATCTGTAAGTAATACA
>Ga0114967_10000936_pt1 | contig 24484 bp, 33 predicted proteins | sample M_130628_MF_Meta_FD_92639 | JGI IMG/M metagenome (GOLD analysis project Ga0114967, IMG submission 92639) | Freshwater microbial communities from Lake Montjoie, Canada to study carbon cycling - M_130628_MF_MetaG | ecosystem: Environmental > Aquatic > Freshwater > Lake | place: Lake Montjoie...
ACAAGCTGTTGATCGTAACTTGTTGGAGGTTCCGGGGTTCGCGCTGGGGGCGCTTACTTCTGGTTCTGGTCCAATAGGGTGGGGAATTAATGCTCTTGGCGCTGGTGCTGGTTATGCTGGTGCTAAGACTCTAGAACGTCTAGCGGCGGATCAGGCGGGTGCTCAAGAGAACCCAGACTATATTGGCGGAGCGTTAGGGGATTTTGGGTCGGCTGCTGTCATGCAGGGCGTTGGCGGCCCAGTGCTGAACTGGATGTTTAAGCGGGTGATGCCGGTCCCTAGATTCTATAATCCAGAAACAGCAGAATTTACTCAAGAAGGTATCATAGCGCTTAAAAACGCCTTTCCAGAGCTGTCTGACGAAGAAATTACGCGCCTTACCAAAAATCAAGCCCTTGGCTCGGCGTTCCAGTCGTACATGCGCGAGACCACCAATTCGGACGTGTCTGCCCGTCGAGCCTTGGGCAAAGGCTACGGGATGGACTTCTCTAACGCGCAGATTACCCAGGATCCGGCGTTGCTTATGGCGGACTCCGTAGCAAGACGCGGCGGGTTGGGCGAAAACACCGCTATGGGTCCGATATCCCGCGATCTAGCCCAGCAAGACGCGCTGCGTGCTGAAGCCGACAAGCTAGGCGAGAATGTCGCGGGTGGCACGCGTGTTCGCGCCCCCGGTGAACACGGTCCGGACATCCAGTCGGCTTTGGTTAACACTGAAGCAGAAGACCGCGCTTTTCTGGATGACAGCATGCTGAAAGCTGTTACCAGCGGAAACGCGGCAGGTGTTCGTGTCCCGTTATTCAAAACGATTCTTAAGTCGATTAAAGATAGCGGTTTGGCCCCGGCAAACATTCCAAAGACGTTTGATCTGCTTAAATCCGTAACGTCCGGAAATCGTTTGGGGTCTGCGGCAGCAGCTAACAAAGCTTCCCCTCTGTCAGACATCTTTCAGCTTCGCAAGCGGTTAACCGACCATCAAATCGCCATGGAGCATAGCGGCAACAATCTGGAAGTGGCTGCTACAAAGAATATCATCAGAGAAATTGATAGTGTTCTCGATAATGCGGTTACCAATGGCTCTGTAGTGGGTGACCAAGACGCCATTAGGAGGCTTAAGAACTGGGTGGCTGAAGATGAAGGCTACCGCAGGACTTGGGCCAACAGAGACATTGTTAGCAAGCTGGTGGAGATGGACAAGACTGGCGGCAATCTTATGGTTTCGCCAGAGCAAGCTGCTAATACCATTCTTGGTCGCTCCGGGGTGGTGGGCAACAACCGCTTAGCCGTTCAAGATTTGGATAAATTGCAAACCCTGTTGCCGCCAGAGCAATGGAATCAAATTAAAAGCGAAGTCTGGTCGCGACTTTGGAATCAAGCCTCTCCGTACAAGAACCTAAACCCAATGGGGTTCGTCGACGCTTGGAAGAGCGTGACTGCTAATAATGGGCAGCTCCTTAAGCGCATCTTCACCCCGGGCGAGATGGCTGAGATTAATCTCTTCAGTCGGGCCATACAGCAGCAAGCTGGTAAGGCTCCCGGGGTGCCGATGCAGCTGCCGTCTTCTGGGTTTATTAACGACTTGTTGAAGGGCATACATTCCAGCCCCTTGACTCGCGCCGCTTTGCACAAGGTTCCGTTGGCTGGCCCGATTATTGATGCTCTCGGTACTCGCGCCGCTGAAGGCCCGTTGTTCCCAAGGAATTACAGGGGGCTGTCTGCAGCTACTATGGGTGCTGGAATGCACGGCAGCCAGAACTACTTGCTCCCGTATATTGGTCAGCAACTACAGAATCTTAGCTTCGGCATTCCGCCATCTGATGCCCCCCAGCCCCTGCCGGAAGCCCCAGTCATGGAGCCGGAAGAGGAGCCTGTTCCATGAGCAGCAATCAACCGGTTAAGTGGTTCTCTCGCGCTCTAGATGAGTTGCTTAGCACGGAACGTCCCCGAACGGCTACTGGGCAGGAGTGGCTTGGCATTCTTAACAGCCTTCAGCAAAAAGGCCGAGTTAAGAAGGAAGAACTTAATACTCTAGGTATTCCAGATCTGCTGGGTGGGGATAACGCTTCGCGGCGGTTTGATCGCGACCAGTTCGAAGTGCTGCGCGACCGGCTCCCGGAAGTTAACACTTTTACTCTGGATCAAGAGCCGCTTAATGCTGGGCAGGAGCGAGAACTTTCTCAGCTAGAGAGTCGTTTGAATCCGGCCCGCCCGTTTAATCCTCAGACAGCTCGCGCCCCGTTGTCTGAACGCGAGATGCAGCGATATCATGACTTGATGACCCAGAGTTCCCGGGCCAAGAAGTGGGGTGGGTATAGCATATTAAGAACCCCCGGAGCCGAAAACTACCGAGAAAACGTCCTGTGGTCGCCCCAAGCTCTGAAAGACTGGGAGTCTTTGGACCCCAATCATTTTTCTGAGATTCGGAGCTACGACCCTCTGACAATGGGGCGGGGCGAGGAAGGGCTTCGGCAGATTGCCTGGAATCGCATGCAGGACTGGGAGCACCCAGACGTAGGCGCTCTTTCGCTTGTAGACGAAATGCAATCTCTGCGGCACGACCCCACTCAGGATAAATTTTATCATAATATGGAGTACAACGGCCCTATTCTCCCAACCGGGGAGCCGATGTACCGTTGGGCTGGTAATGAATCCGACGCGCAAGGTAATCGTGTTGACAGACAACGGGAGTTGTTTGACGCGTTAGGCGATTGGTCAGATCTTAGCCCGTACTCTCAATATGTCATGAAGGGTACCCATGAAGGCCCTCTTGTCACCGCATCCAATAGTAATGGGTTACCGTTTGGCGGAACAGGATACGCACCGTTCCAAAAAGAGTGGCCAACTCTAGTGCTCCGTCAAGCTCTTTGGGAAGCGGCTAATAAAGCTGTTAACAAAGGAGTACCAGTTAATCTAGGCGCTGTCTCTGGGTTAGCACAACAAGGTCGGTATCCGGGTTTAGGCCAGCGACGGATTAACGTTTATGATTCTATGATTCCAGACATTATGCGTAAAGAGGCTGTTCGTTTGGGCCAAGACCCAAAAACAGCGTTCAGAACAATAGAAAACGGAGTTCCTCGTTATTCTCTTAACAGGATGGAAGGGGACGACTTGGTTCCAATTGAACCCGCCCAGAAAGACCTACAGGGTCCATTTCGACCAGACTTCCAAAGTTATTATGCAGCTCCTTTGAATGTCCTTACCCTAAGCCCCAAAACGGGCGAAGATATTCTTAAGAAAGGATTGCCGTTGTTTCAAAAGGGGGGTAGTATAAAGGCCAACCAGATCTCCCAAGAAATGCGCAATCTTCGTGCTGGCATCCGTCCCCGTTAGCAGGTGATTCAATGACCGAACAACCGATTAAATGGTTTTCCCGTGCGCTGAATGAGATTCGCAATGCCGATATGCGAGCAGGCACAGGGGAAAATTGGATGGGACTTTTTAACAGCCTTCAGCAGAAAGGCCGAGTTAAGAATACAGAGTTGGATTATTTGGGTCTTAATCGTCTGGACCCGAGCCAGCGATACACCAAAGACAGCTTCGACGAAATGGAGGGGTGGCTTCCGACTGTAAATCGTGTAATAGCAGGTCAAGACTTTCCGGAGAACCCTAGACCCGGACGGCCTACCAAGGTCTTGTACGAAAATTACCCGAGTTATAGAACTCCCTACGGTCGCAACTACCGAGAACACGTGCTGTATAGCCCTGAGGCGGACCGAGACGACGGGTTTGATTATAACCATTTTGGGAACCACGGACCAGAAGGGCAGCAGCTTGGTTGGCTGCGCATGCAGGACTCTGGTATCAGTCATGGCAATCGTCATGGAGTTATCTATCCTTTCACAATTTTAGACGAAGTTCAAAGTAACAGAACGGAGGATTCACCATTTAATAAAGATTGGCAAAATTTGCTATTTAGGGCGGGACTTTGGGACGCGGCAGACCGCGACAATTCTGGTCTAGCGGCGGTTACTTCCGCTGAACAAAAAAGGCGATGGGGTAGGACCGGAACGTCAACTGATAAACTTTATGACACCCTATTTCCAAAATTTGCTAAAAATGAGCTGACCCGCTTGGGCGGGGATCCAGGGTCTCTTACAGTCCATCCTTCTTGGGACCCTGCCCTTGGGACCGACCCTGTAAGAAGTGCTCAAGTAAGGCTTCGTCGTTTACAAGCTGCACAAAATCAAGAGCGTAATCCTCATCCCGACCACCCGACTCTGAATGTGATGCCGTTGGATAACAGGCTGAAAGATCTTATTCTTACGCAAGGATTGCCGTTGTTTCAAAAGGGTGGTAGTATAAAGACCGCCCAGATCTCCCAGAACATGCAGAATCTCCGCACGGGCATCCGTCCTCGCTAATAGGTGATCTAATGAGCGAAGTAAAATGGTTCTCCCGTCTGCTGAAAGAGATCGAAAATGCGCCTAACAGCGCAGACACCGGAGCAGGGTGGTTTAACTACGCGCAAAAGCTCGCCAGAGAAGGTCGAACTACTGCGGGAGAAATAGATTATCTTGGGCTTCCGGGTTTGCTTGTTCCCCCCAACTTTGATCCAAAAAAGAAATTCACCAAAAGCGATTTTGAACCTCTGCAGGATTTAATCCCGCGTACTAAATCTTTTTTACTTGATCAGCCTCAACTGTCGTACTACGAACAGGACGAACGAGACAGGTTGATGAGCCTACTTAAGAGGGGGCAGAAGCTTTCTAATTCAGAGATGGATTTTGTCCACCGAATGAATGAGCAAGCGTCTAGGTCTCCTTTGTGGGGCAATGTAGACGACGGTCTTATCCCGCGTTATGCCACATTAAGGACCATGAACGGCAATAATTACCGTGAATACCTTATGCACCACCCGGATGCTGTCCCAGATGATATCCATTTTGACGCCAATCATTATGGAAAAGTTGGTACTTACAATCCGCAGAACATGACACGCGGTATTGAAGGTCTACGCCAGATAGGCTGGACACGACTGCAGGACGTTGAAAATCCGATGCGGGGCCGTGGTCTGGCCCCCGTAACTAATATTGAAGAAGCTCAGTCAAACAGACATACGCTGGGTAGTCAGCTTGGTTACGATATATACCCCGTTTCACGCAGAGACTATGCTCCGGATAGTTTTCCTAGGGCAATTGCCGTTGGAGATGCCCCTTTTAGAAAGGAATGGCCAGCTCTGATGTTCCGGCGCGCACTGTGGGACGCTGCTACTAGCGGCCATTCTGGGCTTGGGTGGACAGGACCAATTACGCAGTCGGCCAGATGGCACGGCAACATGGGCAATAATGCGCTAGACGTATACGGCAAGACGTTTCCAAAACTAGCCAGAAAAGAACTTACTCGTTTGGGTGGGAATCCTAACGACCCTAATTATTTTTCTGCTGGGTTGAATCGTACTATGTCTGACGAAGAAATAGACGATTATGCACGGGACAATGTTACTCCGGAGTGGGATGACGCTGACCAGCAATGGTACACACCAGACTTTGACACCACCAAGCTTAGTGTTCCTACTGACATGGGCTTGATGTCTCTTGACAACCGTATTAACGACAAGATTCAGGAAGAGGGCCTGCCCCTATTCAAGGACGGCGGCGAAGTTCAAGGGTACGACAAGGGCGGGCCGGTTAAGTGGTTTTCCCGTACGCTGAATGAACTTCGTAACGCCCCCATGAGTTCGGATGTTGGCCAAGGGTGGCTTGGTCTTTTGGGCAGTCTTCAAAAGAAAGGCATAATCAAAGCCGACGAGTCTGATTATCTTGGGCTTCCCGGGATGCTGGGGGGTCCAAATGCGGACCGTCGATTCACCAAGGACGACTTTGAATCTCTGCAAGACCTTATTTCTCGTACGCAGTCATACACCCTTCCTAACCCAATGTATGATTATGGGGGCAAAAGGTCGGATTTTGGCAAAAATTATCGCGAGCATCTTCTGTGGCACCCAGATGCCGTACCAAACCCGGAGAACATAGACCCCGGCCATTTTGGCAACATTCCCCATGGACAAAATCAATTGTCGTGGCTAAGAATGCAAGATTATGAGAATCCGTTTGATTCTTCTAATCCCATGAGTCTGATAGATGAACTTCAGTCCCTGCGCCATGCTAGAGGGACGCGACTTGGGTATTCTTTGACCCCTAGCGGACTCGTAATGGGCGATGCCCCTTTTAAGAAGGAATGGAAGCCTTTAACATTCCGTCGTGCACTGTGGGACGCTGCCACTAGTGGTAGTTCTGGGCTTGGGTGGACCGACGCCGGTTCTCAAAAATTGCGTTCTGGCGGTTTTGGACCCATTACTCGCTTGTACGACAACGAAATTCCAAAAATAGCCTCCGGCGAGTTGAGAAGACTCGGTTCAGACGCAACACTAATGCACGATCCGAGGGGGCTTTATAACGAAGTAGACCCGGAGGAACGAGCAGAACAAATTATGGAGATGTATACGGACGCAGACGGTAACTTTGATGATGACGGCTGGGAAGCAGCCATGGATGATGACAGCAATTTTGCTCCCAGACCGAGCGGCGTCCACGTCATGCCGCTTGACAACCGCATCAATGACAAAATCCAAGAAGAGGGCTTGCCCCTGATGAAGGACGGCGGGCAAGTGGATTTGTCCCCAGAGCGGTTTTATCGCGATCGCATGGCTAACGCTAGCGGACAGCACGCCTTCGCAGGAGGTGGACTTATTAAGTATCTCCCACACATCGCTTCTGAGATGGCAGTCGCGGCTGGTTTTGGTGATCTTGGACACACTCTCAGTCAGTCCGATTATCCGGTCCTTCAACGTATTTTCAGCGAGGAAGAACCGGACCCAGAATCGATACGAGCGCGGGTTCATGCCACACAATCCAAGTACTTGCCAGAAGGACCAGACGACCCAAACGATGTATTCGGTGCCCCCGGTGGCAGCTCCATGTTGGGCCACGCTGCTAATTGGGCTATGCATCACCCCGTTGACGCGCTTGACATGGCTGACCCAACCGGTCTTTTAAGTTCTGGGCTGGATCTTGTGGATCGTTACAACCACCACGGAGAATACAAGGGCAAAGAGTCTGAAAGCTCAATTGCTGATTACCCGCGTATTTTGATTAACAACCTCGGATTCGGCCTCCCAGAACTACTTAGTGGTATGACGTCAGAATTGGGTCTCAGCATGATGCCTCTTGACGCGTCTTCGACTCGGATTCGTTTGCCGCAGGAAAAACCGAAACCAAAGCTCGAATTTAATCTTCCAGCTTATGGCAAAGGCGGTACTATCGGAAAGCCGCTGAGGAGTGTCCTCGAAGAGCTTGAAGCTCTGCTTGCCCACCAGCGCGGCAGGGGCGTGGAAATCACCCCGGAAGTGGAATCTACGGCCCGCGAAGGGGTGGGGGCGGGTCTGGGGGCGGCGTATTCGCTGGCCGACGCCAAGGGTCTGGACATGTCGACGGAAGCCCGCATGCAGCGCATGGCCGAGCAGGGATACGACAATCAGGCTTACCATGGCACCCATTATGAGCCGAGACTCGCTCCCCGTGGCGATTTTAATCAGTTCGCGGATTGGAAAGAATCGGATCCTTACGACCGAATGCACTCCACTATTCTGGGTACTCATTTGGCTGAAGACCCAACAATGGCCAATTCTATGGCCAACGCTAGCAAGATGGCGTTTAAAGATAAGAACGCCCTAGCAGCCGACCGGCTAGAAGAAGTATTTAACACCAGCGCTTACCAAAACTACTATTCGGATCGGGAAAAGCAAGAACTCGCGGATCGCATAGCTCAACTTCGCGCTACCTCGGCTAAATTCGAACCTCAGGGGGGATACGTTCTCCCACTGCAGTTTCGTGGGGATGTTCACGATCTTAACAACGATCCCATCGATCGAAACGGCCCAAACAGCGGTGACGATCAAGCGGTGAAGCGCGACATATTTGACTTCGCCATGAAAGGACGAGGAAACCACCCGGGCCTTGGCCTAGATTGGTTTAAAGACCAAATAATGAAAGCCCGACGGAATGAATCGTACAACTGGAAAGGGAACCAGTACGTCGGCCCCACGGACTTTTTTAAGAAACAAGGGACAGACGACCTCGGTTATTTCGGGACGGACACGGTGGCGGGTCGGGAAGTTGTGGAAGCCTACAGAAACTACCTTCGCGAAAAAGGCACTCCTAATCTTGGGTATTACAACACTGAAGAAGTGGAAGTAGACGGCGGCGACCCGTTTTCTTACATTGTTCCCAACCCGGACGACATGCGTTCGCCTTTTGCTGCTTTTGACCCAGACAACCAAGGGTCCGGTCATATTCTGGGCGGAATTGGTGGATTGGGTATGCTTGGGGCGCTGTCGGGCGGACAAGAACCGGAGAAGTTTATGAAGGGCGGAAGCGCTAAGGGTCGTGCACTTATGGAAGCGTGGGAACTCGCCAAAGCAGCTGCCAAAGCAGCCGGTGAAAAACCACCAAAACGCCCTTGGGGTGATAAAATCCTCGGAACAGGAGTGTGGGCAGACCCCCCGGAGTTGGGGCCTAAGCCACGGGGGCGCAATATGCCTGGAACGCCGTGGGGAGGCCGGGGTGGATATATGCTCGATAAGCCAATGGTAGGGCAGGGATCGGGTGGTTATACCACTCCCCGGCCTGTTCCTCCCGGACCGCTTCACACTCCCGGCGCGCTTGATGCCGTCTTCGGAAGCACCGCCGAGTTCCCCGAAAGCGGGCTTCTTACGATGGAAGAAATAGCGAAGAGGTACGCTGACGCGCCTAGAGGGGATATTCACGACATCTTTGATCGCGCTGATGCCCTCAAAAAATCATATGTTGATTACGGTCTCGGTGATTACGATGGCGGTGATTACGAATGATCGTCTTTGGGCTTGCGCTTGACCACTAAGCGTTCCAACCACATAAGTCCCTGCTCTAGGTTCGTGAGGGCTATCGAGTTCTCACGAGCCGGGGACACCTTGTTCATTTGCCCAAGACGCTTGATCACCATTTCGAGTAGGTCCTCGTTGGTGATGCCGTTGACACCGACTTCTGATACGGGACCGTTCTGGAATCGAAGGAACCCGTACGTCGATCCGGTCGTGGCGTCGTTGAAGTCCACGTAATCAAAGATCTTGTGATTGTTAAGATCGTTATGCCCAGCGGCAAGAGTGCTGGTTACGATTTCGATGTCATCGCTCATTGGAATGCCCTCGCTGAATCGACCACTGCGGCCACGATGTCTTTCTTGGCTTGCAGGGCCTTGATGACCCCTTCTTCCATCTTGGACGCGTAAAGGTCGATGTACAAGCAGGGGTATTTCTGCCCGTACCGGTGAATTCGATCTTCTACTTGCATCCGGTCGCCAAGGGCGTACGAGTTCTCGAAGAAGATCATCGTCGAGCACGGGTTTTTCTCGGTACCCAACAAGGTGTGGCCGGTTGACGCCACCGAGAGCTGGCCAACGAGCACCTTCACATCGTCGTCCGTGTTGAAAGCCGCCTTCTCGTCGTCGATCTTGGCTCCGCGCACGAGCTTCGCGTATTTGATGCCTTTGTCGGTAAGCATGTTGCAGATCTTGCGTATCGAGTGCTCGAAGTACCCAATAACGACCACCTTACCATCAACGTCCGAAATCAGCTCGTGGAGAACGTCCATTTTTGGGCATGACTCCACAAGATCAATAGGCTTACGCTCAGAGTCGTAAATGAACCCAGAGGAGATCTGCTGGAGCTTAAGCAACTGGGACACCACTTGCTCCGCCGCTACCTGCTCGCCTTTTATCTCCACCAAGAAGTCGGCCAGCATGTCCCGGTACGCTTGCTGTTGCTTTCCCACCATCTTGGTTTCGACTTTTTTGTACAGCTTGTCGGGGAGATCGACAGCCCAATCAACCTTAAGCGCCCGAAAAGTGCACGAATTAAGAAGCTCCTGCAGCTTGTCTTCATTTTTGAATCCTACAACTTGCTTCCCCATGTACCCCCCGGTCACAGCGTAGGTGTTGCGGAAGGCATGAGAGGGCTTGCCATTAAGCTGGCCAATAAATCGGAGCTGGCTCCACAGATCCATGACGTTCTGCACCATTGGAGTACCGGTAAGAATGCGGCGGTACTTCACGTCTTTCATCATGTCGAACAGCCGCTTGAACGTCTTGCTCTTCGGGTTTTTGATACGGTGACTCTCGTCCAGAACCACGAGCACCTGCTTGTCGACCATCCATTGTTCCAGGGTGTCGCCACCCTTAGCCAAGATGGCTTCGTAGTTAAGCACGAAGATACTAGTCGTCTTGGTAGGGAGTTCGGGCCAGAGCGTTACCTCCAAGCTCATTTCTTTGATCCACGGCCCTGCCCATTCTTCAGTCTCTTTCTTCCAGTTGCCCTTAAGGTAGTTTGGGCATATCACAACCATGCAGTCTATTTTGTCCCGCATCACCATGTCCAAAAACTCGTTAAGAACTACGGCGGTCTTGCCCAGACCCTGCTCCAGCCAGTACCCGTATTTTTCGGCCCCATAAGCCATGGATAGGGCCACGGACTGGACCTTGTAGGGATCCCCCTTGAGATGCCAAATCATTTGGCCTTCACCATCTGAGAATGCCCGCGAAGCTCTCCGTCAAGGGCATTCTGCAGATAAGCCCGCAGCTCTCGTTCTCGCGCCTCCGACACTGGCAGCTTGTGCACGGAATCATACATCCGCTCAGACGCTCTATTAAAATACTCCCATACGGAGCTGTTTCCCATCTGGATCTCGCCAGCCAAGTACAACGTCTCGTCCAGAAGATCAGCCGTCTTGAGGATGGCCTTCTCCTCCAGTGTGCAACTAGTGGGGTGAAACCTCCATCGCTCGCGGATTACGTTGTCCTCGTATCGGGCAAGGTCGATTGGGTCCATAAGCTCCCGCTTGACAGGCCCAGGAACATCAGATGTGATGCATTCCGGGACGTCGTGGAACAAGACCTTAGACAGAAGACTGCCGTGGTTGCCATTCCATTCGATGATGATAGCAATGGTGTAGGCGTAATGAGCAACGTAGAACGAATGCTCGGCCACACTCTGGGTCCGGATCTTTCGGGCGATGCTCCACCGGGGAACGTGGCTAAGATCGCGCAGCTCTCGCGGAAAGGCTTTCATTATGGTGACTTTCTTGTCGGGTGGATCAGCACTCTAACATTGCGGGCCTTGGGGCAATCATCGTAGTACATCTTCCCCGTGGGCTTGTGGCGATGCATATATGCAATTAGACTGCCGTTTTCCGTCCACCACCCGTGAACTTCGAATTCGTCGTCCGCGAACGTGTAGCTGGGGCTGATTTCTTCCTGAGTGAACATTTCGACTTGGCTCATCGTGATCTCCCATTTGCTCGCGCTATTGCGATGCTCGATACCATCATGGCAAAATTGCTAACGTCCGCTGCTTCCAACACTATCTCGATCTCATTTCCCTCGGCTATCGCTGCTTCTAACTCAGCAACTTCCTCGCGCAGCCGTTCCAGCGCTTTCCCTAGGTCGAGGTTCTCCCACTTCCCTTTGTGGGCGTTCTTCTTGAGCTTGTATTTCATGGCGTCAATGTGGACTTTAAGATCCCGTTCCCAGGGCTGAGACATCTTAGTCCTCCTTGTTCTTAAGGAAAGCGTCCACAACGCTATAATCGTCTGATACGTCTTCGACGTTCGGACCCATGCCGTACAAATACTCCGGGTGTATTTTGGCCGTCCGGTCGTCCTTGTCCATGTTGGCCGTTAAATCCTCCAAGTCTTCGCGACTCTTGAGATAATTAACGAAGTTTAAGAATACGATGTCTGGGCGATTAGCACGAAGCGCGGCCAAGTACTGCTTTCTGGACCAAGTGAATATACGACGTTCGCGCTTGGTAACGGTGGTCACTTCTGGCTTTACGCCAATGTCTCCCCACGTCAGTTCCGTCTGGTCGGAGTAACACGGACCGGAAGTTCCAATCTGGTTGCCTTCCTCGTCGAAGATGTTACCAACTCGGATGGGGAAGGTGCGAACGGCCATGGCCGTCTTGCCCAAGTAGCTGGGATGAACACCAAGATCGGAGATTCCCTGCGCGACCGTGCAATCACGAGACGTGCAATACGGGTAGAACCCAGAAGAATTGATGGAGAGCGAAAACCCCTGCGGAATTTCGAGGCTGACGGCCCGATTTGACTGCAGTTGCGCTCCCACGTCGATGTACCGGACGAGTTCTTTGAGCGACGGGTGGTCCCGGGCCACTAGACCGGACCGGCGTACCTTGTCGGACATGGCCTCCCCGACGCCCTTACGGGTACTGCCGATACGGGTCTGGGCGGATGTGTCGTCCCCCTCCGCCCGCTTATGGTCGCTCATTATCACTGCGGCCATGGGGTGAATTGCCACTTTGGATGGCTGGACCCCTAATTCCTTGATCTCGCGCCAGAGCACTTCTGGGTCAATGATGGCTCCAGCATTCAGATAGATCTGGCATCCCTGCACCACCCCAATCGTGGGGAGGTGAAACGTGATGAACTTTGTGCCATTCGCGTAGCAAGTCGTATGACCGGCATTCGCGGATGCGTTGGTCGTGGCCAAGTCCACTTCGTTGTGTTGGGCCAAATATGCGGCTAACAGGCCCTTGCCCGTCGACCCGAATTGCCCGTCACATATTACGACTACTTTCCCGTTGGCGACAAAATCGGTCATATTAGGGCCTATCATCAAAGGTGGAATGGGGGCGTGCTTCGGTGCGCATGAGATCGAAGTGTAGCATAGCCATGACGCACCACATAGCATGCGCTAAATGCGACAGACCGGTTTCTGGGTCCTTATCCTGTCTCCGCCACCAAGCCCAAAGATGCCGCATAGCTGCGCCGAACAGACGCGACCAGTGCATGCCCTTCTCCCAGTTGCGAGCCTCGTACTTGGCAACCCCGATCGTACAGACCTTGGCCAGTTCCTCCAAAGCTAGAGCGCTTATGAGATCAAATCGTGGCTTTCCGGAGTCGTACTTGACACCGCCTTTGCTAAGCTCATAATTGTAGGTAGATCCCAAATCTGGGCCACTGGTCGCTGCAACTGCAGCAGCCCAAGCGCGTGGGGAGACAGCTTGAGCGGTAGTGTAATCGGGTCTGGGAACACCCGCAACATTACCATATTCCGCATTCCCGGCTGATTCGGCAGGTCGATTGCGATCAGAGAGAGTCCCCCCGCCAAGGCGTACTCCCTTAGTGACCTCTCCTGAATTGGGGTAAGATCCAAGGTCACGGGGCTGTTCGTTTTCTTCGGCCATTGCTTGATCCTCTTGCATTCTACTAGGGCCGATGGAACCCCCGGTACCTTCAAAAGAAGGTCCGGGACTCCCACCTTGAACTTGTTGTTCAGCTTGATGCCGTACCCACCAAGGGCGCGGGCATCCTTGACCAACTCAGACTGGAATACCAGCTCATCCCTCATCTGGTACCAGCTCTATGATAGCGAGCCGCTGGCTTTCTGTCGATCCTGTTACTTGGTAGCCGATTTCTGGGTTAAGGTCGTACTTAGCATGAAGGCGCTCCCAGACTTCCTTGTTCTCATCGTTCAGCTCCTTAAGCTGAGTCTGGAACAACCGGTAAGCGTGATTAAACGCCTCATGTGCGGCTTCATGCGAAGACTTCAGCGCCAGAAGTGCGGCCCCCTCGCTTACGGTCAGCTCTGCGCGAAGGACGGGCTTCATGGCCTGTTCCGCTGGGGCGGCTTCGGGTTCTGGGGTAGCAATCGGGCGACCAGCGCGAGCCGCCATTTCTTCCAAGCTCATCTCATGCTCCATAGGTTGCTTCGGACCAATTACGTCCGGATTTGTGGTCTACCTTCATCGGCACAGTTAGCGGTATGCGCGATTCCTTACCGGCGTCCGCGAAAATGCGGAGTGCCTCTTCATTTTGCTTCTCCCGGCCCGGGCGATACTGCCAATCAATTGAGTCGTGAACCGTGAGCAGCAGTCTCTCTTCGTAGCCTTCGCTCGCGAAATAATCATCGATCTCGCAGAGCTTGACCTTCACATAGTCGGCGTTCGCCCCTTGGATGATACGATTCGCGGCCTTGTGGGACAACCGCACATCTGGGAACCTAGCCCTACGGCCCAAGGGGGTCATAACATACCCCCTATTCCTGGCCCTAGTCTCCGCCTTCTTCATGAAGGTCTTAGCCTCAGGAAGCTGGTCGTCATACATGGCCCGAATTCTCTTGGCCTCAGTTGCTGAGATATCGAGCATCAAAGCGATTTTGGCCACACCCGCGCCGTATACAACGGCAAGGTTAAGGCGCTTGGCAGCGGGATCCCGCTCAATGTTGAGTGCTTCTGCCGCCCAAGAGTGAATGTCAACCGGGGGCGTGGCGTTATAATTACGAATAAGGACTGGGGATCCCGTGTAGTGAGTGAACAGCCGGAACTCGGCTTGGGACATGTCGTTGCTTGACCAGATGAATTCTGGGTCGTCGGGGAGCCAGACTTTTCTGAATTCACGGCCCAATTCCTTGTTACGGCGCGGCACTTGCTGCGCGTTGGGGTCTGACGAAGAGAGCCGCCCAGACACCGTGCCAAACTCGTCTTGCTTGGACTGGTTGTAACTGGGGTGGATGAACTCTCCGTGCAGGTGCCTCTCCAGAATAGGGCTTATGAAGCTAGAGAGCAAGTTCTCGTACTTACGGGTGTTCAAGATCATTCGGCCCAGATCGTTAGTCTGAAGCCACGGCTCAGTGAATGAGAACTTACCAGTGGGCGTGCGGGCAAAATCAGAGTCTTTGAACCCGTGCGACCGGAAGAAATCGGCCACCGACTTGGGGCTGCGGGCATTGAAGTCGGCTGGGAATTTGCGGCTGGACGTCTCAATCATACCTTCCAAGCGAGTCTTGTACTTTTCAAGCCCGGGTACGTCGATCTTTACTCCCCGGTGCTCCATCTTCCAGAGCACCTTGGTAACCCGTTTCTCAACTTCCCAGACCTGAGTCAGTTCCTCATCGTCAATCGCGATTCTCTGGGCCTCCCAGACCTGCCAAGTGGTTACGCCGTCCCCGGTAACGTAATCAGCCACCTCTGCCCATGCGGCGCTAGTTCGCCAGAAATTAGACATCTGACCGACAACCGGCTCACCGCCGAATTCCTTAGCCATTCGGGCGTAGACGGCATCGCCTTTCTTGGCGGTAACCCGCATAGCCTTGGCCGTAGCGTCCAAATTAAACCGCCCCTGATGCTCATTAATCAGAGCGGCATTCACCATCGTGTCTTCGCAGGTACCCTCGAAGTGAATCCCGTGCCGAATGGACATGTGAAGGTCGAACTTCAGATTATGCCCAAAAATGTGGAGATTGGGATTCGTTGCGAGGAGAGCCAGATCCTGCTCTATCGGATGTAGACTACCGTCCCACCCAGTTGGCGAGTCTGGGATGGGGCAGGAAGGGTGGGGGATATTCCCCCCACCCGCGTGCCTGACCGGAAGATAGAAAGAGTCCTTGGGTGTAGGCCCAAAACCAAGAACATACCCGATAACGTGGCACCTTCTCACATCCAGCCCAGATGTCTCGACGTCGTAGCACCACGTAGTGGCCTTCGCCGCCCTCCGGAGGACCTCCGCTGGGTCCACCCGGGTGCCAGTACCATCGTAGGCTTGATAGGTCTCCCCGGCCATTACTGCACCTGTGAGTTAGGAGTCCCAACAAACGGCGACAACCGCTTATCGAGATGGCTCAAAAACATGGCCAGAGCGGTCATGGTCTTCGGCTCCTCACAGTAAATCTCAATCGCTCCCGATAGGGTCTGTGAATGAAACCACGACATGAAAGCCTTGACATCCTTGAGTGTGTCCAGCGCGTCGATCTCATTGATCATTTGGCCCCCAATTTTTCATTCATGCGGTTGAGAACGGCCCACTGCTTGCCGCTCAGGAAGATAGTCGAGCCGTGCTTCTCGTAGCGCTCCTTTTGGTCCTGTAAGAACCCGCGCTCCCAGTCGGAGAGCCTTGAATCATCAACGTCGAGTGAGTCGAGTAGGAATTGCAGAGTCTCCTGCTCGTCAATGGTCAAAGTCATCATGATGAGAACTCCTTGGGGGAACCACCTTTTGGCAGCTCCCCCTTAGCATTAGAACGGTGCGTCGTCGGCGTCGGCGTTAACCGTGGAAGAGCCGCTGTCGGACTGTGCGCCTTCCAGATCCCGGATGTTCACACCCTGAGACTTAAACATCTCGTACATCTCTTTGCACACGTTAAAGAGCTGCGGGTCGTCTACAAATCCGTCCATCGTGAACTTGTAGTTGTTGTAGGTGCCTTCAGACCCCTGCTCCACGGTGGACCCCATCGTAATGAGACACCCATAGGACGGGGCGCGGACGATCTTGAGCTTGCCCAAGAACTTGCGCCCGGGCTTGAGGGCCGAACGCTGCAGCGTGACAACCGCTGGGCTAAGATCCGGGTGGTCGGGAAGAAAGCAGACCACATTCAGCATCTTGGTCGCTGCGGGCTGCGAGTTCTCGTCGTCAGGATCGGATGAACCCCAGTTGGCGAGGCCCGATTCGGCTACGGTCGGCTTGGTCTTCCACGTGACGGAGTTCTTCTTGCCCTTGAGCTTCACGTCAAAGGAGGCGTTAGCGGGGGTCCAGTGGACCCCATCATCAGCCCGGGCGAGGATACCGCCCCCGTCCGTCAGGGGACGCCACAGCATGTACCGTTGGTCGATATATACTGGGACGATGACGACATCGCGACCGATTGAACGCTCCGCGATCGTGTGCCAAAACTCGCCCGAACGGGCCTCGTCGTGGTCGTTCACCTCAGGGCTGATTGCCTGGAGAAGCTTGATGCGGGGGATTTCGACGTCGGCGGACCCGATGTTCTCGGTGCCTTTGCCGATGTCGTCCTTCATGAAGTCGGGGACAACCATCGCCCCGCCCGTCTTCGGGGCAGCGGCGGGCAGGGTGCTCTTCTTATCAACAGCCATAGTACTTGCTCCTATAAGCCCAAGGATAACCGGCTCCTTGGGCAAGATGATACGCCGGTTCGTTAGCGGGTCTTGGTGACGCTGGTGCCATTCTGGATGTGCACACTGAACAGCTCGTCGGGGAGTTCGCGCCCCTCCTCCATAAGCTGCCGCGCCGTAGCGGAAAGGGTCGAGGCGTTGACCGTCTCAGAGATCAGAGCCTCCATTTCGTGATCACGGAGCCACTGGTAAGCCATCTCCTTGGCCTCAGCCCGAATGGACGCCCGTGCCTGAGATGTGGTAGTGATCCTAAATCCGTTGGCAAGATTAAGCGTGGTCACACCCTCTGCCTCGAAGGCGTCGGGGACCCGCTTCTCCTTGAACAAGGATACCGTGGCCTTGAAGGGCTTAATCGCCTCTTCCAGCTTGTCGGCCATGTCCTTGAGTACAATGTATTCAAGCGCCGTCTGGGCGGCTGTACCGGTCTCTTCGCCGGTAGTGGACTTCGATGCTCGCTGGAGAACGGCCAACAGGCCGGTCATCCGGAGCTTGAAATCTTTGTATGCCTCTTTCAGCTCTGCGTTAGCAGGGGTATCCACCGATTTCGTGACCATGTGCTTCTCCTATACGAAAATCAAGGACGGTCTCATAATAACCGTCGTATTTGCGATCCCACTTCAACACCGAGATCTTGGCGTTCTTCTGGGCCAAGACCCCGACGCATACCACCATCAGAACGGGGCACCCAGAAAGGGCGATCGCGTCAAGGTCTGGGTCAAAGTCTCGAAGGGCCACTTCGGCATCCTTCGCTATTGTCACGGATCGCGTGTCCGCTTCATCCGGGTAAACGGGCCGGGAGAAAACGTCCACGCGGTCCTTGGCAAAACGATTCAGATCCGACATATCCTTCGTCTTGTCTCGCTGAGTCACGTAGACCGTGCGGTAAATCTTGGGGATATGCTGGGTCGTCATCATCTGTCTATAGTACCACGTCGCTCTTTGTCTGTCAAGACTGGGCTTCGGCTGACTTCTTTGTACGGACTCGCGGCTTCTTCGTGCCTTCGACGTAGTTGGGATTCTCGATCTTTACCCCGTCTACCACCACGGAACCATTATTCCGATACAAAGCACGCATTGAATTGCCGAAATTCATTCGCTGCATGCCAAGATTCAGGCTGTCCCACTTGGAGAAATCGATACCGTTTTCCCCGGCGACGATGGACAGGAATTCGGCGTCCTTACCGCGAAGAGCTTCCGACAGCGGATCACCGTTGTCAACGGCAGCGCGCTTGCCAGAAGCAGTCTTCACGTCGTGCTTCGTGTACTTGTACCGCTCAGTATTGTAAATAGGCTCGCCCATTTCGGACTCCAATTTGCTAGAAAGTGAGCAGTATAACACACGTTTGCTGGAAACGCAAGTAGTTAGTCGTAACCAGCCTCCACTCGCAGAATCCGCCGTTCTTCAGTCAGCCGTTCGATCTCGTCTTCTTGCTTGTCGTTTTTAACGGATAGTTCCATAACCACTAGACGCAGCCGTTCGATCTCGTCAGCTGCCGTGTCCATCCAAGCGCAAGCGCAGTCGGTAGGAAGGCAGCCCGTACTCGGCTTGCAAACACCAGCGCGCAGCTTTTCTACGATGTCAGTCATGATTCCTCCTTGGTGGTCGGCCCCCCGGCGAAGGGGGGCCGCAACACTCAGCCCAAAAATGTGATGGTATTGCCAAGGATATTGACGGCCTTCCCGGACTTGACGTTAAACCGCAGCTTGTTGCTGAGATTCATCATCACCTGCCCAAGATTCAAGCCCTGCCAAGGGGTCAGGTCGACGTCGTTCGCCTGAGCGATTGCGGCCAGCGCGGCGGTGTTCACCCGGGTGCGCTTGCTCTTGTCGCTGATGGGCGTGTGAATGGCCTTGCGAAGAGCGTCCGCGAGCTTGTCGCCGTTGTTCCCGCCGGTCTGGGCGTACTGCTCCTTGTACTTGAGCTTCACGATGCCGGAACGGGCCTCGCCCAGTTCCATGTCATCGAGGTCATTCGTTGGCTCAGGAGAGGGGGCAGGGGTGGTGGTAGCCACCGGCTCAGCAGTGGCCGTCTCCGTGACACGAACGGCCTTGCGGGTGCGCTTGGAATTAGGCTTGTTGATTATGTCATTCACCGACTCGGCAACGTTGTCCTGTCGGATCTTGATTGCGCGGGCCAGGACTTCGCTGGGCTTGTCGCCAAGGGCAAGGTCCTTGTCGGTGTCAATGTCCACCGCCATTACGGTGTCGCCGTCGCCCGCGATCAGAAGCTTGATGCGGTTCTTCTTCGCGAGGGTCTTCACTTCGGGTGCGATCTTGATCGCCATTTGCATCTCCTATCGTTGGCTCATTGGCCGGTTGATGTCTGTAGTATACCACATCCTTGGTAGGGTGTCAAGGGTTTGTTCCCGTGCCTATTCCAGGATGATTACGCGGATCAGATCCGTGATCGGGGTGGAACCCCAGTACAAGTCTAACAGATTCATCGCCAGACGGCAGTCTTTATGGAATTCAAGCTCGGTTACCGCGAGCCGCAGCGAAGCCCCAGTAATGCGAACCGGGGGCCTTTCTGGGTATTCGGTGTTCATATCGAAGATGTCTTTCGCCAAAAGCCGAACCTGTGGCGAAAGATCGCATGGCTCGATCGATGGTAGCTTGCTCAGGCTTTCGAGCGTTCGCGGAGCAGCTAGATAATCGGAAAGGGTGGTGAGGGGCACCGAAATGCCCCCATTAGACGCTGGAGTCCAGAAGTCAATGGACTTCCACGTCAACACCGGATCGTCGTTGTGGTCCGGAAGCTGCTCCAGATGTTCTAGGCAAAAATACAAGCTCATGCGATCCTCCTCGTATGATTGATTGCGCCACCAAGGGCGATGTTGGTACCGGCAACGCGACCAGCGGAGCGACCGGCTTCGGACCCGTTCGAGATGGTGCTGGTGCTGCTCTTCTTTAGCTTCAAACTACCCATGTAGTTCTCGACCTCTTGGGTGCGAACCACGACCAGCGCGTTCCCGCTCTCGGTCTGGACTACCTGCTTCGCTCGCTTGGCGGCTTCACTCACGCAGCGATTGAAGATGGCGGAGGCGAAGGCGAGTCCGTGACCGGCCTTGAATTTCATGGTGTCGCCGGGGGTCCATTGCCCGTAGGCGTTAGACTTCGCGACCCGCAGGTCGTTCTCGACGATTGAGAACCACGAGTGGTAGAGATGCTCGAAGGTCATCTTCATCGCGAGAATGTCGGTCGGAAAACCGATGAACGCGAATGACGTCCCGTGAAGACCGCCGTTGTCAATCAGGGATCCGTCGTAGAGCTTCGCGACCCCGTATGCCAAAATCGAGATCCAGCGGAGCCGCATTTTCTGGTCCTTCACCGTGTACTCTTCACGGCGGACGCCAGCGCGGGCTTCGATAATTGATATGTCGGCGTGACCAATCTGGTATTCCGACATCAGTTCACTCGCCTTGGCGAGCGCCAACTCCGCTTCGTGCGGGTTGGCTGAAGACCCCAGCGCCATGAGCTTGCGGATCTTCTCGATGAGCTTCTCGCGTTCAGTCATTGCTACCTCCTGTGGCTGACTAACAAAGTATACCACATGGGGTATACCCTGTCAAGATATTGGTTACCCGCCGGTTTTGATAAACTTCCCGTCCTTTCGTTCGTAGGACTGCCCGCGACCAGTTCCCAGACCAACACCGTAGTTGGAATGGCACTTCGGGCAGACGCAACCCCAGGAACCCGCCTTGAGGCGAGCGTCCACGAAAGAATCGGTGATGGGGTCGTGGCAGAAGTCGCACTGCGTGGGAGGCTTGCCCATCCAGCTCATTCGTCATCTCCGTAAATGTCTTCGTCGGCCCAATAATTCGAGTCGGCCAGAACGTCAGGGCGATACTTGCTCATGCGTTCGTCATAGCACTGGTCGCAAGTGTAGGTGAGGAAGATTCCCCGGGCGTCGTATTGCGCGTGCTTGTTCTCGCGGTGATAATCGGTATCAAGGCAGCTCATTGGTTTCTCCTATCATGCGCTCGCGTTCGAGCATTAATTGCACTACCTGTGCGCTTCGTTGATCGAGGAGGGGCATCGGGTGGGTCCGGCCACCATCCCCGCTCGACCCCCAGAGGAGGGCCACGGAGACCAGCCAGACCCACCTCACGGCCTAGTCCTTTTGGATCGCGTGAGAGATGGCTTCGAGAGCGTCGGCGTGATTGATGTCGCACTCGCCACCCAGTTCCGTCGGCTCCTCCGGGGTATCGAAGTCGTACATGTCGACACCTTCCCACTCGCCAAGCCACTCCTGCACCTTCTGGCCGACTTCACCGTCGCGCCACTTGTCGGAGTGCTCACCAATGTACTCGGTGATTTGGTCTACGATCTCGTCGCGAAACTCGCGCATCTCGCAGACCTTGGTGTTGTATTCGTCGATGTACTGGGTCAGCTTCTCGTGCGCCTCGCGAACGGTCTCATTGTACTCGTACATCGCGTTCTCAAGTTCATTGCCGAGACCGCGAAGCTCGTGGATCCCGTCTTCGAGGGTCTGGATCTGCTCGTCATTTAGCTTCTTCATCGTCTTTCTCCCGCGATAGCTCCTCCGCTATCGTTACAAAGTGTACCACATCTGGCGGCATCTGTCAAGATGCCAGTTCCATCAGGATTACTACCTCTTCGAAGGTCTCTTCCGTCAAAAGCTGCCCAGCGAGGGAAGAAATTAAAGCACCATTGCGCATCTTTTGGACCGACTGAACATGGGCCAAATTAATCATGACCATATCTGGAACCGGATCGAAATCCATTTCAACGTGAACCCGGATCCACCCTTTCAGACCAGTGACACGCCGGTCTTCGTCGAGGGGCTGCTTCAGACGATCTTCCATCGTTTTTTCCTTTCGGTGTTGATGCTTGCCATGTGAATCACGACACTACGGTTTCCGGCTTCGAGGGGGAGATGATACGGGAACATGACTGCCAAGACTCTGGATATCAATTGTGCCATTTACCATCCTCCTCTTGAATTCGGCGTCCAAATGCTTTAATGATTCTTCCATACGGGCGATCCATTCGATCTGGGATTGGTCCAAATCCTTGCGCCGCCGGTTGGAAGTAATCATGTGTCGCGTGTGCATAAGTGAACTGTATAGATGCTCATTCTCCATGTCGGAAATGAGCATCCGGGATCCGTCTTTTCTTTTCCATGTGGGACTACTCATTCGACCTCCTTAGTAAGACTTCATGTTCAATGCCACGGATTACATCGCACACCATCTTATCGGAGTAACCTAGCTTCTCAAGACGAAAGACAACAGCCTCGACGGCTGTTGTCCCCCCGTGCTTGATCAGCGCGTTCTCGTAGACGGATTTGAACTCCTGTACGAGAGCCTTGACGATCGAATTAGTCATCGCAGGACCCGGGCTTCTTGCATACCATCGCCCATGAAGCCAAGGACGTTGCGCTCAAATTCCTTGTCGTCGTCCCACTTCTTGGAGTGCTCGTACTTCTCTGCGCGGGCGTCATGGATGTCGGCAACCCGATACAGAATGGACAGCTTGTCCACGAACCGCATCTTGCGGAGAAGGGCCTGAGTCACCATCTTCCGGGCGTGCCACGCCGACCAACTTGTGTGCTGGTCAATCTGGTGATAGTCGTAATTGAAGGTGGCGATTATCTGCGCCAGTTCTTCGAGCTGTTCGCTTCTCACCTTGTCGTCGTCGACCAATACGGGTTCAATCATCTCACTTCCTCCTCTGGATGGTCATTTCATAGCCCATGGGCCGGATCGCAAATTCCATGGTCAGGCGCTGCGGACGGCGAGTCTTCCCGTTGATCCAATTCCGCAGGGTGGAGACGCTCACCCCCGACCTTTCGGCCAGATGGGTGAGCGACACATTCCGGGTGTTTATGATCCGGATCACTTCTTCGAGTACCGGATCTCGCCACGGCATCGGCTTGGGCTTCTTCATCTTGATCCCTCCTTTGGGTCAGAAGTTGTAGTCGTAAAACCGACGGGGTTCGTCGGCCAGAACGTACACGTTGCCATTCGGATCGAGCCACTTCCCGGCTGTCCGCTTGGCCTTGCTGAGTCGGATTTTGTGCGGCTTGTTGTAGGGCGCGGGAAGGATCTCCCAGCGCTGGGACGCCTGATTCGTGCAGTGACCGGCGAAGCCGCCCTGCTCCCACTCTGGCTTCCACGCGTCGTGCCGCCGGTAAGCCATCTCGCGGACTTCCAGGCAGGTCGGGTTCACGACGCGAACGATCTCGAACGGGGTGATGTCGGAGTACCCGACCAGATTAGCGTAATCTTTCATGATTGCCTCCTAAGGCTCAACTACCCCATATCATACCACACCCGACAGATCCTGTCAAGGGGTCATTTGTACCTTAATTACAGGTCCATTCCCGTCGAGACTCGGCGGTGTTCGTCGCATAAGCGGTTCCCCGGCCCCCACGAGAAGAACTTCTTACCGCAAGTCATACAGTTTCGGACGTTCTCGGGAACTTGCTCTTTTTCCGCTCTTACTTTGGCTACGGCTCGTTCCACCGTAGAATACAAGATGGAGGCGTTCTCCATCCCCATCTTTCTAGCGATGTGGTACATTCCATGACAAGTTCGTCTGGGTAACATCTTCACTATTTGGTCTGCGGGTATTAGTTTCAGTAGAGCATTCCGCAGGGTGTCCATTTCTTCTTTAGTCCAACTCCCAGGCCTTCCCGGTGTCACGCCCAAGTGTTTGCACCTGTAACGAATTGAACTTAGGCTTCGCCCGGGTAGGTGCTGTACCATTTCTTTGGAGTGCAGGCCTTTTTCGCACATTTTGCGAATCAGATCGTCTTCTTTCTTTGAGTAGTAGTTCGTCGCGTCCATCAGAAATCCCCCTCTTTCACCAGCTTCAAATCCCGGACCCGCATGGCCTTGTTCTGGGCTATGTTCCATTGTACTCTGGACGAGAATCCAATAGCGGTCAGGCGTTTGCCCCAGCTTACCGAACTTATGGGCCGGTGTCCACTTCTATCACACCACTCTCTGAAATCAGCGTAAAGCAGCGTCGAATCCGTGTACATCTGCTTGCTGACGGGGTGGACTTCGTTGGGGTACAGGGTAAGTCGTCCTTGGACGGTGTTCTCTTGGACCCACTGTTGGGCGGTATTGTTGTCCGCTGAGAACTCGGCCAACTCGCGAATCGTAGTGGTTGGTGGGTCGAAGCGCTCTCTAGTATACAATCGACGTATTGCGGGCAACCACCGGTTCAGCACCCCGGGCATCTCCTGCTTCAGCTTCCACGGCAGGTTCCGGTCTTGGTTCTCTAGCGCGATGGGATTGTCGCATGGCAGCACGATCATTCGACGTTCTAGCGCGCCGGAAGTATCACCCGTGCGCGGCAGTTCGTTGCACGAGATGACAAAGCGGCATGCTAGCTGCACCCGTATGATCTCTTGGTACAGGTAGCGCACCGAAACGTGGTCCCCGCCGGTAATAGCCTTCAGCGTGGCGTCCGAAATGGCGTTCAAGAAGTCTTCGTCGCCAGATACGTTCACCAGTGACCCAATAAGAGAAGTCCGCTCGCGTTCCTCGTGAAGTCGGGT
>Ga0114967_10000939_pt1 | contig 24447 bp, 18 predicted proteins | sample M_130628_MF_Meta_FD_92639 | JGI IMG/M metagenome (GOLD analysis project Ga0114967, IMG submission 92639) | Freshwater microbial communities from Lake Montjoie, Canada to study carbon cycling - M_130628_MF_MetaG | ecosystem: Environmental > Aquatic > Freshwater > Lake | place: Lake Montjoie...
ACCAAGTCGCTTTTTAAGGTTCTGCACTTAAGGACGTCCGGCAGGTTAGAAAGGTCTCCGGCAAGCTTGTAGCTATCGAGTTTCTCGGGACCTTGGAGGTAAACTTCAAACAACTTATTCCCATTTTTCGGATCGAAACCCGAAATGACCGACGCAACCTTCCAGTCGTTAAAAAGAGCGTCGAAGTTAGCATTCAACGAAGATCCATAGCAGTAGGACTCGGTTTCTATAGGCTTTATTAATTCCGAACCGTCCCTGAGGGAAATTACGGAAAAACGATTCGGTCCGCCTTCCCCAGACGTCGCATTCCATTCTACACTACCATCTCTCGCTTTGCTAATTTGCGGCCTACGATTCACTACCAAAAAATTTTGATCCGGAAAAACCGTGAAGTCATCGTATTTCAATTTAATTTTGGAGGCAATCTCTGGCGTTAAGATTTTCTTCACGACAGCACCGTCCTGTGAGACAACCGTCCATTCTTTCGAATTAACACCAAAGAAAGATGAACTTTCCTCATCCTTGCCGGGATACTTCGAATAGTAAGCGAATTTACCATCAAAGGACACCCTCGATGGCATTGGCACAGGGACCCTTTTGAATCCTACGGAATGGTCGGCCGGGAAAAACATTATGGACCCGGAGGCAAGCATCCGAACAGTCCCGGAATCGAAAAAGCCAATCTCTGAAACCTCTTTATCGGGAATTTTTAAATCATCACTTTGGAGTCTCATGAAATTAATAGTCTGAATTTTACTAAAACCCGTAGATCGCACCATCGAAACACCATTTCTTCCAGTGCTAACATCCGTAACATTTCCAAATACATTCACCGTGCCCCGTTCCTCTTTCAAACTATTCTCTTCATTCAAATATTTACAAGAATTTTTCAGATAAACCAGAGACTTACGATTGAGTGAACTACCCACTTCTCTAACAATCGGATTGCCGCTATCGCTGGAATAAACTGCGCCAGCTACAATTTTGCATTTTATTTTGGAGAAGGCCTCATCTTTAAATTGGTCCTGATGGTAATCCTTTAATTTTTCAGACTCGACTTTGATTAAAATATCAGAGCGACTTGTAATGACGCTCGTTGCGCTGTGGGCTAGCCAATGATCCCCCTCTGAAAGCATTATTCTCTCCATTTCACTGCTCAAAGGCTTTACGAGTATTAAAACCAACGGTGCATCATCAAAATCGTATTTACCGCTGGTCTTTGTGACAAAGTAAAAACAATCCCCACCGGGAAGCTTTCCAACGTGCTTCAGGATGTTGGGGACGCTGGCTATCGCAATCGTCTCCAGTGTCTTCGCATTAAAGAAGGTAATTTCAGTTTTACGTTTTGCTCCATAGGCAATGCTATCCCTCGCCGCAACAACCCAATCCTCATCCTCAAAATACACATTTCCCCTACTGCTGCTTTCAATTGATGGGTTTGAACTGGGATCCAGTTTTATAAATCGGTACGACCAAGCACCGGTTTCAGCACCACCACTCAAGACCACCTTGTCTTGAGAAATTTCACCCCTTAGCATCCCAGGGGTTACGAGTGCCACCTTCAAAAAAAGGCACATCAAAAAGGGCCAAAAAGGGACTTTGATTTTCATGAGCATTGCTTCTGATTCAACCCAAAACTCGCGGGAGAAACTCTCTTATCGCGGAACTGAATCCATTTTCGTTGTTCGTCTTGCAGCAGATTCCGAGCACTTTGTACAAGCGTAACGTACGTTCTGTAGAGCGCCCCTGACTGCTTGGGCGTGATTTCCGCAACTCGCAAGTCCGACCAACAAAAGTAAATAAAAATATTACTTTAAATTCCGAAAGTGTATTTTCGCAATAATTAAATCCAATTAAAATTATTTGATGTAAATTTCTATTTTATCTCAATGAGCGCATTCACTTCATCATAAGATATATTTCTTTTAAGCATCCCGGCCAACATTTCACTGCGTTCAGGCAGATTCGCCAGCTCGCCCACCCTTTCAGGATGCTCACAGCGCGAAAAAAGCGCGTGGTGAATCTTAGAGAAAGGCACAACCTTTTTGCCATAACCGTTTGGTTTATTGGAGGACCATATCTCAATGCCATTCTCCCCCTCAGGAGTCTCGCCGTAACCTAGGAAAACAACCGAATGCCCGGCCTCGTCTCGGCCAATCGGATCCTTCCACCATAGTTTTAGAAAATCTCCCGGCTGGGCCTTCTTGTAATCCCAAAAACTTATTCCCATGCCTGACTCAGCGAATAAAACAGCCATGCAGGGACCGTTCGAGTTCCAGCGTCCCCAGATACCCACTCCATCAGATTGAGATGCGACCTTAAGTCTCTCTATGAGCTTTGTCCGTTTTTCATGATCATTGATCTTATCAATCTCGAACTTTAACGCATTAAGCAGAACCAAATAAGTGGCACCCGAACAATAACTTGGCTGGGCCGTCTGTGGGTCCACAAGAAGAGTGCCGTTTTGCCCCTCCGAGATACTTCTGCTCAATGCTAGAGATGCTAACCGGGTGACAGCGTACCCACCACCCAAGGGCATTTCCTCGATCGCACGCAGAACTCGTTCGTTAAGGGATTTCGACAAAGCAGGCTGATCAGATACCCTAATTGCTGGTTTGTGTGCGTTTAGATCACTCGCGAACAGGTTCCCAAGAATCAGCATTAAGGCGCCCAGAAATACAGGCAACGCACTCATCTCCATATTTTTCGAGTTGCCTCTACTTCCCAAACAGCTTCTGGAGCAGGCCCTTCTCCGGCGCAGGTTCCGTAGCCTTGTCCTTTACCGGCGCGTTAGTCCCAGCCGCCTTCGCCGTAAACTGCAAGTAACTGTCAGTCGCCCTGTCCAACTCCAACGCCCCACCGGCCAGCTTCTGAATCTCGGCACCGAGGTCTGCCGCTGACAGGCGGGTTTCCACGTCGATGTGCGAGACGGCTTTTGAGTCAAATTCGCGCTCCCACACGGCGCTCACCTTGTCGGTGGACCTCAGCCCAGCTTGGACCTTCTGGAAGTCGCTCGAGGAGATTTTTTCAAACTCCACTTGTTTGATTACGCCGCAGTCCACTTCGACCATCCAACGAGCAAACAGTTTGCTAAACAAAGCCATGCCGCCCTGTGTGCCCTTGCCTCCATCGAGGGACTTGTACAACACCTCACGGGCCGCCATTTCCTTGGTTTGCAGGCCGCTGCGATACTTGTCGGATGCCGGGACAACCACAGAAGCCACCACTTCGCCGCTATCAGGCCGGATCGCTCGCAATTCGGCCCCCAGTTCAAAACAGTGCTCCGGCAACGCTCCGAAAAGAGCCTCCGTCCCTGCGTAACGCCCGTTGATTTTCCCCTCGATGACGAAGTCGACCTTCTGAGCGACGCCCGCCCGTCTGAAAGCCGCACCCGAACTGTTACCGGTGAGTTCGTCTCGGGTGGCCCGCTTTGCTTCTGCTCCGCCAACCGCCCCGGCATCCACAACCTGCAGCTGCATCTTTTGGGCATTTTGTTCGAACCAACCAACCGCGTATCCCTTGCCTTCAGGGATGCCTTCAATGTGTTCTTCGATTTTGAAGGCAACTCGGGGAGATTGCTTTAACTGGACGATTTGCCTGAGTGCGAGGGTTTCGCTCATGCCAGGTGTTCCCGCGCCCACATCCGCCTTCACCTTGATGCGGTAAATGCCGTCCTTTCCCAAGGAAGACCCCGTGACTTTGTAGTTCCTCACGTGCCCAAACGCTGCGGAAAGCACCCGGTCGAAATCCAGATTAAAGTCCTTCACGGACGTCGTACTTAAAATATCGACACCCGCCCCAACACGGACAGCATCCCGTAACGCATCCGCGAGCGCCTCCTCTCGGGCATGGGGGAGATCGCCAGCCGCTTTTCCTTCGGCTTCGACTTCAGCGCCCTGGGCGAGCAGCCCCGAGTGTATGAACAAAATGCAGACGGCTAAAAGGCGTTTCATAAATGGATGACGGGGTTTTCTTGGAGAGACTCGGCGCTTGTCGAAAGGAGTTCCAAATTGAGGCCGCGCGGCTGGAGCCGGATAAAATCTTTATCCAAGCTCACAAAATTCAGGCCACCGGTGATTGCGAATGCCGCCAGATAAGCGTCCATCCAAACCTTGGGAGACGCACTGCCAACAGCCGCGCACTGACTCCACTCACTCTCGATTCCAACGGGTTCCGGCAGCCACACAACTTGGGGCAGTGCCAAAAGTTCCTCGCACTTCGCCCACGCTTCACGGTTCGTGATTGGGCTGCAACCGTAGGCACTGCAAATCGTGGGGGTGGTTAGCATGCGCAGGAAACTGGTCTGTGTTGCCCTACAAAATGCCGCTGGTCTGCTGGAATCCGCCCTTTCAAAAACTGCCCGTGCTTTCGCGTGGAAAGGATGGCTTGAGAAGGATAAAGCCACCCAAATACCCGTGTCGTAGAGGCTAACCACGGCGGGCATGGTCCTCCTCCATTTGGGCCGACTGTTCAAGAGCGATAAGCGCGTCGATGCTCATTTGAGAAGCCGTGGCGTTAGGGGAACTGGTAAAGAAGGGGAACGCGATTTTGCCCTTCTGAGGGGCTGGGGCTTTAGGAAGAGCAGCACCTTGCTCAAGGCCAAAGCGTAGCAATTCCGTCACGACCTCTTTTAGTTTGCGGCCTTCGTTCACCGCGCGGAGTTTAATTTCACGCACCAGATCGTTGGGCAGATCGAAGGTTGTTTTCATAAACCCAGTTTACTGGTTTGCTGGCATTCTGTCAAAGTGGAGGCTTATTTCCCGTCTAGTCCGGAGTTGGCTGGATTCACCATCACAGCCATCGCGAACGGGCCCGCGTCTCTTACAGCGACTTGAAGACCCTTTTCCTTGCGCAACTTGACCAGCCAATCGCGCTGGACTTCGGCCAGCGACTCCCAGGCTTTCCCTGAGGAAAGAGCTTTGGTGTAAAAGTCTAACATGATGCTGGCAGTGGTTTCATCCCCTACTGGCCAGAGTGTCATTAGAAGGTTTTGAGCTCCAGCAATTCGAAACGCACGACGCAGACCAAAGACGCCCTCGCCACTTCGTGTAGCCCCGAGCCCAGTTTGACAAGCGGATAGCGTAACCAACCAAGTATTGTCTAGAGCGAGGCCCGCAGCTTCCTCAGCAGTAAAAATCCCATCATTATCAGGTACCGGAACCTTGCCTCGCTCCCACGCGCTGAACGTTGTACCCGCGCCTGCTAATAGCAATCCACTCGCTCTCATGGGATACCAATCTTCCTCAAAGAGAGAAATGGGAGATGCCTTTGAAGCCCCGCCCGCAACTTCCTTTGGAATAATCACAAAAGCACGACTTCCTGCGGTTGCCTCCCTCTTAACGGCTCCCCCTTGGAAAAAACCATGTGTAGCAAGATGAAGCACCGTAGGCGAATGTGTCTGACGCAGTGAGGCCTCACTCGACTGATCGCCAGCCCTTAGCTTTACATCCCATCCAATAGATTCTAGCAACCGAGAAATCTCCGCCCCCTCCCTCTGGGTCGCTGGGAGTCGTCTAATGGTGTCAGAAGAAACCTTTTTCCCGCCGGACAAGGAAGCTAGCGAACCAATTTCAAAGTCACGATTGGCAAAACCATTGGCAAGTGGAGCGGAAAAGTCCGGGTCAACAAAAATGGATGCATTCTTGGATTGGCTGATTTCCCGAACGTCTCTGAATAAGTCTTTGGCATTACTCACGTACGCAATGTTGAACTTTTCGGCAATAAAAGAGCCGTTAGAATCAATGAGCGCAGCGAAAGGCAAAAAATTCAACGTCCCGTCCGGACAAATGAGCACAGATTTTGTCTCGGGTGGGAGCGTTGATTCAATTGGACTCCAATATAATTTATAAAGCTCTTCTAAATTGTTTTTCAGGACATCATCAGACACTCCCAGGGTCTGATTGTTGAACACTGAAACGAGCTCTTTTAATCTACTAACACCACCTAACGGAATCCAATCAACTTTTTTGTCGGACTGGACAATTATAACTCCAATCTTCGTTTCGGTCTTCGAATATTTTGGAGATAAATCATTGAATGTGATAAAATTTAAAAAAACAGTACCTGCAGTGATTTTTGAACAAATTTTTTCGTACGTTTCGCTTCTCTTTTCATTTGCAGAAAAATCACTATTAACGGACTTCGCCAAATTCCGCTCAACATCGACGAGCTTATTTTCAAGTAAGGTTATTTCGGATTCCTTATCCCCTCGACGCATCGCCACAGCAAGCTGTTGTCTTAGAATTTGAAGGTGATCAAGTTCGGTTCTGTCCGCAGTCCGAGCAGCTACGAATCGATCCTCAAGAATTGTTTCTAGAGTAAGTCCCTTCCAATCAAAAACTAAGGCAGCCAAAGCGGATGGCTCGAGCACTGACACAGGTATATCAAATCTTAAATTCTCGTTTTGCCACGCAAGTCGTCTGCGTTCCTCCAAATGCCGGATCGACTTAACTCCTTTGTCCATCAAATTGATCCATTGGAGAGCATAATTAAGGGCCTCCTGCTTGCGCCCGATTCGTGCGTAAAAGCTTACAATCCTGGACAATTGTAGGTTCGATTCATCGTCGACATATGAGCCGGTCTGCCGCTGATCCGCTCTTATTTTGATAGCCCTTAAAAAGAAAGACTCCGCTTCTTCCCATTTTCCCGAACGATCATACAAACATGCTAGAGAAAAAAGTCTCTCTGCGTAGTCATCCTTTTGATCGTCTGTCTTCCGTTTTTTGGATAAATCTCGTTCACCTAAACGAGCCCAATTTTCTAAATCCGGAAAAGCGTTATCAAAATCACCTTTTAGCGCATTCAAACTAGCTAACGCACCGCGCGCCACGATGTACTTTTCGGATTTTATACCATATTTTTTCCCAATCAACATAGAAAGCCGCTTGTATAAATTATGTGCTAATTCGATTTGATCAACTTCAACGCAAATTTCCGAGACAATCGGTGAACTTAAAAATACTAATCCAGCCGATTTTTCAACAGCAGACTCTCCGGCATCCTCTATGTACCTCACGAAAGCACGAAGAGCCATTTCCGCTTCACCCAATTCCCCGGCTTTCCATGCTAAAAGGGCCAACTGAATCTGTACTGCCGCCAACTGTACATTAAAAACCCACAACTCCGGGTAAGATGCCGGAAGAGCCTTTCGCATCTCTTCAACGGTTGTTTTGGTGAACTGTGCTACGCGCCGATGAATGCGGAGCGCGCTTTTCCAATCACCAGTTCCAGAATAGATTATTAATAAATTAAGCTCGTTGCCCAGTGCTTCCGCTGAATCGAATCCGAAATGCTGGCGATTAAATGCTAAAGACTTTTCTACAAAAGGTAGCGCCTTCTCATACTCAGACCGCGAAACGCAAACAGCCGACAGCTTTTCCATCAACCCTATGACCTCGGGAGTGTCTTCAGATTGAAAGCGACGCATCATATTGAGCGCTTGCTCAAGAATGGGTTCCGCCTCCGAATTTTTTTCGGAATCCGCAAGTCGCTTGCCCTGCAGAGCTAATTTCCGAGCCTCGTCCATCGAGCCAAGGTCGTTATTAGCGGCATTAGTCGGTGGTTTCGCCACTTTTTTCGAAGTTGAATTATCGTGGGCGGGACGCTCGGACGCAGTCTTGGCAACCTTAGCAGGTGGCAGTTGAGAATCACTCCGGTTGACTGAATTATTCAGCTTTCCAGCCAGACCATCTAATCCTTTGCTTACCTCATCGATGCCATCGAGAAACTCCTCCATTTTTCTAAGCGCCTGAGATAAACGTGATTTTTGACTCGATTGTTTTATGTCATTAACAATACTTTGCCTGACAGCACTAGGGGTCGTTTGATTCACGAATACATTAATCAGCTCCTTTCGTTCCTGAGCAGAAATAGGACTGTTCTTTTGATTTGAAATTGAATAGGCTTTTGAGTGAAGCGCATCAACACACTTAACCATTTTTGAATCCATTTCTGAAAAATCTTTATTTTTCATTAATTCATGATATTCAGGAGGATACTCGGCAGCAAAAAGCAACGAAGGAATCATCTTTAAAAACAATAAACACATTATAATGAGTTTCATATTTTAAATTAATATTTACTTTTATCTCGGAAACGTACTCACCACCATGTGCGCCTCGGACCACATGGCCGGTGCGCCGTTCTGCGTCGTGGACGGGGAAGCACCCGCTTCCGAAATCCCCTTGGCGGCCATGCCTCGGGTCAGAACCGCGACGGGTTGTGAGGCGGATGCCGCACTCAGTTGCTTGCCCACCAGTTTTTCGATCTCCCTCTCGCTGGTGCACGCGATGACCTGCACCACATCGGAGCCGTAGGGCGGCCCGATCTCGATCTCAAACCCGTGTTTTTGAGTGCCGGGAATGTCGATCGCTTTGCCTGCAGGAACAAACGTGCTGCGCTGCCAGTTGTTGGGAAACAAAAGAACACTCGCCCCATCGGACTGATGACAATAGACCGCCACAAAACAGTCCCGATCACTTCGCACCCTGAAAGAAACCACTTCGCCCTGTTTGAAGGCGCGGCGGGTGTCCGTCGTGAAAAACTCGAGAGGAAACTCCTTGTTCACTCGCTTCAGACGCCCCTCTGTAATCTCCTGAAGGTTGGAGATGCTTGCCTCCAAGTTTTGAGGGTTGACGAGAGAGCCCATAGCCTGCTCCGTTTTGACTCCTTCAGGAAACACACGGGCGGCAATTTGAGAGGTTGCCAAGGTGACCTTCGTCTTTTCGACATTTCCACCTTCAAGCCACACCAACTCTGTGAAAACGGAAACGCCAGCCCCCGAAGCGTAAAACCGGCCGCGCACTATCCCCTGAATGCCCTTCACAGAGACTTTTTCAACTGCGGTGCCCGGTTCCAGAAGATCCCGCATCTGAAACTTGCCCTCGTTTTGAAGATCAGCGATGCGGTCACGGGTCACGACTTTGAACCCGTTTGTTTTACCAAGAGCCACCTCCAATTCGTCGCGCAACAGAGCAGAGAAAGGCGACAACAGATCGGTGTCTTGAAACGCGAAGTTTCCAACCCCCACGCTCACCGCCGTTTTATCCCCTAAAAGACTGGAAAGTTGGGTGGCGATTGCGTCGAAAGGATCATCCGTGGATGAACGGCGTGCACCGGCAACTTGCCGCTCTTGGGAGGGAACTGGGGCCATGACTCGCCCCTGCTCCTTCGCTGCGGGATTCGACTCGCTAGAATCCCTTTTCTTGGAGGCGTTGGGAGTCTGGCCGGTTGCTGTTGCCAGAGAAAGCGCGAGTGTGCACCCCCAAGCAACGGCGCGGCTACTTGCGCAATTCGGAATCATCGCCGATGACGGGTTTGGTTCCGAGGACGGTCTCCACCTGCGTGCTGTCAGTGACATGCGCCTTCACTTTGGACTGCTTGTCGCTCGGAGAAGGAGGGCGTGAGGGAACAGAGGCAGCCGTTTTAGCGGCGTACTCGCGTTGGGCTTGCGACGGTGTTTTTTCAGCGGCGCAACAGTCGCCACTCGCAGTGCTTTTAGCAGCGGAATGGGTGCTGGGTGTGGAGGCGCAAGCGGGTAGCAACGAAGCGGTCAGCAGACATAGAAGAGTGTTTTTATTCATAGGTGCTTCAGTTGTTCGCTGGCGTCTCGGAAACCACACGGCGTAGCGTTTCGGACACCTGCACTTCTGTCACATCCGAGCCAGCGTCAGTGGACGAACCTGTGCTGGGATCGTTGGAGGCAACGCCCGTGCCGGTTTCAGAAATCGTTTTCGCATCGATGGAATCTTCCATGTGCGTCTTACCCTTCACCACCCGAGTCACGGTGCGGATGATTTCAGAAAGTTTCACCTGCACAGTCACTTCGCAGGATCCGTCTTTTTGATACTGAATGGCCGTGACATCCGCGCCCTTCAACACGCCGGACATGGACTTGACGACCTCGTCGTTTTTCAAAGCTAGGTCGCGAACTGTTGTGTCGCTGGTGATTTTCACGCCCATGAGGCGTTCGCCAAGTTTGCGGTAGGCGTCACCTTCGGCTGCACGTTTAGCCTTAATCTTAATGTGCCCTTCGGAGTTGGGGATGGCGCTGCTGCCCACGACATCGAGCTTTTCGTTGCGAGTGACGAACTCCGTTTTTTGAGAGTCTGAGATCTTTTTAATGACGCCATCGGCCATGTGTTCCTCTTTGACGACCTTGCTCAAGACTTCGATCACTTGCTGGACTTTAACCGCCCGAACGACCTGCACCCGACCGTCGGCAAAATATTCTGGCGGTTCAGTGGTGGTGACTCCTTTTATCGAAGCGGACAGGCTGCCCTTGATGGTGTCGTTGGCCAGAACCAGATCCCGCACGGTGGAGTCTGAATTAAGGTGGAGCCCCATGATGCGTTCAACAAGGAGACGAGTTGCGTCTACTTCAGCGGCACGAAGGGCCATGAGGCGCTGTTGAGCTGGAACTTTCTGCCAAATTTCAGGGAGTGCAGGAGCCTCGGCCGCCTCGGTGGGTTTGACGGCGGCAGATGCTGGCTGCGGCAAGCATGTGATGGGCAGGGAAACCGACAAAAGGAGAAGGCACCGCCCGAGTGATGAAGGGTTTTTTAAATTCATAGGGAGCAATGTTATAGAGAAGCATCTTTCAAGCCGAGCAACCGGTTTCCGCTCTCTTTTTTTCTCACTTACCCACGAGGATTTAACCCCACCTTACAGTTTCCGAAAGATTTGCACCCTTCGATTCCTAGCCCGAGCCTGCTCATCCGTATTCGGAACAATCGGGTCGCCCTGACCACAACCGATAGCCTGTAGACGAACGGCATCAACGCCCAACGTCACGAGAACCTCACTGACCGCCTGTGCCCTGCGGCGAGAAAGATCGAGGTTCAGCACCTCGCCGCCTCTGTCGCAAGTGTGTCCCTCGATTAGAAATTGTTCATTGCCAGCACTCTGCATCGCCTTCGCAATTTCATTGAGCTGTGCACGCGAGGTGCCTTCCGCGATCTCGGCGCTGTTGAGCTGGAACTGGATATTCTGAAAACTCGCAAGCGTTTTAGCGTCCACCGTTATCTCGAGAGTCTTGCTGGGCAAAGATCCGCCCCCAACTTCCACGACTGACATTCCTTTGCGCACTTTCTCCTCAGGCGCAGCGAGCGATTTGGTGCGTCTCCACTGTCTTGCAAGTTGCTCGGCAGGAGTTATTTCATCACCTGCGCCGTAGAGTTGGGAACTCAGCGAGAGGATGAGCAACGCATTCAAAAGCTTGGGTATGCCGTGAGATTGCATGGTGCGACTTAAGCAGCTTTATGCGGTTCACGCACTATCTTTGATTCAACTTTGGGCATCCTCCACAAAACGGCGATCAATAGTGACAATCCTGTGCTGGCTCAAAAAACTAAGCAACTCCCCCTGCGCAGGCCCAGGATCACGACTTGGAATGTGAAAAAAACGCAATGGCATCCCCGCTTCTACCTCTTCCTCGCCGCGCTCCGCGCCCTAGCTAGATGGAACTAGGGCGAGGCGGAAGCCAACGCAGTTGCTGCGGAGACCGGGACTGCCGTAGTCCCGGTACGCCGACCTACAGGAAGCGGCGCCGTCGTACCACGAGCCGCCGCGCAACACGCGGTAGACGCCAGAGGCAGGCCACCTAGGATCCCGACCCCACATGGGGTCCGTATACGTAGAAGTATACGTAGAAGAATAATACGCCCCATACCAATCAGCACACCACTCTGCCACGTTCCCAATCATGTCCCGCAAACCCCACGGATTTGCTCCCTTTGTCCCCACGCGCCGAGGACCTGCCGCGTCGCCAGTGTATTGCCGTTCTGTCATACCGCTGACATTCCAACCTCGTCCTGTGTAGTTCACACTGCTGTTACCCGCGTACCAAGCGATGTTGTCCAGCGCAGGCGCATTGTTATTTCCAAGAAACTCTACCTCTCCACTGTACACAGTGCTGCTCGTTCCAGCCCTGCATGCATACTCCCACTGCGCCTCTGTCGGCAGAGCGTACCTCCAACCTGCAGGCAAGCGCCCCGCGCTTCGCTCCCGCTCCGTCAAACGCTGGCAATACTCCGCAGCCTGCTCCCAACTCACCCAATAAATCGGCATATCATCGCTCTCAACCCCCATGTGTTTTACGGGGTTGTCTCCCGTGTTTGCACCAACCAATTCACGCACTGTCACGATTTTCCCTGCCCCGAAGTTAAACTTCTGCTCGTCGTTTAACATCGCCACCACTTCCTGCCTCAGAGAGCGGCCCATCACCGTCTTCCACTCTGCTTGAGTGACCTCGTGTTCTGCCAACCAAAAGCCGCGTGTCAACTTCACTGGATGCTGTTTTTCAACTGAACTAGCCCTCCATTGCTTGGTTGCCGCCTTTTCCGAATCAGAACTTCCCATGACAAACTCACCTGGTGGACACCAACGGAAGCGGCTTGCAATGCTGTTCTCATACACCTGCCCAGCCTCACGCCCCTCCATCACAGCGCCTTTTTGTAGTCCAGACGCCTTCTCCTGCCCCTTCTCGGCAGTCATCTGCAAAGCCAACTCGCGGGCGCGCCGCTCGACCTCAGCCTGCTGGGCGGCGGGATCCGCTTTCTTGAGCGCCACAATCTGCAACCCCAGCGCAAATTCATCTGTCAGACTGCTGTTAGTCCAACTCACCTGATCCGGCGGCATCACCTTCTTGACGTCCCGAAAAAAAAGGTCGATGTCCTTGTTGGAACTCGTTTCCAAAGACTTTAAAAAGGCCGTCGTAAACGGACTGTTGCGCTGCCCGTTTCCATCAAGTGCAGTCTGCCCCGGACTCGTCGCAAACGCTAAATAAAAGCCAGGGCCGTAGCCCGTGATCTCTCCCACGCTTTTGGTCTTAATTGACTTACCAACCTGCGCCATCACCGCCTCTAACTGGGAGGCAAACGGGTTATCACGGCAACAATCCAGCACAACCACTTTCGTCGGCACTTTGGCCTCCTCAAGGGCCACCATAAAAGCGTCCCGCAGCAGCACCGCGCGGTTTTTTAATTGCGAAATCCCAGTGATCTTGGGCGTATCAACGGGCAACAGATAATTGTCTTCTCCCACTTGAATCCCATGGCCTGAATAATAAAAAACAGCGGCTTCTGCTCCACGAGCCGCGCTGGCAAATCGTTCAGCAGCCGTGGCAAATTCTTCTCGAGTGGGATCCTTCACTGCACCCCCGCCCACGATAGTATACCCCATCGCTTTGAGCGCGTCGGCCACATCGGCAGAGTCTGCCGCGGGACTTATTAGCTGCATGTTGGAGGGTAGGTTAGCGTACTTGCTACATCCCACCACGAGGGCAACACGTTGTCCAGCAATGACATCATGCGTGGACAGTTCCACGAATACAACGATGGTCAAAAGCCGTAGAAACAGAGCAAGGATTTGCGATTTCATACAAGAGTGCGAACTATGCATCCCTTATCATGCCTTCCATGATGAAGGCACCCTAATTTAAAAAGAAACTCCTTTTCTGCCATTGGCCACAACAAGTGTGCCCGAAAAGTGTCTGTCCCCTGCGCTTCCCCGAGTAAGGAGTCGCTTCCTGCTTTCATGTGCGGCATGAGCGTGCTACGTTTTTTGCGTGAGTCCGACTGTCTTCCGCTATCAGGAGTATCGGTTTTTCTTTCTCTCGAGGGAAGAAGCTCGCATCCACATTCATGTCACTTCTCCGAATGGCGAAGCCAAGTTCTGGCTGGAGCCTTCGGTTGAGTTGGCATTGAACAAGGGGTTGCGGGATGTTGAAGTTCGGGAACTCTTTCACATCATTCAGGAGCATCACCATGAAGTTAGAGCCCACTGGCAACGTCACTTTGGACATTGAAGTACTCAATGTTTCTCCCCGAGGTTTCTGGCTCTTGGCTGACGGCAGGGAGCATTTTCTGGGGTTTGAGGATTTCCCTTGGTTTCAGTCCGCCAGCATAGCGCAAATCTGTCGGGTGGAACGGGTGAGCGGGGAGCATTTTTATTGGCCGGCATTGGATGTAGATTTGGATTTGGAGAGCATCGAGCACCCTGAACGATTTCCGCTTACGGCTCTGGTTGATCCTTCCCAAATAGCGCAAAACTCCGAAGCGAGCTGACTGCCCTCACCAAAAAAACGTATCACTACGCAGCAACCCGCTACCGGCGATTGCCATCATCACGGTCAGCTTCTGCTTTGACCGCCTTCTCAAAAGCTTCCGCCTCTTTAGCCTCAAGGAAACCTGCTGTGGCATTTAGGGCAGAGCAAGGCTGTCTGTCCTTGAGTCCCTCTGTGAGGCTAGCTGGCGTCCCGGCTGGACTCCAGCTTGATGAAAAGGAAAGGATAGGCATTCGCTTTTCACCCCCCGTCACGAATTCTTCAGCCTCGACGCGAGAGCGTTAAGGGAGAATTGCTTTTGCCCGATCCCCAGCGTGGCGTACAGCGAAATACGGCCATTATGTGCGAGTTTGTCTTTGGTTTCCGGCAAAAGACCGGCTTTGGTTCAAAGCTCGTCCCGTTCAACTTGCGCACCAGTTCCCAGCCTCAGTTTTATCGTCAATTTAGGCAATGGCGTCTACCTCGGAGTCCGAAAAGTGTCTGTCCCCTGCGCTTCCATTGCAGCAAATTCTCGCCCAATGGGCTAAATTAGGGACACCACAACCTTGTGGTGCGAGCGCCTCCTCCTAGGGTTCCTGAGTGCTAGCGTTAGCCGCTCAGATTTTGCGCTTTGACAAAGCGTACGTTTTAACGGACGCTTCGGCATGACTTCGTTGCCCGTCACGCAAGCCAGATCTAGGCTTTATGAATTGCTCGACCTGGCTGCTGCATCTCACGAGCCTATTCACATCACGGGCAAGCGGACAAATGCAGTTCTTGTTTCAGAGGAGGATTGGCGGAACATTCAGGAGACCCTTTTTCTCCTCTCCGTCCCCGGAATGCGAGACTCCATCCGCGAAGGTCTGGCTGAATCTTTAAACCAATCTTCAACCGCCCCAGGCTGGTGAACTGGGCAATTGTATTCACCAAGCAGGCTCAAAAAGATGCACAAAAAATCGCTGCATCAAATCTAAAAGCACAAACACAACGCCTACTGGATATCCTCGCCATCAATCCATTTCAGAAGCCTCCGCCTTACGAGAAACTCGTTGGAGACTTGGCTGGAGCAATATCTAGAAGAATAACCATTCAACACCGCCTCATTTATCAAGTTTATTCAGAAGAACAAACAGTTAAAGTGATTCGGATGTGGACTCACTACGAATAAATAAACTCGGGATAAATCCAAACTTCGAAGTTAAAGGAAGTCCGAAAAGTGTCTGTCTTGCGCTTCTCACGGAAAGTATCTGTCCCCTGCGCTTCTACTCACTGCGCTTGGCTACTCTGGAAAAAGCTTTTCATTTTCCCCATGAGTTGGCGGGCGATGCTCTGCACTTTTTCCGCCGCCTCACTGTCGGCGATGCGCCCGCGGGCCTGAGACAGGTTCATCTGGCGCTGCGCCACAGCTCGGGACATCCCTTCGAAAATCTCAGGGCGTTTTTCAATGAGATGTCCAATCGCCGTGTGACAAATCTCATAGACCACTGCAGGGGTGCGAGTCTCGATCGTGGCGGAACGCGGTTCGCCCGTAAGCAAAGACATTTCGCCAAAGAAGTCACCCGGGGACAACTGACCGACTGTTTCCTCGGTGCCCTCGCCTTTCAGATCCACCCGCACATTAAGCAACCCCTCGATCAGAATAAACAACGAGCTACCCGCATCGTTGCGACGGAACAAAGTCTCGCCTGCGGCAAGCTGCCGACGCTCCATCTCAGCCGCCAGTTGGTGCAAATCCTCATCCGCCAGAATTTCAAAAAGCGCGACGCGGGAAAGCAGCGCCATCTTGCCCTCGAGCGAGTAGCCTTGGAAGTGCCTCTTAGGCAGGGGCTCATAATACACCTCTTGCTTGGCACATGCAGGCGTGATGCCAGCCGTCAGAAGATGCTTTAGCGCCTCGGTCAGCACCAAGTCGCGACTCGTACTCGGGGAGAGCGGCTGCCACGGATGAATCCAGTAGCGCAGCAGATACTCCACGCCGCGTTCGTTGGCTGTTCCCAATAGCACCCTCGGTGCGTGCTCCTTGGAAAACCCGTCCCTAACAGTCAGTGACTGCAAGGCCGCGAGGAGAATGAGTCGCACCCTCTCCACAGGAATAGAATAATCGACGTTTATCTCCAACTGATACCGCGTCCACTCCGAAGGGCGCGAGATGTTGATGACTTTTTCCTCACCTAAGAGCGAATTGGGCACCACCACCGTAGTGCCATCTTCGCAATGCAGCCGCGTGCAACGCCAACTGATTTCATCCACTCGGCCCACCGTACCGCCTTGGCCCGTGCTGGCGGGCACAATTAACCAGTCGCCAATTGCGAAGTTGTTATCAAAATTAACCGCCAGCCCAGTGAAGAGATCGGACAAAAGGTTCCTCAGTGCCAGCCCCACAACCACACCCCCAGCACCTAGTGTGGCCATAAATCCCGTGATGGATTGATCGAAAATGACCACCGCAAGGCACACACTTGCAAGCAAGTACACTAACAGCGTGCCCATATCTTTGATCACACTCGGTACCGGACGCCCCAGCTTCTGCACCATCAGACCGTCCCAGAAAAACCGACTCAGAATGCGGTTCAACAGCGAAGCCCCCACTAACCATATCAAGATGCGCACCCCCAGCAGCAGCTGGGCAGCGTTTCGGGCCCCTACGCCCGCGATCAGACGCAGATACTCGGGATGGCCCGAACCCGCATAGGATTCCAGCCGCGAGACGATCTGCGACCAGTTGTCGATGGTCGCATACAGCGCGACAAATAAAACGACCCCGACAAGAAAAGACTGGACGCGCGCGGGCTTTGATCGATTCGGGTTTGCTGACATTTGAAGAGCTTAAGCTAAAAGTTAGAGGGATCACTGCTAACGGCGGGCAGGATCAGGGGCATGAACGCATGAGTGATCGACTTGCTCGGAACCCCGCGATCTTTAAAGGGATGACAGCCTCAGTTCCATCTAAAACAACAGGGCCCGCTACACGAGTGGTTAGGCGACTTTTGGGGCCATGCGGTTAATCCGAGGGAGGAAAAACCCACAGCTCGGGCCTCCCCGCATTGCAATGAACACACCGGCCCAAAAGCGTGAGCGTTGCCAGTGACAAAAACAAATTGGTTCGCGCCACGTTGCCGATCACCGGGAGCGCGGGCACTTTTCCCAAAGCACGCAAACGTTCCTGTGCCGAGGGAATCGGATAAAACACGCGTTGCAACACCGTCCTCGCGTTCCCATCCTCCCCCGTGATGTTCGGGAACTGCTGGATCCAACCACCCGCATCGCAACCACTCGCAACCGCCGCACAGTCCGCAGCAAATACCGCACTACGACTTAACGTCGGGAGCAAGAGCAGTCCGAGGAAGCCCCACAAGGTCATCCAGCAAAACTGGAGAACCAGGGCGGACTCCGGTAAACGGCCGGGGAGCTCCAGAAAAACCGAGCCGACCCTGCACCCCGTGAGGTTCCAGAGTAAAACGAAAAACAACGACCGTGCGGGGAGGTTGTTTTTCACCTCCCAGAGCCGCCGTTGAATCAGCGTGTGCATCTGTGCCCCGGTGAGTTTCAGCTTCCAGGATTCGGGGAGAAGAATTTTCGCATATCCCCCCAACCCAACCGTTCCGCCGGTGAAGGAGGGGTCCCGAGAATCCGCTCTCCATGCCGCAGTTCCTGCCATTTCGGTAGGACGGACGCGCGTGCCAGACACCAAACCGAGGATCTGCTGGCGCCAAAGAAAAAGACCCAGCGAGGAAAGCACAACGCTCAGACAAAAGCCATTGGACCACCGAAAACTCCAGTAACTGAGCACCCCTACCGCACACAGCATGGCGCTATGACCAAACAAGCCCCTTAGCCAGAGTCGGAGGCCTCCCCCGGATGCTGCTTCCATGGCCGGCATGAAAACAATACCGCCCACCAAATCAAAAATGGCCTGAATAGCCAAACCGGCAATCAATCCCGTGAAAAGATCGCTTAGTCCGAGCGCGGGAGCTCCAAGAGGCGCCCGCCAAACGAGGCCCAGCACCGCAGCGATGACCCAAAAACCAACGTTTGAGATGCCTAAAAGAAGCCTATATTTGGCGGTCTTGATCTGGATATCCGTCATTTGATTGGGATCGTAACCATGAGGAGCGCCCGCCAGCACGGCATTTGTGGCCACAAATCACGTGCCTTTAACCCGACAACCGAAGTTCACGCGGAGGCGCGGAAGCGCGGAGAAATACAAATTCCTGTAAAAAAGGGATTTTCCATTTCCAACCTTCGCGTTTCCGCGCCTCCGCGCGATGACTTCCTTTAACCTTGATTTCGGAGTTCGGATTAAAAAACGAACCCGACAGGCAGAAGAATGCGGGTTTCCTCGCGGATCAAAGCGATGAGGAACACTTTCGGGTGCCACTCCGCAACTGCGCCGCCTGATCTTTGATCGCCTCCCGCTTGACTTCATCGAGACGCGCGAGGTTCCGAACTTGCATAGACATGCGTTGGTTCATTCGCATAGCGGGTTCGTGTTGCAACAGAAAATCCCAGTAAAGCGTGGTAAATGGGCAGGCGGTGGGACCCGTACTTTCGGCAGGATCGTAGCGGCAACCGGAGCAATAGTTGCTCATGCGCTGAATATATTTACCCGTCGCAATGTAGGGTTTACTCGCCATGAGGCCCCCATCGGCGTGCTGAGACATCCCAAGGGTATTCGGGAGTTCCACCCACTCGATTGCATCCACGTAGACAGCAAGATACCAGCGGTGCACTTCGCTAGGACGCACTCCGAACATGAGCGCGTAAAGGCCAGTGACCATCAACCGCTGGATGTGGTGCGCGTAACCGAGCTGTAAGGTCTGCTTCAAGGCGTCGGCCAAACAGACCATCTCGGTGTCGCCGGTCCAGTAAAACGGAGGCAACGGCTGGTCAGCACCTAGCGCGTTCAACTCCACATAGCCCGGCATGGAGAGCCAATAGATCCCTCGCACGTATTCCCGCCACCCGAGAATCTGGCGGATGAAGCCTTCCACGCCTGCAAGCGGCGCGCGGCCTTGCTTCCATTCGTTTTCTGCTGCCGCAATGACTCGACGCGGATCGAGCAGTTTGACGTTCATCACAGCGCTCAAACGGGAGTGAAAAAGCCACGGCTCACTGGTCCACATGGCGTCCTGCCAGTCGCCAAACTCGCTGAGACGATGCGCGATGAAATCATCCAGCGCCAGTTGCGCATCCTCGGCGGTGACCGGCCACTCAAACGACGACAGATCCCCCGGATGTCCTGCAAAGCGCTCGTTCACCAGAGCGATCACGCGCTTCGTGATGGCATCAGGTTCAAACCGGCGCGGCGGTAGGTGCAGCGGCGGGCCTCCCTTGCCAAAGCTCTTACGGTTCTCGCTGTCAAAGTTCCACGCGCCGCCCTCCGGCTTGCCTTTGTCCATGAGCACCGCATAACGCTGGCGCATTTCTCTGTAAAAAAACTCCATTCGCAGCTGCTTGCGCCCTTCAGCGTGGGATTCAAACTGGGCGTGAGTGCACAGAAAATGACGATCCTCCCGCAGCTCCAAGGGAATGCCCGCCGCAGTTGCCGCATCGGTGATTTCCTTGCGGACACTCCACTCGCCCGGTTCAACCATGATCCATTTTTCGGGCTTTAGTCGTCCCGTAAATTCAGCCAGTGCGGCGCTGAAACTCTCCGCATTGCAAGCCAATGGCGGTCCACTCGGCCCCTGCCATTCGCCACCACTCCCCGTGAGTTCGCGGTAGAAGACCGCCCAACCCCGATCCCTAAGCAGCCCGCTAAAGTGCCGCATTGCAGAAAGGAAAAACGCAATGCGTGGTTTGCTGCTCCACACTTTGAGGCTTTCCTGAGCCACCTCGGCCATCCAGACAGCGTCAAGACTAGGATCGAAACCGTCGAAAGCAGCCGAATCTGAATTGAGTTGGTCTCCAAGAATGAGGATGAGATTTCGCATAGTGGCTGGAATTGAGATGCTGGAGGCTGCCAACTAGAACTCTTGTGGTTTAATGCCCGGTCCTGCAACACTCGAAACGTCGATTCCCCTCGCCCGTGGCTTTCCGACCGCATCTCGCGCTTCCTACCGCAACGCCCCTGATCGTCTTTCATTTCAATGAATCTCTTTGAACCGCTAACCCGCCGAGATGCACTGAATTCTTGGAGGACATTTCTTCCAAAGGTGGCTGCCTATGCGAGCGCAAGGAACCATGTGAAACTCGGCCATGAAAACGTATCGCGCCTTGGTGCGTGCATTCGTTTCAGGACGTTGCTCGAAGATGAAATCATCGAGGAAACCCTCAACCAGCACACGTTTCAGGTGGCTGAAAAGTGGCTCCAAGAAATCTGCTGGCGCCGTTATTGGAGAGGCTGGCTGGAAATGCGACCCGAGGTTTGGCGCAAGTGGCGCCAGCAAGTACGATTTTCCCGCCAAACGCTCCCGGCGGAAACATTGGCGCGCGCGGAGGCCGTTTCCTCGGGCAGAAGCGGTGTTGCCTGTATGGACAAAATCGCCCGTGAATTGATTGAGACCGGCTACCTGCACAACCACGCTCGCATGTGGTGGGCCAGCTTTTGGATTCATGTCGAACAGTTGCCGTGGGAGCTCGGTGCTGATTTCTTTTTCAGGCACCTGCTGGATGCGGACCCCGCGAGTAACACGCTTTCATGGCGGTGGGTTGCGGGTCTCCAAACTCCTGGAAAGACTTATCTGGTGCGCCTTTCGAACATTGAAAAATATGCACCCAGTTACCTGCGCGGAAATGAAGCTGGCAGTGAACGCCTAGAGGACGGCGTTGTGAGCGCCCAGTCCCCTCAGGAGATTGCCAATATTGAGCGATCACCCCTTATTCATTATCCGACTTCCCTTGCTCAGGCAAACGGACGCAGAGGTTTGTGGCTTCACACGGATGATCTTTCGCCAGAAATCGGACCCCTAGCAGATCTCGCTCCGGTAAGCATCGCCGCGTACTTCAGTGAACCCGTTTACAAAAATATTTATGATCTCAGTCCCCAGCGAATCGCCGCACTGCGCGCGGTGACTCAAGACGGTCTGGACCGAGCCGCTGCACATTTTACGTGTCCAGCAACCGTTGTGGAAGCGGAGGATCCAGTGCTAGGACTTGGAGCGTGGGCAAAGGAGGCAAGCCTTTCTGAAGTCGTTACCTTTGCGCCGCTCATCGGACCGGTCCACGACATTCTATCCCGCTTGAAACTGCGTCTGGGCGAACTTGATATCCGCCTCACTCTCATCCGCAGGCCCTCAGACGCGACGGCGTTCTCCTTTGCCACGGGCGGCTTTTTTCCTTTTTGGCAAAAAATGAGCCGCCACCTGGGACCGCGGAGCCCCAGCTCCGCAATCACTTCCTGAGTTTGTGGAGCGTCAAGGGGGAGCAAGAAATTGCCCCCATCTCATCACGATGCGCTCACATCGACACGGCGGCCGCTAGATGGACTGCTTCTTTTCCTCAACATACCGCGAAAGTCGGTTGGAGAGGATTAGGAAGGTTGGGGCCCAGAGGCCGACGAAAATCCCAAAGAGTTCCCCGTGGGTGCGCTCTTCAAAACTCCCAGTCTTGCCGCCCGCGTAATACCAGATGGCTATGGATCCGAGAACCGAGAGCAGACCCAGAATAAAACAGACGTTACTTAAAGCTTTCACAGAGGTTGATCCGTGGGGCTTCCTGAGTCAGGAAGCAAGTGCTATCGAGACAGCGCTTCACTAATTCACATTTGTTTCACAATCGTTTTCTGGAGCGAGTGCATTATCCCGCACTCCTTGGCCGGTTCGTGGGAAGTGCGCTTCGTCGGTGCGTCCTGAGCAACTCATGCTTTAGCAAACAGAGGCGAATTTGACGGCAAACCTCTATGCCGTTCCAAGTCCGAGCGTGTATAAACGCTCCGGTTTTCATGGATAATCTTCATCTCGCGATCCAGTTTTTCCTCCAACTCGCCGTCATTCTGCTCTTCTGCCGTGTCGTTGGCGCGGTTGCGGCGAAGTTTGGCCAGCCCCAAGTCGTCGCTGAAATGATCGCTGGGGTGCTGCTAGGCCCCTCTTTCTTTGGCTTAATTTGGCCCGAAGCGCAGACCGCCCTATTCGCCTGGGACAAAACCCAGACCCTTCGCGACACCCAAAGCTACCTCTTCCCCGCCTCCCAGCTCGGACTAGCCCTTTACATGTTTGTCGTGGGGATGGAGTTCCGTGTCGATATCATCAGGCAAAATCTGAGAAGTTCCATCGCAGTCTCCGCAGCGGGAATGATCGCCCCGTTTTTGCTGGGAGCCGGACTGGGCTGGGTCTTTTTCCATCACACCGAACTATTTCCGAAAAGAACATCCCTACTGGAGGCGATGCTATTTTTGGGAGCCTCGATGTGCATCACGGCGTTTCCGATGCTGGCTAGGATCATCCACTTTAAAAAGCTCAACGGCACAACCATGGGAACAGTGGCCATCGGCGCCGGCGCGCTGGATGACGCGACCGCATGGTGCCTGCTCGCCGTGGTACTAGCCAGTTTCGACGATAACTGGTCGCGCGCCTTTTGGAACATCACTGCGGGAGCCGCCTACGTGTGCGTGGCCCTCGGCTTGGTCCGCCCCGTGGCGAAGCGCTTCGAGCGTCACTTCACAGAGAATGATTCGCTCTCGGAGGCGGGTCTTGTGGTTGGACTGGCGCTGATGTCGCTGGGCGCTTGGGTCACGGACAAGGTCGGCCTCCACGCGGTTTTCGGCGCCTTCATCATGGGAGCCGCCATGCCACGAGGGATTGTTACCCGAGAACTCATCGCGCGAATCCAACCGTTGACGGTCGCGTTACTGCTCCCGTTGTTTTTCACGTATTCTGGGTTGAACACGAAAATCGGGCTTTTGAACACAAGCTTTCTCTGGCTGATGTGCGGCGCGGTTTTGGTCGCGGCGATTTTGGGCAAAGGGGTCGCGTGCTGGCTTGCGGCGAGGGCCACTGGCATTTCCAACCGAGAAGCCCTTGGAATCGGGGTGCTAATGAACGCCCGGGGACTGATGGAGCTCATCATCATCAACGTCGGCCTTCAACGCGGGATCATTTCCGAGGGGCTATTCGCGACTCTGGTCATTATGGCAGTGGTGACGACGCTCATGGCCTCGCCCATTTTTGACCGACTTGTCGAGAAGAGGTAGTGCGCCAGCTGGCTTTGCAAAGCACCCGCTGTCTCTGGGAAGGACATTAACACCCCCCCAGAAACAACAACTCTACACATCGCAGACAACGGGCTTTGCTCCGTGGGACTAGATTATTTCTCGAGCGGGAACTCCTTGAGAAGCTCCTCGACGGTGCACATGTTCACGCGCCCTGGAAACGCCGCGCGCACCTTTTTAACCTGCTCGGCGGTGATCGCGTCAGACTTATTCCCAAAACTGTTGCGCACAAAGGTGAGAACAGCCGCCATTTCCTCGTCGTTCACCATCCCTCCAAAGGGCGTCATGGGAACCTGGCCATCGTACTTCTTGCCGTTGATTTCGAGGGGGCCTGCCAGACCGTACAAAGTCAGGCGAATCAGGCGATCAGGAGCGCCGCTCACCCACGGACTCTTTTCAAGCGACGGGAACGCGGGATCCAAGCCTTTGCCGTTCGCTTGGTGGCAGGTCGCGCAATGACCTTCACGGAAATACACCTTTTGCCCAGCGATAAATTGCTTCTTGGCTTCAGCACTCAAATACGCCGGCGCCTGCAATTCGGGATGATCAAGCGCCTCCTTTTCAACCGCACCCGCGAGACGATCGGCTGCCGTTTTGGCGGCGTTCTGGCTCCATTGATCCAACGGCTTGCTCGAAGCAATCGCGACGATTTTCTTCGCGGAAGCAGCGTCTGGTAGCCAAGAGGCAGCGACCAAAGCCTCCAAGCGCACCCGACCATGTTCGTCCGCGGCTGCCGTCTCCAACAAAGCCGCATGATCCGCAATGCAATGCGTGTTGTACCGAAGCACACGCACCGCCGCTGAACGCGCTCGGAAATCCTTGGCGGAAAGAAGCTGACGCAAGAGCGGTTCGTCCACTTTGTTCATCCCCCAAGTGGTCCAAAGCGCCTCTAAAGCGTAATGCTCATAAGACGGATCCGATTTATCCAGTGCCGTCACCCAACTCTTCAACGCAGGAAGCACTTCTCCCGCAGGCAAACCCCGCAGATGGCGCCGAGTGCGATAACGGGTGCGCAGCTCGGGCTCCTTTAGGTTGTTGAGCAGGGTTGCGACGCTTGCGCCGTCGATTTGTGCGGGCTTCACCAACGGACGCGACGGATACGTGATGCGGTAGATGCGCCCGTGGGTGTGGTCACGGAAAGGGTCGCGAGCATTGTGCTGCATGTGACCAATGAGCGGATTCTGCCAGTCCAGAACATAGAGAGAACCATCCGGGGCGAACTCGAGGTCCACAGGACGGAAGTTTTTATCGCTGCTCA
>Ga0114967_10000940_pt1 | contig 24445 bp, 23 predicted proteins | sample M_130628_MF_Meta_FD_92639 | JGI IMG/M metagenome (GOLD analysis project Ga0114967, IMG submission 92639) | Freshwater microbial communities from Lake Montjoie, Canada to study carbon cycling - M_130628_MF_MetaG | ecosystem: Environmental > Aquatic > Freshwater > Lake | place: Lake Montjoie...
ATCTTTGCACCATCGAACTCACACAGAATTTCGTGAGGGATAGTCGCGTCTTTTAGAGACACAGAAACCATCTTGCGGCGCGCGAGCTCACCGCCGCGACGAATCGCATCGGAAACTTCGGTAGCCTTGCCGAGCCCCAGGCCTACTTTTCCTTTTTTGTCACCAACAACAACCAGCGCGCTAAATTTGAAGCGGCGTCCGCCCTTGACAACCTTTGACGAGCGATTGATGAACACAACTTTCTCGACTAGATCCTCTCCTTTTGAATCAAACCCTTGGTCAGAGTCTGGCCGACGCCCACGACCGCCGACGCCACCGCGACCACCACCGAAGCCGCCACCGCCACCAAAACCGCCACGCCCACCGCCGCCGCGTTGGCCTCCAGGACCACCACCGCCGTAGCGTGCTGGGGCTGCCGTCGCCGGAGACCCAGTAGCAGCCGCTTCCTTAGTAATGACTTCTGTTCCAGATTCGTTTGCCATAACAAATTAAAATACGAGACCAGCTTCACGCGCCGCATCAGCGAGCGCCTTGACCTTGCCGTGATAACGGGCACCACCGCGATCGAACACGACCGACTTGATACCTTGACCCACCGCAGCTTTTGCGGCTGCGTCCCCAATAATCTTTGCAGTTGCCGCGTTCGCTCCAACTTTTTGCCCTTTCATAGCCTTACTACGGCTTGAAGCAGAAACGAGGGTCTTGCCTGCGCTGTCATCGATAATCTGCACGTAGATATGAGCACTTGTGAAGCACACACTCATCCGAGGGCGCTCCGCCGTGCCAACAACTTTTTTCCGCACACGCCAGTGGCGCAACTGTTCGAGACGATGTTTTTTTCGCGTTTGCATTTTCTTAGAATCACGGTTTTGGCCGTGATGATAAATTCAATTATTACTGAACGGTCTTACCTTCTTTGCGCTCGACTTTCTCGCCGGCGTAACGAACTCCCTTACCCTTGTAAGGCTCAGGCGGATAATAAGCGCGGATTTCGGAGGCAACCTTACCCACGATGTGCTTGTCCGGCCCCTCAATCGTAACCTTAGTGTTTTCTTCAACCGTGACCTTGATTTGTTCCGGGATGGCATAATTTACAGGATGCGAGAATCCAAGACTCAGGTTGACAAGCTTGCCAGAGACAGCAGCCTTGAATCCGACCCCCTGAATCTCAAGCTTCTTTACGAAGCCTTCCGAGACACCCTTGATCATGTTACTGACCAGGGCGCGACTCAATCCATGCAATGCTTTTGCCTGAGCGTCTTCACCATCACGGCTGACGACAACCTTGTCGCCTTCCACCTTCAAACTGGTACGCTTGGGCAACTCCCAAGCAAGATTGCCCTTAGGGCCCTCGACGTTAACTTTTTGGCCCTTGACCTCCACCTTAACTTTGGCAGGGATGGCAATCGGTTGTTTTCCAATACGCGACATAAAATCTTGGCGGTTACCAAATGAAGCAGAGCAATTCTCCGCCGATGTTTTTCTTGCGGCACTGCTGGCCGGTCATTATCCCCTCCGACGTTGAAACGACAGCCACACCCAATCCGCCCAACACTCGCGGAATTTCCGTGGCGCCCACATACTTACGAAGACCAGGCTTACTAACCCGCTTGAGCCCCTCAACTACAGATTTCTTGCCTTCATACTTAAGGCGAACCTTGATGGTCTTTGGGAATGTGGTATCAACGGCAACCTCGGAAATGTAACCTTCCTGCTTGAGGATGTGCGCGAGGCTTTCCTTCAGTTTTGAATGAGGAATGACTACGGTCGGCAACAGCGCACGGCTAGAGTTGCGGATTCGGGTCAACATGTCTGCAATCGGATCAATCATAACAAACTCTTGGTCTTAAACTTTTCAGTCACTCGGCAGCCTACCAGCTTGCCTTGACCACGCCTGGAATCAAACCATTCAACGCCGCTTCACGGAACGTGAGACGCGAACAACCAAACTTGCGCATATAACCGTGGCGACGACCACTCATCGAGCAACGGTTCACCAAACGCGTAGGGCTTGCATCGCGAGGCAATGCCGCGAGGCCCACATAATCGCGCTTAGCTTTGAGCTCCGCGCGCTTCGCCGCGAACTTCTTTACTGTTGCCGCTTTGCGCTTATTGCGCTCCAACCATGACGTCTTGGCCATAAATTCTTGTATTTGATTATTTCTCCGCAAACGGAAATCCCATATGCTTCAACAAATCTAAAGCCTGCTCATCCGTCGGCGAACTCGTGACAATAGTCACATCCATACCCTGCTGACGCTTAACCTTCTCCAATTCGATCTCAGGGAAAATTGACTGATCGGAAATACCGAACGTGTAATTGCCACGACCGTCAAACTTGCGCGGGGACAAGCCACGAAAGTCGCGGATACGGGGCAGCGTCACAGCGACGAGCCGATCAAAGAACTCATACATCGCATCCGCACGCAGCGTGACCCGACAACCGATAGGTTGGTTTTCGCGCAGCTTGAAGTTGGCGATAGCGTGACGGGATTTGCTGATGGCTGGCTTACGACCCGTAATAGAGGTCAAATCCTTGGCAGCATCTTCAATCGCACCCTTTTCCAACGAGGCACTAACACCCATGTTGACCACAATCTTTTCGATCCGCGGTATCTGATGGACGTTGGAGTAATTGTGCTTCGCCTTGAGAGCGGGCACCACATCGTTGACGTACTTTGTGTAAAGTCTGGCTTTCATTTTTATATTTCACAGTTTTGGCTGTGAAAACTTTCCCGTTTTTGAACCGTCGTCTGAACCTGCAAATGGTTGCCGTTATCAGATGACCGGACGCCAATACTAGCAGTTGAGATCTTGTGTGCAATAACTTTTTGAAACTTTTTTGGGTCTTCTAGATTTGACCCGTTTGATCCCGACGAAACCTTTTCTATTGCTTCAATTCTTGCGCGAACGAAACAAATATTGGAAAAATGACTACATCCCCGATTATGATCAGGAAAAAGAGAAGCCCCTTCAACTTGATCCATCTAGCGCTAGTAAGGTCTTCCACTGTGGACGAAGGGTTAACCTCGAAAGACGCGACCTACACGAAACGAGAAAACACCCAGCAGGGCAACCAACACTGGGAGTTTTCGCTTAGTTCGAGCGTTTTTTTGCGCTTTCAATTTACTTGGTAAACAAACTCAAGATGGCTTCCGCGGCCCGTTGCGGCGCGCCGGGCTTACCCAACGAAGCAATGACGCACGCCAACTTCCCCTGCACTCCTTTGCGGCGTTGCTCGTCGCGCAACATCCCCAGCGCTGCCGCAGCGATATTTTTCGGGGTCGCGGCCTGCTGCACGTATTCCGGATAGATCGCCTCATCTGCAATGAGGTTCGGCATTGCGAGATATTTTACTGTGATGATTTTTTTTCCGATGAAATAAGTCGGCCACGACGTTTTGTAGAACACCACCGCCGGCACGCCGTGCAACGCGCACTCCATCGTCACCGTGCCCGACTTGGCGATGGCGAGATCGGCAGTCGCGAGCGCGTCCGTCAGCCCGCCGACTTGGATTTCCAATCCTGCTGGCAAACCTACTACTTTCAGTGCGTCCACCAACTGCTGGCTTGGTAAAATCACTTTACCCTCGAGAGCCGGCACCTGGCGGCGTAACAACTCAAACGCTCCCGTCACCACTGGCCAATGCCGCCGCACTTCGTCGACCCGACTCCCCGGCAGCAAGACCACATTCTTGATCTTGGATTTTGGATTTCGAATTTCGGATTTCGCGCCCCGCCCGATCATCGGGTGCCCCACAAACTCTACGCGTAACTTCGGAACACACTGCGCATACCACTCTTTCTCGAACGGAAAGATGCTCAACAGCAAATCGTGATTCTCCGCCAACGTATAAGCCCGGCCTGCGCGCGACGCCCAAACCTGCGGCGACACGAATTGAACAAGCTTAGGATTCCAATTGTTGAAGACACCACGATTATAGCGCACATACGCCTTGATCGCCTTGGCAAAACGAAGATTGAATCCGCCGTAATCCACGCCGATGATCACATCCGGCTGGCGCGCGATGGCGACTTGCAGCAACTGTTCGAACAGCCGTTTGAATTTTCGAATATTCTTCAGCACCTCCGCAAAACCGATGACCGAATGTTGCGTGAGATCAAACACCTGTTCGACGCCTGCCGCCGCCATCTTCGGTCCACCCGCGCCGAAGAAGCGGGGAGCAAGAGCTGTCCGCAATGGCTGCACATCTGCAGAAACATGCTCTGCCCCCGCCACCGCCTTCTCCCGCAACGCGCCAACGAGTTCCGCCGTGAGCATATCGCCGCTCGGGTCGCCCGCGATGAGCATTATGGAAAGTGGTTTCAAAGTATTACTTCACCGCAGAGACACCGAGACGCAGATGATCTTCAGATATACGATACAATGAGTTGAATTTCAACTTGTGTGAATCATGCAAGCTCCAAAATTCTTCAGGAATCACGCCATCAAAGGGTTTGGTTTGTTTTGGTCCAAATTGCCAATCAGTTGTGAAAACAATCTGCCCTAGCGGTGAAGATTTTATCAAATCCGTTAAAATAAATCTAATAAACGGCACAAATTCTACGTTGAATTCTAAGAACCGGCTGTTCTTTTGGCCGCGACATTTTTCACTTAGTAGTTCATAGGCGAAAAAACACCGATCCGATCTTTGCCTCAAACTAGGATTTCCTAAATGATAGACACAGCCTTGCATCTGCTTGAAATCATCATCAAATAACGATGGACTGCGATGAGATAAAAGTTCGTTTTTCCCCTCAATCGCGAACGGCATTTCTCCGAAAACGTTCGTGGGTTTTTGCTGAATACAAACAATTTCAATTGATGGCATTCTGCGCCTCAAACGTCTCTGCCGTTCATTTACTCAACTGCACTTGCCGCGTGATTTCGAACGCCAAGTCCAGCGCCGCTTTTGCGGATTCACCACTGACACGCGGGGTTTGTTTCTCGCGCACGCATTTGACGAAGTGTTCCAACTCCAACTTGAGCGGCTCGTCTTTCTGAATCGGCACCGGCTCTCGCACGATGCGCTTGCCACCGAACTCGCTGACGATGGTCGAGTCGCGCGAAGCCAGAAGCTTTTTCAACAGAGAGCTTTCCTCCTCGCCATCGCGGGCGATGCGGTAGATAAAACCTTCCTGCGCCCGATAATCGAGCGAGATGTAACAGGTGTTGTCCGGCCCGCTGAACACGCGGATCTTACGCATCCGCTCGGGACTGATGCGGCTGACCGTAAGGTTGGCTACACAACCATTCGCAAAGCGCAGCCGCGCGTTCGCAATGTCCTCGCTTTTGCTCAACACCGGAATGCCGACCGCGTCCACGCTGACCACGGGCGACTTCACGAATGCGAGCACCACGTCGAGATCGTGGATCATCAAGTCGAGCACGACGCCAATGTCCGTGCTGCGCGCGGGATACGGCGAGAGCCGATGCGTCTCGATGAAGCGCGGTTGAGTGGCGACAGATTCAAGGTAAGTGAAAACTGGATTGAACCGCTCCACATGACCGACTTGGAGCACGCAATTTTTCTCCTGCGCCAGCCTCACTAATTCCGTCGCTTGCTCGGCGTTGTCGGTCATAGGTTTCTCGATCAGGACGTGTTTACCCTTCTGAAGGCAAAGTTTCGCTAGCTCGTAATGCGTGCTGGTGGGGGTAACGATGCTCACCGCCTCCGCGCCGGCGATGGCTTCCTCGATTGCGCCAAACGCATGCGTGCGATGCTTTGCGGCGATGTGCCGAGCGACTTCGTGATTGGCGTCGTAGATTCCCACCAAGTCCGCCTCACGCGTCGTTACAAGCTGGGCGTAGATGCGAACGTGTTCCTTGCCGAGCGAACCTGTACCAAGAACGGCGACTTTGACCTTCGATTCCATCCAGCAGATTAGGCAATAAAGACGAGGGGTTGAAAGGGGAAAAATCCGCGACTGCATTTTGCTGTTAAGGCCAGTCACGAACTTGTGCGGCATTACATAACCGCAAAGAACGGCGCGCGTGAAGTGACGCGCCCTACCACCCACCTTCTCACGGTGGTGGTTACGCCCGTTTGTAAATCGGTTTTGCCACCACGACTGCTGCGGTGCGTCGCCCGCGCGCTTCGATCTCGATGACCGTCTCGACCTTTGCGAACTCCGGCGGCACGTAGCCCATGCCGATGCCGAGATTGAGCGACGGACTTTGGGTGCCGCTCACGACTTGCCCGACAGCGACACCGTTCGCCCACATGGGATAACCGGGACGCGGCGGCGCGCCTTTGTCCGTGAGCTTGAATGCAACACACTTTTTCTTTGTGCCACTCGCTTTCTGTTCTGCCAACACACTGCGTCCGATGAATTCACCTTTGTCCAAAGCGACAAAAAATCCTACGCCCGCTTCGATAGGCGTCGTCTGCTCGTCGAGTTCGTGACCGTAGAGGGGATAACAAACCTCTGTGCGCAACGTATCGCGCGCGCCAAGTCCGCATGGCTTGATGCCGAAAGGTTTTCCTGATTCGAGCACCACGTCCCACATCTTGGCGATGGATTCGGCGCGTCCGACGATTTCGAATCCGTCTTCACCCGTGTAACCCGTGCGCGAAACCATCATCGTCGCACCGGCGAAAGGAAAGCCGCCGATCTCGTTCTTTTTCAGATCTGTGACGCGCGCGACGCGCATCGCACAGGTGGACACTCCGGAGAAACAGCCATCAATGAATTCCTTGACACGCGGCCCCTGCACCGCCACGGCATCGTAATTATTGGAAGAATCACTCACCGTCAGATCGTCGGGACGACCAAACGCCCCTGCCTGCTTGTGCAACCACGCCAAATCTGGCTCGATCCGCGAAGCATTGATTATGAGCAGGAAAACCTCCTCGGAAAGTTTGTAGGCGTAGAGATCGTCAATCACGCCACCGCGCTCGTTGCACATGATGGTGTATTGTCCGAGACCGGCCGCGAGCTTGCGGATGTCGTTCGTGAGAATGCTATTTAGAAACTCCGCAGCAGCAGCGCCGCTCACAGTGACTTCGCCCATGTGCGAGATGTCGAAAATCCCAGCGGCATTGCGAACGGCGAGATGCTCGTCCGTGATGCTCGTGTATTGCACGGGCATCTCCCAGCCGCCAAACTCGATGAGTTTGCCGCCAAGTTTTTGGTGAGCTTCGTAAAGAGAAGTGCGCTTTAACATGGTTGCAGGTTGAACGCTGAACGTTACAAGTTCAAGCCCGCGATGCCGCCACTGCAAAACCTGCAACCCTTCCCTTGAAACCTGTGACGGGCAAAATCACCCCCACTTCTCGGTCTTCATCTGAGCCTTGGTCACGTTCAGTCCATGCAGCACGAGCTCCTCGGTGGCTTCCACCAGAGCGTTCGGGCCGCAGGCGTAAAAGACGGTATTCGGCAGATCGTGAACGTGTTCTTTGACCCACGCAGAATCGATCCGCCCGCGATGACCTTGCCATGCGTCACCTTCGCTCAGACGCGTGCAGGTGACATAGAAGTTGAAGTTCGGATTCTGTAATGAGAGCTCGTGAAATTCCTGCTTGAAGATGATGTCGTTTGTAGTGCGAACGCTGTAAAGCACGGTAATCTTAGTGTCGAGCTTGCGACGAGTGGCCTCCCGCACGAATCCACGGAACGGCGTCACACCTGAACCGCCCGCGATGCAGATGAGTTGTTTGCCCGGCGCATAATCCGGCAGGAATTTTCCCGCAGGCGGCAGCACAAACAAATTGTCGCCAGCCTTGGCCCAATCCACAACGCGCGTCCCCATTTTGCCATCACGCTTGACTGTCACCTCGTAAGCGCCGCGATCCAGCGCACAGGACGAGAGTGAGTAAGCCCGTTTGTAGCCAGGCGTGTCCGGCCAATACACGGTGATGAACTGCCCGGTGAGAAATTCAGGATTATGACCCTCTGGCCACTTGAGCCGGAGCGTCTTGGTATCCGGCAACTCAGTGGTCACCGACTCGATAAGCATTTCAATTGGTTCGCGCGCCATAATGGTTTAGAAAAGTGACGTGAGAATAATTGAAGCGCGCGGCGAGTAAAGAAGATGTCAGCAGCAGGCCGCCATAAGAGGCAAAGGATGAAAATAAAGTTTTGACAGGCTTCCGAAGATAAATCAATGTATCCGCATCCGTTGATACCAACGGTCTCATGCAGAGTGGTTGAGGGCACTGGCCCTGTGACGCCACGGCAACCGGTTGAAGTTACAATTTCAATGCAGGTGCCAATTCCAGCCCCGAAAAGTTTCGGGGGAAAATGAGAAGTAGCACAAAAACTTTGTCGCCCCTTCTCAACATGAGTCGGGGCTTTTTGTTTGCCCTGAAACTATAGCGGTGGCCTGTAACCGCCGAACAAACGGAAGAAAGCGGCAGCCACAGACAGCCGCCACAGCAACTAGTTTTTATGAGTGAAAAACACGAAGGATTCATGAAGGCGCTCAAGTGCCGCGAGTGCGGTCGCGAATATCCCCTCGCAGCCACCCACGTGTGCGAGTTCGACTTCGGACCACTCGAAGTCGCCTACGATTACGACCGCATCAAGAAATCTTTGACCAAGGCCGCCATCCAATCGCGCCCAAATTCCATGTGGCGCTATCGCGAGCTGTTGCCCGTTGCGGGCGAACCCACCGTGGGCAAACAAGTTGGCTTCACACCACTCGTGAGGGCGGACCGTCTCGCCAAGGCACTCGGCATTCGCGAACTCTGGATCAAGAACGACACCGTGAATTATCCCACACTCTCGTTCAAAGACCGCGTCGTGAGCGTGGCGTTGAGCCGCTCGGTTGAACTCGGTTTTAAAACTGTTGCGTGCGCTTCTACCGGCAACCTCGCCAACTCGGTCGCCGCTAATGCTGCCAGCGCGGGTTTGAAATCCTATGTTTTCATCCCAGCCGATCTGGAGCAGGGAAAAATTGTCAACTCGCTCGTCTATGGCGCGAACGTAATCACCATCAAAGGTCATTACGACGAAGTGAACCGGCTCTGCGCCGAGATCGCGGGCAAGTTCGGTTGGGCATTTGTGAACGTGAACATGCGCCCCTACTACGCCGAAGGCTCTAAGAGCATGGGCTACGAAATCATGGAGCAACTCGGCTGGAACATCCCCCAACACACCGTCGTGCCGATGGCTTCCGGCTCGTTGCTGACCAAGATCCAAAAGTCGTATCAGGAATTCACTAAGCTCGGCCTCGTGTCTGAATCCGCTTACTCCATCCACGGCGCGCAGGCGACCGGCTGCTCGCCGATCTCCGTCGCGCAAAAAGCGGGGCTGGATTTCTTCAAGCCTGTCAAACCGAACACGATCGCGAAATCCCTGGCCATCGGCACGCCGGCGGACGGCTTCTACGCGTTGCGCGTAATGAAGGAAACTGGCGGCGCAGCCGACGACGTGACCGACGACGAAATCCGCGAAGGTATCCGCATGCTCGCCGAGAACGAAGGCATCTTTGCGGAAACAGCCGGCGGCGTGACGACGGCGGTGGCCAAGAAACTCATTGCCTCGGGCAAGATTCCGGCGAATGATTCCGCTGTCCTCTGCATCACCGGCAACGGTCTGAAGACGCTTGATGCGGTCGTGGGCCACGTGGGCAAGACGCGCGAAATCAAGCCGAGCTTGCGGGAGTTTGAAGCGATTCTAGCGAGTGAGGAGAAGGTCGGGGCGTGACTTGTCAGTCGTTTGAAAGTATCAAGTCTATCAATTATTAGCGTCTTGTTAGCTGGCGTTTGCCTTGTCCCTTTCTACTGGGTCGTGCTAAATATCCCAAGAGGAAAGGACGCTAGGCAGTGTTCTAATCTGTGGGGTTACGTTACGAACAGAATGTCCTTCGAGGTAAAGTCCGCGACGGACTCACGAATGCCAGCCTTTTACATAACTCCACTCAGAAATTCGGCAAAATTGTCTGCAACTTGTGTTACGAACACCGAAGAACAAGACGAACTGTTGATGGTTGTCAAAACATGGCAAACGACGAATCAGAATATGTCCACGCTGAATGTCCGGTTTTATGAGGGTGAAAACTGGAGCCGATATACGAATGAACAGTCATTTGTTTCAGGTGCTTCACGACTTCCCGAAGTTCTCCTTCGAGAAGTTGTGGTCAAATAATTGACTGGACGTCACCACCACAGAATTAGAATCAATTTATGTCAAAGAAAGTTCGAATCCCAACGCCGCTCCGCAAGTTGACCAACAACGAGGAGCTGGTCGAAGTCAACGCTGCCACCATTGGCGAGGCGATCACGGAATTGCAGTCCCGCTACCCCGGCATCGCCGAGCGGCTCGTGGATGAAAAAGGCGAAGTCCGCCGGTTCGTGAACGTCTATGTGAACGAGGAAGACATCCGTTTCCTCCAAGGCAGCCAGACCTCGCTCAAAGACGGCGACGAAATCAGCATCATCCCGGCCATCGCGGGAGGCTAGAGAGCAAATCCTATGGCCGCCAAACCAAAAAACAAACCGACGGGTCAAGACACGGTGCAGCAAACCCGCCTGTGGCTGATGTATCCGCCCAAGCTCATCAAGAAGCCCTTGATTTGGGAACTGGGCCACAAGTTCAAAATCGTCACCAACATCCGCCAGTGCAGCGTCAGCGACGAGATCGGCATCGTCTGCCTCGAACTTGACGGTAAACGCCAAGAAGTGAAAGCCGCAATCAAGTGGTTGACGAAGTCCGGCGTGAGCGTTGAACCGGTAGAGATCAGCGCCATTGCGGGTTAACCCGCCCTACCCTTTCACCAAAGCCTCCGTGCAAACCAGCACGGAGGCTTTTTGTTATTCTCGAATCTCTTGGGCTGGTAGGGCGCGCGACTCCGTTTTGTTGCCCGGCTGACTCAATTTTTGATTCGATCTCCGACATCTTCGTGCGGCGATTCAGCATTGAATGACCCGCACAGCCCCGGTATTCCTTTGCCATGAAACTCAAGACGCTTCTGTTCGCTTCAACCGCTCTCATCACGGGAATTCTTTCAGGAGGCTGCGCCACGGCGAATCATGGTGCGAACAGCGGAAACACTTTGGGGTTCACGCCGCCGAAATTGCAACGCGAGTTTCGTGGGGTTTGGGTCGCGACAGTAGGCAATAGTGATTGGCCTTCCAAACCCGGATTGCCCGTCGCGGAACAGAAAGCCGAACTGCTCGCCATCTTGAATCGCGCGGCTCAATTGCGGTTGAACGTGGTGGTCTTCCAAGTCCGCCCGGGTTGCGACGCGCTCTACAATTCCAAGATCGAGCCATGGTCTGAATATCTCACGGGCACAATGGGCAAAGCTCCGTCGCCGCTCTGGGACCCGCTGGGATTTGCCATAGATGAATCTCACAAACGCGGGCTGGAGCTGCACGCGTGGTTCAATCCCTATCGCGCATATCACTTCAATGCCAAGTCGCCCATCTCCGCGAATCACGTCAGCAAGATCAAGCCACAGATCGTCACGCGTTACGGACGTTATCTGTGGCTCGATCCCGGCGAGCCCGAGACGCAGGATTATTCGTTGAGCGTGGTGATGGATGTGGTCAAACGTTACGACGTGGATGGGATTCACTTCGACGATTATTTTTATCCCTACGCGGAGAAAGCCGCCAACGGCAAGGAACTGGATTTTCCAGATGATGTGAGCTGGAAAAAGTTCGGCGCCAGCTCTGGCTTGAGCCGCGACGACTGGCGACGTGAGAATGTGAACACGTTCATCCAGCGCGTGAACGCCGCGATCAAGGCGCAGAAACCGAGGGTGAAATTCGGCATCAGTCCGTTCGGCATCTGGCGTCCATTTAATCCGCCTCAGATCAAAGGCTACGACGCTTACTCGAAACTTTACGCCGACGCCCGCAAGTGGCTCGTGCAAGGCTGGGCGGACTATTTCGTGCCACAACTCTACTGGGCCATCGAACCGAAGGAACAAAGCTTTCCTGCGCTGCTCGAATGGTGGAACGCGCAGAATCCCAAGAACCGGATCATCTGCGCCGGTGTGGATGCCACAAAGGGATTGGCCAAATGGTCACCTGAAGAAATCCCGAACCAAATCGCGATCACGCGGAAACACAGCGGCCCTGGCGGTTACGTGCTTTGGAACATGAAACACACCGCTCAGAACAACGCGTTATGCTCGAAATTACGGAACGAGATCAATCTGCAAAACGCGCTCGTGCCTGCTTTGAGGTGGATTGATCGCCCTGCGCCATCGCAACCTGTCATAAAAATCTCCGAGTCCATTTCCGCCACTCATCAAACCGTGAGTTGGAGCAACGCATCTGCGGAGGATGTGCGGTTCTGGGCCTTACAATCGCGAACGGACGGTGGCTGGACGACGGAGATTTTCCCTGCAACGCGCACGACGCAAACATTCCCAAGAGCCAGCCTTGAAGCCATCGCTGTGACAGCCATTGGCCGCTCAGGCATCGCCAGCCATCCCGGCGTTGTAGAAATCAGCCCGGCAGGAAGCCGCACGGAGCGGCTCACATCTCCAAAGATGAGACGAGCCAAGAACACTGAGTAACCATCCCCAGCTTGGCTCGGCGCTGACAACGGAAAAAAAGCCCCCCCGCACGCTTACAGCGGTGTTGTGTCACAATGGACAAACTCCGTCCTAAAAGGACGGCAGAACTAGGGAACTTCCTAAGGAACTAAACCAGCGCAAGTGTGGAGGCTCACGCTGCCGTGAGGGCAGCGCGTTCGTCAGCAAGCCCGCCGGTCTTCTCCAAGAAATATTCGTAGCCACCGGAGTAAGGCGTGATCTGACCGGCGTTCACATGAAGCACCTTTGTCGCAATCTGCCGGATAAAATGCACGTCGTGTGAAATAAAAATAAGCGTGCCCTCGTATCGCTCCAACGCTAGCGTGAGCGACTCGACGGTATTGATATCCAAGTGTGTCGTCGGTTCGTCCATGAGCAGGAGATTCGGCGGATCAACGAGGAACTTCACTAGATTCAGCCGGCTTTTTTCGCCACCGCTCAACACCGCCGTCTTCTTGAAGATGTCGTCCTTACGGAACAAAAACGACCCCAGAATCCCGCGGGCCTCGTTCTCCGGCAGCATTGGCGCGCTCGCGATAACTTCTTCAAGCACGTTCCGCTCTGGATCAAGCGTGTCGGCGCGATGCTGGCTGAAGTAACCAATCTTCGCGTTGTGCCCGAGATCACGTTCGCCCTTTTGAAACGGCACCACACCCGCGAGAATTTTCAGCAACGTAGATTTACCCGCGCCGTTCGGCCCGACCAACACCGTGCGCTCGCCGCGTTCCACCGTTAGATCAACACCGCGATACACCTGATGCGTACCGTAGGCCATGTGGATTCCCACCAACGAAACGGCCCGCTGTCCTCCCCGTGGTGGTTGTGGGATCTGAAAGCGGAACGGCTTCTTAGGAGCTTGCGGTTGCTCGATGAGTTCCATGCGCTCGATCTGCTTGAGCTTGCTCATCGCTTGCGACGCCTTGCTCGTCACCGAGCGGAAGCGTGAGACGAACTCTTGCAACGCTGCGATTTCCTTCTGCTGATTCTTGTAAGCGGCGAGTTGTTGCTCGTAACGCTCCTCGCGCTGGCGCAAGTAATCCGTGTAGTTGCCGGCGTAGGCGATCAGCTTCTTGTCCGAGATTTCATGCACCTGCCCCACCACTTCATCCATGAACTGGCGGTCGTGAGAAATCAACAACACCGCGCCCGAATAATTCTTCAGATAGTCCTGAAGCCAGAGCAACGAGATCAAATCCAAGTGGTTCGTCGGTTCGTCGAGCAGCAACAAGTCCGGCTCCATCACGAGCAACCGCGCGAGGCGCGCACGCATGATCCAGCCGCCGCTCATCTCTTTGGCCTTGCGAGTGAAATCTGTGTCCTTATATCCCAACCCACGCAACATCTTCTTCGCCTTCACGTCCACCTGCGGATCGTTCAGCTTGTCGTGCTTGGCATGGATCTCCATGTATTCAGGGGTAGACACCTCGCCAAGTTTTTCCAACTCATGCAACCGCTTTTCCAACGCAGGCAACTCATCCACTCGGCCCGTCGCAACGTCCAAAACGGTTTCGTCGCCATGCGCTTCACCTTCCTGAGGGAGATGACCCACCATGGTCCATTCATCGCGCTCCACGGTGCCGGAGTCCGGCTCGCGCTGTTTGAGGATGATGGAAAACAAGGTTGTTTTGCCCGCGCCATTCGGCCCGACGAGCGCCACTCGTTCGCCATAATTGACAGAGAATGAAGCGTTCTCGAACAGCGTCCGCGCGCCGAGAGTTATTTTAAGATCACGAATGATGAGCATGGAATAAATGTGAAGGCCGAGGTTTCGTCGGCGCGACACAAGCCGCAGAGGATATGGGCGAAACGGGCGGCGTCAATCAGCCATTTGGAAGGCAATCTTCCGTCTTTTCAACGCAACGATTGCCCGTATCCTCACCACTCTCGAATCCATGCCGAGCGTCTATATCAAAACTTACGGTTGCCAGATGAACGAGCGCGACAGCGAAGCCGTCGCCGCTCAACTCGTCGCCAAGGGCTACACGCTCGCTCCTACCGAACACGTCGCGGATGTAGTTTTGCTCAATACTTGCAGCGTGCGCGACAACGCCGAGCAGAAGGCTATCAATAAGATGGAGAACATCGCGGGCCAGATCCGCAATGCGCGCCCGAATGTCGTGCTCGGCTTCATGGGTTGCATGGCGCAAAGTCGGGGAAAGGAATTGATCGATCGCCTGCCGGACGTTGATCTCGTCCTCGGCACGCAGAAGTTTCACCGCGCAGCGGAATACTTGGATGAAATCCTAAAAGGCAAACGCGATAAGATTGTTGATACCGCAGAGGAGCAAGGAAGCGAAGGCACGATCAAGGAACATCTGCTCAACGGCAACGCCAAGGACAAATCCGTGGCCGCATTCGTCAGCATCATGCAAGGCTGCAATCAATACTGCACCTTCTGCATCGTGCCCTACACGCGCGGCGAAGAACGTAGCCGCAGCATCACCGATATCGTGGCTGAGTGCCGCCAACTCGTGTCGCAAGGCGTTCGCGAAATCACGCTTCTCGGCCAAATCGTGACGAGCTTTGGCAAACGCGACATTCCAAAACGCGACGATAAATCTGCCTTCGTTCAGTTGGTCGAAGCTGTCCATGACATCCAAGGACTAGAACGCATCCGCTTTACCTCACCACATCCGAAAGGTTATGGCGATGATCTTGTGGAGGCTTACGGACGATTGCCCAAGCTAGTCGAGAGCGCGCATCTGCCGGTACAGAGTGGTAGCGACCGGATGTTGAAACTCATGCATCGAGGGTACACGCGCGAACGCTTCCTAGAAATCATCCGCAAGCTCCGCGCAGTTCGCCCCGGCATCGGACTCACGAGCGACATCATCGTCGGCTTTCCCGGCGAGACCGAGGAGGACTTTGAACAAACCCTCTCGCTTTGCCGCGAAGTTCAATTCGACAACGCATTTCTCTTCAAGTATTCTCAACGGAAAGACACGCCCGCCGCCGCGATGCCGAATCAATTGCCGGAAGAACTCATTGAATCGCGCCACGCCCGCCTCCTCGAACTAGTTAACGCCATTGCTAAAGGAAGATACGATGCATTCGTCGGGCGGCAGGTGCAAATCCTAGTCGAAGGCCCAAGCAAAAAAAACGAAGCGCGCATGATGGGTCGGACTCCCTGCGGCAAACTTGTACTTTTCGACGGCAATGAACGCCATCGCGGCCAACTCATGGAGGTAAGGATCATGCGGGCGGGCGCGTCATTCACGCTCTACGGCGATCCCGCGATCGTGGGGTTATAAAACCACGCGGAGCAAGCTTTGACAATCGCCGCGCGACAGGCATGATTTTTCACAAGTCGCGGGGGTGCGGCTGTTCATCACGATGTCCGTTCAATACAAAGATTATTACTCGACGCTCGGAGTGCCACGCACCGCGAGCGAAGCTGAGATCAAGAAAGCGTTCCGCAAACTCGCACGCGAGCATCATCCCGATGTGGCGAAGGACAAGAAGCGCGCGGAAGAAAAATTCAAGGAGGCCAACGAAGCGTATGAGGTACTTGGCGATCCTGCTAAGCGCAAGCGTTACGATGAACTCGGTGCAAATTGGAAACAAGGCACTGGATTCAACCCCTCATCCGGCTGGGGAACTTCTGGTGGCGCACGCGGTGGCACAGGCACGGCGGATAGTGAATTTCAATTTGACGGCACGGGCTTCAGCGATTTTTTTGAATCAGTTTTTGGAGATCGGCGCGCAGGACGCTCGAGTCGCTCCAGCGAACACATATCTGAACGTGGAGCTGACATCGAAGGCGATATCGTTGTAACGCTGGAGGAGGCCTTGCACGGATCGTTGCGCTCGGTGAATGTGAGCCATGCAGTAAAGTGTGGTGCTTGCGACGGCACGGGGCGACGAGCCCAGCGCGTTTGTGTGGCTTGCGCTGGGGAAGGCCGCGCCAACACATCTGAGACGTATCAGGTGAAAGTGCCGCACGGCGTCGCGGCAGGCCAGCGGTTGCGATTGGCGGGTCGTGGCGAGGCGGGATCACGCGGCGGCACGGCGGGAGATTTATTTTTGCGCGTGCGACTGGCCAAGCATCCTGACTTTGAGGTTGACGAACACAACTTGATTTACGAGGCGGCCATCGCGCCGTGGGAGGCGGTGTTGGGCGCAAACATCTCGGTGCCGACACTTGAGGCGCGAGTGAACATCAAGATACCTGCAGGCACTCAGGCGGGACAGAAATTGCGCGTGCGCGGGCGCGGGCTGCCCTTACGTGAGGGCGGCAAGGGAGACTTGATCGTGGTGACTCGCGTGGAAGTACCGTCGCAGGTGACGGACGTGGAGCGGGAGTTGTGGGAGAAATTGGCGAAGTCGTCTTTCAACCCGCGAGAATGACGACGCTTGCTCAACACCCCGGAATCCTCCCGGTGATAGCTCAGGCATCCCAGATGCTAAAGTTAATCCGGCCTATGTGTGTGTCTATATTGCGGTGTCTTTGCGGTGTCGCAATCCTACTGAGTCTGAACCAGTTCACCAGCTCTGCGCAGGCTGGCGGTAGCGGTTTGAACACCCTGGTTGTCATCAATCAGAACAGCTCTAACTCTATCACTGTCGGAAATTACTTCGCGGAACGACGCAATGTGCCGCCGGAAAATATAGTTCGCATTTCGTGGCCGGGCGGAAACATCTCGTGGGACGACACGCAATTTCAGACAAATCTTCTCCAGCCCTTGATCGCGGCGATCTCAGGGCGCGGGTTGAGCAATCAAGTCCAATACGTCGCACTCTCAATGGATATCCCTTATGCCACCGTCCAGAGCAATTTCCACAACGGCACGACTTCGGGATTGTTTTATGGATTGAAAACGGGCGCGGGATTGAACGCCTACATGTTGACAAACAGTTACGCGGGCAGTGAAGCCGTATTTGCTGATGCGAAGCCTGCAGCGGCAGAGGGGGGATATTCATTTCTCACCACCATGATCACTGCGGGTTCGCTCGCGCAAGCCAAGTCGCTCGTGGATCAAGGCGTGAACAGTGACTCCACATTCCCTACGGCGCCAGCAGTGCTGACAAAGACATCCGACCCGCTGCGCCGCATCCGCTATACCGCATTTGATAACGCAATCTTCAACACCCGCCTGCGAGGGAACTATTCCGTGATCCGCAAGAACACTGATTCCATGACCGGTGAAACAAATCTGCTCGGCTATCAAACCGGGTTGATGACATTGTCTGTCCCAGCAACGGTGTTCGCGCCGGGCGCGATGGCTGACAGCCTCACGTCCTATGGCGGCGCGATCTTCGGTTACAACGAGCAGACATCCTTGCTCGCGTTCATCCACGCTGGGGCGGCTGGCTCCTACGGCACGGTCACTGAGCCAACCGCGAATGCAGCAAAGTTTCCAAACCCGCAGAATTATTTCTTTCAATCGCGCGGGTTCAACCTCGCCGAGTGTTACTACCAGAGCCTCGACATTCCTTTTCAAGGTTTGGTCGTGGGCGAACCCCTTGCAGCGCCCTTCGCTGTAGCAGCTTCCGGAGGATGGGAGGGTATCGCAAGCGATGAAATCATCTCAGGCGCGAAATCGTTCTCCGTGCAATTCACGGCGACTGACACCACGCGGCCACTCAGCCGGATCGAATTGTTCGTGGACGGAAAGTTTTTTCAGGTGCTGACCAATATAACGCCTGCTGCCGGCAACCAGATCAGCGTCCGCCTCGGCACCCAAACCATCATACAGACAGTTCCGCCTAACGCAACGCTCGCAACGCTCGCGGCGTCCCTTGCGGCCACGATCAATTCTCCCACGATCAGCAACGCCACCCGCACGGCCGCGCAAGCGTTTGGTGATCGCGTAGAATTACGTTTCACCGGCGGAAACCGTCCGCTGCCGCCACGCAATCTGCGTGTGACTAGCGGATCTGCGACGAATCAAATCACGGCAGACGTTCCGGCATTCATGACATCCATAGGCACTGCATCAGCAAGGACCACATTCCTTGCGGCGCGACCCTCATTTTTAGATTCGCCCGCCCAAGGCATCAAGACATTGGCCGTAAATGGATCAGTTCAAGCGGGAACGTGGTTGAGATTGACGGTCACGAAAACAAATGGTGCGGTCGTGGTCGTCACTTACACAAACCCGACCGCCGGCCCGTCTCCGTGAAGCGTGCTTTCTAACTTGGTGACTCTGATCAACGCGGAGCCAAATCTCGCAGGCTCCGACGGCGTGGTGGCTGAAGACTTCACGATTCCGAGCTTCGGAAATCCCTCTGCTAATCTGATCGCACGCAGTCCGGGGCTTACCGCTGCAGGGGTCCGAGCATCACTGACGAGCAGCTCGATGGGCACACTGCCGAACACATCCGTAACGCTCACCGATAACCTCACCGATCTCCAGCCGCGCAATCATCTTTATCTCACAACAGGCGCGCCGGTGCTTGGCAGCGGCATTTTTTTGGACACCACATCCCTTGCTGATGGCTCCCACGAACTGACCGCTGTAGCTTACGAAGGAAGTAATGTGCGCACACAGACTCGCGTGACGATTCCTGTGCGTGTCCAAAACACTCCCCTGACCGCAAGCCTCATGCTGGTTGATCTTGCGGCGACAAATTTAGTTTCAGGCAACTATCAGATCGCGGTGACTGCGAACACGAACAACATTTCCAGCATCACGCTTTACAGCACAGGCGGCGCGATGGGAGCGGTGAGCAATCAGACGAGCGCGACGTTTGCTATCTCCGGTGCAACGTTAGGTGTAGGGCGACATCCGTTTTATGCACTTGTGCGAGATACGCTCGGACGGAGATACAGGACTACGACCCGCTGGGTGCGGTTTGAGTGAACTTTGCGGGCGTCCCCGAGCGCGGCAACGTAGTCCTGCAAAGCGTTTCGAAAATGAGCGCGTCTCATTGTCGTATAATGCCATGTCCCGAGACGGACACACCCCGAGGGGGAGCATGCCAGATTTTCGCTTGTTCGCATGTCCCTGTGCGCTAGGATTCGCCAAGCGCCGCAGCTGAGACACCCGAGCGGCTGGGCATTCAGATTTTTTCACGCACACATGACCCCTGACGCAACATCTCAAACTTCGACACCTCAAAAGCGGGGCTCAGTTCTAATCGTGGACGATGAGGACGGGCCGCGCATCTCAGTAAAGATGGTATTGAAGGATAATTACGACATCCACATGGCAGCGGACGGACCAGCCGCCATCGAGATCGTGCAGAAGCACAAAATCGACGTGGCGGTGCTGGACATCCGGATGCCAGGAATGTCCGGCGTGGATGTGTTGGAACGGATCAAATTTCTCGACCCGACCATCGAAGCGGTGATGGTGACAGCGTTTGAGACGACGGATACGATCCGACAATCGCTCAAGCTGCGCGCGTGCGATTACTTGAACAAGCCGTGGGAGATCAGCTCGATGCGCAACGCCGTTGCCAGCGCGATGCAGCGGCGCACTTTTGACACAGAGATCCTCAACAACAACGAGAAGTTAGAGCAACTCTTCAACGAGTTGCAGAACGAAAAAGTGGAAGGCCAGATGGCGCAGGCGCGCGGTGATATATACGCCAGCATCATCCACGACATCAACGGGCCGCTAACAGTCATCTCGGGTTTCCTCCAATTGATCAATCATCGCATCGGCCAGGCGGAGACGCTTGACGCCGAGAACTTGGCCTTCACCAAAGATAAGCTCCGAACGATGACGCGGCAGGTCACGAACTGCATCGAGATTTCTCGCCGCTACCTAAGCTTCCTCCGCAAGCAACCAGGCGAGTTCTCAGGCGTGGGCGTGAACCAGATTTTGACCGACCTCGAGCATCTGATGCGCGTCCATCCAAGCCAGCAGAACAACGAATTCGACATCCAACCGCTCCCCCAGGACATCGCCTTGAAGCTCAACGGCACGGACGTGATCCAGATGTTGCTCAATCTCGCAGTCAACGCGTTCCAAGCCTCGCCTCATCCGCATCGCGTCCAGGTCAGCGGTGAATTGTTGAACTCGCCACTCGATCTGTCTGCATTCAAGGACGCGCCAGGCGAGAGGTTGCTGAACGTGGAAAACTTTCAGAACGTCGCGCCGCTCGTGAGATTGACCGTGAGCGACAACGGGCCGGGGATCCCACCCGAGGTGTTGCCCAAGATTTTCCAGGCCTACTTCACCACCAAGGACGTGCGGATGGGAACGGGCTTGGGATTGAACATCGTGCAACGACTCGTCAAGGAAAGCGGAGGAGCATTACACGTCAAAACAGCGCCCGGCGAGGGGACGGCATTCTCGGTTTATCTCCCAGGCGCACCGATCAAAACCTAGGAACTCCATGAAAAAAATCCTGTTGGTGGACGACGACGCGCTGGTGTTGGAGCTCTACCGGAAGAAACTCGGCTCTGGTGGATTTGAAGTCCGCACGGCGATCGATGGTCTGGACGCTATCAAATTACTCGGCAACTACACGCCGGATTTCGTGGTGGTGGACCTGATGATGCCGAAACTCTCGGGAGTGGACGTTATAAAATATATGCGCGGCAAGCCGACGCTTGCAAAAACACCCGTTGCGGTTCTCACCAACGCGTTCATGGGAGATCAGGCCCGGAGCGTCAGCTCACTAGACGTCTCTTACGCCATCGTAAAGGGTGATTGCACTCCGTCAAAGATGCTGGAGATAGCGAATCAAGTCTTTGGTGGGAAAGCTCCTGCAAAAGCCCCACCGATCGATATGTCGGTGACAAAAGATGACGCTCGTGAAAACTTTCTGAAGAATGCGGCATCGGAATTCACCGACTTACGGGCGGTATCCCTTGAATTTGGACAAGACCCCGCAGCCGCTGGACGCACGGGAAATCTCGCAGAGCTTTGCCGACACGTCCACCACATGGCAGGAGCGGCGTCCGCGGCGCGTTGTCATCACGTCGCCCTAATGAGCGGCGCGCTGGAGGCGTTGTTATTTGAATTAATTGAGAAACCGCAGTTCATCAACCCCTCCACGGCACGAACCATCTCCTCCGCTGTGGAGTTCCTCGGCCTGCTTGTGGAGAACGCACGCAATGGTCGGCGAATGGATAATTTCTCAGCGGAAGTGCTCGCAGTAGATGACGACCCGCTCGCCAATCGCATCGCGCTCGCCGCGTTGAGTCGCGCTCGATTGACGGCGCGCTCCGTGGAGAATCCAATTGCCGCGTTGGAATTGCTCGCCCAACATCCGTTCGATCTCGTGTTGCTCGATGTCGAGATGCCGCAGATGACGGGGTTCGAAGTGTGCCGTAATTTGCGCCAACTTCCTGGCTACGAGACCACTCCTGTGATCTATGTCACATCACATGGGGATTTTGAAAGCCGCGCCAAAAGCATTCTCGTTGGCGCGAACGATCTCATCGCCAAACCCATCTTCCCTGTGGAACTCGCGGTGAAAGCAGTGGGACATCTCATCCGCAGCAAACTATCAGCGAGGATGAATGTCATGGCGTGAGTCCATGTGCGAAGCAGGCCCATCCTAGGGCGGAGAGACATGGCAGGGCGCGACCCCGGGCGAAAAACAACATAATCCTGCTTATTGGACACTGCTGTGCCCGAGGGCCGGCACACTGCGCGTCTAGTATTAATGCTTCGCTTCCGCAGAACCACTGGAAGCGATGGGTAAATCGCCCTCCCCAAGTCTGCGGTGAAATAATTCCAACGCCATTTGGTAACATTGCAATGCGAGCGCGGGATCGTAGCGATGCCCTTCATCACGAATAAAAGCGTGCTGCCCGTTGAACTCGTGCCAAGTGAAGTTCACATTCAATTCGCAGAGTGCGTTATAGATTTTCTTCCGACCTTCTAGCGGCACATGCGGGTCTTGCTTACCCCAGAACATCAACAATTCGCCCGTGATGTTCTTCGCACACGCAAGTGTGTCATCTCCGTTCTTGCTGAGTGAACCTTTGTGGATGTCCGTGGCGTAATAGCAGACGGCAGCAAGCACGTCGCTGTTTTTGGCCGCCGAGCGAAAGCTTAGATGGCCGCCGATGCAAATGCCCAGCGTGCCGAGTTTGCCCGTGCAGGCGGGATGCGATTTGAGAAAGTCCAGCGTCGCCCGAGCATCGCCATCCAGACCGCGCAATTCCTTCTCTAACTTGAGCGCGTTACCGCGATCCGCGCCGGCTTGATCGTAAGGCAGCACACAACCCGCAGGCTCAAACTCGTGAAAAATTTCCGGCACAGCCACCACGTAGCCATGTCCCGCCAACAAAGCCGCTGCGCGCCGGATGGGCGCGGTGACTTGAAAAATCTCTGAGTAAAGCACGATGCCCGGATAACGACCTGGGGCTATTGGGCGCGCGATATGAACACGCATCGGACCCGTGGGAGTTGTGAGTTCGACGACTTCAGTGTCCTGGATGGTCATGGCCCAGTCAGACTATAAAACTGCGAATGGGGAAGAAACAAGAAGTTGAACCGCGAAACACACGAAATACGCGAAAACAAAAACGCGCTGACGTTTCCGTCAGCGCGGCGTGATAAAAGCTCAAATGATTCGTCGCTCAGTAATTCGCGGCGACTGCATTCCAATTCACCACATTCCAGAACGCCTTGAGGTAATCTGCGCGCTTGTTCTGGTATTTAAGGTAATAGGCGTGTTCCCACACGTCCACGCCCAGCAACGCATTGCCTTCGCAACCGGCGACAGCTTTTCCCATCATCGGATTGTCTTGGTTGGCGGTGGAAACGATTTCGAGTTTGCCGTTGTTAGCAACGAGCCACGCCCAGCCGCTGCCGAAACGACCGATGCCTGCAGCTTCAAACTTCGCCTTCAAATCATCGAAGCTGCCGAATGCGGCTTTGATGTCGTCGGCGAGTTTGCCGGTGGGAGCGCCGCCCGCGTTCGGGGCCATGAGCTTCCAAAAGAATGAATGATTCCAATGACCGCCGCCGTTGTTGCGGACCGGGCCACGGATGGCGTCCGGCACGGAAGCGAGGTCTTTGATGATCTGTTCAAGCGACTTGGCTTCGAGCGCTGAGTTGCCAGCGATGGCTTTGTTCAAGTTGTCCACGTAGGCCTTATGGTGGCGACCGTGGTGGATTTCCATGGTGAGCGCGTCGATGTGCGGTTCGAGCGCAGCTTTATCGTAAGGCAGATTGGGGAGTTCGTGGGGCATGATGATTTTGTTATTTAATGGTTCGTTTAACTAAAACGAGGCTAGCAAGCGTCCCGTCATTCGCCAAGCCTCAAGATACGACATGCCGCATGTACAGCATACATTTTGACTCGCAAGCCAGACACAAAATCGCTTTACTAACCGCCGAATGAAACAGAAAGCCTACGCCGCTGCAGGCGTCGACATCGATCTCGGCAACAAAGTCAAAGCCACGCTCCCGCAATTGCTCGCCAGCACTCATCGCCGCGAAGTCCTCGGCAAGGTCGGCGGCTTCGGCGGCCTCTTCCAACTGGACCTCAAGAAATACCGCGAGCCCATACTCGTCAGCAGCGTGGACGGCGTAGGCACGAAGCTGAAAATCGCCTTCACGATGGATAAGCACGATACCATCGGCGCAGACCTCGTGAACCATTGCGTCAACGACATCGCTGTGCTCGGCGCGGAACCGCTCTTCTTCCTCGATTACCTCGGCACGGGCAAACTCGAGCCGCACGTCTTCACCGACATCATCAAAGGCTTCGCCCGCGCGTGTGCGGAAAACAACTGCGCGCTCATCGGCGGCGAAACGGCGCAGATGCCTGGCTTCTACCAGAAGGGCGAATACGACGTGAGCGGCACGATCGTCGGCGTGGTGGAAAAATCCCGCATGCTCAACGGCCAGAAAACCGTGAAGCGCGGCGACGTCGTCATCGGCATAGAATCCAGCGGCCTGCATACGAACGGTTATTCCCTCGGACGCAAAATTTATTTCGAACAACTCGGCTACAAACCGTCGAGCCGCGTGCCAGGACTCAAAGGCACGGTCGGTCAGGAGTTGTTGAAGGAACACATCAGCTACGGCCCTCTCGTGCA
>Ga0114967_10000943_pt1 | contig 24422 bp, 19 predicted proteins | sample M_130628_MF_Meta_FD_92639 | JGI IMG/M metagenome (GOLD analysis project Ga0114967, IMG submission 92639) | Freshwater microbial communities from Lake Montjoie, Canada to study carbon cycling - M_130628_MF_MetaG | ecosystem: Environmental > Aquatic > Freshwater > Lake | place: Lake Montjoie...
CAACGAAACTGCGTGGGCGTGGAAGGCAATCCTCGAACGTCGAAAAGGCCCAGCGGGCATCGCCCTATCCCGTCAGAACTTGCCGGTTTTCGCTCGGGGAACCGACGCAAGCGCCACCGAATTTGCATCGGCTCGTCACGCGACAAAAGGCGCTTATACCCTCGTTGATTCTCCGACTGGAACTGTCGATGTCATCATCATCGCCACTGGTTCAGAAGTGAGCGTTGCGGTCGACGCCCGTGAAGCGCTGTCGGCGAAAGGTATCGGAGCCCGTGTCGTTTCAGCTCCTTGCCTCGAATGGTTCGACGAACAACCCGAGGCTTATCGCGAATCAGTCCTTCCGCGCGCCGTCACCGCGCGCGTATCGGTCGAAGCGGGAATTGCTCTCGGATGGTCGAAATACGTTGGCGCGAACGGTGCATCGATCTCAATCGAGCATTTTGGCGCATCGGCTGACTACCAAACATTGTTCCGTGAATTCGGGATCACTCCCGATGCCGTTGTAACTGCAGCTGAAGCCCTACTCTCACCAACTGAAAGGCACTCGTCGTGACCACTCCCACCCAGGAACTCTCTGACATCGGCGTATCAATTTGGCTCGACGACCTATCGCGAGACCGCATTCAGTCAGGCTCTCTCGAATCGCTGATTGCGACTCGCAACGTTGTTGGTGTGACCACCAACCCGACGATTTTTGCGTCTGCGCTCGCTACAGGACAGACCTACGGAACCCAAATCGCGGAGCTCGCCGCCTCTGGAGCATCGGTCACCGAAGCAGTCTTTGCGGCGACCAGTGACGATGTCGCCACTGCGTGCGACATTTTCCGCCCCGTTTACGAACGAACGCACGGTCAAGACGGCCGAGTATCGATCGAGGTAGAGCCGACCCTTGCCTTCAATGTTGACGCGACAATCTCACAAGCGAAAGAACTCTTTGCTCGTGTCGGTCGCGACAATGTGATGATCAAAATCCCCGCGACAATCGAGGGACTCGGTGCCATCACCGCAGTTCTTGCTGAAGGAATCAGCGTCAATGTGACGCTCATCTTCTCGATCGAACGCTATTCGGAAGTCATCGATGCGTACCTTGCTGGACTGGAAGCAGCGAAGCTGAACGGTCACGATCTCTCGACCATTCATTCGGTCGCATCGTTCTTTGTTTCACGAGTTGACACCGAAATCGATAAGCGGCTCTTAGCGATCGGCACCGACAACGCAATCGCCCTCAAGAGCAAGGCGGGTGTCGCGAACGCCCGACTCGCGTATGAACTGTTCGAGCAGAAGTTCGCGAGCGAGCGCGCCATGGCCCTGTTATCTCAGGGTGGACATCGCCAACGGCCGTTGTGGGCGTCAACAGGTGTCAAAGACCCCGCGCTCCCCGACACGTTATACGTGACAGAATTGGCCGTCAATGACACGGTTAATACGATGCCCGAGAAGACCCTCGAGGCGACCTTCGACCACGCTCCGGTGCACGGAGACGCAGTTCGCGGTAGTTACGACGAGGCGCGCGCGACGCTCGCTGCCATCGAAGCTCACGGTATCTCGATTGTCGACGTGACGACATTGCTAGAGCGCGAAGGCGTCGACAAGTTCATTGTCTCGTGGAACGAGCTTCTTGACATCGTTACGGCGGCCATGAAGTCTTCTCGATGATCTCGGTCTCGGTTTCCGGAGTAGCCGCGGTTGCCGCCGCGAATAACGTGCCGGCTCTCGTCACCGAGCAATTCGCCTCTCGGCTGGGGGCCGAAGACGCCACATTGTGGGGGCCCGACGCCGAGCCTGAGTCGTCAATCCGACTCGGTTGGGTTCACGCGAGTAGGCACTCGCGCGGCCTTGTTAGCGAGATCCTCGCACTTCGTGACGAGTTCCGCGCTCGAGGCTTGAGTCGTGTTGTGCTCTGCGGTATGGGCGGGTCATCGCTGGCTCCAGAGGTGATAACACGGACCGAAGGTGTCCCCCTCGTCGTTCTCGACACGACACATCCGACACAGCTGGCTCGTGTTGTCGATAACGACATCGAAAACACGGTTGTGGTGGTCTCGTCGAAGTCCGGCTCGACTGTCGAAACCGATTCGCAGAAACGAGCGTTCGAGGCAGCGTTCACCGCGGCGGGAATTGACCCACTGACCCGGATTGTCATCGTTACAGATCCAGGCTCACCGTTGGATGTCGCCGCACGAGAAGACGGATATCGCGTGTTCAACGCCGATCCCCTTGTAGGCGGACGGTATTCGGCTCTCACGGCGTTCGGGCTGGTACCGTCTGGTCTTGCGGGCGTGGACATCGATGTGCTTTTAGACGACGCGGATTCCGCTCTACCCGCACTCCTTGCGAACGACGATTCGAACCCCGGACTGCTGCTCGGGTCGGCTATGGCTGGAACGTCCCCACGTCGTGACAAGTTGGGAATCGTGTCAACGAAATCGTCAATTGTCGGTCTCGGTGAGTGGATTGAGCAGCTCGTAGCGGAGTCGACGGGTAAGAACAAAACCGGAGTGCTTCCAGTCGTTCTCGAGCCACGAGCTCCAGATCTCTCCGCACACGACCTCCTTGTCGTGAACATCGTGGACGCTCCTGAAGCGGCGTTTGGAGATTCGGTCACTGTCTCGGGACCCCTCGGTTCGCAACTCGTCCTGTGGGAAGTTGCGACCGCAGTGGCAGGGAGACTACTCGGCATCAACCCGTTTGACCAGCCGGACGTTGAATCCGCCAAAATTGCCGCTAGATCGTTCCTTGGCGGAACTCCCGAGGCGCAGGTGCCATTTGCGACCGATGGCGCCGTGACGATGCATGCACTCGGTTACCAGTCTTCTACGGCCACCATTCCAGCGGCGGTGAGCGAAATTCTGTCATTAGTTGCGAACGACGGTTACGTATCGATTCATGCCTACGCAGATCGAGAAGCAGGGTCAGGACTCGAAACTATCCGCGATTCCATTGCCGCGGCAAGCGGCGGACGCCCCACAACATTCGGATGGGGACCTCGTTTCCTTCACTCCACCGGGCAGTACCACAAGGGCGGACCGGACCAAGGTGTTTTCATCCAAGTTGTCGAAGTAGCGTCCGACGACCGCGAGGTTCCTGGACAACCATTCACCTTCGGTGGACTACTTGAGGCTCAGGCGCGCGGGGATGCGAGCGTTCTCGCAACCCACCACCGTCCGGTGTTGACATTGACGGTTGAAGGCTTCAACAATCTCACTGCTTTCGTTTCATCGCTCCGTCGATTGGGGGCGGCTTCGTGACCTTCGCCAACCCGTTAAGGGATCCGGACGACCGCCGACTCGGGCAAATCGCGGGCCCTTCGGGGCTCGTCATCTTTGGGGTAACCGGAGATTTGTCTCGCAAAAAACTAATGCCCGCTGTCTACGACCTGGCGAATAGAGGACTGCTTCCGCCCGGTTTCGCGTTGGTTGGATTTGCTCGTCGTGAATGGAAAGACCAAGACTTCCTCGCGGTTGTTCGCGGATCCGTAACAAAATATGCTCGAACACCTTTTCGGGAAGACGTTTGGCGACAATTGGCAGAAGGAATTCGATTTGTCGAAGGCGATTTTGACGATGACGCGGCATTCGATCGGCTCTGTGAAACAATCGCCGAGCTAGATCGCGTGCGTGGCACGATGGGAAATCACGCGTTCTATTTGTCGATACCGCCGCGCTCGTTCCCTCTTGTCACCGAACAACTGCGTCGCTCAGGGCTCGCAATGCCTAAAGAAAACGAATGGCGTCGAGTTGTCATCGAAAAACCGTTTGGGTCGGATTTGGCGACGGCCCGCGAACTCAACGCTGTTGTGGAATCTGTCTTTCCGGCAGATGCAGTGTTTCGAATTGACCATTACCTCGGTAAAGAAACAGTTCAAAACATCCTCGCGCTGAGGTTCGCCAATATGCTGTACGAACCAATTTGGAACTCAAATTACGTCGATCACGTTCAGATCACCATGGCCGAGGACATTGGAGTCGGTGGGCGCGCAGGGTATTACGACGGTATCGGAGCGGCGCGCGACGTCATTCAGAACCACCTGTTGCAACTCCTCGCACTGACCGCCATGGAAGAGCCAGTCTCTTTCGACGCGGCGGACCTCCGTGCAGAAAAGGAAAAGGTCCTCTCGGCAATCAAACTTCCCGCCGACCTCTCAACCGGCACCGCCCGAGGTCAGTATGCCGGCGGGTGGCAGGGTGGCGTTCACGTCGAGGGTTTTCTCGAGGAGGAGGGAATGAATCCCTCGTCAGTCACCGAGACCTTCGCCGCGATGCGGCTCGACATCGACACGCGCCGGTGGAGCGGCGTGCCGTTCTATCTGCGAGCCGGCAAACGGCTTGGACGCCGTGTCACCGAGATCGCGGTGGTGTTCAAGCGCGCCCCTCAGTATCTTTTCGAACAGAGCCAGGTTTCAAGTCTTTCCGAGAACGCACTCGTTATTCGCGTACAGCCGGATGAGGGCGTCACCATGAAGTTCGGCTCAAAGGTGCCCGGTGCGGGAATGCAGGTGCGCGATGTGACGATGGACTTTGGCTATGGGCACGCCTTTACCGAAGAGAGTCCAGAAGCCTATGAACGACTCATTCTCGACGTCCTACTCGGTGACCCCCCACTATTTCCACGTCATGAAGAGGTGGAACTGTCGTGGAAGGTGCTTGACCCGATCGAGGAGTTTTGGGCCACGAACGGCAAACCAGAACAGTACGCGCCTGGTTCGTGGGGTCCTGAATCGGCTCACGAAATGATGCGCCGCGACGGCCGTGAATGGAGACGCCCGTGATCATCCCACTTCCGAACACCACGGTAGCCAGCATCCTCCGAACTCTTCAAAAGGCTCGGGAAGATGGAGGCGCGGTAGCACTGGGAAGAGTGTTGACTCTCGTGATCACGACGACCGACGACAAGGTGGAAAAGGTGATTGGTGCCGCTAACGAAGCGTCACGCGAACATCCGATGCGGATCATCGTCATCAACAACGTGTCCGACGCGAACCAGACAGTCCCACTCAATGCAGAACTGCGACTTGGTGGCGACGCTGGTGCGAGTGAGGTCATCGTCCTCAACGCCTCAGACGAGCTGGTTGGCGATCCCCAGGGACTCATCAATGGCTTACTCTTGCCCGATGCTCCGATGGTTGCGTGGTGGCCGGATGCCGCTCCCCCGCAGATGTCGGAAACGTCACTCGGCCGTGTCGCGGGTCACCGCATCGCCGACACGATTACCGCGTCTAACCCTGTCGAATTGCTTCGAATCCTTGCGGAAGCGTACGTACCAGGCGACGTCGATCTGGGATGGACTCGAATCACTCAGTGGCGCGGGTTGTTGGCGGCGACCCTCGATACCGGCGTTGATTTGGGAATAACTGGGGCAAAGGTTTCTGGAGCGCTGGACAACTCGGCGCCGATACTTCTTGCCGCCTGGTTACGTAGTGAACTCCGAGTTCCGGTTGAACTCGCACTAGAAGGAAAAAGCGAACTGGGAAACATCATTCGCGCCGAAATCCTAACGAAATCGGGCGCGATTGTCTTGGAACGGACGGAGCCCGGCTTCGCCCGGTTGGAGCAACCGGGGCAACCAGACCACGCCATTTCACTCCCACTTCGCGGTCTCGGTGATTGTCTGACGGAGGAACTCCGCCGTCTCGACGCGGATATCGTTTTCGGTCGCGTGTTGACCGAAGGATTACCTCTTCTCGTCGCCGAATCGGAACTCATCTGATGTTCCGCCGGCTAGAAGTGATGCCTACTCGATCGGCCGTCGAAGACCGTGTCGCGGATGAACTCATGTCGGTGGTGCACGCAGCGCAAATTGCGCGCGACCGCGCAGACATTGTCGTCACTGGTGGATCGGTCGGAATTGGGACGCTCGCGGCTGTAGGGCGATCCCCTTTCCTCACAAAGGTCGATTGGTCGCGAGTCCACGTGTGGTGGGGCGACGAACGTTTTGTCCCGGCAGGAAACCCGGAGCGTAACGAGAAGCAAGCGCGAGATGCACTTTTCTCCCGTGTCCTCATTCCCGAGGAGAATCTGCACGTTTTCCCTGCTGACCGCGGGCAAACCGTTCAGGACGCACGTGACGAATTTCTTGCCGAGCACGTTGACGGTTTTCCAGCGTTTGACGTAGTTCTTAACGGGATCGGCCCAGATGGTCACGCGGCGAGTCTGTTCCCTGGACTTCCCCACGGCGATGGCGAGGACGTCATCGCGGTGACGAATTCTCCGAAACCGCCCACACAACGGCTATCGTTCACTTTTGACGCATTGAACCGGGGTCAGCGAGTGTGGATTGTCGCGTCAGGTGTGGACAAGGCCGTTGCCGTCTCTCGAATCATCGCCGACTTTCCCGAATCCGATACGCCAGCGGCGGCACTCCACGGAGTGATCGAGACCGTCGTTTGGGTTGACGCCGAAGCGGCCTCAGCAATCTCTGGCTAGGGTTTGCCCGTTGTCCGGAGGCGCTCGAGTGCGTCGGACAAAATGGTGTCGGCCTCTTCTAGCGTGCGACGCTCTTTGACATAGGCAAGGTGGGTCTTGTAGGGCTCGTTTGTTACCAATTGGGGTGGTTTGCTCTTGTTTCGACCAGCAGGCAGGCCGGTTGTCGGAGAATCAATCAATTCAGGAATTTGATCGTCCGGTACGTCAGCGGCGTAGTGCTTGACTGTCTCGTTTCCTTCTGCGTCCCAATACGACACCGCGATGCGTTCCGCGTGGTTCCCGTGGTCGTGCTCACCCATGGGACCACTACCAACGCGGGTCCCTCGAATTGCGCTTCCGCCAGCCATTGTCTTACCTAGACCAGGCCGAAGCGGGTGAAGAGCCCGATTGTGACAACGGCGAGAAACCAGATAACTGCGATGGTGATTGTCAAGCGGTTGAGGTTGCGTTCCGCGACACCGCTTGAACCAAGGTTTGACGTCACACCGCCGCCGAACATGTCAGACAGACCGCCACCGCGTCCGCGATGCAAAAGGATCGTCATCGTCAAGAGGACACTCGTTAGTGCAAGGACGACCTGCACAATGATGTAAAGAATTTCCATGATGTGTCTAGTTTATGCGATTACGTGCCTAGGGAACTGCACAATCTTGGCAAATTCTTCGGCGTCGAGACTGGCGCCCCCAACGAGCGCTCCGTCGACATCCTTTTCACGCATGAAGGACGCAATGTTGCCTGACTTGACGCTTCCGCCGTAAAGGATTCGAGTTGTTTCTGCTGTTTCCGACGAAAGCTCTTCGGCGATGACGGCTCGGAGCGCGGCACAGACTTCTTGTGCCTGGGACGGGGTCGCCGCTTGGCCGGAGCCAATCGCCCAAACGGGCTCATACGCGACAACAATCTCAGCGTCCGCCGCGAGTCCAGCGAGCACCTCTCGTAATTGACCGGCGGGAACTGCACTCGCACCGAACTTCTCGAGGTCTTCGCTGGTTTCACCGACACAGATGATCGGGATGAGCCCATGCTTCACAGCTGCTTTCGTCTTCGCCGCGACCAGTTCATCATTCTCGTGGTGATCCTGACGACGTTCGGAGTGGCCAATGATGACGTAACGGCAGTTCAATTTCTTCAGGAACTCACCCGAAATGTCACCGGTGTGAGCGCCATCGTCGAAAGGCGACAGGTCCTGCGCGCCGAACGCAAAACCGAGTGAATCGCTCTCGATGAGCGTCTGCACCGAACGAATATCCGTGAAGGGAGGAAATACCGACACCTCGACCTCAGTGGGAGAAAACTTCGCGTCCTTTAAGGTCCATGCAATCTTTTGGACAAACGCGACCGCACGCAAGTGGTCGAAGTTCATCTTCCAGTTACCGGCGATGAGTGGCCGACGAGCTACCATCCGAGAACCTCCAGTCCAGGTAGTGATTTGCCTTCAAGGAATTCGAGGCTCGCGCCCCCACCCGTTGAAATGTGTCCGAAATCCGCGTCGTCGAAGCCCAGCGCGCGCACCGCAGCAGCGGAGTCGCCACCTCCGACAACGCTGAGACCGTTTACTTTGGAGAGGGCTTCAGCGATTGCCCGCGTACCTTCAGCGAATGCTGGCATCTCGAAGACGCCCATTGGTCCGTTCCAGAAGACAGTGTGTGATGATTCGATCAGTTCGGCGAAAGTCGCGGACGTCTCTGGGCCGATGTCGAGCCCCAATCCCGATTCACCGAACTCGGTTTCTTCCATTTCATCGATTCGCGTGATGACTTTTTCGGCATTGTCGGAGAACGAGCTCGCGACGACGACGTCTGTCGGCAGAACGATGTCGACACCGAGTTCTTTCGCACGGTCGAGATAGGCCGTCACCGTTTCAAGCCGGTCTGGTTCGCACAACGACGCACCGATCTTGTGCCCTAATGCTTTCAGGAAGGTGAAAACCATACCGCCACCAATCAGCAGGCGGTCGACTCGGGGCAGGAGATGTTCAATAACACCGAGCTTGTCGGAGACCTTCGAGCCACCCAGAATGACCGTGTACGGGCGCTGAGTATTGGTTGTGAGCCGGCGAAGAACGTCTGTCTCGGCTGCGACCAGTAAACCGGCTGCGCTAGGTACAGCTTGGGCCGCTTCGAATACGGAGGCTTGCTTTCTGTGAACGACTCCGAACCCATCCGACACATAGGCGGCGACGTGGCTTGTCAAGAGGGCCGCGAACTCGGCGCGCTCTGAATCGTTCGTGGAAGTCTCTCGCGGATCAAAGCGCAGGTTTTCGAGCACGAGAACCTCGCCAGGCTTGAGCGCTTCCCGCAGACTTTGCGCGACGGGTCCGACGGTATCGGTGGAGAAGTGAACGGGAGCAGTGAGAAGCTTTCCCAGTCGTTGCGCAACAGGGGCAAGAGAATAACGAGAGTCGGGAGAACCGTCGGGTCTGCCCAAATGGGACGCCACGATTACCGCGGCCCCGCTGGTCAGAAGCCGTTGAATGGTGGGCAACGAGGCGCGAATCCGACCATCGTCCGTGATGACACCGTCCGAGAGCGGTACGTTGAAATCGCAACGCACCAGGATCTTTTTGCCGGTGAGGTCACCCAACGTTTCGAGAGTTCGAAGGGTCATTACAAGCGTTCGGCGACGTATTCGGTGAGGTCTACGAGCCGGTTGGAGTATCCCCACTCATTGTCGTACCAGGACACGATTTTGACTGTGTTGCCCATCACTTTCACTAGTCCCGCGTCAAAAATGGACGAGTGGGCGTCGCCAACAATATCGCTGGACACGATGGGGTCGTCGGTATACGCCAAAATTCCTTTGAGATAGCCCTCGGCGGCACGTTTATAGGCTGCGAGTACCTCGTCAATTGTCACCGTTTTGCTCGATACGACCGTGAGGTCAGTAATTGAGCCGGTCGGAACGGGTACACGAAGAGCGAACCCGTCGAGTTTGCCCTTGAGCTCCGGAAGGACAAGGCCAATCGCCTTGGCAGCACCGGTCGATGACGGAACGATGTTGATTGCTGCGGCACGGGCGCGACGCAAGTCCTCGTGAGGTCCGTCCTGAAGATTCTGGTCGGCTGTATAGGCGTGAACTGTCGTCATAAGCCCGTTTTCGATTCCGAACTCGTCGTTGAAGACCTTGGCGAGAGGGGCGAGACAGTTTGTGGTGCACGAGGCGTTCGAAATGATGTGGTCGGTCGAGGGGTTGTAGGTCTCATGGTTGACACCCATAACGAATGTGCCGTGAACGTCGGTCCCGGGAGCGGAGATGAGAACCTTGGACGCACCTGCGTCGATGTGCTTCTGTGCATCCGTGACCTTTGTGAAGCGTCCGGTCGACTCAATTACGATGTCGACGCCCAGATCTCCCCATGGAAGTAACGAGGGATCACGTTCCGCGAGTACTTTGATCTTCTTTCCATTGACGATGACGTGCGAGTCGTCGTACGTCACGTCAGCATTCAGGCGGCCGTTTACTGAGTCGTACTTGAGGAGGGTCGCGAGCGACTTGGTGTCCGAGAGGTCGTTTACAGCGACGATGTCGAGAGTACTTCCTTGAGCAAGGGCTGCACGAAGATAGTTTCTGCCGATGCGACCGAAGCCGTTGATTCCGATAGTGACGCTCACGGGTGTTCCTGTCTCAAAGTGTTAAGTGCGAGTAAATGCGTAAGGTAGCGATGCCCTGAGAGGCAACACTACCTATCTATGAGAGTAGCAAAACGCCAGCAGAATTGGTGCGCGCTGCGTCAAATCGTTGCGCAACGTTGTCCCAATTGACGATGTTCCAAAACGCGGTGACGTAGTCGGCTTTGACGTTCTGGTAATCGAGATAAAACGCGTGTTCCCACATGTCGAGTTGCAGGATGGGCACGGTTCCTTGGGCAGTGTTGGCCTGCTGATCGAACAACTGCTGGATGATTAGGCGCGCACCGACCGGATCCCACGAGAGAATGCCCCATCCGCTGCCTTGAATGCCCAGACTGGCGGCAGAGAAGTGTGCCGTGAAGGCGTCAAACGAGCCGAAAAACTCATTGATTGCCGATGCGAGTTCGCCTGAAGGACGGTCGGCGGCGTTCGGGGTGAGGTTTGTCCAGAAGATCGAGTGGTTGATGTGTCCACCGAGATGAAATGCGAGGTCTTTTTCGAGCTTATTGATTGCACCGAATGAATTGCTCGCGCGTGCCTCTTCCATCTGTTCAAGCGCAGTGTTCGCGCCAGCAACATACGCAGCGTGGTGCTTGGAGTGGTGGAGCTCCATGATTCGGGCCGAAATATGCGGTTCGAGGGCGGCATAATCGTAGGTCAACTCGGGGAGGGCGTAGACGGGCATGGTCTTCCTTTCGATGGTGATGGGGTTAATCGTCTAAATCGGGGATGCCGTCAGAAGTTGACGGAATTCCAAGGTCGGATGCCTTCTTGTCCGCCATGGCAAGCAAGCGGCGGATTCGACCAGCAACAGCGTCTTTCGTCATAACCGGGGTGGCGTGATGGCCAAGTTCATCGAGACTTGCTTCGCGGTTGTCGAGGCGCAAGCGGCCAGCGTACGCCAGATGGTCGGGAATGTCGGTGCCTAGAATTTCAAAGGCCCGCTCGACCCGTGCGCACGCAGCGACAGCGGCTTGGGCGCTACGGCGAAGATTGGCGTCGTCGAAATTAACGAGGCGGTTCGCGTTGGCACGAACCTCACGAGTTGCACGTGCCTCGCTCCACCTCTCGAGGCTGGTTGTCGCGCCGATATAGGTCAGAAACGCCGAAATCGCCTCTGCGTCACGGATGACTACCCGGAAACCACCACGGATATCTCGCGTCTTCGCGGTGATGCCGCAACGGCTGCAGGCGCCGACCAGTGCCATCGCGGCCTCGTTGGTCGGTGCAATGATTTCGATAGTTTGGCTGCGTCCGGGATCAGAAACGATTCCACGTGCAAGGAATGCGCCGCGAAGGACTCCAACAAGGTCTCCGATTGGCGCAGTTGTCAACTTGTTGGGAAGGCCACGAACAGGACGACGACGCGTGTCGAGCAGTCCCGTATTGAGGGCTAGCTGGTCTGCACCCTCGGTGACGAGTACTCGAACAGTTTCAACCTTTTTATTCGCGTTGGCAGGGACAACGGTTGAGGTGGACGGGACGCCCAGCAGGATATGTGTAAGGTGACGCACACGTTGCGCGGATCCAGCGTGGTCCAGCTCGATTTCGACGGCGAGTTTCCCACCGACGAGGTGCAATCCCCCTCCGAAGCGCAACATCGTTGTCAGTTCGGCGAGACGTGTCGACGGCGGGGCGTCGGGTAGCCCGAGCACCTCATCTTTCACGGCCGTCGTCAATGACATTATGTTGAAATCCTCTTCTAGTCGCGCCCGATGTCGCGGTGTTTGCGGGTGACCGCTACTCCGGGGATTTTCCCGATGCGGCGAGCAAGCTCCTCGGCAATGGCCACGCTGCGGTGTTTGCCCCCTGTACATCCTATTGCGACGGTGGCGTGGCGTTTATTTTCACGGGCGTACCCTCGAATCGTTGCTCCCAACATGAGCACTAGACCGTCGAGGTACTGCTCGACATCCGTCTGACCGAGCACAAAAGCGGAAACATCGGGGTGAAGTCCCGTCTCGTCGCGCAGGCTTTCGGTCCAAAACGGATTGGGCAGGAATCGAACGTCCCCCACGACATCGGCGTCCGCGGGGAGGCCGTGTTTGAAGCCGAACGACTCGATCACAACGTTGACGTCGGCACTGTCGTCTGAACGGAACGTGTCGAAAACGAGCGTTGTCGTCTGATGTGTATTGAGCCCTGTGGTGTCTACCACGACGTCGGCGTGCCCTCGAAGAATCTCCAAACGCGCGCGCTCCGCCTGAATGCCATCAATCAACGTACCGTCACCCTGCAAAGGGTGTGGGCGACGAACACTTTCAAACCTTTTGATAAGTTCCGCGTCTGTCGCATCGAGGAAGAGTACCCGAAGGTTTGTTTCGGCTCGAAGCGTCTCGATGAGTGGCGCAAGTTCTTCGACGCTGTCGCCCCCACGAACGTCGACAACCACCGCCACGCGGTTCATTCCGCTCCCTTTGGTCGTCGCGATGTCAACAAGCGAAGGTAACAGTTGGGACGGGAGGTTATCAATAACACGCCATCCGCCGTCCTCTAGGGCGTTTGCAGCCGTCGATCTTCCCGCCCCGGACATACCGGTGACGATAACGATGTTTGGGACGCTGTCGGGCATTGTTTGTTAAGACTACCCTCGAGTTTCACTCGCGTTAAGGGAATCGAGGATTCGTTGAGCGGTATCGTCTCCGATTCCCGGAACCTTTAAGAGCTCATCTTTTGTTGCTGCGCGAACGGCCGTGGGACTGCCGAAGTACGCGATGAGTGATTGAACTCTTTTGGGTCCAATCCCCTCCAATTCGTTGAGGGTGGAAGTCAGCATTTTTGTGCGCTTCGATTTCTGATACCGCAGGGCAAAACGATGCGCTTCGTCTCGGGCTCGCTGAACGAGATACAACGCGTCACTGTCGCGAGGCAAAATCACCGGAAAATCAGTGTTGGGATGCCAGAGTTCTTCGAGGCGTTTAGCCAACCCGACGACCGCCACTCCGTCGATACCGGATTCACGGAGGGCGCGAGCAGCCGCGTTGACCTGTGGTTGCCCGCCATCGACCAGAATCAGGGTCGTCGGATATCGCATCGCAGCGCGCTCCTCGGCCAGACGAACGAGTCGGCGCGAAATCAGCTGATACATCGCTTCGGTGTCGTCACGTGCCGAGGCAATACCGTAATGGCGGTACTCGTCCTTAACCGGTAACCCGTCTTCGAATACGACTAGCGAACCCACTATGTCTGTACCGCCAAGGTGAGAGATGTCGCAACATTCGAAACGCAGAGGGGCCTCGGGTAGACCGAGGTTGTCCCGAAGGTCTTCGAGAGCACGCGACCGCGCGACGAAATCATGGGCTCGGTGCAGTTCGTGTTCGCCGAGGGCGAGCATGGCGTTCTTTGTCACACTCGTGAGAAGTGTGGCGCGGTCACCGCGTTGGGGAACCGAGATTCGTACTTTACCCTTGAGCTTGGCATCTATCCGACGAAGCGTGAGCGATTCCGACAAAACGTCTGAGGATTGGGGTTCAAACGGGACGTCAATCAGCGCGGGTGGCGGATCCAACTCGTAGACGTTCTCAATCGCTTGTTCCAGAATCGCCGCAGGATCCATCTCGAGTTCAGTGTCAACCGTCCACGAACGCGTCCCACGTACTCGACCACCGCGGACATGAAAAATTGCAATGGCGGCGGACAGTTCACTGGATGCGAAACCGATAATGTCGACATCCAATTCTTCTCGCAATACGACCGCGGAGCGCTCCGCGATTGACCGGAGTGCACTTCTCTGGTCGCGGAAACGAGCAGCGGACTCGAAATCGTGACGTGCGGAAGCATCCTTCATTTTCAGACCGAGCTCATCGATCACGGCAGAATCCTGACGCGTCATGTAGCCGACGAGGTTCTGGGCAAGCTCGCGATGCTCCTCTGCTGTGACACGCCCCACGCACGGCGCAGCGCATTTGCCGATGTCCCCCAACAAACATGGTCGGTCGTCACGTCGCGCCTTCGCGAAAGTCGCCTTCTCGCAGGAACGAACTGGATATACCGACAACAAGAGATCGAGCGTCTCGCGGACGGCCCATGACTTTGTGAACGGACCGAAATAGTTGGTGCCGTCTTTGACACGTGTTCGCGCGAGGAACGCCCGCGGGTACTCCTCACCCATTGAAACGGCTAGGTAGGGATATCCCTTGTCGTCGCGGAACTGAATGTTGAAGGGAGGACGGAACTCTTTGATCCATGTGAATTCGAGATGCAACGCCTCCAACTCGCTTCCCACGACGGTCCAGTCGACACGGCGTGCGGTGTTGACCATCCGCGCTGTCCGTTCCATCAGACCGGCAGGGTTGTGAAAATAGGTCGAAAGCCTGTTGCGAAGCACCTTCGCCTTGCCGACGTAGAGAATTCGATTGTTCTCGTCGTAGAAGCGATACACGCCGGGGTCGGTCGGTATCGACCGAGGCTCCGGGTGCCAGGCGAGAGTCATTTCAGAATTTCCGCCAGGAACGTCCCGGTGTGCGATTCCTTAACCCGAGCCACTTCCTCCGGCGTGCCTGTGGCGACGACGCGTCCGCCTCTGTCCCCACCTTCAGGACCGAGGTCGATAACGTGGTCGGCCGAGCGGATGACGTCGAGATTGTGTTCAATCACGATCACAGTGTTTCCCTTGTCGACGAGAGTGTGAAGAACGGCCAGCAAGCGACGCACATCCTCGAAGTGAAGCCCCGTCGTTGGTTCGTCGAGAACATAGACGGTTCGACCAGTGGATCGTCGTTGAAGTTCAGTCGAAAGTTTGACGCGTTGCGCTTCACCGCCAGAAAGGGTGGTCGCGGATTGCCCCAGGCGAACATAGCCGAGCCCGACGTCACACAGTGTCTTCATGAAACGGTGAATCGAGGTGATTGCTTCGAAGAACTTCTCGGCCTCTTCAATCGACATGTTGAGGACTTCAGAAATGTTTTTTCCCTTGTAGCGAACCGTCAATGTCTCGCGGTTGTATCGCTGCCCATGGCACTCTTCGCACTCGACGTACACGTCGGGCAAAAAGTTCATCTCAATTTTGATTGTGCCGTCGCCAGAACAGTTCTCGCAGCGACCGCCTTTCACGTTGAAGGAAAAACGTCCTGGTCCGTAACCTCGTTCTTTCGCTTCGATCGTCTCAGCGAACAGCGTGCGAATCTTGTCAAAAACTCCCGTGTAAGTCGCTGGGTTTGAGCGAGGTGTTCGGCCAATTGGAGCTTGGTCAACGTGAATGACTTTGTCGAGATGATCGAGACCCGAGATTGACTCGTGGCGTCCCGGTGTCTGTTTCGCGCCGTTGAGACGGTTCGCCATGACCTTGTACAGGATGTCGTTGACCAGCGAACTCTTTCCTGAACCAGAGACCCCGGTCACCGCGACAAAGACACCTAACGGGAAATCGACATCCACGTTGACAAGGTTGTTCGCGGTTGCTCCGTGGACCGTCACAATTCGTTCAGCGGACCACGGCCGACGCTCGACGCGGTCAGACACCTTTTCGCGACCGGAAAGGAAAGCTGCGGTGTGGGATTCCTTCTCTTTGAGCAGATTTGCTAACGAACCAGAGTGCACAACTTCACCGCCGTGCTCCCCCGCGCCCGGTCCGATATCGACAATCCAGTCAGCGGCATGAATAGTATCTTCATCGTGTTCGACGACGACCAATGTGTTTCCGATGTCCCGCAATCGGATGAGGGTTTCGATGAGTCGACGATTGTCGCGCTGGTGGAGTCCGATTGACGGTTCATCGAGGACATAAAGGACTCCGGTCAAACCAGCTCCGATTTGGGTCGCGAGTCGGATTCGCTGGGCTTCCCCGCCGGAGAGAGTTCCCGCCGCTCGAGACATTGTGAGATAGCTTAATCCGACGTGCAAGAGGAAGTCCAAGCGGGCGGTGATTTCGCGGAGGACCGCGGCAGCGACCTGCGCATCGCGATCAGAGAGCGTCAGCGTAGTCATGAAATCGTGGGCCGCTTGGAGGGATAGGCCACACACCTCTGAGATAGATTTGCCATTCACTGTGACGGCAAGAACGGCTGGGGCGAGACGTTGTCCCTGACAACCCTCACACGGGACGGTTCGATGGAAAGCGCCGAATCGCTCCTTCGTCCACTCCCCTTCGGTTTCAGAGTACTTCCGTTCGACGTACGTAAGCACCCCTTCGAAACCCCGAGACATCGACACCTTGCGTCCGTAGCGGTTGCGCCATTTGATGACGACCTCGTGATTGTTCCCGTACAGCACCGCGTTCTGAACCTCTTCACCGAGATCCTTCCACGGGGTGTCGAGACTGAAGTCGAGGTCCGCCGCAAGGCCTTCAGCAAGGCGTTCGAAATAAGGATAAATCAGCTCTTTGCCACCGGGTTTCCAGGGCAAGACGACGCCCTGTCGTATGCTCATTTCCGGATCGTCAAGGACGAGTTCGACATCGGCCATGGACTGAACGCCGATTCCGTGACAGGTTACACACGCACCAAAGGGGGCATTGAACGAGAACGTCCTCGGTTCGATTTCGGTGAGCGTCAGCACATGTTGGTTGGGGCATGACAGTTTTTCGCTGAACGTGCGGTCCTCATTGGTGTCGACAAAGTTCGCGACAAGAACACCCTGGCCAAGTTTTAGCGCGGTTTCTACAGAGTCGTTGAGGCGTGAGACGTCGCCTCCTGCGGTGAGGCGGTCGACGACTACGGAGATGTCATGTTTGATTTGCTTCTTGAGCAGCGGTGGTTCGGATAGCTGAATAACCTCGCCGTCCACAAGAGCGCGCGCGTAACCCTGCCCGAGTAAATCAGCGAAGACTTCGACGAACTCACCCTTTCGACCCTGGACTATTGGCGCGAGAATTTGAAAACGAGTATCAGCCGGCAGCTCGGTCAGCTGGTCGGAAATTTGTTGGGCCGACTGACGTTGAATCGCTTCGCCACATTCCGGGCAGTGAGGCACTCCAACGCGAGCCCACAGCAATCGCATGTAATCGTAGATTTCGGTAATCGTTCCCACCGTGGAACGAGGGTTTCGGTTTGTTGATTTCTGATCGATAGAAACTGCCGGAGACAAGCCGTCAATGAAGTCCACGTCGGGACGGTCGACTTGGCCGAGGAACTGCCGGGCGTAAGAGGATAGCGATTCGATGTAACGGCGTTGACCCTCGGCAAACAGCGTGTCGAATGCGAGCGAGGATTTCCCAGAGCCACTCAGCCCAGTGAAAACCACGAGCGAGTCACGTGGAATCGTCAAGTCAACGTTCTTGAGATTGTGGACTCGTGCGCCCTTGATACTTATGACGTTTTTACCTGCGATGGGCGTTATGGACACGTGTCAATCCTAGGGTTTGCCAAGTTCGCGAGCGGAGCGAACCTGTTTCTTGAGGTCGTGGATTTCGTCTCTCAGCCGAGCCGCGAGTTCGAACTTGAGTTCTTCGGCAGCCGCAATCATCTGTTCGGTCAACTTGTCAATGACTACTTCGACATCGTCATCAAGATCGGCGAGACCTTCGGTGTCGTAGACCTCACGCGCGAGCGTCTCGGTGATGTCCGCGATTCGCTTCCGGATGGGTGTCGGGTCGATACCGTGCTCGAGGTTGTAGGCCACTTGAGTCTCGCGGCGACGGTTGGTTTCGTTGATTGCCTGTTTCATCGCGTCGGTTTCGCGGTCAGCGTAAAGGTGGACCTCGCCAGATACGTTGCGCGCGGCGCGCCCAATCGTCTGAATGAGTGAGGTCGCACTGCGCAAGAATCCCTGTTTGTCTGCATCGAATACGGCAACCAATGACACCTCGGGAAGGTCCAGCCCTTCGCGCAGGAGGTTGATTCCGACGAGCACATCGAATCTCCCCGCGCGAAGTTCGGTGAGCAATTCGACGCGTCGCAACGTATCAACGTCCGAGTGCAGATACTCCACCTTGACACCCATCCCGCGCAGATAGTCGGTGAGGTCCTCGGCCATCTTCTTTGTCAACGTTGTGATGAGAACGCGCTCGTCCTTTGCGACTCGTTGTCGAATGCTCTCGAGAACGTCGTCGACCTGACCCTTGGTCGGCTTGACGATGACGTGAGGGTCGATGAGTCCGGTCGGGCGGATGATCTGTTCCACGACGCTATCGACGACTCCCATCTCGTACTTGCCCGGCGTCGCAGACAGGTATACCTTCTGACCGACCCTGTCCAAGAACTCCGGCCACTTCAGTGGGCGATTGTCGAGCGCACTAGGAAGTCGAAAACCATGTTCGACAAGGGTCCTCTTGCGAGACGCGTCACCCTCGTACATTGCCCCGATCTGCGGGACGGTGACGTGGGACTCATCGATGATTACCACGAAATCGTCGGGGAAATAGTCGATCAGCGTGTGTGACGGCTCCCCCGGCTTACGGCCGTCCATGTGCATCGAATAATTCTCGATACCGCTGCAGAACCCAATCTGTTCCATCATCTCGAGGTCATAGGTTGTACGCATTCGCAAGCGCTGTGCCTCGAGTAGCTTGTTCTGTCCTTCGAGAACCGCGAGCCGATCTGCGAGTTCGGCTTTGATATCCGTGATTGCACGCCTCATTGTCTCGGTGCTCGCCGTGTAATGCGAGGCCGGGAAGATGCTGACCGCATCCATCGTTTTGATCACTTCTCCGGTGAGCGGGTGCAACTGATACAGCGCCTCGATCTCGTCACCGAACATCTCGATTCGCACGGCCAACTCTTCGTATTGAGGGATGATTTCGAGGGTGTCGCCCCGAACTCGAAACTTGCCTCGACTGAAGTCGATGTCGTTTCGCTCGTATTGCATCCCGACGAACCTGCGCACAATGTCCGTTCGGTTGATATTCTGTCCGACCTGCAAGGCCAGCATCGCGTCGAGATACTCCTCGGATGAACCGAGTCCGTAGATGCATGACACGGTTGACACAACAATGACGTCACGGCGCGACAACAGGGCGTTGGTCGTGGAGTGGCGCAGTCGTTCTACCTCTTCGTTAATCGCAGTGTCTTTTTCAATAAACGTGTCGGTTTGCGGGACGTAAGCCTCTGGTTGGTAATAGTCGTAATACGAAACGAAATATTCGACCGCGTTCTCTGGCATGAGTTCGCGGAACTCAGTTGCGAGCTGGGCGGCGAGCGTCTTGTTGTGAACGAGAACGAGAGCGGGTCGTTGAATAGCCTCAATGAGCCACGCTGTCGTCGCAGATTTACCCGTCCCGGTCGCCCCGAGCAGGACGACATCGGTCTCGCCAGCGTTAATCCGAGCGGCTAGTTCGGCGATCGCCTTCGGTTGGTCCCCGCTCGGGGTGTACTCGCTGATGACCTTGAACGGTCTAACGGCGCGAGTCGGTTCCATGTAACCAGACTAAACGCGATATGCGGCGCAGAGTTCGGCCCAGAGAGCGTCCGTTTGAGCGATGGTGGCTTCCACTGAATCGCTCGTGTCTATCGTCCAGTCCGCAATCGAAAGCCTGTCGTGCTCGCTCGCTTGCGAGTCGATGCGAGACTGCGCTTCTTTACTCGACATTCCTCGCAACTGAACCAGACGATCGCGCCGAATCTTGGGATCGCAGGACAACACGATTACCGCGTCGAAATCGTCGATTCGATTCGATTCGACGAGAAGCGGGATGTCGTAGATGATGATGGCAGCGGGGTTCGAGCGAAAGACCGTCTCTACCTGAGTTGCATATTCGGCTTGGATCGCTGGGTGAACAATTGCCTCGAGGTCAGCGCGCGCGATTGCGTCGTCGAAAACAATCCGACCAAGCGCAGCTCGGTCGAGTTCACCGTCGCTACCGATGACACCAATTCCAAAGCGTTTTTCGATAGCGGTCAATGTGGGCGATCCCGCGCGTTGAGATTGCCGGACGAGGTCGTCCGCAGAGATGACGTGCGCACCTAGTTCGGCAAGACGACCAGAAACAGTCGACTTACCGGCGGCAATTCCTCCGGTCAACGCAATGATGGGCACTCATTTAGAGTAACGAAAAGGGGTGGCCGTTTCCGACCACCCCGTGACGATGATTCGCGCTATTCGGAGGTTTCCCCCGCGAGTTTGTCGCGAAGTGACATGAGCGCTTCGTCCTCGGCCAACGCGCCGGGAGCTTCGGGCTCGCTCGTCTGCGTAGCGGACGAGACATCTGCGGGAGGCGCTTCGGGGAACGCCTCAGCTTCAGCATTCATTCGAACAACTTGAACCTTATGGGCTTCCCAACGCGCCTGCGCGGCACTGTAGTCGTGTTCCCACTTGGTGCGAGACTCGTCGTGACCGTCTTTCCATTCACCCGTCGCAGGGTCGAAGCCCTCGGGGTAACGGTAAGCGCCCGTCTCGTCGTAGTCGGTGGGCATCCCGTAGAGAGCTGGGTCGAACTCTGTGCTCTCCGGGTCCACACCCTCGTTCGCCTGCTTGAGGGACAACGAGATACGGCGACGCTCGAGGTCGATGTCGATAATCTTGACAAAGACATCATCACCGACAGACACGGCTTGCTCGGCGAGTTCGATGTGACGTGCCGAGAGCTCCGAGATGTGAACGAGCCCCTCAATTCCGTCAGCAACGCGAACAAAAGCCCCAAACTGAACGAGCTTGGTGACCTTGCCGGGAGCAATTTCGCCGATGGCGTGCTCGCGAGCGAACACTTGCCACGGGTCTTCTTGAGTTGCCTTCAACGAGAGAGAAATTCGCTCGCGATCTTCTTCGATCTCGAGCACCTCAACCGTGACTTCTTGGCCGATTTCGACGACCTCAGAGGCATGCTCGATGTGCTTCCACGACAGTTCTGAGACGTGAATGAGACCATCGACACCACCGAGGTCAACGAATGCCCCGAAGTTGACGATGGACGAGATGACACCCTTGCGAATCTGACCCTTTTGGATGTTGCCGAGAATCTGGCTGCGGCTTTCCGATTGGGTCTGTTCGAGAAGTGCACGACGCGACAACACAACGTTGTTGCGGTTCTTGTCCAGTTCGAGGATTTTAGCCTCAATTTCCTGACCGAGGTAGGGAGTGAGGTCCCGCACACGGCGGAGCTCGATGAGCGAGGCGGGGAGGAAGCCGCGAAGACCGATGTCAACGATGACACCACCCTTGACAACCTCGATAACGGTACCCGTAACGATGCCGTCTGCTTCCTTGACTTTTTCGACGTCTCCCCATGCGCGCTCGTACTGTGCCCGCTTCTTTGAGAGGATGAGGCGACCTTCTTTGTCTTCCTTCTGAAGAACGAGGGCCTCGACCACATCGCCCACTTTGACAACCTCGTCAGGGTTGACATCGTGCTTGATGGAAAGTTCGCGGATGGGGATTACACCCTCCGTCTTGTAGCCGACATCGAGGAGAACCTCGTCACGGTCGACCTTGACGACGGTACCTTCAATGAGGTCTCCGTCGTTGAAGAACTTCAGCGTTTTTTCAACTTCGGCGAGGAAATCCTCGGCTGATCCGATGTCATTAATCGCGACCTGTTTGGTCTGGCTGGTTGTCATATGTGTAGGTGCTCCAGTGGGGCATAAATAATGCCCACGCAAATCTCTTCACGCGGGCGGCGGACAGGGATGTGCTGCCGGTCGGCAACACTCGAGTCTAACGCCCGCTGTCGAGGGTTCGCAACCGCTACCAGTCGCCGAGGACGGCCGTCCGAAGAGTGTCGAGGCCGGTTCCACCGATGTCGAGGGCCCGCTTGTGCCACCCAGGGAGAGAGAACGACGATCCTTCACGGCGCTCGGATTCCGTTCGAAGGTCCTCCCAAATGCGCTGGCCGATCTTGTAGGACGGCGCCTGTCCTGGCCAACCGAGATAACGATTAACCTCGAATCGAACGAATTCGTCTTCCATGAGAACGTTGTCGCGCATGAATTCGTAAGCGAAATCCGCATCCCACGTTCCATTGCCGTCTGGTCGCTTCTTGCCAAGGTGCACACCAATGTCGAGCACGACACGTGCAGCGCGCATCCGTTGGCCGTCTAGCATGCCGAATCGGTCGCCGTCGTCGTCGAGATAGCCGAGTTCAGCCATGAGACGCTCCGCGTATAGCGCCCAACCCTCCGCGTGACCCGACGAGCCAGCCAGTTGCCGGCGCCACGTGTTCAGCTCTGCAGAGTTGTAGACCGCTTGAGCGATCTGTAGGTGGTGCCCTGGCACACCCTCGTGATAAACGGTCGTCGTTTCACGCCACGTGTCGAACTCGGTCACTCCCTCGGGCACGCTCCACCACATTCGGCCTGCTCGCGAGAAGTCATCGGAGGGGCCGGTGTAATAAATGCCTCCCTCTTTCGTCGGTGCGATGTGGCATTCGAGTTTTCGCATCGGTTCCGCGATGTCGAAGTGTTCCTTGCCCAGTTCACGCACGGCGGTGTCCGAGAGTTGTTGCATCCACGCTTGTAACGCCTCTGTGCCATGAATTTTGCGGGCAGGATCATTGTCAAGTGCTGCGACGGCGTCGGCGACAGAGCCGCCCGATATGCGCTTCGCAATAGCTTCCTGCTCTGTCCTCATTCGGTTGAGCTCGTCGATACCCCACTCGTATGTTTCATCCAGATCGACCGTCGCGCCGAGGAAGTAGCGTGAATGCAGGCCGTAAATCTCGCGACCTACCCCGTCGTGTTCGTGGGAAGCAGAAGCCAGATCATCTCGGAGGAACTTAGCAAACTCGAGGTAGGCGAGGCGGGCAGATTCGGCTGCCGTGCGCAATTCGGAGCGCAAGGATTCGGGAAGGTCGTTTGGAGCGGTGTTCGTTGCGAAATCGACGAAGAAACCATCCGGTCCCCCGTTACGCTCCGCTTGCGCGATTACCTCGACAATCTGCCGTCGTGCGGGCACAAGACCCTGTCTAATCCCGTCTGCCAATGTCTGGCGATAACCACTGAGCGCCGACGAGACGTTGCCGAGTTTCGAGGAAATGGCCTCCCACGACTCAACACCCTCTGTCGGCATGAGATCGAACACATCACGAATTCCTTGTGCGGGAGATGCAATGTTGTTGAGGTCGCGTAAATGCCATTGTGATTCGCTCAGTTCGAGATCCAGTTCGAGGTTGCCAGTGAGGTCCAATTTGGTAACGCGATCGACGTCATCCACAGCATCGGCTGAACGCAGAGCGTCGAGGGTCGAACGGACGGCAGTGTCGTAGGCCGCGTGGCCGGCGGGCGAATAGTCAGCGAACTCAGTCACATCGCCGTCGCGACCCAGCCAAATGCGAACATCCGGATTCAACTCACAGAGTGTGTCCACCCATTGTTCGGCGATTCGGTCGATTGCAGTCGGAGTGCGTTTGTGGTTCATGGAAGAAGCCTAGTGACCAGCCTCTTTCCAGGACAATCCGAGCCCGATTTGAACGTCAAGCGGAACAGAAAGAGTAACCGCGTGCTCCATCGCTTCTTCAACGATGACCCTCAGGCGATCTGTTTCGCCCGGTGCAACTTCGAAAATGAGTTCGTCGTGAACCTGGAGCAGAAGTCGTGATGACAGTGAAGAGTTGCGCACCGCTTCGACGGCTCGAATCATCGCAATTTTCATGATGTCGGCTGATGTTCCCTGAATCGGTGCGTTAAGTGCGGCGCGTTCTGCATTGTCCCGAATTAGGCGATTCGAGCTGGCGAGGTCACCAAATTGACGCTTTCGCCCGAAGACCGTCGTCGTGAACAGGTCTCTTCGGGCTTGTTCGACCACAGAACGAAGGTAGTCGCGCACCCCACCGAATCGCGCGAAATAGTCTGTCATGAGCGATTTGGCTTCTTTGTTGTCGATACGAAGTTGCTTGGCAAGGCCGAAGGCCGACAGACCATAGGCGAGCCCGTACGACATTGCTTTGACCTTAGATCGCATCGCCGGTGTCACGTCTCTTGGATCGACGGCGAAGACTTTCGCCCCGACGAAGCGGTGGAGGTCTTCCCCCGACCTGAACGCCTCGATGAGTCCTTCGTCGCCGGACAAGTGGGCCATGATTCGCATTTCAATCTGCGAATAGTCAGCGGTTAGCAGACGCTCGTGCGATGGATCAGAGATAAACGCAGCCCGAATCTGAGCGCCGACATCGCTGCGAATTGGGATGTTCTGGAGGTTCGGGTCCGAAGAGGACAGTCGGCCTGTTGTCGTGCCGGTTTGGTCGTATGTCGTGTGGATGCGCCCGTCGGGTTGAATACTTTTGCGCAGCACCTCGACGATTTGGGAAAGTTTTGTCTGTTCTCGATGCTCCAGCAGACCGTCGAGGAATGGGTGAGGGTTCGACGCCTGTAGGTCCGCGAGAGACGCCGCGTCCGTCGAAAAACCGGTTTTCGTCGCTCGCGTTTTCGGCATGCCCAGCTTCTCAAATAGGACCTCTTGGAGCTGTTTCGGCGACGACAGATTGATCTCATAGCCGATCATGGCGAAGAGTTCGGCAGCTTTCGCATCGGCGGTTGCCGTCAGTCGAACGTACAGGTCGTCAAGCATG
>Ga0114967_10000946_pt1 | contig 24396 bp, 23 predicted proteins | sample M_130628_MF_Meta_FD_92639 | JGI IMG/M metagenome (GOLD analysis project Ga0114967, IMG submission 92639) | Freshwater microbial communities from Lake Montjoie, Canada to study carbon cycling - M_130628_MF_MetaG | ecosystem: Environmental > Aquatic > Freshwater > Lake | place: Lake Montjoie...
AAGGTAGGATTTTCAACATAACCTCCAATTTCGTCATAGGTATGAGAATCACATGAACTAGTCATTATACCTATAAAACCTAATGCTATTATTACTTTAAACTTTTTCATAATTAAAATACTCTATACATGTTAAATCCAAAAAATATTCCTCGTTGTCCTCTATCCCAAGTACCCAAACCATTGGTAAAGTATGCTACGTCATTCATGGCTTGACTGTTGGAGAATAATAATTGGAAGATGTGTCCTCCTGTATCAATATCCATACCTATCGATAATGGATTGTGGTAGATTCCATTTTGCATACGGCTTACATTGTGTGCATAGTCCATATTTACGCTAATTCTTTTAGAAACTTTTAGTCTTCCGCCGGCTGCGATTAGGAATTGATCTTTCTTTTCTTCGGTTGGTTCATACAGATTTTTGTGAACAAAAACCGGATCGATTTCAAAGGAGAATGATTCATTAAATTTGGTTGAAATCAGTAATTGCGTTGAAAAGGCTAAACGATCAGAGAATTTTAATTCAGGATCTACTTCCTTTTTTAGGGCGCTATTTGCGTCTACGGTATTGTATACTGCGATGGTAAATGGAAAACCATCTTCCATTTGATTTGCGATTCTTAATTTGGATGCCAATTCATAGGTTTTGTTGTACGTGTGTCGGGACAATCCCAATGACCACCAATCGGTTACTCCGTAAATACCTCCAATTTTAGTATAGGCTGCATCTAATCCGAAGAAGTTATCTAATCCGGTAGTACAATCTCCGAAGCGGTGTGATACCAAGAAATACCAATCATGTTTTGCAGGTAATTTAGTGGATTGGATATTACAGATTTGTAATCCTTTAAAAGCGGCAGAGGCTGCCACCTTTTCTTTTGGCGCTGAATCGAGTTCTTTCATCAGGTCTTCTTGTGCACTTGCTATATTGAAAGCAAATAACAAGAAGGCTGAACTCGCGATTTTAATTAATTTCATTTTGACTTTGTTTATTATTTATTAAGATTACATTGGTCCAATTTCAATTCCCCTAGTAGGTCATCGTATCCCACTACACGTCCTTTGATTGTGACCGCTTGTCCTACTTTAATAGAGGCGTCTGCGGCAGAAAAATTACAGTTCACTGTTTCATCGAGAATGACTTCTTTAGTATTCACTGAAGTAACTACCCCTGATACCGCTACGGGTTTTTCTAGGTATTTTTTATTAGCAGCTTCTGTATTAGCCGTGAATTCTGCAACAATATTTTTGGTTGTGATGGTGAATGCTGCCGCTTCCGATTGCACATCTCGTTTACCGTAACTGTATACTAAATAATGTTTAATAGAAGGGAAGGCTAGTATCCCTGCGATGACAATTACTAGTACTGAAATAATTATTTTATTCTTTTTCTTCATTTACGATTCTTTTACTTACAACTTCTTTTATTAATCCTTTTTGTTTGCGGTCTTTGTCATTACCGAACTTATTTTTTTAAACAGATTAGGTTAATCAAACCCTACCTACAATCTATAAAAAGTTTCCATGAAAGACATAAAAAATAGACAAAAAGACGATTCTTAATTATTTTAGTGCTTTTTTTCTTTCAAATAACACTATTATCTATTCATATAAACCATTAATTTACAGCTGGTAAGAAACTTAAACGGACAAATTTAATAATACCCTAAAATAGTATTCTTAAGTTATGCTTAAGATAGTTCCACAGTGGTTTACTAAAAATTTACAAAAACAACAATCCGAAGTCTTTTAGGGCCTTTATGGGTTTGGAGCACCAAAATAGTTCGAAGTCGGCAAACTGTGTTTCGAAGTCGGCTTTTACTTGAGCAAAGGTAGGCAGCTCCCCCTTTGAGGAAGTTGCATAATTATTTTGAATTCTTATAGCATTCAAAGTTTTCAGTAGCCATTTCCCTTTTTCTAATTCGACATTGATTTCGACCGCTTCTTTTTTATTTTGAAAGCTTAGGCGCATCATCTCCCAACTGTTCCCTTTTTTGGATTTGGTATATTCCTCGACCAAGGGTGCGTTTCCTAACCAAACGACTTTGGTGCTTGCTTTTAGCGGGGTATACTCTTCTGTTTCTAATGCGGTTTGAATGTAATTTGGTTTTAGAGTGGTTTTTGGGATTTTGAAATCGAACCATTCTTTTAGGTCATAGTCGAGTCCGATGCCGTGCATGTAATTGAAGAGTGACTTTTTGAGACCGTAGCTAAATTTATCGTGATCGATACCAGTTTTATCTTTGAATTGCACGTCGTTATTGGCGAACATGATGGTGTTATGTTGTGGCACTACTCCGAATTCATCGGGATTCATCCCGACGGGGCTGTGCGCTGTCATGGCAAATTGGTGCCAGAACCCTGATTGAATGACCCCAAGTTCGAATAATTGGCGTACCATTTCGAGGCTATCAATGGTTTCTTGTATTGTTTGTGTAGGGTACCCGTACATCAAGTAGGCGTGGACCATGATGCCAGCTTCGGTGAAGTTGCGCGTCACTTGTGCGACTTGGGAGACGGTAACGCCTTTTTTGATGAGTTCTAGGAGTCGGTCAGACGCTACCTCTAGTCCACCAGATACGGCTATGCAGCCACTGGCTTGCAACAGGAGGCATAAATCTTGGGTAAAACTTTTTTCGAAGCGGATGTTGGTCCACCACGTAACTACTAGTTTACGGCGTATGATTTCGAGGGCTACTTCACGCATTAGGGCTGGAGGTGCGGCCTCGTCGACAAAGTGGAAGCCATTTTCTCCCGTTTGTGCTATTAACTCCTCCATCCTGTCCACCAGCGTTTTAGCTGCTATGGGTTCGTAGCGTTTAATGTAATCCAACGAAATATCACAAAAGGTGCATTTACCCCAGTAGCATCCGTGAGCCATGGTTAATTTGTTCCAACGGCCATCGCTCCAGAGGCTGTGCATAGGGTTTGCGATTTCAATTACGGAAATGTATTGTTGTAAGGGTAAATCGGAGTAGTCTGGAGTACCCACTTCACTTTGTTTGTAATCCGGTTTGGTCGTATTGTTTATATAAGTTACTACCTTATTTTGGAGGCAGAAGGTCCTTTTGAATTCTGCTACAGCCGTTGTTTGTCTGCAATGGTTGTAGAGTAATTCTATGGGAAGTTCGCCATCATCTAGCGTAATAAAATCAAAGAATTCGAACACCCGCTTGTCTTTCAGTTCGCGCAGTTCGGTATTAGGGTATCCCCCTCCCATGGCTATTTTGACCGATGGAACCTGTTTCTTAAGGAATTGGGCGCAGCGGAATGCGCTATAAAGATTTCCCGGAAAGGGCACCGAGAAGCAAACTAATGTGGGTTGGCCCTCCCCTATTTTACCCCCAAGTATTTCTAATGCGAGTTTGTCGATATACGTTGGCTCCCCCTGCAAGTATTCATAGAGCTGATCGAAACTATTGGCACTGCGGCCTAGGCGTTCTGCGTAGCGGCTGAAGCCGAAGTTCTCATCTATACATTCGATGATAAAATCCGATAAGTCTTCTAGGTATAGTGTTGCTAGATGTTTGGCTTTGTCTTGCATTCCCATGGTTCCGAAGGCCCATTCCATATCGTCTAGTTGGTCAAATCGCGAAGCTTCGGGGAGGAAGTTTCCGTTGCAGATTTGCCTGGCGAGGGTAGGATTATTTCCTTGTAGGAAGAGCATCACGGGTTCGATCGTATTGATATAAACCTCTTGCAGTTGCTTGATTCTTTGAGTATTATCCGATTGTGGCTCCGAGGCAGCTTCGAATACATTGGTTAGTCCAGCGGTCGAAAAGAGTTGGTTAATCACTTCGATTCCCAAATCCATTTGGGTTGACGGAATATTTTTGGTATTCAGGAACCCTTTCAAATAGGCCGTTGCGGGATACGGTGTATTGAGTTGGGTAAACGGAGGCGTGATTAAGAGTAAGTCTTTCATGTTTTTATTCGCTGAACAAATTTAGTTTAACTTTTTAAAGATAACTACGGTTGGCGTGCAGAAATCTTTAAAAATGTAAGAATAAAAACAGTAGTATGTTGATGACCCGACTTTTTGAGCCCACTAAAAAAGCGCTTATTCCTAGCTATAGCAAGCCTTAGCCGGGTATTAACTCTACTGTATCCTGGTGGTATGTATAAAGAAACTATGGAGTAAGCATGGAGTAAGCATGAAGTAACCCTGGAGCAACCCCTACTCATACCTCTATAAACTACTACATATCAATGCATTAAAAAAAGGTAAGCCGGAATTTGGCTTACCTTTTTTTTGTAAGAATTTAAACTAAAGTAGGATTATTATTTTCAGGAAAACTACCTTCCGTCTTTTTTTCGGGCGGCTATGTATTCGTTTAGTTTTTTGCCGTAGAGCGATTTGGCTACTTTTGGTGACATTGATTTTTGGATGGTATCTAAGAATTTTAGATTGATGTCGTAGATTTCGGCGAGTGTTACGTAGGGTGCTACTTCGTATTGCCCGTTGTTTACTGCAAAATTGGTGGTGTAGAGGTATTTTCTTTTGGTGATGCCTTTTTGTTCTTCTTCGATTTTCGCGACCTCATTAAAGTTTTTGGCTTTGAAGGCGTTGAATTTTTTCTCGATTAAGGTTAAATCTTGGTCTACGAATCTTGAGACTACTTTTCGATATTCGTCGTAGCGTTCTTGATTTTTGGAGCCTGTAATTTTGGCATCTGAGGTGAAGAAATCTAGGGAGGTTTCGATGTTCATTTTACCTTTTTCGGCGAAGAACGGAATGTTGTTGTCTAGTGAATTACTTACTCCGCGGTCGAGGAATAGGTAAAGCATTTCGGGAGATTTCAAGTCTAGTTCGGTTGAAAAATGCGCATCGCCATCGATTTTAATGGTATCTAGGGCCACTAACGTTGAGTCTTGGAAACGTTGGATGTATAAGGTACCGCTTTTCAGCCCTTGAACGTACCCTGTTAAAAGAAAATCTTTGGTTTGTTTTTTTTCGGAACATGAAGCCAGCAGCAGGATTGTGCAGAGGGCTAGTATGGTTTTTGGCATGATTGGATTTAAATTTTGGCAATAATACTAAAAAAACCTCAATTTGTATTACAAATTGAGGTTTTGAGCCTTAGGAATAGTGCTTTGTTATTTTTTCAACCAAGCATTATTTAGGGTTTCTTTTGCACTATCAGTCATTTTGTAACCTTCCACTTCCATGGTGGTAGGTTTTACGGTTCCAGTGATTGTTTGTTCTGCACCGCCTCTTTTAATTTTCACGCTGATAGGATCATCATTTTTCCAATTTTGAGCACTGATGATCATGTCGTAGATATTGTCAAGATTGTATGCTTTGTCGTTGATTGCGAGGATTACATCCCCTCCTTTTAACCCTAAGCTGTTCATGAAATCGTTTAAATCCGTATTTGGAATCACTACAATCTCTTTATTATTCGGATTGATGGTGATGTATGGTGTTGATTGGTCTTTTAGGAATGGGTTACCGGGAATCGTCACCTTTGTTTTTGTTACCCCCATTTTACCGAAATACACTTCGTAGGGAATCGGGGTTGACCCGGCCACATACAACTTTAAAAATTCACCCACTTCAGGGTAGGTTAGCGCAGTAATTTTGGCAAACAAATCGTCGTCATTGAAAGGTTTGGTTGGGCCGTATTCTTTGGATAATTTTTTCATTAGATCAAGAATACCTCTTTCTCCATTGCTTTTTTCACGAATGATGATGTCGATGCACATTCCGATCAGCGCTCCTTTTTCGTACACATTTAAGTACTGCTCTTTGTAGGGAGCCACCAACACATTTGCACTCATCTCGGTAAATGGCATGGTATCATTTAGGGTTGAAGAATTTTGAATCTTGCTCGCCATTCTTTGGTAAAATTCATCCGCAGTGATAAGCCCTTGGTTGATTTGGAACAAGTTGGCAAAATATTCAGTACAACCTTCATACATCCATAAATGTTTGGACATTTTAGGATTATTGTAGTCAAAGAATTGAATTTCTTTGGAGTGGATGCTTAGTGGAGTCACAGTGTGGAAAAATTCGTGAGACACTACATCTTTTATTTGTTCCCCTAATACTTCTGCTGGCAATTCTTCAGGGAAGCATACGGTCGTTGACGTATGATGTTCTAGGGCTCCGTTTCCTTTAGCGTCTTCTTTTTGAGATTCGGCTAAGTAAAGCAATACGGTATACCGTTTATTAGCATTTATAGAACCTAGAAAAGCTTTTTGCGCGCGCATGGTTTTTTCTAAGTAGGGCAATAAGGATTTAGCAGTATGCACGCCATTTGGAGAATACACGCTGAATAAGATTTCCATACCGTCTACGGTAAATTTTTCGTAATCGGGTTTTGCGTACATGATTGGGTTATCTACTAAATCAAAATAGCGTGTCGTAATGAAGTTATCCACGGTATCGCTGGTGTTAAGATCCACCATAGAAGTAGCGCCAAAAAGTGTAGCAGGATGTTTAATCGTTAGGTTGTATTTGATTTCTTTTTTGTCTTCGAAATAGCCTACAAAACAATGGTTATTTAGCACGAAATTTTTGCCTTCTAGAATATTACTTCCCGCTGGCGAAAAGATATCGTCTTTCCCGAAGCCGCTGCCTTTTTCGGTGTCGTAAGTATCGTTTACCCAATAGGTTATTTTGGCTAGGTTTTTTGCGTTGGTTATTTTCCATGAATTATCATCGGCTTTTGAAGTCGTTAGTTCCTTACCGCTTTTATCAAATGCTTTCAGGTCGTCAATTCTTTTACCGTAATCATCATAGGAATAAGTTCCTGGAACTGTTTTTGGGATGTGGAACACAATTTCATTGGTCGTTACTTTTGGTGGGGTAACCGTGACCATTACTTTATCCTCTTTTACTTGATTTAAATCAATGGACACTTTTACTTCGGGAGTAGCCGCCGGTGCTTTTTTTTGTGCAGTAGCCTGAAAATTAAAAACGGATACCGTTAATAAAACGCAAAGAATTAGTTTTTTCATTTCTAAAAAGTTATTTTTTGTAAATAAGTCAGCAAAGGTAACTATAAGTTACTGTTGCTGTTCACTTTTTGGCACTGATTATGAATATTTTTTTAAACCTTTGAATGGGATTGCGTTCTCAGCGCGGTGCTTTGTTTACAAATAAAAAGACTCTTGAAGCTCAAGAGTCTATTGGTTAATCAAATTTATTTTTGATGTAGTATTTACTATCTAGATCGTCATCAAAGTCATCGATAATCGGTTTTGGTTTTGGCTTACTGCCTACCGCTTTCTTTTTCCAAAGCTCGAAATTATCTTTGGATAAACGTTTTCTCATCAATTCGGTTACTTCATTTTCGGTAAGTCCAAATTCTTCTTTTAACACTTCGAAAGGTTTACGTTCCTCTTGCGCCATGCTGACAACTCGCTCTACTTGTTCGTTGTTCAGTTCTGCTAGTTTACTTTTTTTCATTTCTGTAAAAGCATTTTTAATAAATAGATTTCAACTGATTGATTGGTATTTCAATATTAGTAAAAAAAATAATTAGTTTGCTACCTGTACCTCATATTTTTTTGACTTTACGCCATTGGGCTAAATAATTGATTCAGATACTTGGTAGAAATTCCAATGACTAAATTCCAAATTCCAAGGACTGAATTCCAAATTCCAAAGGGGGAAATTTCAATAATTAAATTCCAAATTCTAATAAATCCGAATAAATTCGGGGGTTGGAAATTCGTGATTTATGCATCGGGGTTGAAGTTGGATTCAGGGAATTGAATTTTTTGAATGTCGGCAGCCCTTGTTTTTACTTATGCCAAACCGAACCCATGACTTCATGGAAACCTGCGGTGCGGTGTTCTAGACCAAAATAACTTATTTGATGATGCGGAAGGTCAAATTAATTCGGGGCCCGATGGGCAGGGTTGTTTTTGGAATTTGGTGTTTCCAAAAATGTTGGGTAGGCCCTTTCATTACTAGTAAACTACCGTGTTCTAGTTTGATTTTTAGTTTTTGCTCTTTTAGGGAGTTGTGTTGTAGGTGAAAAAAACGTTCGGCACCAAAACTAAGGGAAGCGATGATTGGATTTCGGCCGAGTTCCTTTTCGTTATCGGCATGCCAGCCGTTGCTGTCTTTTCCGTCGCGGTAGTAGTTGAGCAGCACGGTTGTAAAATTTTCTTGGCAGACCTCTTCCAGCTCATTTTTTATGAACATGAGGAGGGGATTCCATTGATGCGGCTGCATGACGATATTGGAATAGCCATAAGGTTTCCCTTCATTTCCATAGAGGGCAGTTAATCGGGGTTGGTCATACTTCTTACCATAGACCGTAATTACATCCTGTTGCCATGGGATTTCCTTGATCAACTTGTCTAGTAATTCATTGGCACGGTCATTGGAAAAAAAATCGGGGTAGTACTCGATACTAGCATCGGGGACATCGAATTGTATTTTATCTTTGGGAAAGAGGGAGTTCATTACTCAAAGGTACTTATTTTTTGAATTTGATGTTCATCATCACGATTGCAAGCAGTATGAGGGCGATGCCGGCCCATTGCGAAAAGACTACGTTTTCGTTGAGAATGAGAAAAGCCATGGTTACGGAAACCGGTAACTCCAGCGCTGCAACGATGCTTCCTAACCCGATTCCGGTCAAGGGAAAGCCTTCATTTAGTAATAAGGGAGGTATAATGGTGCCAAAAACGGCAATTAAAATTCCCCAGGTATAGAAAATATCATAATTGAAAGGAGTATGTTGTGTACTAGCTAAAAAAAGCAGCACCACGACGGCCCCTCCTAGCAGCATGAATAAACTTCGTTGGGCGGAGGAAATGGCGAGCGCGACTTTATTAGCCGCATACATGGTTGTGGTAAACGAAGCAGCCGCTAACAAACCTAGGGCGATCCCTCTATAGTCGAGTGTGGTTTGTATTATGAAAAGTTTGGTTGCCAAAGCGGTACCTAGAAGTACAATAAGCACGGCAAGTATTTTGGTATGGGAGGGACGTTTTTTATCTAAGACCATTTCGAGGAGCACCCCCATCCAGACCGTTTGCATGAGTAAAACAATTCCGATAGAAACTGGAACGTAACGCACTGCTAAGTAATAGAAAATACTGGTTAGACCGGTCGAGGTACCGACCAGTAGTAACTTTTTTACATCGAGAGCAGAAGGTTTGCTGATGGGTTTTGGCGTCCGTATTGTTTGGATGAGATGGATTAGACCCACGCCTAAGATTCCGATTGCAAACTGAGCGGTGATTACTTCGGCTGGTGTATAATGTAGTCCGCTAGCGCTGGTATCAGCGTAGGCTAATTTTACAAAGGTTGCTAGCATCCCGTAGCTGGTAGCCCCTAGGCCTACTAAAAAAACACCTTTTAACACCTTATTGTTTGTCATTAATACATTTTTAGAAAGCGGTCAAAGATAGGGAAAGCAAGTCGGATAGTAGCGAAGGTGCTGGTAAAAACGAGGGAGCAGGCTTTGTGGGTTATGGTCACAAAAAAAGGAAAGCTTTCGCTTTCCTTTTTGATTGAGCCGGCAGAGGGACTCGAACCCACGACCTGCTGATTACAAATCAGCTGCTCTAGCCAACTGAGCTATGCTGGCGTCTCAATGTGAGTGCAAATATAATAGTGAAAATGAAATCTCCAAAATATTTTACACTTTTTTTATTGTTTTTTCTGCTTACAGTGCGTTGATTTTTTCAACCAATTGATTAGCAGTTTGTTCTAATTCTGCATTGATTTGTTTAAAATGAGCTTTTTTATTCTCTACTTTTTTGGCATTCACTTTGGTAATTAAAGCGTCAAAAGAAGCGATAGCTTCGTCAATGATAGCGTTTGATTTGTCAGAAGGTTTTCCTGTAGAAGTCATTTCGTAGATGTAAACGGCTTCAATAATATCTCCTAGTACAAAGTTGATGTCTTTTTTTAAATTCTTAACACTTCCCATTTTCTTGTAAATTTTAAATTTGGCGCAAAATTACATTAAATCTTTAGAATACAAACTACGAAATATAAATTTCTAGTAGGGTCGCCTGTCCACTTAGTTGAAAATCAGTTAGCGAAGCAGGTATTAAAAGCGTATCCCCTTTTTTATAGGCATGATTTTCGTTCTGATTTGACCATTGGAATTCGCCATCTACGCACATGTAGACGGTAAATGATGTGGTATTTTTGCGGATTTCGATGGTTCCGTTCAGCGGGAGTATATTGGTGGTAAAGTAAGGACAGTTTACCATTTCATTGGACACATTCTCTTTGGTGTCGTATGTTCTTTGCGCCTCCACCACCTTATAATTAATTGCTTCCAGCGCTAGATCAAGATGGAGTTCGCGTTTTTTTCCCTGAGCGTCCACTCGGTCGAAATCATAAATTCTATAGGTTAGGTCCGAGGTTTGTTGGATTTCGGCTATTAGTATGCCTGCTCCAATGGCGTGAATGGTCCCTGTATCTAGGAAGAAGACATCGCCTTGCTGGACTTTCTTGTGGTCTAAAATATTCAGCAACGTTTTGTGCTGCACGTTTTTTAAAAAAGATTCTGGTGATTCATTTTCCTTGAACCCTACAATTAATTGGGATTCTTTATCGGCTTGCATGACGTACCACATTTCGGTTTTACCGAACGAGTGGTGTCTTTTTTGGGCTAGAGCATCGTTGGGGTGCACTTGAATGGATAAATCTTCCCGAGCGTCGAGGTATTTGAATAGCAAAGGGAATTGTTTTCCGAAGGCTGCAAATACTTTTGTTCCTAGCAACTCCTCAGGAAATTCCCCTATCAGTTCGTTTAGCGACTTCCCTTTATAAGCGCCATTGGCCACTATACTTACCTCATTTTCAACAGTAGAAATCTCCCAGCTTTCGCCAGTGATATTCGAAACTATGGGTTTGTTGAGATCCGTTTTAAGTTTGGTACCCCCCCAAATTCTTTCTTTTAAAATGGGTTCGAACTGTAATGGATAAGGTTTCATTTCGATTATTTTACACAAACTTACATTGATTTGAGCATTTCTAGTGCTTTTTGGATGTGTATTTTTCCGAGCATGCTGTTGAAAACGAGTTGGATTACCCCTTCCCGATCCACCACATAGGTCACTCGGCCTGGAATTAGCCCTAACAAGTCGTTTGGGACTCCAAATAGGTTGCGCAGTTTTTTATTGGCATCGGATAGCAGTAAAAAAGGGAGTTGGTATTGCTTCGCAAAACGTTGATGCGCCCGCACCGAGTCGCTGCTTATGCCAATTACCTCAGCCCCTAGGGCTGTAAAGTCTTGATATTGGTCCCTAAAGGAGCAGGCTTGTTCCGTACAAACGCGGGTATTGTCTTTTGGGTAAAAGTAGATTACAAGAGGCTTTTTACCGATTACTGATTGACTCTCGAATAAAATACCGTTTGTATCCAATGCGGAAAAATGAGGAATGCTATCCCCTACTTTTAGTACCATTAGTGTCCTTTATAGGTTACGAAGTTCCGTGGTGTTTCGTAAAGTACTACTTCTAAGTCGTTTACTTCGGGGATGTACTTTCTGAGTTTTTGCCAAATCACCACGGCGATGTTTTCGGCGGTAGGATTTAGATTGGCAAAGTCGGGCACATCCAGATTCAGGTTTTTATGATCAAAGGCATTTTCAACATGCTCTTTTATTAAATCAGAGAGGATTTTGACGTCCATAACAAAGCCCGTTTCCGGGTCGATGTTGCCGGTCACTGACACTATGAGTTCGTAGTTATGCCCGTGAAAGTTGGGGTTATTGCATTTTCCAAAAACGGCATCGTTTTGTTCCATGGACCAATCTTTCCGGTATAAACGGTGTGCTGCGTTGAAATGTGCTTTTCGAGATACGGTTACTTTCATAGTGATTTAGGATTTATGATTAACGATTGAAGATTGAAGATTGAAGATTGAAGATTTAAGATGTTGCTATTTATCAATTCTTAGATCTTACCTCAGCATTCTTATAGCTTATGGTCTTCTAGGTAGTGGTAAAATTGGTCAAAAATGATTTTGAACCATACGGTATAGTCATTGGGATTTTGAAGCATGTCTTCTTTTACGGCTTCGATGCTCATCCATTTCCAGCTTTCTACCTCTTCACTATTGATGGTGGGATGGTCGTTGTAATAGCCGATCATCACGTGGTCTAATTCGTGTTCGGTCAGTCCGTTATCAAAGGGTGCTTTGTAGATGAAGTGAAACAGTTCTTTAAGTTCGGTCTCGAACCCCATTTCTTCGAATAGGCGGCGTTTTCCGGCTTGGATATTGGTTTCTCCGTCTCTTTGATGGCTGCAGCAGGTATTGGTCCACAGCAAAGGAGAATGGTATTTTTGATGCGCTCGTTGTTGCAGCATGATTTCGTTGTTGCTGTTCAAGACAAAAACCGAAAAAGCCCGGTGTAACACTGCTTTTTCATGCGCTTCCAATTTATTCATTAAGCCAATCGGTTCATCTTGTTCGTTGACCAAGATTACTTTTTCTTCTGTCATAGTTTTTATTAAACGTTCAAAAATACGAAAAAAAAGAAGCTTGAAAGATTATCACGTTCGAACAACCGTTAAACTTTCCTTAAATCATTGTAATTTGTAATCTAACCGACATTTTGGCTCGTATTAGTACTGTAAATTTGTGGTAGATTCGAATTAGGAACGATTACTGAATATTAACGGAATGTCTTTTTGACAATCACTACAACTAATAAACGATGCGAAAATCCCTTTTTAACTTTTTACTATTGGCGCCACTTTTTATGCTTAATGCCTGTGGTCAGAACAACAAACAAGATACAACAATTAAACCTATTGCTATGGAAAATGTAATTTCAAAACCTGAAAATCCTTATTACTCGAACACCGACACGACCAAACTTAACGTTTCCGATGCCGAATGGAAGAAAGTGCTTTCTCCGGAACTGTATGCGGTTGCGCGTCAGGCTGATACTGAACGGGCCTTCACGGGTACTATGTGGAACTCTGAAACGAAGGGGACTTATTATTGTGCGACTTGCGGTTTTAAGTTGTTTCAATCGGAGCAAAAATTTGTGAGTAGCTGCGGTTGGCCGAGTTTCTTCGAACAAGAAAACAAAAACAGTATTACTTTCAAACCGGACAATTCTTATGGCATGCGAAGAACTGAGGCGTTGTGTGGACGTTGCAATAGTCATTTAGGGCATTTGTTTGACGACGGCCCGGCGCCGACTGGTAAGCGTTATTGTATGAATGCTATCTCTTTGGATTTTGTTCCATTGAACGTTGCCAAACCCACGTCTGCGACAATCGTGTTAGGCGGAGGCTGTTACTGGTGTGTTGAAGCTGTTTACGAGCAATTAGAAGGTGTGGAAAAAGTAGTTTCGGGCTTCTCAGGAGGTACGGTTGAAAATCCGAGTTATGAGGAAGTTTGTACGGGGACTACGGGTGCTGCCGAAGTAGTTCAGATTACTTATGATCCTAGTAAAACCAATTTGGATGAAATTTTACAGGTGTTTTTTACCGTGCATGATCCCACGACCCTTAATCGTCAGGGCGCCGATGTAGGAACGCAATACCGCTCGGTTATTTTTTATAAAAATGAGGAAGAGAAAAAAGCCGCAGAGAGTATTATTAGTTCGTTGAATGCTGCACAAGTATACAGTAGTAAAATAGTTACAACTTTGGAGCCTTTTACTGCTTTTTACAAAGCGAAGGATTACCATCAAAATTATTATCAAAACAATAAGTCGCAACCTTATTGCCAAATGGTGATTCAACCCAAATTGGAAAAGTTTGAAAAAGTATTTAAAGACCGATTAAAGAAGAAACATTAATATTATTATTTCGTTGTTTTTTAATCAAAATGGACTAACTGTTTTGTGCTTATCTACTTTTATATCTATATTTATCCGCTAACAATATAAAAGTAATATTTTCTCACAAAACGCACTCTATAATGGTTAATACGATTTACACGGATGAAAATGGTGAATATTTAAAGAACAATCCAAGTTGGCATACCGAAGATTCGGCCTGGAAGGCCACTCAAATAAATACCCTTTTAAAACGCAATAATTTACACCCAAAAACGATCGCTGAGATTGGTTGTGGTGCTGGGGAAATATTAAATCAGTTGCATGCTAACTTGCCTAATGATGTAAATCTAACGGGTTATGATATCTCTATTGATGCGATCCACAAAGCTAAGGAACGGGAGAAAGAGCGCTTAACCTTTAAGCATGAAAACTTCCTTGAGACCAAAGATACATTTGATTTATTGTTGATGATGGATGTATTTGAGCATGTAGATGATTATTTGGGATTTTTAAAACAGTGCAACAATAAAGCTACGAATACTATTTTTCATATTCCTTTGGACATTACTGTGATGGGCTTATTGACCAACAGTATTATGGAACGTCGTAAATCGTTGGCCCATTTGCATTATTTTACGAAAGATACTGCGATTGCTACTTTGGCAGATTCTGGATTTGAGATTGTCGATTTCTTTTACACGGAATGGTTTTTTGATTTCAAAGAGCGAAGAAAATCAATAGGTTCGAAAGTGCTTTATCTGATACGAAAAGCATTGTACAAAATAAATAAAGACTTTGCTGTTAAAATGTTTGGGGGCGTATCCTTGATTGTATTAACGAAATAGGACCGTACTAGTTAAGTCCTGATTAGGCCAAGCTTTCCGCTATTTTTAATGCACATTTTTCGCCATCAATTGCGGCTGAAATAATCCCGCCTGCAAATCCGGCTCCTTCTCCGCAGGGATAAAGTCCTTTGATTTGGGGATGCTCTAGCGTCATGGAATCTCTTGGTATTCTTACTGGCGACGAGGTTCTACTTTCGGGAGCGTGGAGGATGGCTTCGTTTGTCATATAGCCTTTCATTGATTTACCAAACTGTATAAAACCTTCCCGCAATATTTGCGTTAGAAATCCTGGAAATACTTGACCTAGTTCCGTTGGCGTTGTTCCGGGCACGTAAGACGTTTTGGGTAGGGAGGTTGATATTTTACTTTGCGTAAAGTCGGCCATTCGTTGGGCAGGCACCTTTTGTGTTTCACCGGCTAAGTGCCAGGCTTTTTGTTCGATTGCTTTTTGGAATTCCATACCTGCTAGGGCTCCGAACTTGGCATATGGTTTAAAATCTTCTAATTTTAATTCGACCAATATTCCAGAATTGGCTGTTGCCTGATCCCGCTTGGACGGGGACCAACCGTTGGTCACCACCTCACCTGGACTGGTAGCGCAGGGTGCGATGACGCCTCCGGGGCACATACAGAAGGAGTACATCCCGCGACCATTTACTTGTTTTACGATGGAATAAGGCGCGGGTGGTAAATGTTCTCCGCGGAAATCGCAACTGTATTGGATTTTATCGATTAATTCTTGCGGGTGTTCGGCTCGTACCCCTAGTGCAAAGGGTTTGGCTTCAATTAGTATCTTTTTGCGGTCTAGCAATTCAAAAATATCGCGGGCTGAGTGACCGGTCGCTAGGATCACTTTGTTGGCTTCAATCGTATCTCCTTTTAGCGTAACCACTCCCTGGATTTCATTGTTTTTTATTAGGAAGTCGGTTACCCTAGTCTCAAACAACACTTGCCCACCACATTCAATGATTTTCTCTCTAATATCTTGAATAATTTGGGGTAATTTATTGGTACCGATGTGGGGATGCGCTTCCACGAGGATATCGGGGGTAGCTCCAAAACCGACTAATAATTGTAGAATTCTATCTACATCCCCTCTTTTTTTGGAACGGGTGTATAGTTTTCCATCGGAATAGGTTCCTGCGCCACCTTCTCCGAAGCAATAGTTGGAATCTTCGTGGACGATATGGTCTACATTTATGGCTTTCAGGTCTCGGCGGCGGCCTCGAACGTCTTTACCGCGTTCGATCACGATGGGTTTGAGTCCTAACTCTATTAATTGTAAGGCTGCGAATAGGCCGGCTGGTCCAGCACCTATGATGATTACTTCCTGTTTGTTTGCAACGTTTTCATAGTTAGGAAGTTCGATTTTTTGTTCGATATATTTTTCATCAATCAGATAGACCAACACTTTAAGATTGACTTTTATTGCTTTTTGACGCGCATCAATAGAGCGTTTCAGAATCACAACTTTATGCACCAATTTTGTGGAAACCCGGACTAACTGCGCTACATTTTCATACAGCAACTTTTCATTGGCCGCTATTTCTGGAGAAACCTGAAGTTGTAGTTCGCTTGGCATGGATGGGTTCTTTTTTGGCAAAAATAATGAAATGAATGGTAGTAAAAATAAAAAAGGTTTAGCTTTCGCTAAACCTTTTTTTATTGAAACACTACAAGTACTTATTTCTTGATGAATTTATAATTTGAAGTACCGTTGTTGGTTGTAACTTTCACAAAATAAACACCGGCTTGTAAATCAGTAACCGAGATTGTGGTTATCGCTTCGTTTCCATGGTTTTCTTTCACTTTTGCGCCGTTAATAGTATATATTTCTATAGCCGCAATAGTGTCGTTAGAATTGTTTTGAATCGTTAACACCTCCGAAGCAGGGTTTGGATAGATGTTAATAGAATGATTAACTAAAGTATTCGGTTGTACTCCTAGCGCCACATTCATTTCTAAGTAATCGGCAACACCATTTGTATTAGTATCATCGTTTGCTGGGTTTCCGTCGTGGTCGTAGTCTTCTAAGAAAGTAGCCACACCGTCGCCATCGTCATCATTATCTAAATAATTAGGAATACCGTCGTTGTCTGTATCTAGGGCAACCGCTGCATTTTTACCAAATACGTATTCAAGATTGGTTAAGATCATATCGCCATCGTCATCGTTATCAAGGTAATTTGGCAATCCGTCAAAATCGGTATCATCGTTGGCTAAATTAGTGTCGGCATTACTATCTTCATCCGAAGTAGCAACCGAATCATCATCTGCATCAACTGTGCAATCAATCACATTTAACGTAATTGGTTTTACCATACCGTTTCCTAACGCGTAAATGGTTTGTGGATTCGTTGTATTTGAAAACGCTTCAGGGGATGCGATTGGATTACTATTTTGAATATCGTCTAGAGACGCATAGAATGTAAACGCTCCTCCTAAATCATTCGCCGCTACTGATAAATCAAATACTTGTAATCCATCGGTATCATCATCACAACGCACAAAAGAATAGTTTGTATAATACCCAGGACGGTAAAAACGCCATGCTTCTTGTTCCGCTGTCCATATGCCCGTATTTCTTCCTGGTGCTGCGATACCTAAGTCACCTGCTAGATTGATTAAACCTGTTACAGTTCTTCCACTATTCCAAGTACTACAAGCTTGTTTATCGATTAATTGCACATCGATGATGTTTGATGTTTCACTAAGAATCATTTGGAACGTGCTTTTTGAAGCTGTGCAAGAGAAAAAAGAATTGTTGTTGAAATACACCACAAATTTACGGTACGGCGCTGTTCCATATACTCCGTAGGTTATTGAACCTTCTCCGTTGAAGTTATTTAAATCTGCATAGGCTCCAAGAATAGCATTTTTCACTGGAAAAGCAACATCGGGAATTGTTTGAGTGAATGCAAATGGAGAATAGGTGTTTGCCAAGTTTGTTCTAAAATCGATATAGCCATTCGTACTAATTAGTACCTGATTATAGGATACTCCGTAGTAATCGAAATTGAAAGGCAAATTTATTACCCCTGAGTTCATGTCATCATTGGTTGGCAAAGCCGTCAATGACCCAGTGAAGGGTTGGAAAGGAATCGCTGTAACTGCATAGTTTGACTGGGCCGTTCCTTTTATAAAAAGTAAGGAAAAAGCAAGAAAAAGAATGTACTTTTGTTTCATAATGGTTTGGTTTTATCGTTTGTTTGAAAAATTGACAGACAAATATAAAAAAAACTAAACATATACTATTAAATTAGAAGGATTTATGCGAAAAATTAAACTGATATGGGATTTCAAGGGGCCGGACTCCGCTAAAATAGCGGAACATCATGAAATCCATTTAAAAGAATACCTTACAATCGAAAAATTACCTTACAATCTTACGGGTTTTGAAATTATAAATGAGTTCTATGCTATTGCGTTTATGGTGGTTACGGATGACTATATGATTGCGGTAAGGGATGCTTTGAAACCCCATCGTGGGGAATTGTACGTATAAAAAAAAGAGAAGATTACCTTCTCTTTTACCTTTATTAATTAGCCACTTCGCTAATGAATTTGATTCGCATTAAGCGCAGTTCTTCAATATCGTAATCGCCATCAAATTCTTTTAGGGCTTCTTCTATTTTATCCGATTCCGAATCCATAAAGTAGTCGTGGATTTCTTCTTGTTGTTCTTCGTCTAGGATTTCGTTTATCCAATAGTCGATGTTTAATTTGGTTCCCGAATAAACAATTTGCTCCATTTCTTTGAGTAGGGTATCCATGGTAAAGCCTTTGGCTTTGGCGATATCATCTAAGGATAATTTTCTATCAATGTTTTGGATAATGTATAGCTTATTGGACGAGTTGGCCCCCGTAGATTTAACCACTAGGTCATCGGGGCGGATGATATCGTTATCTTCCACGTACCTCGCTATTAGATCGACAAACTCTTTTCCGTATTTTTTTGCTTTACCTTCCCCTACTCCGTGAACGTTACTTAACTCGTCAATGTTGATGGGGTATTTTAGCGCCATATCTTCTAGGGAAGGATCTTGGAACACCACGAAAGGGGGCACAGCAAGTTTCTTGGCGACTTTTTTACGTAAGTCCCTAAGCATGGCCATCAGGGCTTCATCGGCAGTGCCACTGGATTTGGCTGCGGTTACTATTGCATCATCCTCTGCTTCATTGTATTCATGATCTTCGGACATCAGAAATGACGTTGGTTTGGCAATGTAGTCATGCCCTTTGTCGGATACTTTTAGGATGCCGTAGGTTTCAATGTCTTTCGTAAGCAGGCCGTCTACTAGCACTTGGCGAATTAGAGCCATCCAGTAACGCTCTTCAAATTTACTTCCGCAGCCGAAGAATGGTTGGGTATCCGTTCGATGCGCTTTAATCGTCGCATTGACTCTGCCGATTAACGTAAATACGATTTCTTTTGATTTATATAGATGTTTTGTATCTCGGACTACTTCTAGTAGTTTTTTAACTTGGTCTTTTGCTTCGACTTTGGATTTTGGATTGCGCACATTGTCGTCCATATCGGCTCCTTCTCCGGTTTCGCTATCGAATTCTTCCCCGAAATAATGCAAGAGGAATTTACGTCGGGACATGGAAGTCTCCGCATAGGCCACTACTTCTTGTAGCAGGGCAAAACCAATTTCTTGTTCGGCTACGGGTTTGCCAGACATAAACTTTTCCAGTTTTTCTATATCTTTATAGGAGTAGTAGGCAAGGCAGTGACCTTCGCCTCCATCCCTACCGGCGCGACCTGTTTCTTGGTAATAGCTTTCTAAGGATTTTGGAATGTCGTGGTGGATTACGAAGCGCACATCGGGTTTATCGATTCCCATACCGAAAGCGATGGTTGCTACGACCACCTCCACATCTTCCATTAGGAACATGTCTTGGTGTTTTGCTCTCGTTTTAGCGTCTAGCCCTGCATGGTATGGCACGGCGCTAATTCCGTTTACCTGAAGCACTTCGGCGATTTCTTCTACTTTCTTGCGGCTAAGGCAGTAGATGATCCCCGATTTTCCTTTATGTTGTTTTATGAAGCGAATGATATCGGCTTCAATGTTTTTGGTTTTGGTGCGTACTTCGTAAAATAAATTAGGACGATTGAAGGATGCTTTGAAGGTCGTAGCATCAGACATGTCTAAGTTTTTCAGAATATCCTCTTGAACTTTGGGTGTGGCGGTGGCGGTTAGCCCAATAACGGGCACATCTCCTAGTTGCTTTATGATGCTTCTAAGGTTTCTATACTCCGGTCTAAAATCATGTCCCCATTCCGATATACAGTGTGCTTCATCAATGGCCACGAAGGAAATGGTTACACTTTGCAGGAATTCCACATATTCTTCTTTGGTTAGCGATTCGGGAGCCACGTATAAAAGCTTGGTAATTCCTGAAGTAATATCTTTTTTAACTTGGTTGATTTCTGTTTTGGTCAGCGATGAATTTAGCACGTGTGCTATGCCATTTTCGGAAGACAAACTTCTGATGGCATCTACTTGGTTCTTCATCAATGCGATAAGGGGGGAAACCACGATAGCGGTGCCTTCTTGCATGAGGGCCGGTAATTGATAACAAAGGGACTTTCCTCCGCCGGTGGGCATTATAACGAATGTATTATTTTTGGCAATAATACTTTTTATGACTTGTTCTTGTAAACCTTTAAATTGGTTGAAACCAAAATACTTTTTTAATTCTTTGTGTATGTCAATTTCGTTTGAATTCATTCTGTGTTAATGGTATTTTTACATAAATTTGCAAACATAAAGATACTATTTTCTTTTATACACACAAATTTTATATTGTTTCAATTTTGATAAATACAGAAAACATACTGGCCTCTGCCAAAAGCACAATCTTAGCAGAAAGTGAGGCAGTTGCAAACCTCGTTACCTTACTGGACGACAATTTTGTAAAAGCCGTTGAAATCATCTATCAATCTGAAGGTCGATTGGTGGTTACAGGAATAGGTAAAAGTGCCATCATAGCGCAAAAAATTGTAGCCACTTTAAACTCTACTGGAACCCCTTCTCTATTTCTTCATGCTTCGGAGGCCATTCATGGTGATTTGGGCATGGTGCAGCCAGGGGATGTAGTGATTTGTATTTCGAAGAGTGGTAATAGTCCGGAAATTAAAGTCTTGGTGCCTTTATTGAAGCGTTTTGGGAACAAATTGATCGCTATTACTGGTAATGTGACTTCGTTCCTGGGCAAGGAGGCCGATTATACCTTAAACACTTATGTAGCTTCGGAAGCTTGTCCGAATAATTTAGCACCCACAAACAGTACTACAGCTCAATTAGTGATTGGGGATGCGATTGCCGTCTGTCTTATGCAAGCGCGTAACTTCACGGCTGAGGATTTTGCTAAATACCATCCGGGAGGTGCATTGGGCAAAAAACTATTATTGCGTGTTAAAGACATGTTGGATACCACCCACAAACCCGTTGTGTCGCCAGAGGCGGATATTAAAACCGTGATTGTTGAAATATCTGAAAAGCGATTGGGGGTAACGGCTGTATTGGAAGAAGGAAAAATCATTGGCATCATTACCGATGGCGATATTCGTAGAATGTTGAATAAAACGGATACGATTACCGGCTTTACCGCACGAGATATCATGACTAAACAGCCTAAAACCATACAATCTTCGGATTTGGTGAGTGATGCTTTGAATATTTTAGAAGATTTTGCTATCACCCAATTGGTTGTGGTAGACCAAGGAGCGTACCAAGGTGTATTGCATTTGCATGACATTTTAAAAGAAGGAATTGTATAATGGCAAAAAAACCAAAGAAACCGGGTAATGAGATGTCGTTTCTGGACCATCTCGAAGAGCTAAGATGGGTATTGGTAAGGAGTTCGGCTGCGGTGGTCATCATGGCTGGTTTGACTTATTTTTTCAGTGACTATATTTTTAGCACGCTCATTTTTGGTCCGACTGATCCTAATTTTGTCACCTATCGTTTTTTCTGTGATGCTTCGCATTATTTGGGTTTTGCAGACAGCATCTGTATTACCGAATTGCCTTTTATCATACAGAATACGGAAATGGAGGGACAGGTGAATATTTTTGTATGGACTTGTATTACGGCGGGATTCATCTTAGCCTTTCCTTTTATATTATGGCAATTTTGGAAATTTATTAGTCCGGCTCTTTATGAGCGAGAGCGCAAGAATGCTAAGGTATTCATCACGGTGGCTTCTTTATTATTCTTTTTGGGGGTGTTGTTTGGTTATTTTGTGATTGTACCGATGTCGGTTAACTTCTTAGCCACCTTCTCGGTGAGTAGTGTGGTTAAAAACCAATTTAACATTGCTTCATACATCAGCATGGTGAAGACGGCGGTAATTGCGAGCGGATTGTATTTTGAATTGCCTATCATCCTTTATTTTTTAACTAAATTAGGATTGGTTACCCCAACATTTTTAAGAACGTATCGAAAATATGCTGTTGTCATCATACTTATTATTTCAGCAATTGTTACCCCACCTGATGTGGTGAGTCAGATTACTGTTGCGATTCCCATGTTATTAATTTATGAAGTCAGTATTTGGATATCGGCTGTTGTGGTACGAAATAAAAAACGAGATGAGCAAAAAACTAGTTGAAGAATTTAATGAGTATCGTTCTAAGATGAACGAAAAGTTGTTGGCCGACAACAACAAAATTGTAAAACGCATTTTTAATTTGGATACCAACGCCTATGCGGAGGGAGCTTTGGATGTAAAAACCAAGGAACTTTTGGGTTTAGTAGCCTCTGCAGTATTGCGCTGTGATGACTGTGTAAAATACCATTTAGAGACCAGTTATAAAGAAGGTGTTACGAAGGAAGAAATGATGGAGGCTATGGGTATTGCGACTTTGGTAGGCGGTACTATCGTTATTCCTCATTTGAGACGGGCATATGAGTTTTGGGAAGCTTTGGAAGAAAATAAATAATTTGAAAATTTGAAGATTAGACAATTTGAAAATTATCTTTGGAATGATTTGTTAACATCAGTTGTCGTTCGTCTATTTTTTATTATTTTTCCGAAATCTAAACAAATACACTACTAATCTGATTTGGCATTTTCAAATTTCCAAATTATCAAATCTTCAAATTAATGAAATTAAGAGCTGAAAATTTAGTCAAAACATATAAAGGCAGAAGTGTTGTTAAAGGTATTTCTGTGGAGGTAAATCAGGGAGAGATTGTGGGGTTATTGGGGCCTAATGGTGCGGGTAAGACCACTTCGTTTTATATGATCGTAGGATTGGTGAAGCCTAATTCAGGGAAAATCTATTTGGATGATACCGACATTACTGAATTTCCTATGTATAAGCGAGCGCAGTATGGTATTGGGTATTTGGCACAAGAAGCTTCTGTATTTAGAAAGTTGAGTATTGAGGATAATATCTTGAGTGTATTGCAGTTGACTAAACTGACTAAAGAAGAGCAAATTGCAAAGATGGAGAGTTTGATTGCTGAATTTAGTTTGGAGCACATACGCACCAACCGAGGGGATTTACTTTCGGGAGGAGAACGCAGAAGAACGGAGATTGCCAGAGCCTTGGCTACGGATCCAAAGTTTATTTTATTGGATGAGCCGTTTGCTGGGGTTGACCCGGTGGCAGTGGAGGATATTCAACGTATTGTGGCGCAATTAAAGAATAAAAATATTGGTATCTTAATTACCGATCATAACGTTCAAGAGACGTTGGCCATTACGGATAAAACCTACCTTATGTTTGAAGGAGGAATTCTTAAAGCTGGAATTCCCGAAGAATTGGCCGAAGATGAGATGGTAAGAAAAGTATATCTTGGCCAGAACTTTGAGCTTCGTAAAAAGAAGTTGGAATTCTAAACCGCACACCTCTTTTTCTTTTACAGCATAACAGTGTTTATTGGCCATCACTAAAGGGCGAGGATTTACTAGTACTCATAGTTGCGCCGATTGCTGGTCCTCATTACCTTTCAAATACGCCTTAGCCAAAATTCCACACGCATTGCTTTCCAGTTCCTCCAGTAACCGCATGATCTTGTTAAGGATACCGGATGCCTTTTATAAAAGAAAAGGACACTTTTATCAAAAGATATATATATGTTTTAGCAAAAAGATATATATGTTTTAGCAAAAAGATATATATGTTTTACTGAAAAGATATATATGTTTTACTGAAAAGATATATATGTTTTACTGAAAAGATATATATCTTTTACAAAACTCCTAGCGACTACTGCGATAAACATTCCGTTTGCATCGAGAAATTAAGGCTTAGACCGAGAAAATTGGTAGGGAAAAAACGGAACTATTTTGCCGTAATTTTAAACACATTATCCAGCACCGAAAGCAAAACATAAGTTACAATGATTACCGGAACTGCAAGTATTTGAAGAAAAACAAGCAATACTACCGACAAGACCACAAAGATTATTTGCAGCTTGTATTTGGCCACACTGAAGTTTTTAATTTTCAGGGAGAACAAAGGGATTTCGGCGTTCATGATGTAGGCGCTTAACAAAGTCAAAAAAAGCAACTCGCCGAAGTTGAACGAAAAAAATAAACCAAAACTATCGCTTAAGATATGAGGTATCATCGGCAAACTTGTAAAAAACAAAGCATTGGCTGGTGTTGGCAACCCAATAAACGAATCCGACTGTCTGGTATCGATATTAAATTTTGCCAAGCGGTAACAAGCGCCTAGCGTAATGATGAATCCTAAATAGGGTAAATAACTAGTCGCACCTGAATAACTAGGATCTTCTATCAGTTTATACATCGCGTAGCCTGGTACAACACCACTGGTCACCATATCGGCTAGGGAATCTAATTG
>Ga0114967_10000948_pt1 | contig 24395 bp, 18 predicted proteins | sample M_130628_MF_Meta_FD_92639 | JGI IMG/M metagenome (GOLD analysis project Ga0114967, IMG submission 92639) | Freshwater microbial communities from Lake Montjoie, Canada to study carbon cycling - M_130628_MF_MetaG | ecosystem: Environmental > Aquatic > Freshwater > Lake | place: Lake Montjoie...
TGGTGGCGTTTATATCAATAATGGACTATGGGCAAAGAATGGTTTCCGCTTACAATCTGGTACTTTAGAGCTTAATAGTGCCGTAGAAAACAATAGTGGATTACAATTTGCTCAGTTGAAAGCCTCAAATCCTGCTTCAAAACCATCAGGAAAAGTACTTTCGGTGGATGATAACGGAAATGTAATCTTGGTAAGAGACTCAGTAAGTGTGGCAGGTACGATTTTAGATATTCCAGCATCGTGGACAGTTTCAGCCGATAACATAAGCAATGCAAACACTGGTAGTGTATCAATCAATACTCTGACTTTACCTAAGCTTAGCAGCAATAACACCCCAACTGTAACCACTCAAAAGGTACTCTCAGTTGATACAAATGGTAATGTCATTTTAGTAAATACGCCAACTACAAATACAATAGCAACTCCAAAAGTTGAAATTTGGAAGACCGACACTAGTGGGGTTATTTTAAACAATAATACTCAAGGTGTGGTAATTACGACCAATGCTGATGGCAAAAGCGGTTTACAGTTTGCGAAACTTAAAGCCGCATCGCCAGCGGGTGATCGATACGGAAAAGTACTTTCGGTTGATGATAATGGCAACGTAATTTTAGTAAACGATGGAGTAACAACTGGCGGAAGTAATACTGGAGCAGGTTGGGCAATCACTGATGGCCGTTTGCAAAATTCAAACAATGGAAAAGTAGTAATTGGAACGGGTATCAATTCATTCCCTGGAGACTTTCAATTGTACGTTAAAGGCGGAATCTTAACCGAAAGAGTAAGAGTAGCAGTAGCTAATTCTGATCTTTGGGCGGATTATGTATTCGAGAATGGGTACAAGTTAATGCCACTAAGAGATGTTGAAAAGCACATCGATTACTACCATCATTTACCAAACGTTCCATCGGCAGAACAAATAGTAAAAAGCGGTATGGATATAATGGAAACAAGTGCTAAATTATTAGAGAAAATCGAGGAGCTCACACTTTATATGATTAAGGCAAATAAGCAAATTGAGCTTCTTGAAGCCAAAGTAAACAATCTTGAAAAAGTGCAAAAATAATATTTTTATCGTTAATAATTATAAGAAATTTAAAATCAAAGCACCTTTTAATACTTTATTGAAATTTATATTTTTTTAATGATATTGTTCTATAAACTATATGAAACAATAATTTTGTAAGTATTTGAGTAGCAGTTTTTTTAAATTCTAAATGTATCTGCTTAAACTCATTTAACATACAAAATAATTAACTGCACTATGACTATAAAAGTAGGTATAAAAATAATACCACATTAGAGTACGATTTGTAAAACATTTATTTTTATGGGTTAGGGTTTATTTAAACGCCACAGCACAAGATTGCGGTGGCGTTTTTGTTTTATTTTAAAACTCCTCTATCTTTACCCATAGTTCTACAATATTTTATAAATCAATGCGAAAATCGAAACCTATCTCTTATTCACGCACTACAATAACCGAATTAATGATTCCGTCTTATGCCAATTTTGGTGGCAAAATTCACGGAGGAATCCTTCTTTCACTTATGGATAAAGTGGCTTATGCCTGTGCTTCTAAACACGCAGGTGCGTATGTCGTTACGGTGTCGGTTGATGGTGTGAATTTCTTACAACCAATTGAGGTTGGAGAATTACTTTCACTTCATGCCTCTGTCAATTATGTTGGCCGAAGCTCAATGTTGATTGGTATCAGAGTTGTATCTGAAAATGTGAAAACTGGCGAACAAAAGCATACCAATACCTCCTATTTTACGATGGTCGCCAAAGATGACAATGGCAAACCAACCGAAGTGCCAATGCTCGAACTCGAAGACCGCAATGACGTCAGACGCTGCCTCGAAGCCATAAAGCGTAAACAATTAAAAGAAGCATACAAAGACGACTTCGACAACGAAAAATCAAGTATGCACCTCGAAGACAACCTACATTTACTTGTTAATGAACGAATTATCGTTAAATGATTTAGCTTTTGTGAGAATGCCCTATTCGCCTGAAAAGTGAACAAACGATGAGTTGAATTATAAAGAAATAAATTCATTTTTCTAAAATTTTTCTGTACTGAGCAACAAATTAAAAACTTGTTTTAATGCTAAAACCATGACAAAATTCGCAACTATTTCCTTTACACTTTTTCTATTAAACTTCAGTCTTTTTGCTCAGAATCCTGACATTGATATTCTTAAAAAAATCAATCAGGATCGCAACCAAAACCTTGATAAACCATTCAATAGTATTAGCAAATCGGTTTATCCTTTGAGTTTTGCCTTGCCAATCAGCTTATTGGGTACAGGCTTTATCAAAAAAGACAAAAACCTCCAACGACAAGGATTTACTTCATTGGCATCACTAGCGATTTCGATGGGAACCACCTATTCACTCAAAAAAATAATCAATCGTGATCGCCCGTATTTAACCTACCCGAATATTCAACCATATTACATAGAAAATGACCCAGCTTTTCCATCGGGACATACTACTGCTGCATTCTCAACGGCAACTTCATTGAGTCTGACTTTCAAAAAGTGGTATATTGTCGTGCCTGCTTACACATGGGCGGGAGCAGTTGCTTACTCACGCTTGCACTTAGGAGTGCATTATCCAAGCGATGTATTGGCTGGGGCGGCCATTGGAGCTGGTTCCGCTTGGCTGTGCTATAAAGCTAATCGTTGGTTACAAAGGGAAAAATAAACCTTTCGAGCGGTTGATGGTTATACTCAAAAGGCACAGAGTTGCAAAGGATCAAAGGCGACCGTTGCTCGGCACAAAATGCTGATAATGAGACAATTAATTGTCTGAATTTTCGCAAACCTGTTATGGTTAAGTATAAATAAGAAAGTCCTTGGACGGCAGTATATGCCTAATAATAAAACAAAGCACTGTCTATCAGTAGATTATAAAACATTTGAACAAAATATTGTACTAAATTGAAAAAGTCTTGCATCATTATCGGAGCGGGTTTATCTGGTTTGACAGCTGCCCATGAATTAATAAAAAACAATTGGGAAGTAACGACTCTCGATAAAGGAAGAGGTGTAGGCGGACGCATGGCAACTCGCAGAACAGGCGAAGCTCGTTTTGACCATGGAGCACAATATTTTTCTACAAAAACTGCTGATTTTCAAGCATTTACTCAAAATATTATTCAAAAAAACATTGCAAAAAAATGGAATTTGCAAGAAGGGGATAAAACCTTTTCACATGCAAGAGTTATCGGTATTGATGGAATGAATATGATTCCGAAGTTTTTGGCAGAAGGGCTAAACATTAAAATTAACGAAAAAGTAATCAGTATTTCAGAAACCAAAAACGGTTGTAAAGTAACAACCGAAGCAGGCAATTTCTACGAATCTGATGCTTTGATTTGCACCACTCCTGCCCCACAAGCCATTGAAATATTAAACAAAAGTAATTTAGCACTTGCAGATATTGAAGCCTTACAAAGTATTCATTATCAGCCTTGTATAACAGTCATGGCAAGTTTGAAAACCCAAACAAATATACCAAGTCCTGGCGGAATCAGCCTCCAAAAAGGCAATATTTCTTGGATTGCCGATAATTTTCAAAAAGGAATTTCTTCGATTTTCTCGGCAACTATACATGCTAATCCAGTTTTTAGTTTAGCACATTTTGATGATGATTTAACTCAAATTGGCAATCAATTACTTTCCGAAATAACAGATTTGATTCCTGCTGATTCGATAGAAAGTTTTCAAATGCATCGTTGGCGATACAGTCTTGCCTCCGAACGCCAAGCTAATAATTTTTTGGTAGCAAGTGCGACCAATTTTCCTCTGATATTTGCAGGAGATGGCTTTGGGATTGGTAGTATTGAAGGAGCGTTTATTTCGGGAAAAAGTGCAGCTCAAAGTCTTTCCATAAACTATTAATCCATAAGACAGCCAAAAAATGTATTGGACTATTTAGTAAAAGACCAAAAGCTTGAATTGAAATATGAACCAAATAAAGGAGCTTAGACATATCATGTTCAAATTCCCAACACAAAACATATTATCGGAAAATGGGGTTCGCTGAAAGTTTCGGGCTTTATTGACGACTACAAAATTGAAAGTATCAACTTATTTACGATTTCAGAGCAAGACAAATTGATTTCAGTAAACCATAAGAAAAGAAATTAAGAAAAGTGGTGGCAATACCGTGAATGTGACACTCTATTTACTGACATCAAAAGAGCAAATCACCGAAAAAGAAATCATAGAAACTTTTAAAGAAGCAGAAGTTTTAAAAGCCTTCGAAAATCTTTCAGAAGATGAAAAAAACAACATAATCGAACAAATTATTTCCATTGAATCAGAGGAGAATCAATTGAAGACAATCTTGACATATATTGACCAACTGAGCAAACACAAAATTTAAAAACTCCTTTATAACCATCTGATTATTAGCAAATAATTTTATTTCTCGCAAATATTTTATTAAGAATTCTTTTGAGTATATTTAATTAAATTCTTTAAATACTTGAGTCATGTCTAATAGATTTCTTCCTCTGTTATTGCTCTTATTTGCAGGGCAAAGTTTCGCCAATTCCATTTTAATTCCGATGGATGAAAGCCAAACTAATCATCTAAAAGCTTACGGATTAGCCTATACAACATTAAAAAATAATGCCGAAATCGACTGGCTACTCAATTATCGAGGAGGAAGTTTTTTGATAAACTATACCTCAAATACTCAAAAAGAATGCTCGATTCGAGGCGTTTCGTTTGATATAATTTCGAATGCCGATGTGCAAACACTCAAACAACAAATCTCGAACCCTGATTTAAACATGGAAATCATGCGGCTGCACAAAGCGGCACGCATTGCGGTTTATACTCCTTCTAAAATAAGTCTTTCATCGTTTGAAGATACCGATGCCGTTTTGCTTGTGCTAAAATACGCCGAAATACCATTTGAGGTAGTTTATGATGAAGAAATTCTGCGAGGTGACCTCAATAAGTATGATTGGCTACATCTACATCATGAAGATTTTACAGGGCAATTTGGTCGAAATATGCGTAGAATGAGCTATAAAGACATGAAAGCTCAAGAAGAAATTGCCCAACGTTTTAAATACAATAAGATTTCGGCACTCAAACTTGATGTCGCCAAAACAATCAAAGCCTATTGTATGGGCGGGGGATTTTTATTTGCGATGTGTTCCGGTGCAGAAACGCTCGACATTGCTCTTTCGGCCGAAGGCATTGATATTGTAAATAGCCGCTTTGATGGCGATAATATTGACAATAATGCCCAAGAAAGACTCGATTTTAATAAAACTTTTGCATTTAAAGATTTCAATCTGTATCTCAACGATGGCGATGGTTACGGATATAACTCAATGTCATTTTCTGATATAAACGCTTCATCGGGCAGGTTTGATGAGGAAATTAATAGTTATTTCAATCTATTCGATTTTTCAGCCAAGTGGGATTTTATTCCGGCTATGTTGGTGCAAAATCATGAGCATTTGATTCGAGAATTTATGGGTCAAACGACCTCTTTTAATAAAAAAACAGTTAAATCCAACGTTTTGGTGATGGGTGAAAGTAAGGAATCTTACCGATATATGTACGGCGAACTTGGGCTTGGTCAATGGGTGTTTTATGGCGGACACGACCCCGAAGGTCGTCGAGGTTTTCACCGAACTCCCACCGACTTAAATCTTTTTCCACATTCGCCAGGGTATCGTCTTATTTTAAACAATGTACTTTTCCCTTCGGCTAAAAAGAAGAAAAGAAAGACTTAGTTTAATACGGAGGCACGAAAAAGTGGTTCGCCATCTCAACAGAATTTCATGGAGAGCATTTTACAACAATAAAATTTCCTCCCAAATATTTTTTAAAACTGGAATTCCGTTAGCTGTATTTTTTTCTCTTGTATTCAGTACTCGCTCACCTGGGAAAGTGATTTTCTTGGAATCATCAATAGGAATTGATTGATGATAATCTTCAATGATTCGTTCGACAGCCTCCGAAATTATCGAATTATTGCCTAATTTTGTAATATCAATAGCAATATAAACCTGCGAAAGTCTGTATTCGATTTCTTCTTGGCTGATTTCGTGCGAAGAAAGTCCACCCGAAAGCACCACCGACAGAATATCGAGTAAAAGCGAAAGCCCCGCTCCTTTCCAATATCCAACTGGCATCGAACGCCAAGATTTCAGAATCGCATTTGGGTCATCCGAGATATTTCCATCGCTATCATAACCACCTGCAACTGATAATTTTTCGCCCTTCATCGCAGCCAATTCCATAGCCCCAAACGAATACTGTGACATGGCCATATCTAGCACAATCGCTTCGTTTTCATAAGGCAATGCCATCACCAAAGGATTATTACCCAATTTAGCATCGGTTGCTCCCCAAGCGGGCATATTGGCTATTGTATTAGTCCAACCAATAAAAATAAAACCTGCTTTGGCAGCTTGCCACCCGTAAGTTCCGCCACGCATCCAATGATTTGTATTTGATAAACCGACACAACCAATTCCGAATTCTTTGGCCAATCTCATGGCCGAATTTGTTGCATGAATGGCATTTAGTGGGCCGGGGCCGAGATTACCATCCCATTGCTCAATTCCCCCAAATTTTGAAACTAAGCCTGGTTCGGCATCTGGTTTCACAAAACCATCTTTCAGATATTTTATAAATCTTGGAAAACGATTTACCCCATGCGTATAGATTCCGTCAAGGCTATTGGATGTAAAAATTTCGGCACATGTTTTTGCTTTATTTTCACTCAAACCGCTATTCAACAATATACCCTCAAAGGTAGATTGCATGATGGATTTTGAAATTATCAATGTGTTGTTCTCTGCTGTCATAGTTCGTTTTTCAAGATTTTGTTAGAAAAATAACATCGCAAGGTAAACAAAATTTGAATATTTTCTTCATTCAAAAATCAAGCAATTAAATATCTAAAATCTATGCCAAAAATATTTTTGTTTAATTTTTAAAACAAATATATTAAACAAAAACTTATATTGTTGTAAGTTGACTAAATGTAATTAAAATTTGACTTATATAATATTGACAAAGCAAACAGATAATGAAAGACTTATAAATTATTATTTAATTTATAATTATATACTCAATTTATTCGGTTAGTCAAGTCAACAAATATAAAAATTAAACAATTATCACTAAATCGGTGCGGCGTTCCGCAACAAAAATCAAATGAAAAAATTAGCATTAGTATTCGTTTCAGCACTTATCTCATTAAGTACTTTCGCACAAAAATCAGACATTGTTGACCTAGCAGTAGGTTCAAAAGACCACACAACGCTTGTTGCAGCAGTAAAAGCAGCGGCTTTAGTTGAGACACTTAAAAGTGCTGGTCCATTTACAGTATTTGCTCCAACTAATGACGCTTTCGGTAAATTACCAGCAGGAACAGTCGAGACTTTGGTAAAACCAGAAAACAAAGCAACTTTAATTGCAATCTTAACATACCACGTTGTAGCAGGAAAATTTAGCTCCACTGACGTTGTTGCAGCAATAAAAGCTGGTAATGGTACAGCAACTTTAACAACAGTACAAGGTGGAAAATTGAAAGCATCTTTAAAAGGATCAAGCGTAATCTTGACTGACGAGAAAGGTGGAATTTCAACTGTAATAGTTGCTGACCTAAATGCTACTAATGGTGTAATTCACGTAATTGACACAGTTGTTTTACCAAAATAATCTGTTGATGATTTCGTTAATAAAAAGCCAATTGTGCGAAACTGCATGATTGGCTTTTTTTTCTAGTGACTATATTTCAATAATAAATCTCTTCAAAAAAATTCTCAGATTTCTCTAAAGCTTTCAGTCGGGGTGAACTCGGCGTCCCCGCCAGATTCAAACTGACAATTTCTACTCAATTAAAAGTTCTTTTTAACACAAAAAATCCTCAGATTTCTCTGAGGATTTTGTCAAAGTGGACTCGGCGTCCCCGCCAGATTCAAACTGACAATTTCTACTCAATTAAAAGTTCTTTAAAACACAAAAAATCCTCAGATTTCTCTGAGGATTTTGTCAAAGTGGACTCGGCGTCCCCGCCAGATTCAAACTGACAACTTCTACTCAATTAAAAGCTCTATAAAACACAAAAAATCCTCAGATTTCTCTGAGGATTTTGTCAGATTTCTCTGAGGATTTTGTCGGGGTGGCCAGATTCGAACTGACGACCTTCTGCTCCCAAAGCAGACGCGATACCGGGCTACGCTACACCCCGAGGTGCTAATTGGGAGTGCAAAAGTACAAATTCTTTTTAGTAATTAAAAATTTGCACAGAAAACTTTTAAAAGTTTTTTGCGGAGAGAGAGGGATTCGAACCCTCGGTACCCTTATGAGGTACGGCAGTTTAGCAAACGGCTACTTTCGGCCTCTCAGTCATCTCTCCTTATCCCCTTTGGGAGTGCAAATATAAAACACTGTTTTTAATTTTTTATAAATCTGATCCCAAAATTTCTAAAAAAAATTTATTTTTCCTCTAAACTATTGTCTTTCAAGCATTTAGATTAAGGTCTTTGTTTGACTTAAAAATAATTATTATGTTTTTTAAAACGTATTTCACCATAAACTAAAGTAAATTATTGATTTGAGCATATTGAAGCAACATTATCGTATTTCCATCTTTTTTTTCTCCCGATCTTATCATCTCAATTGCATTTGCATTCCTGAAATCAATTTCCAGCACATTAATATTTTCTTGTTCGTCTGCCGCTCCTCCTACAACCTTTATTTTCATAGATTTGTGTAATTTTTTACCACTCAACCAATTTTTCATAAATTTTCTTAAAAAATATGGCTGCTTTTAAAATATTGATACCTTTGTCTCGTTATCAACTAAATTCTTAGTTATTTTTCCTTTACACAATAAACTTTCAAACACTTTTATGAAAAAGCCATCTCTCTCTTCTTTTGATTCCAGTTTTCGCTTGTTTTTTTCTTCATTCTTTTATTTTTCCAAGCATGATTGATTTGTAAATAACCTTTGGGTTTCGTCACAAATTTTCATTGTTTTTGCCCATTTCAAGTTTCTTAGTTGGCGTTTACAATAGTTTTACGAAAAATTTAAGTATCTGTTTGTAACTTTTCTTAGCTAACCAAGTAAATACAACTCATTAAAAACAGTTTCCACCACAAAAATTCAAAAACACTTATTATGAAAAAAGCTATTACTTCCATTCGGGCAATACTCTGCCTATTAATACTTACGTGCGGGGCTGCATTTGCACAAACTCCAGCTCGTATAAACATCAAAGGTATGGCTATTGATTCGAGCAATGCCGTAATGCCCTTCGCAACTGTTATGTTACTTACTCCAAAAGACTCTACGCTCGTCAACTTTGGTAGAACTGACGAAAAAGGAGCCTTTGAGTTCAAAAACGTAAAAAACCTTAATTATTTATTAAAAATTTCGTCGATGGGATATTTACCTTTTCAGGAACTGGTAAAACCAAGCGATAAAGACATTAATGATTTGGGAAATCTGAAACTCAAACCAATTGCCAGAGAATTGATGGAGGTTGTAATCAGAACCGCCCGTGCACCGCTAAGTATCAAAGGCGATACGATAGAATATAATGCCGCCTCTTTTAAGGTACCACCGGGCTCTACTGTGGAAGATTTACTCCGAAAACTCCCCGGTGTTCAGATTGACCAAGAAGGAAATATCAAGGCTCAAGGCCAAGATGTAAAAAAAGTAACCGTTGATGGAAAACAGTTTTTTGGAAGAGACCCTAAATTAGCAACAAAAAATCTTCCTGCTGAAGCAATTACTAAGATTCAGGTTTTTAATGACAAAACCGAACAGTCTAAAATAACGGGTGTAGATGATGGAAAAAAAGAAAAAACCATGAATCTGGAGCTAAAAGAGAGTTTCAAAAAAGGTGGTTTTGGTAAAGCTACCGTTGGTGCTGGAACTGACCAAAGAGCAGAGTTTAAGGGGAACTACAATAAATTTGACGCTAAACAGCAATTTGCCTTTATTGGAAATATAAATAATACGAATCAAGGCGGAATTTCTTGGGACGATTATCAAGATTTTAAGGGCAGCAGTGCTTTCAACTGGGGCGATGATGCTGACTTTGGTTTCAGTGGCGGACGAAGATTTGTCTATTTTGGTGATGAAGACGAAGGTGTGAGTATTTCGCCCAGTGGTGGCAATCGTAATCGTGGTTTTTCGTCTAATGGTTCGGCGGGACTTAACTATAACTATGATACTAAAAAAACTAAGTTTACCTCTAGCTACTATTACAATCAAGTCCGTAGCCTAATGGACTCTTATGCGTTTCGTAGAACTTTCTTACAAAATAACGAATCGTTTGATACGAAAGATACCAGCAATAGAACGAGTTTTAGCGGAAATCACCGTGCAAATCTAAGATTTCAGAAGGAAATCGACTCGCTCAATACTTTGATTGTTATCAGCAATAGCCGCTTTACTGATGCAAATAATACTTATGGAAGTAACCAATATTTTTACAGAAACAACCTATTCAGAAGCGGTACTGAAATTGATAATATTGGCGGTAAAAACTCTTTCGGAACGGTAAACTCGGTTATTTATCGCCATAAATTCAGAAAAAAAGGGAGAAGCTTTGCCATAAGTGCCGGCTACAACATGAATCAAGGTGATGCCAATGCTCGACAAGTTTCGTTGAATAACTTCTTGAATGCAACAAGCGTCAATGATGCCATAAGGAATATTCGTCAACTCAATACTACCAATAGCACAACAAATTTGTATAAAGGAAGCTTATTATTTGTTGAACCATTAAATAAGAAATTTTTCTTAGAAACATTCTATAATACAAGTTTGCAGAGCAGTAAGGTAAATCGCGATGTGGACAGTATTTATATCAAAAATGAAAAAGAAGCTTATAGCATCGTGAACGAATTGAGCCGAAATTATTTGAATGAAATCACCTACAATCGTGTTGGAACGAGCCTACGTTTTTCATCAAAAGGTTTGAATCTTTCGGGAGGTTTGGCATGGCAACATTATAAACTAAAGGGTGAATTTATCAATAATAAACTGACGCAACAAAAAGGAATAGTAAGCAGGGATTTTTCGGCATTTGCACCGAATGTTTCGCTTAATTATGATTTAAAAAACAATCGCTATTTATATGCAGAATATAATGTGGGTGTGCAAGAACCCAACATACGAGACCTACAACCAATTGTAGATAATAGTAATCCACGTTATATTTCGGAGGGAAATCCTGACCTTTTGCCGCAAGTAACCAAAACCCTTAGTGGAGGTTTCAATAAGTTTGACCCTGCTACATTTATTAACCTATATATCAATTTCAACTTTAATTCGTACACTAATCAAGTTGTCTATAATCAAACAGTTGATGATAATTTTATAACTCGCACAAAGCCAGTCAATATCTCAGGAGGTTGGTCGGCTGGGCCTTATTTGGGTTTTGGTTTTCCTTTGAAAAAAACAAAGGCAACTATGAATGTAAATAGCAGTATTTTTTACAGTAAAAACTTATCGTATATCAACGGTATTTTGAATAATACCAATAACGATAATTATGATATCGGTGTCAGACTCGACCTCACTCCACTTGATTGGTTTACGTTTTATGCCAATGCTAATTTTAGCATCAGTAATACCATATATTCAATTAATTCTGAGCAAAATCAGCAGGTCTTCAATAATAACTTTGGTGGCGACATGAACATTAAATTCCCGAAAGGAATTTATTTCAATACTAAATTTAATTATCGAGTTTATAAAAACGAGCGTTTTGGTTTCGACCAAAAGATTCCTTTGATGAATATGTCGGTTTATAAAGTTATAGGAAAAGCCCAAAAAGCAGAGATTCGTTTTACGGCCTATGATATTTTCAAACGTAACCTTGGCATTACGCAATCGGCTAATCAAAACTTTGTTTCACAAGAACGTATTCAGACGCTCTCAAGATATTTTATGTTGAGTTTTACGTATAATATGAGAGGTGTAAAAGCCCAAATACGTAAACGTAATTCGTGGGATTGATTCAATTATCATAATTAGCATATTATTACTAAAGGGCAATTTGCCACCAAAATTCAAGACAGATGAAAAAATACAGTGTTTTATATTCAAGCATTTTGTTGTTTGTGTTTTCGTTTACGTTTGCTCAAAAAGATGAGGGCATGATCAATTTCGAGCGAGTGGTGCATTATCCTAAAATCATTGCACGCTTGCCTTATTTGAGTCAAGAAGAAAAAGACCGTGTAAAACTCACTTGGGGTAGTGATGATGAATGGAAAGAAAAAATGAAACTCGTTTTTAGTCCAACCAAAAGTTTATATACTTACCTCAATGACCAAGGAGAAAGTGAAGATGGCACCTGGGCGTGGCGAAACGATGAGTTGGTTATTACCCGAGATTTTCAGAAAGAAAAGAAAACTGAAGTAATAGAAATGCTCGGCAAAACCTACATTGTGGACGATTCGCTGCACACACCAAAATGGAAAGTGATGAATCAGATTAAGGATGTGGCGGGCTATATTTGCATGAAAGCAGTGACTGAAGATACTGTAAAGAAACAGAAAATTACCGCATGGTTTGCAGGGGATATTCCTATTTCGGCTGGCCCAGAGCGTTATTTTGGCCTCCCCGGTGTAATTTTAGAGTTAGATATTAACGAGGGAGATGTGGTGATTACGGCAACAAAAGTTGAGTTCAAAAAATTGGATAAAGAATTGATTATCCCAAAAACCAAAGGTAAAAAGATTAAGGATGCAGATTACGACGCTTTACTTCGTAACCATCTAAAAGACAGCATCAAATCACAACGAAATCCTTATTGGGCAATTAGATATTGAGACAAAGATTTGATAAAAAAATCACAAACCTCGTTTTTGACTTGGTTTGTGATTCATATTGATGGTTGAAAGCATCAACCTACTAGTTTTTAGTCACAGAATTAAAATTAATTTGGGTACATTGGGCACTGCCATGAAGTTTTTCTACAAAAGTCAAACACTTTATCTCAAACCTATTCGAATAAGACTCATCAATAACTATGATAAGTAATATTAATTCATTGGTTTATCTTATTAAAGTTGCGGTAACATTTTTAATATTGGATTATAATATATTTTGCTAAAAAGTCCAGACTTAAGATTTATCAATTGGCTGAACTGCTTATTTTTTAGACTTCTGAAAGTCATCAAATAAAACAAGCCCCCTTTTCAGTACAGATTCCTCTTATGTAAGCAACTAAAGTATTTTGCATCAAAACATTTGGCGAATAGTCTAGCTCTTTTAATTTACTATTACGAGTGATATTTGTATATAAAATTATCATTGTTTCGAATACGCTATCAGCTTTCAACTCACTTCTAAAAAAGCCTTCTTCTATTCCTTCGCAAATTATACTTTTCGTTTTAATCATGCTTTTTGAAAAAAACTTTTCAACGAGTAAATCCTGTAATTTTGGATAGTAGTAATTTAAATCATGATAAAATATATGACTTGTGCCAAAGTCAAGTTGAAATACTTCATAAAAAAACAATAAAATACTTTCCACTGGATTTGAATACGCTTTCTCTAAAAAAATAAACCTTTCTGACAATTCGGAATAATGCAAAAATAAACACTGCATTAGGAGGTCTTCTTTATCAGCAAAATATTTATAAAACGTTTTGGTGGAAAGCCTTAAAGGCTCAATTAGCTTTTGAATAGTCGTTTGCTTAATACCATGTTTCAAAAACTGCTGCAAAGAAACTTCAATGATTATCTCTTTTTGGGTCATTATCTTAAAAACATAATGCAAATATAGCTATTTTTTTTCAATGGAAAATATTTTTTTATAAATATTTTCCATTGAAAGCATAATACTTTATGAAAAATACATTTTATACACAGGATAATTTAAGATATTCCATAAATAGTTATATTTGCGAAGGAATTGACACGAAAATAATCGACAAAAATATATTTTTCAATTTTATGATAATTAATCTTTTATCGCTCTTTTATTGTTGAAGCGAACCGTCTTGAATCCCGTATTTCGTTTCTTACTTCTCAGTACTTAATTTTATTTTTTAGACTTTTGAAAGTCATCAAATGAAATAAGCCCCTTTTCAGTACAGATTCCTCTTATGTAAGCAACCAAAGTATTTTCCATCAAAACATTTGGCAAATAGTTTAGCTCTTTTAATTTATTATTGCGAGTGATACTTGTATATAAAACCATCATTGTTTCCAGTAAGATATCAGGTTTAACATCTCTTATAAAAAACCCTTCTTCTAATCCCTCGACAATTATGCTTTTCAATTTAACTATGCCTATTGATGAGAAATTTTCTAGAATTAAATCTTGTAATTGTGGATAGTAGAAATTTAAATCATAATAAAATGTATGATTTATACCAAAATCAATTTTAAATAACTCGTAATAAAACAATAGAATACCATCCACTGGGTTGGACATCGCTTTTTCTAATAGCGTTATTCTTTCAGTCAATTCGGTATAATGCAAAAATAAAGACTGCTTTAGGAGGTCTTCTTTATCAGCAAAATATTTATAAACTGTTTTGGTGGAAAGACCTAAAGGCTCGATAAGCTTTTGAATAGTCATTTGCTTAATACCATGTTCCAAAAACTGTTTCAACGAAACTTCAATTATTCTCTCTTTTTGGGTCATTGGTTTAAAAAACTTTACAAATAAAAACATTATATTTAATGATGGAAAATATTTTTCAATAAATATTTTCCATTTAGAGCATTGTACTTTCTGGAAATTACATTTTTTAAACAGAATAATTTAAATTCAACTTTCACCAAAATTTCGCAAAAATTTTCATAAAAAAATACCACACCTATCTATCACTGATATCTAGGTATGGCACAGCGTTTTAATGCTTTTTCATTTTAACTTAAACACAATCGCACCCAATGGTGGAAGCGTTAGTTCGATAGAGTTTTCTTTGCCGTGTGAAGCAATTGCTTGGGTGTGTACTTCACCGTTCAATGCTCCGCTTCCCCAATATTCTTGCTTATCGCTATTAAAAACTTCTACATAAGTTCCTGCGGCTGGTATTCCGATTCGGTAGTTTGAGTGTGGAACAGGCGTAAAGTTTAGTACTACAAACAAGTTTTCTTTTTCGTTGAAACCTTTACGTGCGTACACAATGACGGCGTTTCCACGATCGCTAGTATCAATCCATTCAAAACCTTCTGGACTAAATTGCTTATCAAACAATGCACCTTCTGAGCGATAAAGATTGTTCAAACCCTTTACGCACTCTTTCATTCCATTATTCGGTTGGTTTCCGAGCAAGTGCCAGTCGAGACTTCTCTCAAAGTTCCACTCAGCAAATTGAGCAAATTCACAACCCATAAAAAGCAACTTCGTGCCTGGATGAGTAAACATGTAAGTGTACATCAAACGCAAATTAGCAAATTTACGCCATTCATCGCCAGGCATTTTATCGATTAATGAGCCTTTTCCATAAACAACCTCATCATGCGAAAATGGCAGCATGAAATTTTCAGAAAAAGCATAAACCAAACTAAATGTAATATCGTTTTGATGCCATTTGCGGTACATTGGGTCTTTAGTAAAATAGCGAAGGGTATCGTTCATCCAGCCCATCATCCATTTCATACCAAAGCCAAGCCCACCCGTGTAAACTGGGCGAGAAACCCCTGGAAATGCTGTAGATTCTTCAGCAATCGTTTGGGTATCTGGAAATGAGCGATAGATTTCTTCGTTCAACTCTTTAAATAATGAAATCACTTCGAGGTTTTCACGGCCACCAAAAACGTTTGGTATCCACTCGCCGGCATTACGAGAATAATCACGGTAGAGCATCGAAGCCACGGCATCTACACGCAAGCCATCGGCATGAAAACGGTCGAGCCAAAATATAGCATTACTTATCAAAAATGAACGTACCTCAAAGCGACCGTAGTTAAAGATATAACTTTTCCAGTCGGGGTGATAACCTTCTCGGGGGTCTTCGTGTTCATAAAGGGCGGTTCCGTCAAATTTAAATAATCCATGAGCATCGCCTGGATAATGTGAAGGCACCCAGTCGAGTATTATACCAATACCATTAATGTGAAGTTGATCAATCAAATACATGAACTCCTGTGGCGTACCGAAACGGCTACTTGCAGCAAAATATCCTGTGATTTGATAACCCCAGGATGGCTCGTAAGGATGCTCCATGATTGGCATAAACTCTACGTGAGTAAAGCCCATTTCTTTTATATAAGGCACAAGAGTATCTGCAACTTCGCCGTAGCTCAAACATCTTTCTGGATTCGATGGGTCACGTTTCCACGAACCAAAGTGCAGCTCATAAATCGAAGTTGGAGCATTGAGACTATTAGCCGCACGGCGGGTTTTCATCCAGTCTTGGTCTTTCCACTCGAACCAAGTATCCCAAACTACTGAAGCAGTTTTTGGTGGATGTTCCCAACGCAATGCATAAGGATCGCCTTTTTCTATATCAGCACCAGTGTTTGAAGCAATAAAATATTTATAAACTGCTCCATTTCCTACATCAGGAATCCAACCTTCCCAAATACCCGAACCATCCCAACGAAGATTGAGCGGATGTTCGCCTCGATTCCAGCCATTGAACTCACCAATGACCGAAACATATTTGGCATTTGGAGCCCAAACGGCAAATAGAGTTCCTGTAACTCCATGATTTTGAACTACATGAGAGCCAAGTTTTTCGTATAATCTAAAATGTTTTCCCGAACGAAAAAGAGAAATATCAAAATCTGTTAATAAGCTAAAAGGCTCAACCGAGTAGCGTTCCGTATTATCAATAATTGGAGTAAGTGTAACTTCTAGGGATTCAGTTTTTGAAATATCTTGTTCTGTATTCGTTGTTTTTTCTTTTTTTGTAGAAATTACTTTCTTTGCCATGAGGTTGGATATTAAACAAGATTAAGTATTTGTTTGTAAAAATAGTTTTTAAAAATTGAAAAGCAAAAAATGGTTTATATTTGTCTAAAACTCTGTCAAAGATTAATATTTTTATCTTAATTTTAAAAAAATATTTTTATCCCAAAATTCTAGACTAATGAAAAGCACTTCAATCTTCAAATTTACGCTTTTTGCTTGCTTTCTTTTGTTTTTCAGACAAAATTCCAGTGCACAAGGCACTCGTTTGCTTCGGAATGCCGCAATTAGTTCTTCAAATGTTGCCTTTGTATATGGCGGCGATATTTGGTTGGCAAATCAAGATGGAAGTAATGTAAAACGCCTTACAACCTATCAAGGTGTGGAGTCAAATCCTCATTTTGCACCAGATGGAAAAACGCTTGCTTTCACTGGTCAATATGATGGCAATACTGATGTTTTTATAGTGTCAATTCAAGGCGGTGAACCCCAAAGGTTGACTTGGCACCCAGGTGTAGATTTGGTAAAAGGTTGGACTCCCGACGGAGCAAATGTTCTTTTCGCATCGGCCAGAATTCAAGTACCAAACTCAAGACTTGACCAACTTTGGGCTGTTTCGATAAAGGGAGGAATGCCTACACAATTTGCTATTCCCAGAATAGTTGATGGCAAGTACTCGCCTGATGGTAAGCAATTTGTGTACGAAGAAATAGCTCCGTGGGAAGATGAATTTAGGAACTATCGTGGCGGACAAAATACGCCACTGCGTATTATCGACTTGAAAAGTTTTGCTGTCGAAAAAATGCCTTGGCAAAACAGCCGTGATATTTGCCCTGTCTGGATTGGCAATCAAATTTATTTTCTCTCAGACAGAGATTTGGCAATGAATATTTGGTCATACGATACCGAAAAAAAGACATTGAAACAAATTACTTTTTTCAAAGAATTTGATTGCAAAAATCTAGAAGGAAATAATGAAACATTGATTTTTGAAAACGGTGGTTATCTGCACAAACTCAAAGTGGGAAGCGATAAACCCGAAAAATTATCTATTACAATCAATGCTGAGTTTCCGTGGGAAAGACCTCACTGGGTGAAGGTTGATAAAAATATTAGTTCGATTGCTATTTCGCCAAGTGGAAAAAGATTGGCTGTTTCGGCAAGAGGCGAAGTGATGACGATTCCTGCAAAAAAAGGTGATTATCGAAATATTTCTAACAGCACTGGTGCTGCCGACAGAGAGCCTTCGTGGTCGCCGGATGGGAAATATATCTCATGGTTTTCTGATGAAGGTGGTGAATATCAATTGGTACTTTCTGACCAATTTGGAAAGGAAAAAAAGAAAATCAAACTCAGCAATCCAAGTTTTTATTATACACCACGCTGGTCGCCAGACTCTAAGTACTTGAGCTTTGCCGATGCCGACCGAACCTTATGGATGGTGGAGATAAATACAGGAAAAACCACCAAAATAGACAACGAAGGCTTTGCTAATCCTCAGCGTTTGATATACCCTGAGTGGGCTTCTGATTCAAAATGGATTGCTTACACCAAAAGATTGACCAATGAATATGCTGCAATTTTTGTTTATTCAATCGAACAAAATAAGACTTTTCAAATCACCGATGGTATGTCAGATTGCAACAACCCAGCTTGGGATGCCAGCGGTAAATATATTTATTTTTTGGGAAGCACCAATTTTGGAATGAATGTCGGCTGGCTTGATATGTCTTCCTATGACCATAATATTAGCAGAGCAGTTTATGTTGCTGTGCTTTCTAAAGAAACCCCTTCGCCGATTGCCCCCGAGAGCGACGATGAGATAATAAAAGCTGACTCTATAAAGCTCGGCCCTAAGAAAGATGAAGAACCAAAATCTAAAGTAAAGGAAGTAAAAATAGATTTTGAAGGAATACAAAATAGAATCATTGCCTTAGCAATTCCAGAAAAAAATTATGTCTCAATTGAAACGGGTAGAGAAGGCGTGATATTTTTTGGAGAGAAAAAAGACAATGGAAGTTCGATGATAGTGAGCCGTTATTCTTTGGATAAAAAGAAAGCAGAAGTTATGACAGAAGACGCTTCGTTTTTTGATGTTTCGGCTGACGAAAGCAAATTGGTTTATTCTACTTCTGTTGGTCAGATTATCATTTCAGATGCTGCAGGAAAACCAAATCTCGCCGAAGATGCCGTAAAGCTCAGCGATGTCCAGATTTTGATTGACCCAGTTGCCGAAGCAAAGCAGATTTTCAGAGAAGCGTGGTGTTATCAAAGAGATTATTTTTATGTAAAAAACGTTCACGGACTTGACATGGAATGGGCATATAAAACCTACTCACCTTGGATAGTTGATGTAAAACACCGCTCAGATTTGACTTATGTTTTGGATATTTTCAGTGGCGAAACCTCAATCGGTCATTCTTTTGTGCGTGGTGGCGATTTTCCAGAAGTAAAACAAGTGCCAGTCGGAATGTTAGGAGCAGATTTTACAGTAGAAAACAATCATTTCAGAATCAAGAAAATTTATACTGGTGAAAGTTGGAATCCAACCCTAAAAGCACCATTAAGCGGCCCAGGAATCAACGTAAAAACTGACGATTATTTATTGGCCGTTGATGGTATTCCGTTAGATGCAACAAAGAATCTATACGCATATTTTGACCAAATGGCAGACAAACAAACGACGATAACTGTCAATAGTATTCCAAGTTTTGATGGGGCAAAAGAGATTGTTGTTGTGCCTATCAGAAATGAAGGTTTGCTTCGTCAGTATGATTGGGTTGAGGGCAATCGCAGGAAAGTCGACAAACTCTCAAATGGTCAATTGGCCTATGTTTGGCTGCCAAATACAGGACAAGGTGGTTATAATAATTTCAATCGTTACTACTTCGCTCAAAAAAATAAAAAAGGGGCAATCATCGACGAAAGATTTAATAGTGGAGGCTCAATTGCTGATTATATTGTAGATTTATTAGCCCGAGATTTGATGGGATATTTCAATAATCCGATTGGTGATAAGCAAGCATTTACGGCTCCCAATGCTGGTATATTTGGACCAAAAGTAATGTTAATCAACGAAATGGCAGGTTCGGGTGGAGATATGCTGCCTTATATGTTTCAAAAAAGAAAAATCGGGCCACTGGTCGGCACAAAAACCTGGGGAGGCTTGGTCGGAATTTGGGATGTCCCTGCTCTTATCGACGGTGGAACAATTACAGCACCAAGAGGTGGATTTTATAATGTGAATGGTCAATGGGATATAGAGAATATCGGAGTTTCGCCCGATATTACTGTTGAGCAAGACCCAAAATTAGTCAACCAAGGACACGACCCTCAACTAGAAAAAGCAGTAGAAATTGCACTTGATTTATTAAAAACCCAAAGCACAAAACTTTTACCTCAACCTGCCGACCCAATAAGAGTTTTGAGACCTAAGAAGTAGATTTTATATACGCTAAAAATTGTTTTTCAATCCTTACTTTGCGAAGTGTCTTCTCAATGTAAGGGTTAAATTTTCATTCAAAATCTGCCATGTCCGCTCCACTCGCCGAAAGATTACGCCCCAAAATATTAGATGAATACATTGGGCAAGAACATATTTTAGGTAAAAACAAGCCTCTTCGCACTGCCATTGAAGCCAATCTTGTGCCGTCGATGATTTTGTGGGGGCCGCCTGGCACTGGCAAAACTACGCTCGCTTTGCTCATTGCCGAAGCTACCAAACGCCAGTTTCATCAACTCAATGCCGTGAGTTCGGGTGTAAAAGAATTGCGTGAAGTTATCAGCAAGGCTTCGGGACTCTTCCCTCCTATTGTATTTATCGATGAAATTCATCGTTATAACAAATCTCAACAAGATTCATTACTGACGGCCGTCGAAAAAGGACATATTACCCTCATTGGTGCAACGACCGAAAATCCATCTTTTGAGCTAAATAGTGCCGTACTTTCTCGGTGTCAGGTTTATGTTTTAGAGGCTTTCGGAGAAAAAGAACTAAAAGAATTGACCAACAGGGCTTTGCGAGAAGATATAATTTTGAAGGGAAAAAACATCAATATAGAGTCGTATGATGCACTTATGCGGGTTTCGGGAGGTGACGGACGAAAATTGCTAAATCTTTTGGAATTGATTACATTTTCATATCCACCCGATGCTCCAATAATTATAAATGATGATTTAGTTGAAGAAGTTGCTCAACGAAATATTGCTCGCTACGACAAATCGGGCGAACAGCATTATGATATTATTTCGGCATTTATAAAATCGCTGCGAGGCTCTGACCCCAACGCCGCACTTTATTGGATGGCTCGCATGATAGTTGCTGGCGAAGACCCCGAATTTATTGCCCGCAGAATGTTGATTTTGGCCTCAGAAGATATTGGTAATGCAAATCCAACGGCCGTAATTATGGCCAATAATTGTATGCAAGCCGTAAAGGTGATTGGTTATCCCGAATGTAGAATTATTCTTTCGCAAACGGCTATTTATTTGGCAACTTCTCCCAAATCAAATGCTTCTTACGCTGCCATTGATGCAGCAATGGCTTTGGCCGAAAAAACTTCTCATTTGTCAGTTCCGCTGGCTCTCCGAAACGCTCCAACAAAGTTGATGAAACAAATCGGTTATGGCAAGAACTACCAATATTCACACAATTATGAAGGGAATTTTGCCAAACAGAATTTTTTACCCGATGAATTAAAAGGCACAAAACTGTACGAACCAAACAATAATGCCCGTGAAAATGAAATCAGAAAGCAACTGCAAACTTGGTGGGCTGAGTGGTATGGGTATTAAGAAGTCCTAGGTAAATAGTCGATAAGTTCGCTTTAGATAATAATCTACTGGACAGACATTTAGCTATTTGCAAATTTGTCGATTAGTATTATCCAATTTATTAATTGAAAACTGAACTTTTCCTCACTACCATTTCAGTAGGAATCTTAATCGTACGATATTGCTCGATATTTTGAGACTTTCTTTCTATCGAATCTAGTAATAATTCGGCTGCCGTTTGGCCTATTTCGAAGGCCGGTTGAACAACCGTACTTAGAGAAGGCGATAATAAGTGAGCAACTTTTAGATTCGTAAAACCAATAAATGAAAGTTGCTCAGGAATCAAAATGCCTTGCTCTTTTATCTCAGAAAAACAGTCTAAAGCTAATCTATCACTTGTCGTAAAAATAGCATCAGGCTTTTGATTTTCTAATAAATCTCTGACTAGTTTTTTCACTTCTTCCGCTCCAAAACCACAATATTTCACAAACGATTCATCATATAAAAAACTGTATTTCTCAAGTGCGGCTTTATAGCCTGCCAAACGCTCTTTAGTAATTGATAGCAATGAAGGGCTTGCGATATGAGCAATCCGTCGGCGACCAGATACAATCAAATGCTCGGTTGCTTTAAATGCCCCATCAAAATTATCAGCAACCACTTTATGGGCTTCAATTTTATCAGAAACTCTGTCAAATAATACCAAAGGGAGCTTTTTTTGTTGAATTTCTTGAAGGTGTATGACATCGTTTGTTTGGCCAGAAAGAGAAATCAGTAATCCATCAACTTTTCGAGCAATGATGTGCTGAATATTTATTACTTCACGCTGATACGACTCATGACTCTGAAAAATAACTACGTGATAGCCTCGATTATTGGCTACATCTTCGATACCATTGATAGCTTGCGAAAAAAAATGATTGGCAATTTCGGGTACAATAACGCCAATAGCCCGACTCTTATTTTCTTTCAAGCTAAGGGCAATCGGATTAGGTGAATATTTGACTTTTTCGGCATATTCCATCACTAATCGCTTCGTTTCGGCGTTGATTTCATAACTTCCTCGTAAAGCCCTCGATACCGTCGAAGTAGAAAGGTTTAATGCTTTTGCGATATCTTTTATCGTAACTGTTTCCAATCTCGTAATCTTATTAAAGTACAATTTTACCCTCTCCTCTTCCTCTACAATATACACATAAAAATAAGCGATTTAACCCAAATATCAAAGTATAATTGATTCAGAATAATTCAAAACTGGATTTTGGCAACGTTCCCGATAACGATTGCATAAAGATAGTCGGAAAAATAATTGCTCATAAAATATTCTTGCTGCATCTTAGAAAAATCAAACATAAACAACATTAGATAAAAAAAATACTTTTCAAGGAATTTTACAAATTTAAGTCATTATTACACAAAATAAAAAACGATAAATGTTTAGCTTAAAAGGAAAAATCGCTCTCGTTACGGGCTGCAGTAAAGGCATTGGAAAAGCTATAGCTATCGGTTTGGCCGAAGCAGGTGCCGACATCATCGGGGTTTCGGCAAGTATCGAGCTAAATGGTAGTCAAGTAGAGAAAGAAGTAATAGCACTTGGTCGAACCTTCAAAGCGTATCAAGCTGATTTCAGCGACCGTGATAGCCTTAATATATTTATTGGAAAAGTGAAAAATGATTTTCCTATAATTGACATTCTGATTAATAACGCCGGCACAATCATGCGTATGCCAGCCGCCGAGCATCCTGACGAATATTGGGATAGAGTAATGGCCATTAATATTGATTCACAGTTTATTTTGGCTCGTGAAATCGGCCGAGATATGATTGCCCTTGGCTCAGGAAAAATCATTTTCACGGCATCATTACTAACTTTTCAAGGTGGAATCAACATACCAAGCTACGCAGCCAGCAAAGGAGCAATAGGTAGTTTAGTAAAAGCATTGGCCAACGAATGGGCAGGAAAAGGCGTAAACGTCAATGCAATTGCTCCAGGCTATATTGCCACTGACAATACAGAAGCACTCAGAAACGACCCCGAACGCAGTTCTTCGATTTTGGCTAGAATTCCAGCAGGTCGTTGGGGTGAAACACAAGATTTCAAAGGTCCAGCTGTATTTTTGGCATCTTCAGCATCGGATTATGTACACGGAACAATCTTGACCGTTGACGGCGGTTGGATGGGAAGGTAAAGCCCAGTGGTGTTGAACTTTCCTAGCTCTCAAAGGTGTGCTTAATGCCACTTAACGCTAATACTAATTAGATAATCAATAAAAAAGACCCCCTTAAAGACTTAAAATTTATGCAAACAAGATACGAGAGTAGTCCAAATGAAACGGCCGGAATGAATACTGCCGAATTACGTAATAATTTTTTGATGGAAACATTGTTTTCCTCTAACCAAATTCATCTCACTTATTCGCACTACGACCGCATGATTTTGGGTGGAATAATGCCAACAACCGAAACCTTAACTCTTGGTACTTACGAAGATTTAAAGTCAGAATATTTTCTTGAAAGAAGGGAACTGGGCATGATCAATGTAGCTGGCGATGGAAAAATAACAGTTGATGGACAAGAATATCTTGTAAACAAATTAGATTGTTTATACATAGGTCGAGGTGCAAAAAATATAACAATTAGTAGCATCAATGCTGAAAACTCGGCTAAATTCTTTATTCTTTCTTGCCCAGCTCATAAAGAATATCCAACTCAGTTAATGACAAAAGAAGCTTCTACA
>Ga0114967_10000953_pt1 | contig 24342 bp, 20 predicted proteins | sample M_130628_MF_Meta_FD_92639 | JGI IMG/M metagenome (GOLD analysis project Ga0114967, IMG submission 92639) | Freshwater microbial communities from Lake Montjoie, Canada to study carbon cycling - M_130628_MF_MetaG | ecosystem: Environmental > Aquatic > Freshwater > Lake | place: Lake Montjoie...
ATTTTAATACAAGGATTGTCTTGGCAAAGTTTTACCAATTTTTCCATCACAAAATTCCCTTCATCATCTCTGATTCCAAAATAAGCTGTGCCAATATTAAGGACTACGTCAGCACCATTTTTATGATAAGGAGAAAGTCCACCTTCGCCAGTATTATGATAACAACCAAACTTTGCCGCACCTTTATTCATTGAGTCAATAGCAGCCGCGGAAAGCGAGCCGTAGCTCATTCCAGAAATATTGACAACCGATTTTGGCAAGAATGGATTTTTTCGATGATGGTATTCACCGATAACTTTCGCCGATGGACAAATGTATGGATTTGATACATTTGGATGGTCTTTAGGCAATTTAAAAGGTAACATCGCAGGTTTTATAAAATTATAACCCGCAATATACATATCTTGGTCAGTGCCAAAACCTTGAAAGTTATTTTCTTTTTTTGCGGAAGCGTAAATCCAAGAACGTTGACGGCGATTGAAAGGTAATTCTTCTCGGTTATTGGCCACTATATATTGGCGTAACTCTGGTCCAACACTTTCGATAAAATAACGCAAATGCCCAACGATAGGAAAATTATGCTGAATTGTGTGTCTCTTTTGAAGAATATCTTTTAGAAAAAGTAATATAAAAAAGACGAGAATATAAGCCCACCAATTTACGCTAATAAAAAACTGTACGATGAATTCCATGTAGATATAAAAATTGAATGTTGATGCAGCAAGATACAAGGATATTTCAATTCAACCATTTTGTAGGACAGGTTTTCAACCTGTCAGTCATATAAAATATTAAAAATGATCCTGTATCCATTTCGGTTCAGTTGAAAACCATATGTGTTTTCAAGCTGTCAGTCATATTAAATATAGAAAAGGCAGGTTGAAAACCTGCCCTACAATTATTAATATAGTTTCGACAATTTCTGTAATGCTACCATCACAGTTGGCTTATCTTCTGGGTAGGTTACACCAAACCATTCTGACTCGTTTGAGAACACTTTGCATTTTCCTAAGCCATTCTGAATCAAATAAGTCATAACTGTTGGAATATAAAATTCTGCTTTTGGCGAGTCAATATTTTTTATCGAATATTCTTTAAACATTTCGTTGATTACTGGAAATACATTTGGCATAAAACCCCAGAAATTCATCGAAACTGACGTATTTTCTGGTAAATTTGTTAAAATGTCACCCTCCTCAAATATTATCGAATCATCTGCTTGGCGATAAATTTTTGTACGCTCGGTTACTACTTTCAAATAACCATTATCATCAACTTCGCAAACCCCTCTTGAAACCGAGCCATTTTCTGATAATGTATTCTTGATTTGATAGCCCACCATTGCATGGCAAGAGTCGTCAATATTATTGATTAAAAAATCGGCCATGATTTTAAATCCTTCATAGCCATAAAAATCATCGGCATTGATAACAGCAAAAGGCGTACTTGTTTGTTCCCAAGCACAAAGCACTGCATGGCCAGTTCCCCAAGGTTTTGTGCGTTCCACTATTCCGAGTTCGGGAGCTACATATTTTTGTACACCTTGAATCGCAAAATCGTACTCGATCTTTCCAGCCAATTTTGGTCCAAATATTTCTTCAAAATCCGCTTTTAATTCTTCTCTAATAATAAAAACGATTTTCCCAAAACCTGCCTTAATTGCATCATGAAGGGAATAATCTATGATAGTTTCGCCTTTTGGCCCGAATTTATCTAATTGTTTGATGCCACCGTAGCGACTGCCCATTCCTGCGGCTAAAATAAGAAGTGTTGGTTTTGACATGTAATGATTGTATTTATTTGAAGGTCAGTTAAATTTTTATTCTAATAAATATGATAAAACGCTTAACTTTATAAAACATTAATTATTATTTGGAAATTAGTAAACGGGTCATATAATTTTAAGACAAATTTACAAAACACTTTTCGGACTGTTGTAAAAACTTTGATTAATAATTATTTTTAAATCTACACTTAATCTATAATTTTGTCTAACATCTAATCAATCTGACTATGTATCTACGTTTTTTAGTATTTTTTATGCTAATTTGTGCTTGTTTTCAAAGCAACGCACAAGGTTTTTCGATGAATAAATTACCTCTCAACAATTGGGATTTGGGTAATTGGAAACAAGTCGAATCAGTCGATAATCCATTTAAGAAAAAAGCTTCTTTTGTGGCAGGAAACAAGTTTTTGTTTGCAAACACTGCGGGCAAAATGACTTCAAAACTTACTACTGCTGATGCAAAAGTAAGATTTTCATTCATGCTCGGCAATAATAGTGAAGCGATTTTCTATATTCAAGGCAAACACGCCATCGTTTTGAGCAATTTACGCCAAAGCGGAACAATTTTATTGAAAGATATTGGTTTAAAGTTACCAAATCAAAATGCAGGAAGAACGGCAGGACTTTGGCAAACACTTGAATTAACATTTTCGGAGGCTTCGTTTGGAAACGCCATTACGCTTGAAAAAGTGGTATTGAATGACGTTTTGATTCATCAAGGGTATATTTTGCCATCAGAAGGCAAAAACGAAGGCCCAATTGTATTTGAAAATAAATCTGGAAGCATAGCCGTGAAAGATTTAGAGTATTTGAAATACAATAACGAAAAACCATTGAAATTGAGTGGTTTGACATACGAACTTTACGAAACATTCGATTGGGATAAACAATTTGCTAAAAAGAAAGAAACGCCTAACGATGCAGGAAAAGCAGTTGAACTGACCAAAGATTATGGTATAGGATTTAATCGTTTCTTATTGGTCTTCAAAGGTGATTTAGAGGTAGAAAAAGATGGGAATTATTCATTGATAGCTGATTGTGCCGGAAAATCTGCACTTACAGTTGATGGAAAAGAGGTTTTGCCAATGGCGGATGAAAGTTATCGTAAACCACGAATTGCCTATTTGGATTTGAAAAAAGGCAAACATTCGATTGAAATGAAGTACCTAAAAGTTTGGTGGAAAGCCGAACTTGGACTTTTTGCCGCTGGCCCAGAAATCAGACCGTATTCGCTTCATGCTGAAACCTCATTGCCAACTCCACAAGCCGTTGGTGAGATTGATATCGCACCAAAAAACGAAGTTGAAATGGTTCGTTCGTTTGTGATGTTTGATGGTCAAAAACGTACTCATTCAATCTCGATTGGAAGTCCAAAAGGCTCACATTACGCGTATGATTTAGACCAAGCTGCTTTGCTTTATGCTTGGCGTGGTGAGTTTGCCGACGTAACCGAAATGTTCTATGAGCGTGGCGAACCACAATTATTAGAATCAAAAGGTGTAAAAACGAAGTTTTCGGGAAAACCTTCGGTGGCTGTTTTGGCCGATGCAAACACTCCAATGCCCGATTCGTTAGATGCTTATAAAACGCTGGTTTTCAAAAGCTATTCACTTGATAGTGAAGGCTTTCCTATTTATAAATTTTCATTAAACGGAACGGAAGTTTTACAGAAAATTACACCAGATAAAGAAGGCATTTCAATTACAACTTCGGCCATTAATGGTACAAATTTATATTGCAAATTGGCAGAAGGAAAATCAATTTCAATGATTGAAAAAGGTCGTTATTTAGTTGATAATCAATATATTTTGATTGATGCTAAAGCTAAGCCTATCATTCGTAATTCAAAAACTGGACAAGAAATAATCATGCCTTTAAGTAGTGAGGTTTCTTATTCAGTTTCGTGGTAAAAAAAATAGAACAAAATCCCCCTGCCCCCTTCAAAGGGGGAATTCTTGTAGAATAATATGAATTCCCCCTTTAAAGGGGGCAGCCTGACTGGCATAGCCGTCGGCGGGGGATGTAAACACTCACTAATAACATATATTAATACAATGAAAAAAATATTAGTTCTATTTCTCATTTTGGGCAATTTGGGAGCTTTTGCTCAAAATAGACCTTTGGTAGAAGAAGATTTCTATCGTATCGTTACCTTGCCTGTTCCTGAAGGCGTAAAACTTGAAGTTGGAGGTTTGGCGGTTATGCCTGATGGCCGTTTGGGGGTTTCTACTCGCCGTGGCGATGTTTGGGTAGTTTCAAATCCGTACATGAAAAATGGCACTCCACCCACCTATAAGCGTTTTGCTTCTGGATTGCACGAGTCATTGGGTTTGGCCTACATCAAAGGTAATTTGTGGGCAACTCAGCGTGGCGAAGTAACAATTTTGAAAGATAATAATGGCGATGAAATTGCAGATGAATACGAAGCATTTCAGAAATTTCCGCTTTCGGGAAATTACCACGAATATTCTTACGGCCCAGTGGTTTTACCTGACAATGACATGATTTATACCTTAAATCTTGGCTGGCAAGGAAAAGGTGTTAGTCTAGTAAAATGGAGAGGCTGGATGCTAAAAGTTTCACCTGATGGAAAAATGACTCCATGGGCAACAGGTTTGCGTTCGCCCGCAGGTTTTGGTGCCTTAAGCAACGGTGATATATTTTATACCGAAAATCAAGGAGATTGGGTTGGCTCTGGCCGCATGACGCACCTAGAAAAAGGCGATTTTGCAGGAAATCCAATGGGTTTGCGTTGGACTTCGGAAGAAGGTTCGCCACTAAGTGTCAAGCCATCGGATGTGCCAGATACAGGTGAGCCACTATACGAAGTTGCGAAGCGTTTTCCGAGCATAAAAGTGCCAGCGGTTTGGTTCCCACACACGCTGATGGGAATTTCCACAGCTGATTTAATTGAAGATACTTTGGGTGGAAAATTTGGGCCATTTGAAGGGCAACTATTTGTTGGTGACCAAGGACATAGCAAAATCATGCGTGTGTATTTAGAGAAAATAGAAGGAGAATATCAAGGTATTTGTTTTCCGTTTAGAGAAGGTTTTCAGTCGGGTATATTACGTATGCGTTGGGGACTTGACGCTTCGATGTTTGTAGGTATGACGAGCCGAGGCTGGTCTTCGACGGGTAAAGAAGATTTTGGTTTACAACGTTTACAATGGACAGGAAAAACGCCTTTCGAGATGAAAACCGTAAAATCTATGTCGGATGGATTTTTGATTGAATTTACGCAAGCTGTAAACAAAGAGACGGCCAAAGCACTCGAATCTTATAAAATCAATAGCTTTACTTATAAATATCACCACAATTACGGCAGTCCAATTATCAATGCTAAAGTATTGAAAATCAAAGGGATACAGGTAGCAGAAGATGGTATGAGTGTGCGATTGGCTATTGACTCTCTTCGTCTAGGATACATTCATGAACTTAGACTTGAAGGACTAAAAAATGCAGATGACCGTCCACTTTTGCATACATTTGGGTATTATACACTAAATAATATTAACACATCGGCCGCTCCGCTCGACTTAGCTAAATATGCAGTGGTTGAGAAAAAAGCTGAAGCTATGGCACACGAAGGCCATAATATGTCGGGAATGTCGAAAGGTACAAATATTGTTTCGGCCAAAAGAGTCAATGAAATGCCAGCCGATTGGGCTGGAAAAGTTGACCAAACGCTTTCGATAGGCACAAAACCAGGTTTAAAATATGACCTTACGAAATTCCAAGTAAAAGCAGGAAGCAAAATTCGTTTAATTTTTAATAACAACGATGATATGCTTCATAATTTGGTAATCGTAAAACCTAAAACCGTAGCTAAAGTTGGTGAGGCAGCATTTAAAATGGACCTTGATGGCGAAGCAAAAGCTTATGTCCCTGACTTGGAAGAAGTGCTTTTTCATACAGGTTTAATGCAACCCGAAAGCCAAGAAACTATCTATTTTGTAGTTCCAAGCACCCCAGGCGATTATACATTTGTGTGTACTTACCCTGGGCATTATACACTAATGCAGGGAATTATTAAGGTGGTAAAATAGTTTTTGCTTAGACTTGCCAACTTTGCGAATCTTTGCACCGTTAAAGGTTGTCAAGTCTGATAAATAAATATATTTCAAACAATCTCCGAATTTAGAATCATCAAAAAAAGCAAGCATTTACGACTTGTTTGATGATATATTTTCGGAGATTTTTTTTCGGTCGAACTTACTCTTCAATATCTTAAAAATAATACTTTTTCAGGAGTAAATTACTTATTAATAAACTACTTAACCCAAAAAGGTAAAGATCAAATTTGACTTAAAAACTACGTTGTTTTAATTCAAAATCCCGAATGTAAGCTAATGGTAATCCTTCCAAATTCAAGTGCTAATTCGACGAAAGAAACACATATAATATTTGTGAAAATACTCAAATTCTAAGAACCACTCTAGGTGTTTGACTTTAAGGCAGATATGAATTCACAAATCTTCCATTTTTGATTTGACCCAAAACCTACAAAATTTATAAGATAACCTTACGGGTTTGATGAGAATATATTGATAATTGGGTAAAATTATTATATTGCATCATTATTTTCAACCCTACCTAAAAAATGCCAATATTACTAACCTTTTTTGCTATACTGACACTTGTCCTACTTGTAGCTTATGTAAAACTCGATACTTTTGTGTCATTTATTTTGGTTGCGATTGGTCTTGGAATTGCTACTGGAATGGACGTTAAGTCCATTGGCAAAGCTATCCAATCGGGCATCGGTGGCACTCTAGGCGATTTAATTCTAATCATTGGTTTTGGAGCAATGCTCGGCAAACTTGTAGCCGAAAGTGGTGCTGCTCAACGCATTACCGATGCACTCATCAATCTTTTTGGAGAAAAAAACCTGCAATGGGGCTTAGCTTTGGCAGGTTTTATTATCGGCATTCCGCTGTTCTATAATGCAGGTTTTATCATAGTAATCCCCCTAATATTTTCGATTGCGGCATCGGCAAAATTACCGCTTCTCTACGTTGGTATGCCCATGCTTACTGCTCTTTCGGTAGCTCATGGATATTTGCCCCCTCACCCATCACCAGCCGCTATTGCCTCGCAATTAAAAGCTGATGTTGGGCAAACCCTCATTTACGGAATCATCATTGCTATTCCGGCGATTGCTATTGCTGGAGTACTTTTTGGACGAACTTTAAAACAATACAAACCCCAAATTGATGGCAATTTGTTTGTCATAAAAGATATTCCTAAAGAAAAACAACCAAGTTTAGCTGTGAGTTTATTAGTAGCTTTGATGCCTGTTTTCTTGCTTACAATCACTTCTGTTGTCAATAAATATGCTCCTGATAATCAACTACTTATATTGATTTCTGAGCCATATATTGGTATGTTACTTTCGCTGCTTCTTGCTATTTACTTATTGGGTGTTCGCCTAGGAAATAATATTCAATCAGTAAGCAAACAACTTGAAGAAGCCTTCAAGAGCAGTGCAGGAATTTTACTGATTATCGCAGGAGCTGGTGCTTTGAAACAAATCCTAAAAGATAGCGGCACAAGCGATTTTATTGGATTACAGCTTCAAGGATTCGATATAAATCCCCTAATTTTGGGTTGGGCGATTGCAGGTGTTCTGCGTATATGTGTCGGCTCTGCAACCATCGCTGGTTTAACGGCCGTGGGAATTTTAGCCCCACTCATTCAACAACAAACAGGCGTAAAACCCGAATTAATGGTACTTTCTATCGGAGCAGGAAGTTTGATGTTTTCACACTTGAACGATGGCGGTTTTTGGCTTTTTAAAGAATATTTTAATTTATCAATAAAAGATACTCTCAAAACATGGACAGTCATGGAAACCCTCGTTTCTATCATCGGTCTAATTGGGGTATTAATTTTAAATTTATTTGTGTGAAAATAGGTACACAGGTGAAAAGTGTTAAAGGCACAAAGAAATAGACACAGCAGTAAAATCTTTCGTCTTTGTTTCTCTGTGCCTTTGTTCCTTTGAGCCTATGTGCCTTAAAATTAAAACTTATGACAGCAGAAGAAAATTTCTCGAAACTCGGACTTGAATTACCACCAGCACCATCACCGATGGGCGTTTATAAGCCTTGTTTAATCGTTGATAATTTTATTTATGTATCAGGGCACGGACCTGTACAAATGGATGGCTCACGAATCATTGGTCGCATTGGAGCGGCTATGGATATTGAGGCTGGAAAATTAGCAGCTCAGCAAGTAGGTTTGACTATTCTTTCAACATTAAAAGCTAATTTAGGAAGTCTCGACCGCATTAAACGTGTAATAAAAGTCTTAGGAATGGTCAATTGTACATCTGATTTCGAGCGTCATCCGTACGTGATTAATGGTTGTAGCGAGCTTTTTGCCAATATTTGGGGAACTGAAAACGGTATCGGTGTACGTTCGGCAGTAGGTTTTGGATCACTTCCTGAAAATATTCCAGTTGAAATTGAGGTAATGTTTGAGTTGGCGTAAATTTAACGAGATAAAAGGAAGACTTCCCACAAATGGAAGGTTTAATTAAAAACAATCACCAAATGCTAAAAATAAACAATGTTCACCATATAGCAATCATTGCATCAAATTATCAAAAGTCTAAGTATTTTTATACAGAAACACTTGGTTTACAGATAGTTAGGGAAGTTTATCGTGAATCAAGAGATTCCTATAAACTCGATTTAGCCATCGGCACTCATTATGTAATAGAACTTTTTTCTTTTCCTAATCCACCTGCTCGCCCATCAAGACCAGAATCTTGTGGCCTTCGACATTTAGCATTTGAGGTGGAAGATGTAGCCAAAGCAAAACAAAACCTCGAATTAAAAGGAATTGAAGTAGAAGACATAAGAATTGATGAATTTACTGGCAAAAAATTCACCTTCTTCGCTGACCCCGATGATTTACCAATTGAGTTTTACGAACAATAAATCAAATTTTAATGAGTGAATGATAGAATAGTATTATTACCAAAAAATTTAAGTTTCATTCCTCATTCACTCATTCTATCATTCAAAATTAAAAATGTGGTATAAAATCAACAATGTCAACGAATTAGATTCTCCTTCGCTGCTTATATACAAAGAGAGAGTACAAAATAATATTGAGCAGATGATTTCGATTGCAGGTTCGGCCGAGCGACTTTTCACGCACGTAAAAACCAACAAAATGCCCGAAATCGTCAAAATGATGCTTGCTGCTGGCATTACGAAATTCAAATGTGCCACCATTGCCGAAGCCGAAATGGTGGCAATTGCGGGCGGAAAATATGCATTAATTTCTCATCAATTAGTTGGTCCAAAAATAGAACGATTGCTTAAACTTCGACAAAAATACCCCGAGGTTTGCTTTGCATCACTCATTGATTCAACTCAAATTGCCGATGCTCACAACGAGATTTTTGGACAAAATAACCTCGTTTCTGATGTTTTCTTAGATATAAACAACGGAATGAACAGATCAGGACATGAGTTAAATGACCAGATTTTAAATTTATATAAAAAACTTAGCACTTCTTCTCATCTAAAATTACACGGCTTGCACGTGTATGATGGACATTTAAGAGCGAGCGATTTCAACGAGCGAAAAAAAGAATGCGATGCTGGCTTTGTTGATGTAAATCATTTTCTTGATACAATAGAATTGGAGGGTTTGGCTAAGCCAATCGTGATTGCTGGAGGAACACCAGCGTTTACATCTCATGCTTTACGAGCCGATACTTTTTGCAGCCCTGGTACGTGTGTTTTGTGGGATTGGGGCTACGGTGATAAACTTATTGAACAAAATTTTGATTATGCAGCTCTCATTCTTACGCGTGTTATCTCAAAACCAAAGTATGGCATCATCACAGTCGATATGGGACATAAAGCAGTAGCGGCCGAAAATCCAATTGATAAACGCATAAGGTTCTTAAATTTAAAAAATTATGAGCTTCTTGGGCAAAGTGAAGAACACGGAGTGATAGCAGTAAAAGACTGGAATACCATAAAAGTTGGCGATATTCTTTATGGTGTTCCGTATCACATTTGCCCAACTGTAAATCTGTACGATGAAGCCATTATTGTTGAAAATAAAGAAGTTAAAGAAATATGGCAGGTCTTAGGGAGAAAACGGAAGATTAATATTTAATCAGAATTGTAATCAAAAGACATAAATTAAAGTTTTTTATCTTGATTATTGTTAGCGTTTGAATAAAAAAGCAGAAAAAATATTTGGAAAAGATAAGTTTTTGTTTAAAATTTACGTAATATTTATTACTTTAAACCCCAAAACAATTAAAAATTATGAGTAAATTAGTAGAAGCAATCGAAACTTACGTTGCTCAATCAAACGAACTTAATTTAGGTCTTAGTGTAGAATTAATCACATCGGTAGCAAAAGGACTTGGTCCATCAATCTACAATGCAGATTCATCTAAAGTTTCAGCATCTGATCCTGAAGAATTAGCCCGTGTAAGAACCAACTATTTGATTAATAAATTAGGTTTACCCGATGGTCCAGAACTTGATGCTGCTATTGCTGAAGTTATGGAGAAAATGGGTTCATCTAATCGTAATAAATACCGTGCAAACGTGTATGCATTACTTTGCAAAAAATTCGGTAAAGAAAGCATTTACGCTTAAAAAATAAAAGATTTAAATTGAAGCGACACCAAGATAATTTGTGTCGCTTTTTTTGTGTTTAAACAAAAATCATACTACCTATTCCAAAGAGCATAATAAGCTTGCAGACTTTACTCAAAAACGTAAAATCACGGCGTTTATCTGCCCAATAAATTTTATTAACAAACCACGAAAACGGAAAAATTCCTAAGCTAAAAAGTACAATAAGATATTGATTATGAAGCGAATAGGCCATAATCAAAAGAATAATCACAAATGAAATAATAAAAATATAGAGCAAGATTTTAGTTTGTCTGATTCCCCAAATAATCGGTAGCGTTCGGCAGCCATAGCGTGCATCGCCTCTAATGTCTTCCATATCTTTGATTATTTCACGAATCAAAGAAATAGAAAAAGCAAACAGGGCATAAATATTTACCAAAGCCATATTTTTATGGTAATAAACGCCCAAAATAATTAGCGAAAAAGCAGTTAGAAATGCCACCAAAAAATTGCCAATAAAAGCCTTCCTTTTGAACCTTTCTGAATAAAACCAAAGAGCTGAAATTACTAAAAAATTAATCAAAAAAACTTCCAAACTCAAGAAAAAACCAATTGCCAAACCAACAAAATTTAGTATTTGATGAATCAGAATCGCACGGCGGCGTTTGAAATATTTACCAATAATTACCTCATGGGGTTTATTGACCAAATCGATTTTTACATCAAAATAATCATTGATAATATAGCCAGCGGCAGCAATACTGATGGTAGCGAATACAATCAGAAACTGCTGAAAATCAAGCAGATAATCGAGCCAATTTTCTTTTGGCCCAATCAAAAAAACCCTAACCATGTATTGACTCAATACTATAATCAAGATGTTTCGTGACCTTATTAAGCGAAAAAAGGCAGTGAGTATTTCAAAAGGCTTGGAATTCATCGTAATCAAAACTACACTAATTTTAGAGCAATTACAAGTTATGTTTTCCAAACAATGGTTGGATAATCTTTCCTAAAAAATCTACTTTTGACATATTCACAAATCCTTAATAGCATTTTGAGACTTTTTCTGTTTTTTTTTGTTGTACTATAAATGGTAGATTTTTCATTTGAAAAGCTATAAACTAATGGCTGTTAGCCTTTGGTTTTAATAGACGATTATAAGTGTAAATTATATCTGCAAAAGAATACATAACTAGACTATTTTTCAAACTGATAGTTAAAGGCTAGTTGATAAAAGCACTAAAAAATTCTTTTAAAAAAGTTCATAAACCGCATCTATGAAAATCGGAATTGTTTGTTATCCTACCTTTGGTGGGAGTGGCGTAGTAGCTACCGAACTCGGTAAAGGTCTCGCAAAGAAAGGGCATCAAGTACATTTTATTACTTATACGCAACCTGCTCGACTGGATTTTTTCAATGAAAACATTTTTTACCACGAGGTTAATATTGCCAGCTATCCCTTGTTTCAATATCCACCTTACGAGTCGGCTTTGGCGGGAAAAATGGTCGATGTGGTTAAATATGAAAAACTTGATTTACTGCACGTTCATTACGCAATCCCGCACGCAACTTCAGCTTATTTGGCCAAACAAATTTTGAAAGGGCATGGTATAAATATTCCAGTTATTACGACCCTCCATGGCACTGATATTACGATTGTAGGAAAAGATGCCTCTCTTGCTCCAGTTGTAACGTTTAGTATTAATGAATCGGATGGTGTAACTACAGTTTCAGAAGATTTACGAAAAGATACTTACGGGGCATTTGAAATTAGAAAAGAAATCGAAGTGATTCCGAACTTTGTTGATTTGGAACGTTTCAAAAAACAACCTAAAGAACACTTCAAACGCATCATTTGTCCAAACGATGAAAAACTTTTAGTACATACATCCAACTTTCGAAAAGTGAAGCGTATCGAAGATATTATCAAAGTTTTTGCGAAGCTGAAAAAACAAATTCCAAGCAAATTATTACTCGTTGGCGATGGCCCAGAGCGTGGCCCAATGGAACAACTTAGCCGTGATATGAATCTAGGCGAAGATGTTCGTTTCGTTGGAAAACTTGATGCCATCGAGGAAGTTTTATCGGTGGCTGATTTGTTTTTAATGCCTTCCGAAAAAGAAAGTTTTGGTTTGGCGGCTTTAGAAGCCATGGCGTGTGAAGTACCCGTAATTTCATCAAATACTGGTGGTTTGCCTGAACTAAATGTTCAAGGCATAACAGGATATTTAAGCAATATTGGCGATGTTGACGATATGGTTAAAAATGCCTTATATATCTTACAAGACGAAAACTTAGCAACATTCAAGGCAAATGCCTTAACTCGTGCCAAAGAATTTGATATTATTCATATCGTTCCGATGTACGAACGTCATTACGAAAAGGTTTTGGAAGGCATGAAAGGTTAATTGAGAAGTGGGCAGTTTTCAGTTGGCATTTCTCAGTAGGCAGTCCTCAGTAAGTAGTTTTCAGTTCTTTTAAACAGTTTTTCCTTTTAAGTGGTCATTTTGAAATATAGTTTATAAGAAAAAAGTCCTCACATGATAAAAATCGTATGAGGACATTTTTTTAATGTTGATTGAAGACTGCCAACTGAACACTGCCCATTAATGGCTGCTTAATGAAGAATGTGGACTTATTTTTACAAAGCCGCTATAGTACGCTCAACAAACTTCGTTAAATCAGCACCAATTAGCATTCCTTGGGCTAATAATCCTAAATCGTATAATTGCTTCGTTAGTACTTTTTGGTTAGTAGCATCGTCGGTCTTAAGTAATTTGCTAATCAAACTGTGGTTTGAATTAATGACCACATTATTAGGCATTGGCATTGAGCCAAACATATCGCCTTGACCGCTGATGCGTTGCATGTCTTTCCAACGACGCATAAATTCTGGTTGAACAATACTCACAGGAACTTCATCAGGCGATAAAGACTCTAATTGAATAGTATTCACACCAACTACTTCCTTAAACAATTCCTCTACTTTTTTCTTTTCATCTTCGCTCAAAACACTCTCGAGATTCAATCCTTTATCAATCAATTTGTCAATGCTGTCAGAGTCAACACGCTTGAAGGTTGTTTTCTCCAATTTGGATTCTAAAGTATTGATAAAATGCGAATCTAAAGGCGAATCCATTACCAAAACATCATACTCACGCTTTTTGGCAGAAGTTATAAACGCATCCTGCTGATTTTTATCGCTAGCATATAAAAATACTACACTTTCATCTTTGTTTGTCTGAATCGCCTGTACTTTTTCACGATATTCGTCTAAAGTAAAATGCTGACCATCAACATTTATCAATAAGACAAATTCTTTTGCACGATCATAGAATTTATCGTCTGAAACGATTCCGTATTTCACGAATACGCCTACACTTTCCCATTTCTCTTCAAAACCTGTGCGGTCATTACGGAAGATTTCTTGCAATTTATCTGCAACTTTTTTAGTAATGTGCGAATTGATTTTTTTCACATTACCATCGGCTTGTAAATAACTACGAGAAACATTCAAAGGAATATCTGGCGAATCAATTACCCCGTGAAGCATCTGCAAGAATTCTGGCACAACATCTTTAACATCGTCAGTAATAAATACCTGACGGCTATATAATTGTACTTTATCACGATTGAGTTGGAAGTCTTTCTTCATTTTCGGGAAGTATAAAACTCCCGTCAAATTGAACGGATAATCAACGTTGAGGTGTATCCAGAAAAGTGGTTCTTCGCCGAACGGATATAGTTCTTTGTAGAAAGCTCTGTAATCTTCATCCGTTAATTCTGATGGAGATTTTGTCCAAATTGGGTTTGGATTATTGATTACTTTACCATCAAATTCGATTTCAACAGGCAAAAATTTAGCATATTTTTCAAGAATTCCACTAATTCTGAAATTATCTAAAAATTCCTCCGATTCGGCAGCGATGTGTAAAATAATATCCGTTCCACGTTCTATCTTTTCGGTTTCTGTGATTTCAAACTCGGTGCTTCCATCGCAAATCCAACGAGCAGGAGCATCATCATGGAGCGATTTGGAGATAATTTCTACATTTTCCGACACCATAAATGCTGAATAAAAACCTAAACCAAACTGACCGATGATTTGATTTGTATCAGGCGTATCTTTGTATTTTTCTAAGAACTCCTTAGCTCCAGAAAAAGCAATTTGGTTAATGTATTTCTTAATATCTTCGGCACTCAGACCAATGCCTTTATCAGAAATCGTTATTGTTTTTGCCTCTTTATCAACTGAAATCTTGATGGTCAAATCGCCTAATTCTCCCTCAAATTCGCCCATTGAAGCTAATTTTTTGAGCTTCTGAGTGGCATCAACGGCGTTTGAAACTAACTCACGTAAGAAAATCTCATGATCAGAGTAAAGAAACTTTTTGATGATTGGAAAAATATTTTCCGTATTAATCGAAATTGTACCTTTTTCAGCTACCATATAATGTTAGAAATGTATGATGTAAGATGAATAATATAAAACAGACGTTTTAACATGAAAAAGTCCTCATAATCAAACTCCTCAAAGGCTGTTCCAAAGCATAATAAACTGACAGATTGTCAGTTTATATAAAATAATTACTCAAAAGGTATCCTAATTCTGCCCCAATTAGTGTATATTTTAATTATAAGTTTGCTACATTCATGTAAATTTCGAAACAACTTTATTCACCTAAAATTAAATTATTTCTTTGAGAAAGTTACTCGCAATCTTTTTCGCCATACTTTTGCCTCCGCAATTATCGAATGCCCAAGTAAGGTTTTCTAACAATAAACCTAAATTTGGTAAAACTGTAAGTATTATTTATAATCCTTCGCAAAGCAAATTAGCAAATCTTTCAACAATTCGAGCAAGTGCTTTTTTCTTTAATGAAAACCTTGCATTTACAACACCACAAACCATTATCATTAATAAAAATGGACAAGAATGGCGAGGGGAAATAAATCTCAATTCAATAGGTATTTCGGATGATAAAGAAGAAATCGTTGAGGAAATTTCATTATTGATTAATACACTTTTAAATGAATCAAAAAAACAATAGTATTTTCGTAAATTAGCAACTCATTCAACCTAAAAAACAAAATAATGCAAAAGCAACTATTAACACTCACTTTAGCGGCGATAGTGATACTATACATGGCTTGTCAAAAACAACCCAATGAACCGACGGAAGTGACCGTTCCAACAACACCGCCAGTGGTAACTACCATTGAATACAAAATCGACAAATCTGTACCAGTTTGGGCAGATGAGTTTGATTATGAAGGTTTACCCGACAATAAAAAATGGAGCTACGATATTGGGGGAAATGGATGGGGTAATCAAGAAATGCAATATTATACCAAAGACCTTAAAAACGCTCGTGTAGAAGGTGGAAAGTTAATCATTGAAGCCATCAAAGAAAGATACGAAAACAACGCATACACTTCGGCACGTTTGGTAAGTAAAGGTAAAGGCGATTTTTTGTATGGCAGAATTGAAATAAAAGCAAAATTACCAAAAGGACGTGGCACTTGGCCAGCAGGATGGATGTTGGCTACCGAACAAAGTTACGGGGCAAGTTATTGGCCAGATAATGGCGAAATTGATATCATCGAACATGTAGGTTTCGACCAAAACCGTGTTCATGGAAATATTCATACAAAAGCTTTCAATCACTCGATTGGTACCAATAAAGGAAACAATATTGTGGCGGAAAGTGATGTATCTGATAATTTTCATATATATGCCTGTGAATGGCTACCCGATAAAATCACGATTGAACTTGATGGTAAACCTTATTTTACCTTCAATCGCCCAAGTAATGATTGGAAAGAATGGCCTTTCGATAAAAAATTTCATATATTATTAAACATAGCTATCGGCGGAGCATGGGGAGGTCAACAAGGCATTGATACTAGCATTTTCCCGCAAAGAATGGAAGTAGATTATGTAAGAGTTTATCAAGCAGTAAAGTAAATTAAATAAACTGTCAACAAGTCCACGGTTGGATTTCAAGAAAAAAACATAGCCCTTAAAATCATTTTGAAAGGCTATGTTTTAAAAACCAGTTTACCAATAAAAATTTTACTTATGACCAATCTATATCCAATCAATACCTTTTTTCAATAAACTCAAGGTGCGTTCTTCAAGACTATTGGCTTGAGGTTTGTAATCATATACCCAGTTGGCAATGGGTGGTAAACTCATCAAAATCGACTCCGTTCGTCCATTGGTTTCGAGGCCAAACTTTGTTCCTCTATCCCAAGCTAAATTAAATTCAACATAACGCCCTCGACGTAGCATTTGCCAAGTTTTTTCTTCTTCTCCGTAAGGAATCTTTGCATTTTTTGCCATTAAATGTGTATAAATCGGAGCAAACGACTCCCCTATCGATTCCACAAAAGCAAAAATATCTTCCTTTGTATTCTTATCATTTGTTTGCACCCCTTTAGTGCCTAAAGGTTTTAGATAATCGAAAAAAACACCCCCTATACCACGGGTTTCTTGACGATGTGGTATATAAAAATAATTATCGGCCCATTCTTTGTATTTTTTATAAGCATCGAAATCGTGCTTATCACAAGCATTTTTTAGTTGTTGATGAAACCAACGAGCGTCTTCATCAACTACATAATGAGGCGTAAGGTCAATTCCGCCACCAAACCACGATATGCCATTCGACATCTCGAAGTATCGAACATTCATGTGAATAATCGGCACCATAGGACTGATTGGATGCTGCACAATGCTTACACCCGTAGCGAAATATTCGGCTTTTTCATCGAGTTTTAGTTGTTTTTGTAGAGCATCAGAGGTTTCGCCTGTAACGACCGAAAAGTTTACGCCACCTTTTTCGATAATATTTCCATTGGCAATTACACGAGTTCGACCACCACCTCCGCTGTGGTGTTGCCAATTATCTTCTTGAAATTTGGCTTTCCCGTCAGTTATTTCGATGGCTTGACAAATATTATCTTGGAGGGTTTTGAAGTATTCGGCAATATTTTCTTTGGATAACATAAGATTCTTTTGAAATTTGCAACAAAGTTAGAATAAGATTGAAGAGTTTTAAAGAATAAAGTAATTACGAATTACAAGCAACGAATTACGAATTCTTCAAAATCCTTAATATCAGCAATTTAGCTGCCAAGCAACTACTTTCAATATTCATAAAAATTGTAATGATATAAAATACACTAACGAATTGAAATTCGTAAATTGCAAATCGTCCTTCGTAAATCAAAAATCGTCTCATGTTTTCATTAAGTAAAGTTATTCGTCCACATATTTTTACACTCACACCCTATTCTTCGGCTCGTGATGAATATTCAGGAAAAGAAGGTACATTTCTCGATGCGAACGAAAATCCTTTCGGTTCGGTAATTTCGGGAAACTACAACCGCTATCCAGACCCTTATCAATGGGAAGTTAAGGAAAAGTTATGTGAGATAAAAGGCGTTCGTCCAACACAAATTTTCTTGGGAAATGGCTCTGATGAAGCCATTGATTTGGTGATACGTGCATGCTGCGAACCTCAACAAGATAATATACTGATTTTGCCCCCTACTTATGGAATGTATAAAGTATGTGCCGACGTACAAAATATTGCCGTCAAACAAGTACCACTCACAACTGACTTTCAAGTAGATACGAAAAAAGTACTCGAAACGGCTGATGCTCACACAAAAATTATCTGGATTTGCTCGCCTAACAATCCATCGGGCAATATTATCGAAAGAGCTTCAATTCTGTATATTTTAGATAATTTCACAACGGGCTTGGTGGTAGTTGATGAAGCCTACATTGATTTTGCAAGCGAAGATTCTTTTACGAAGTTACTCGACAAATACCCAAACTTGCTAGTAATGCAAACATTTTCAAAGGCTTGGGGATTAGCATCATTGCGTTTGGGAATGGCCTTTGCATCTGAAGAATTTATCAAGATTTTAAATAAAATCAAATATCCTTATAACCTCAACGGTGTTACGCAAAAACTGCTCTATACAGCTTTGGGGAAAGTAGAGAAAAAAGATAAATTCGTAAAACAAATTTTGAAAGAACGTGAGCGTTTGCACAAAAAACTATCCGATTTGAGCATAGTTATGCATATTTTTCCATCAGACTCTAACCAGCTTTTAGTAAAATTTATTGATGCAAATCTAGTTTTCCAAAATCTAATTGAGCAAAAAATCATTACCCGCCTTCGTTCAAGTGTTATTTTGTGTGAAGAGTGTATCCGTATTTCGGTTGGCACAAAGAAAGAAAATGATTTACTTTTAAAGGCTTTGAAGAAGTACTAAAATGACAGATTTACAACAAGCATTTTCACCCGATATTTTCCGTCAAAATGCACATACTTTAGTCGATTTATTGGCTGATTATCTCGAATCAGCTCAAAATCAGACACTAGAAATTGTAATTCCATATCAAGAACCAGATGACTCATTAGCTTTTTGGCAGGCAGATTATGAGCGAGGAGTGGGAAATATTGAAGATTTTTTCAAGAAAACCATCGAAAAATCTACGCATCTGCACCATCCACGCTACATGGGGCATCAAGTTACGCCGCCGCTACCGATTACTGCAATTGCAAGTATGCTTTCGGGCTTACTCAATAATGGCATGGCTGTTTATGAAATGGGCTTAGTTTCGAATCCATTGGAAAGGATTTTATCAGAATTATTGGCCAAAAAAATTGGGTTTGATAATAATGCAAGCGGAATACTCACTTCAGGTGGCACATTGGCAAATCTAACAGCTTTATTGGCAGCCCGTGCTGCTAAAACTGATGTTTGGGAAGAAGGAAATTCGGGACGCCACCCGACCGAAAAACTGGCCGTTATGGTTTCTGAAGAAGCTCATTATTGTATCGATCGTGCCGCTAGAATCATGGGTATGGGTAGTGAAGGAATTATAAAAATCCCGACAAATGAGAAGCGACAAATCAGAACCGATTTATTAGAAAAATACTATAATGAATCTATCGAGAAAGGCTTTCGAGTTATTTGTATTGTTGGCAGTGCTTGCTCGACTTCTACAGGAAGCTACGATAATTTAGAAGAAATAGCAACTTTTGCTCAAAAACATGGCCTTTGGTTTCATGCCGATGGTGCTCATGGCGGAGCGGTTATTTTCTCTGAAAAGTACAAACATAAAGTTGCAGGTTTAGACCAAGCCGACTCAGTTATAATTGATTGGCATAAAATGTTAATGACGCCCGCTTTGGCAACGGCTCTGATTTTCAAGCGTGATGAAGATGCTTTCAAGACTTTTCAGCAAAAAGCACAGTATTTATGGTCAAATCAAGAATCAAAAGATTGGTTCAATTCGGGCAAACGCACTTTTGAATGTACAAAATTGATGATGAGCGTAAAAATCTATTCGATTTTGAAAGTTCATGGCGAACAAATTTTTACTGATAATGTAGAATATTTGCATGATTTGGCAGAGAAATTTGCAATTTTAGTAAAAGCTCGACTAAACTTTGAATTAGCGATTGAGCCTGAAAGTAATATTGTCTGTTTTAGACTGACACCTTCAAATATAAATTTAAACGAACTTAATTCTGCTATTAGAAAACAGCTTTTGCAAGAAGGTAAATTCTATATCGTACAGACAACTTTAAAAGAAAACGTTTATCTTCGTGTATCTTTGATGAATCCGCTTACGACCGAAAAAGACCTAAACGCACTTTTAGATGAAATTGAAAGAATTGGTAATCAAATTTTTGGAGAATAAATACTTAGCTTTTGCTATTACACTTGCCATTTTTGTACTTTGTACGATGCCAAGTGAACAATTGCCAAAAGGAAATGATAAAACTGCCCATTTTGTAGTCTTTGCAGGATGGGCATTTTGTTGGCAATATGCATTTAAAAACTTCTCAAAAACACTAATCTTAGGCATTCTTTATGGAATTTTCATCGAATTCTGGCAAGGTTCATTGCCAATGTCATTTCATCGAGGTTTTGATTGGTACGATTCTTTAGCAGATAGCATCGGGGTTATAATTGGTTTGGTCATGTTTTACTTCGCTAATAAGATACTATCCAGAAATACCATATAGATTAAAGAGTTTGTATCTATTCACAGTATTTATAAATAAAAAATACAGGAAGTTTAGTAATTTGCTTTAAATTTAGAACAATGTCAAAATATATAAATCCATATACTGATATTGGTGATAAGAAATTATTTTGAGAAGCAGCCAATAAAGATTTAATAATTGATTTTTTAAATCAATTATTGCCTGCCCATCATCAAATTGCAACTTTAGAGTTTCGTAATTCTGAGATTATGGGAGAAATGCTTCACGAACGCAAAGCAATATTTGATATTCGCAGTGAATCACAAATTGGTGAGAAATTTATTGTGGAAATGTAAAAAGCGAAGGTAATTTTTTTTAAAGACCGTTCATTGTGTTAGCAACAATCCACATCAAAGAACAGGCAAAAAAAGGCGAATGGGATTTTCGTTTGACACCCGTCTACATGATAGCGATATTGGATTTTCAATATGATGAAAACAAAGAACGTCAGAAGTTTTTACGTTCGGTAGATTTGAAAAATTAAGATGGTGAAGCATTTTATGATATACTTAATTTCAAGTTTATCCAGATACCCTTATTTAACAAAATTGATAATGAATTAGTATAAAAAATAAACTGATTGCTGTAGAACAGAGATTAATAAATTATGGTTTTGAAGGAATCTGAAGCACATAAAATTACTTCTCTCAAGAAATTAATTATTTTTGTGTACCGAAGACATAAATATACTAACCCGATGACAATTATTGATAATTTACAAAACTTTGCCATTAATTCCCCGTCAAAAATTGCCTTTTCAAAAATTTTAAATGATGATCTTGCACTCCAATCGATTACTTTTAAAGAATTGGATGACCAATCTTCAGCTTTAGCTTCCACTTTCAAAACCCACTTAACAAATTCATTATATATTGTAGTTTTACTACCCCAAGGACTTGAATTTATCATCACTATTTTGGCGATTTTCAAAGCAGGAAAAATTGCAGTTCCTTGCAGTATTCCTAAACAAAAAAATGGTACAGAAAGACTTTTAGCTATATTGGAAGACTCTGGTTCAAAAGATATTATTTGTTCTAAAATTGAAACATCGAGGATTTTAAAAAAGAATGACGAGGCAAATTTCAAAGGTATTACTTGGTGGAATTACGATACATTGATTCATCAGATTAGTACAAATAACATTTCTGTCACAAACAATCCCACTGCATTCATTCAATATACATCTGGCTCAACTGGTAGTCCTAAAGGGGTAGTAATAAGCCATGCTAACTTAATGCATAACAGTGCAATATCTCAAAAAAGTTTACAAACAAACACAAAAATTAAAAGTATTTGTTGGCTCCCAAATTTCCATGATTTAGGTTTGATAGATGGTATTTTTCAACCTATTTATTCTGGATTCCAAGGATTTTTGATAACTACGACACAGTTTCTAAAAAATCCCCGTTTATGGTTACATGCCATTTCAGAATTTGAGATTGATTATACCGTTTCTCCCAATTTTGGGCTTGATTTCGCTTGTGATAGAATTTCTGATAATCACCTAATTGGTCTTGATTTAAGTAAGTTAAGATTTATTTTTACGGCAAGTGAGCCTATTCGCTGGAATACACTAAAAGCTTTTAGCGAAAAATTTACTCCTGTAGGATTCAATAGTAATAAGTTCATGACTGCTTATGGAATGGCAGAGGCGACCCTAATTGTTTCCACCTCCCCAATAGATACTGCCCCCATTTTCCTCACAGTTGAAAAGGATTATTTAAAAGAAAACCGAATTTCGTTGGTCAAAAATGGTCATAAATTAGTTAGTTCAGGAATAATTCAAGAAGGATTAAAAATTTCAATTAGAGACACAGAGCATCAACAAATTTTAGAGGATAAGCAAATTGGTGAAGTTTGGGTAGCTGGTGAAAGTATAAGTCTTGGATATTTAAACAAAGAAAATTTAAACCAAACTTTATTTCAACAAGAGGGTGAATATTTCAAAACGGGAGATTTAGGTTTTTTATCGGACGAACAACTTTACATTACTGGAAGAATCAAAGATCTCATCATCCTTAACGGCAAAAATCATTATCCTCAAGATATTGAACAAACAATTTTGAGCACTGATTCACATCTGTTACAAGACAGAATTGCCGTCACAAGTTTTGACGATGGCACCAAAGAACAAGTCATTGCCATTGTGGAAGTTAATAGAAATTTCCCTCAAGATTCTTATAAAGATTTACTGATGAATATTCAAAGAGCAGTCTTCAAAGAACAAGAAATAGCATTGTATGATATTGCGATTATTCAATACGGTACAATAGCAAAAACAACCTCGGGAAAAATACAGAGAAAAGAAAATTTAGTTAAATACTTAAATCAGACTTTAACCAAATTAATTAGTTATAGAGATATTTATGAACAAAGATAACATTGCACTTTGGCTCAAAGAGCAATTCGGTAAAGCTTGCAAAGTGGCATTTAGTAAAATCGAATCAACTGATTCTATTGCCCTTTTTGGGATTGATTCGGTTGTTTTGGTAACAATAGCAGTAGATTTAGAGAAGTTTTTGGGTAAAGAAATTGACCCTACTATTTTTTATGAATTTGATACGATTGAAGCATTAAGTACCTATTTAATAGAAGAAATTTTAAACTAAAATAGATAATATAAAATGAAAGCCTTTTAAACAATCGTTTAAGGATGCACATAGTTTTTTTTTGTTTTTTTAGAGAAAAACAACACATTTACCGAGCCTTAGGTAATCAATGGTTTTTGTCTCTTTAGGAGGATTTAAAAGAAATTTTAAAGAATTCAGCGTTTCTAACGGTCGATATTGGAAGCAATATCTTTTCAAAAAGTAATTTTAATAAATAGACTGGTGATTTTAACAGCATAGCCCAAAATTCCGATTTTTGATTTATTTTTATGAACGATAATCTTCATAAAGAATTGCAAGGAGGAGTAGCTAAACATTGGAACGATATCAACCTTAAAAATCTCGTTGAAGAATACATCGAAATAGTCGTACAAAATTTAGAACCGAATGAAGCAATTGATTTTACAAAAACGATGTTAGAAACTATTTCTTCGTATTTGAATTGCAAATTATTTGGCTTGGCATTTGAGGATGAAACGTGTCTTTTTGGATGTCTCTCACATTCTAGCAAAAGTAATGAGCCATTTAAAAATCTTCATGCTATCAATAATCAAAACGATTAAATTATTTCGTTTCAGAACTATTTGACTAAGAAAGTTGCAGAAAAAAAATCGCACCCACAACATGATTTGATTTCAAAATTTTTACAGTTTTCAAATTTTACTGATCAACAAATAATTTCTGCTATAATGTTTTGGGTGTTTACAGGAATTGAAAGTAGTTTCTATTTTCCCGCTACTGGCTTTTTACATCTGTTAGAAAACCCGGAAGAATGAGAGAAGCCTCAAAACGAAGAAATTGCCATTATAACTACCATGGAAGAACTGATTAGGCACGTTTTTATTACCAGATTTGCCGTTAGGGTAGCTAAATCAGACCAAATGATTGTTAATACGCTCATCGAAAAAATGAGACTATTTTAATTTCCATTGAAAGTGCAAATTATGACGAGACAATATTCAAAAATCCCTATATCGAATTTGGCTATGGCTTTCATGCCTGCTTGGGGCAAAATTAGCGAGACTGGAAGGGCGGATGCTTTTCTCAAAACTGGCTAAATTACCGTTAGAATACCAATTAATTTCTAAAAAAACGGTCACAAGAAATAATATATTAATTATAGACGTTTCAACTCTTCCTATAAAAATAGTTCACAACTAAATGGTTACATCCTATCTCTTTTACGTCTTGTTGTTTACCTTGGCAACTTTTCTTTTTTATATTCTCCCGATAAAATTCAGAAA
>Ga0114967_10000956_pt1 | contig 24329 bp, 24 predicted proteins | sample M_130628_MF_Meta_FD_92639 | JGI IMG/M metagenome (GOLD analysis project Ga0114967, IMG submission 92639) | Freshwater microbial communities from Lake Montjoie, Canada to study carbon cycling - M_130628_MF_MetaG | ecosystem: Environmental > Aquatic > Freshwater > Lake | place: Lake Montjoie...
ACGCGTGAATAATTTATTGGTTGTAAAAGAGGGTTCCACGCTTTCGGATGTTCTCGCTGAATTGAAGTTAAATGATCATATTTCCAAGAAGGATACTAGTTTTGCCGCGGTACAACCCGTTTATGCAAATTCACGGAAATCACTAGAAGGTTCGTTATTCCCAGCCCACTATTCCTTTGAGCAGAATACTTCGGTGGGTCAAGCGCTCCAAGCAATGCGAACGAAAGCGAAATCTGAATATAGCAAACTTGGTTTAGATACAGGGCTCGATAAATACAAGCCTTTTGAGTTATTGACAATTGCTTCGATGGTTCAAATCGAAGGCGACCCAAGTAACTTCTCTAAGGTAGCCCGCGTGATTTATAATCGATTGAATATTGGAATGGCTCTGCAATTGAATTCATCTGTGCAATATGCTGCAAATCTCCGGGGAAAAATCACACTGTCGAATAAGGCCACTAAAATAGATTCGTTATTTAATACCTATAAATACCGTGGTTTACCACCAACGCCGATTTCTAATCCGAGTGCTGACGCAATTACTGCCACGCTAAAACCAGCTTTGGGGGATTGGCTATATTTCATTACGGTTGCTCCTGGAGATACGAGATTTACCAAGGATTTTGCCGAGTTCTCTAAGTGGAATACTGAATTCAATAAAAATGTAGCAGCGGGGAAATTTAAATGATTAAAGCGGCCGTCCTAGGTTCTCCGATTTCACATTCGTTATCGCCGAAGATTCATACCAAGGCATATGAGATTCTGGGGCTGGAATCTAGTTATAGTTCGATTGAAATAACTGAAGAAACTTTTCCTAAGTTTTTTCAAGATCTTCGCTCCCAAAGTGAAGAAGGTTCGTGGTCAGGCTTCTCGCTCACCATGCCGCTCAAAGAAGTGGTTTTGAAATATTGTAAGAATTCAGATTCGACTGCCACCATGATTAATTCTGCTAACACGTTATATGCAAGTGGGGATTTATGGCAGGTTATGTCGACGGATTATTTAGCATTTAAGAACTTATTAAATGTTTCTAACGATGCGAAGATTGCGATCATAGGCGGCGGTGGAACTGCAAGAGCGGCAATTGGTGCTTTAAATTCTAAGGTTACAAAGGTTGATGTGCTTCTACGTTCGAGCACCCGTATTCCCGGTTTAATCCAAGCTGCGCCAAATTTGAAGATTACCGAGTTAGAAATGTCAGCACCTTTGGATGGCTACGATCTAATTATTCAGACAACACCGGCAGGCGTTTTCGATCCGCATGTCGCGAATCTGAAGGAAGCAAACGGAAAGTTATTGGAGGCTCTTTACAAGCCCTGGCCTACACCTCTTGTTGAACGCTTTCAGAAACTTGGTGGTGAAGTAATCTCTGGGAAAGAACTTTTAGTTGAACAAGCCCTCTTTCAAATTGAAATTTTCAGTGGAAAAAAGTTTGATTTCATCAATATGCGCAAGGAGCTTTTGTCCCACATATTTAGTGATTAGATTTATCCACAGGACCTTTATCCCTGGCAACTCTTTAAGTTAAGTTAGCAGAATGTTGCGCTCTATCGGATTAGTAATCTATCTACTAATGGCTATGAAGATTTCACTCTCTGATCTGCGATACCGATTGATCAAGAATCGGGACCTGCTTCTCTTTCTTATTTTAACTTTGATAATCCACCATCGGGGCTATGGACTAGAAAATCTAAAATCATTGGCCTATATCTCCCTTATCTGTCTTCTTCTCCATCTGCTATTCCAAGGAAAGATTGGCGCGGGCGATCTAAAACTTTTTTGGGTTATATCTTTTTGGACGACTGGTTTCACGCAATGGCTATCCGGCGCCTCGCTTGCTTGGGTTCTTGGTGGGGTATTTGCGATTGTGTTCGCTTTACATAAGCACCTTCGGGGAGCAAGAAATTTCAGTATTCCTTTCGCACCATTTATATTTTTGGCATTCATTCCCGCTTTTTAGGTAAATTTCGAGCGGCCGATAGCAAGTTTCTGCCACAATAGAGCCCTGCGATTGTCTTGTCGCTTAATTATTAGAGGAGTAATTCGTGATTCGTTGGTTGACGGCAGGTGAATCACACGGCCCAGCTCTGAGTGCAATTCTTGAAGGCATGCCGGCTCATATTGAAATTACTAAAGAGATGATTGATTCAGATTTAAAGCGCCGAAGATTAGGTTTCGGTCGGGGCGCAAGACAGACTTTCGAGGCAGATGTAGTTTCAATTTTGGGTGGTATCCGACATGGACAATCTCAGGGAGGACCAATTGCATTACAAATTGGAAATTCCGAATGGCCGAAATGGTCGAAGGTTATGGCTCCCGAAAAAATTGATGAAAGTGAATTAAAAGAATTAGCGCGCAATGCCCCTCTGACAAGACCCCGCCCAGGGCATGCAGATTTAGCGGGAATGCAGAAATATGATTTTGAAGATGCCAGACCAATTTTAGAGCGAGCTAGTGCTCGAGAAACCGCTGCACGTGTTGCGTTAGGAGCTGTTGCGAGAGCCTTTCTTGAACAGAGCGTGGGCATTCAAATTATGAGCCATGTCCTTTCAATTGGAGCTGTGCAGGCATCTGCTGATTACAAATTACCAACATATGCAGAGAGAGATCTTGTAGATAGCGATCCGGTTAGAGCAGCCGATAAGAATTTAAGCGATGCAATGGTTGCTGAGATCGAAAGCGCGCATAAAGACGGTGACACGCTTGGTGGAGTAGTTGAAATTTTGGCTTTCAACGTGCCTGTGGGTCTTGGTTCACACACGCATTGGGATCGTCGTCTTGATTCAAAATTAGCTGGCGCTTTAATGGGAATCCAGGCAATTAAAGGTGTAGAAATTGGTGATGGCTTTGAATCTGCGAGACGACGAGGTTCGAGTGCGCACGATGAGATCCAAAAGGATGAATCTGGAAAGATTGTAAGACGAACTGACCGTGCTGGCGGAACCGAGGGTGGAATTACCAACGGAGAAATCCTGCGGGTTAGAACAGCGATGAAGCCGATCTCCACTGTTCCAAAGGCACTAGACACGATTGACACATCAACTGGAGAGCCAGCAAAAGCGATCAATCAACGCTCTGATGTGTGCGCAGTTCCAGCTTCTGGAATTGTCGCTGAAGCAATGGTTGCGCTAGTCCTAGCAGATGCTGTGTTAGAGAAGTTTGGCGGAGACAGTGTTGGCGAAGTTACTCGCAACTATAAGAATTTTATTTCGAATCTAGGAATCGCATAATGCCCAAGGCGGTTCTCATTGGCCCGCCTGGAGCGGGAAAGTCATCAGTTGGAAGACAACTGGCAAAATTGTGGGAGTGCGACATTTTTGATTCTGATGCAGAAATTGAAAGAATCTCTGGGAAGAAAATTGCAGATATTTTCACCGATGATGGTGAACCAGTATTTCGCACTATCGAAAGAGAAGTGGTTTTAGAAGCACTCAAAAGTGCACCGGGAGTCGTTGCACTTGGCGGTGGATCGGTTTTGGACCCCATTGTTAATGAATACTTGCAAGGAAGTTCAATCCCGGTTCTCTATCTCGAAGTTTCTATTTCGCAAGCAGCACCAAGAGTTGGTTTCAATAAAGAACGCCCGCTATTAGCGATGAACCCACGCCAGCAATGGATGCAGTTAATGGAGAAGCGTCGTCCAATTTATGAAGGTCTCGCTACTCGCAGTTTCAATACAGATAATCGAAAGCCTGCTGAAGTTGCTCGCGAGATAGCTGATGTCATTGGAGCTACAAATGAAGAGCATTAGTATCAAAGCCGAAAGAGATTACGAAATCACTTTCGTAGAAGACTGGAAGAAGAGTTTCTCTGAGATTGCGCAGTCGCATGCAAAAGTTTTGATAATAGCTCCGAGTGAGCTTGTCACTAGTTTCAATCTAGAATCTTTAAAAAGTAGCTCGGTTCAAGTAATCGCAACCCCGAGTGGTGAAGCGGCAAAATCTCCCGAATATTTACTGGAGATGTGGGAGACCTGTGCAACGCTCGGTTTAACTCGAAGTGATGCAATCGTGGGCATCGGCGGTGGCTCCACCACAGATCTTGCAGGCTTCGTGGCGGCAACTTGGCTTCGTGGCATCACTTGGTATGCGATTCCTACCTCACTTGCCGGAATGGTTGACGCTGCAATCGGCGGCAAAACTGGGATTAACAGTGCACACGGAAAAAATTTAATTGGAGCATTTAATTCACCGCAATCGGTAATAATCGATCATTCATTCTTAAACTCACTTTCAGCAAGAGATTTTAACGCGGGTATGGCTGAAGTTGTAAAAGCTGGTTTTATTGACAACCCTAGAATCCTAGAGCTTGCTAGTAAGGCTAAGGAAAATATTATTGAGTTGATTTGGTTGAGCATTGAAGTCAAAGCGAAGGTGGTCGCTGTAGATTTCAAAGAGAGTAAGCAACGTGAGATTCTAAATTATGGGCACACTCTTGGGCATGCAATCGAAAAATTAGAGAGTTATAAATTGCGGCACGGGGAAGCAGTAGCAATAGGTTTAGTTTTTGCAGCTGAACTCAGCAATGTAACTGGCCACCTGAGTAGTGAAATCGTTAGCCAACATCGCGACTTGCTCACCAGATTTGATCTTCCAACTACTTATAAGAAGGGCGCATTTCCGGCGCTTCTAGAATTAATGGCGAGTGATAAGAAGAGCAGGGGAGCAGCGCTTAGATTTATCGGCATCAGCGATATCGGTAAACCAGTCTGGCTTGAGAACGTAACTACGGACCAGATCTCGACTGCCTATGAGAGAATTGCGCTATGAAAATTCTCGTCCTCAATGGTCCGAACTTAGGCCGACTTGATTTACGCGACTCTAAAATCTATGGCGATCTAGATTTTGCTGGATTGAAAGCGAACATTGTCGCTGCGGGCGAGGAACTTGGGTTTGAATGCGATGTCCGCCAGAGTGACAGTGAAGTGGAATTGATCTCTTGGTTGCATGAGGCTGCCGATGCTAATACCCCAGTGGTTTTTAATCCGGCCGCATTTACACATTATTCTTACGCAATCCGCGATGCAGCTGACATGGTGAAAGCGCCGTTAATTGAAGTGCATCTTTCCAATCCAATGTCACGTGAAGAATTTCGCCATACTTCAGTGATTTCTGGGGTCGCTGACGGAACCATTGCCGGCTTTGGTCCAGATTCATATCGCTTGGCTCTGATTGCGTTGGCGAGCAGGTTGAAGTAGTTCAGGTATTCTTAGCCTCTTACGCTCGGCGCAAATCGCAGCCAAAGTTTTAACGGAAATGGAATTTTGATCATGGCAACAACGAATGATTTGAAAAATGGTATGACTTTGGATATCGAAGGTCAGCTCTGGAACGTTGTCGAATTCCAACATGTTAAGCCTGGTAAGGGTCCAGCTTTCGTTCGGACTAAATTGAAATCTGTAACAACTGGAAAAGTAATTGATCGCACATTAAACGCTGGTGTTAAGGTTGATGTAGCGGTCCTTGAGAAGCGTGACATGACCTTCCTTTATCGCGATGGTGATGACTTCGTATTCATGGATCAAAAGACATTTGATCAGATGAATATCTCGGCTGCAACTGTCGGAGACGCGGCGGACTACATGCTTGAAAACTGCGAAGCCAATGTTGCTATCCACGAAGGCAACCCGCTTTATATAGATTTGCCAGCATCGGTTGAACTAACAATCACATACACCGAGCCAGGTTTGCAAGGCGATCGCTCTTCTGGTGGAACCAAGCCAGCGACGTTAGAAACTGGAATAACAGTTCAAGTGCCGTTATTCATTAAGCAAGATGAGAAGGTTCTAGTTGATACCCGCACTGGAGCGTATCTAGGTCGAGCAAACTAGTGAGTGCACGCCGAAAGGCGCGCAAGCGTGCTTTAGATTTTTTATACGAGGCTGACATTCGCAGTGCAAGTGCAATTGAATTGTTAGGAAGTCGCGAAGCGAGCGAACTATCAGAGCGCGATTATGTATTGGAATTGCTCGTCGGGGTTGAAACAAACAAAGTGAAAATTGATGAATTGATTACCACATATGCCCAAGGCTGGGATATGGATCGAATGCCTGCGATTGATCGCAATATTTTGCGAATCGCGCTCTTCGAAATTCTCTTCAAAAGCGATCTAGATGATCAGATTGCAGCATCGGAAGCGGTAGAGATTGCGACCGAATTATCAACAGATGACTCTGCAAAATATATCAATGGTGTCTTGGGAAGAATAATTATTCTCAAACCTTCTTTCGCGCTGTAAAGTTTAAAGTTTTTTAAGAAGTAATCCTTGGGAAGATAGCCAAGAATATGTTGTCGCTTCATCCATATTCAATAAGAGGCCGATAGTTGTGAGGTCACTGGCTCGAATCGAGAGAACCTCGCCATTCCAATCCTGGCGTTTTGCACAGAGAAGGGTGGCAAATTTCCGCAATAGATCAATATCTATCTCACTGGATGTTGAGTTAGAGGTGGCTCGAATATCGAGAGTTATCTTCTCGGAAGATTGAGCTTTAGTTTCTGAGCTCAAGCCAAGTAACTCATTTAATGGAATCTGATAAAAATTTGCGAGATGGATTGCTTTTTTAATTGATAGAGCCCGATCGCATCTTTCATAGGAGCCAATTACTACGGCCTTCCAGATACCGCCGGATTTATTTTCAACGTCCCGAAGGGTCATTCCCTTTGCTCTTCGGACTGATTTCATTGCTGCAGCTATTTCTTCGATTGAACGTTCAGGGATAGTTATCATTCGGCGAGAATAGACACGAAGACGGCTGAATGGATTTGGCTGTCCACAGGTGGTATCTTTTCCCAGCCCGAGAGGCAAGAAATTCCTTTAACGATCCGTCCAGAGAGGCGGCGAAGGAGAGAAAATGGCTACAGTCCTGGACGCCGGCGAAATTGGTCGGGCGCTAAAGCGCATTGCTCATGAAATTATTGAACATAATCATGGTTTAGAGAACGTCGTATTGCTCGGCATTCCAACTCGTGGTGCATTCCTTGGTGAACGCATCGGGGCGTTTCTGAAAGAGATTCAGTCACCAGTCCCAGTCGGAACTCTAGATATAACCCTGCATCGAGATGATTTAAGAATGCGGCCACCGCGACCCTTGCTACCAACTCTGATTCCTAGTGGCGGTATCGAAGGTAAACACATAGTTCTGGTTGATGACGTTCTCTACTCTGGACGCACGATTCGTGCCGCTCTAGATGCCATAGGCGAGATTGGCAGACCGGCAACAGTGCAATTAGCTGTATTGGTTGATCGTGGGCATCGACAACTTCCGATTAGAGCTGACTACGTTGGAAAGAATATTCCGACCGCTGCCAGCGAGTCAGTGAAAGTATCGTTAGAAGAAATTGATGGGAAAGACTTCGTCGAGATAGTCGCGGGTGCCTAAATGAATAAGCACCTTTTATCAATCAACGACTTGAGTGAAGATGAAGCTTTTGAAATTCTCAATACCGCCAGCGAATTGGCAAAGATCTCCGATGGTCCTATGAAGAAACTTCCAACTTTGCGCGGACGAACTGTCGTGAATCTCTTCTTCGAGGATTCAACTAGAACTCGTATTTCTTTTGAGAGTGCCGCTAAGCGGTTATCGGCGGATGTAATCAACTTCTCCGCAAAAGGTTCGAGTGTAAGCAAGGGTGAATCTCTAAAAGATACTGCGCAAACACTTCAAGCCATGGGCGCTGATGCCGTTGTGATCAGACATGGCGCTTCAGGCGCTGCACAGAGACTTGCTGATTCCGGTTGGATAAGTGCTTCGGTTATAAATGCTGGCGACGGAACGCACGAACATCCAACCCAAGCGCTCTTAGATGCATACACAATAAGAAGTAAATTCCCGGAGTTCAGCAAGAGTTTTAAAGGGCTACGAGTTGCAATCGTCGGAGATATTTTGCACTCGCGGGTAGCTAGAAGCAATGTTTTACTACTAACGAAGCTGGGAGCAACTGTAACTTTGGTTGCGCCACCAACGCTGATTCCAGTTGGAGTGGTTGATTGGAATGTGAAAGTAAGTTACGACTTAGATAGCGTGCTTAAAGATATCGACGTTTTAATGATGCTACGAGTGCAATCCGAGCGAATGGCTAATTCATTCTTCCCTTCAGAGCGCGAATATTCACGCGGATATGGTTTAGATATAACACGGTTGAATTCGCTCAATTCAAATGCGATAGTCATGCACCCCGGTCCAATGAATCGGGGGTTCGAAATTTCAGCGGAAAGCGCTGATTCTCATAAGTCCGTTGTATTGGCTCAGGTTTCAAATGGTGTGTTAATCCGAATGGCAGTTTTGTATCAATTACTCGGAGGCGCAGCGCTTACCGGAGAGGTTAGTGTCTAAAATGGAATTCACAATCGCAAATGCTCGTTTACTTGATGGCTCAGTCGTGGATGTTGCTATTGCAAATGGCGTTATCTCCGAAATTGGAAATGGCTTGAATGTAGGCAAGAAAGTTGATGCTACAAAGAATCTTATGATTCCTGGCCTAGTTGATTTACATACCCATCTGCGCGAGCCTGGTCGCGAAGACTCCGAAACGGTTGCAACCGGAAGTATGGCTGCGGCAAAAGGTGGTTTCACTGCAATCTCTGCGATGGCAAATACTTTTCCGGTTGCAGATACTGCCGGAGTTGTAGAGCAGGTATATCGCCTCGGACAAGAAGCAGGGTTTTGTGATGTGTTTCCGATTGGTGCAGTAACACAAGGTCTCGCAGGAAAATCATTGGCGGAACTTGGTGCGATGGCGAATTCAAAGGCGAGGGTTCGGATCTTTAGTGATGATGGAAAATGCGTATCTGATCCGCTTCTTATGCGCCGGGCACTGGAATATGTAAAAACTTTCAACGGAATTATTGCCCAACATGCACAAGAGCCAGCGCTAACGGTTGATTCTCAAATGAACGAAGGAATCGTTTCATCGAAGCTTGGGTTAGTTGGTTGGCCTGCTGTTGCAGAAGAAGCGATAATTGCTCGTGACATTCTTCTTGCCGAACATGTTGGTAGCCGGCTCCATATCTGCCATCTAACCACTGCAGGCGGCGTTGATTTGGTGCGTTTTGCTAAGGCAAGGGGAATCAATGTCACGGCGGAAGTAACGCCGCATCACCTACTACTCACTGATGATTTGGTTTCAAATTACGATCCGGTCTTCAAAGTGAATCCACCATTGCGAACTGAAAAAGATGTTTTAGCGCTGCGAAAAGGGCTAGCTGACGGGACCATTGATATTGTTGGAACAGATCACGCCCCACATCCAAATGAAGACAAGGATTGTGAATGGCAGAGCGCCGCATTTGGAATGGTTGGACTTGAGACTGCGCTCTCAGTAGTTGTTAAGGCAATGATTGATACTAAAATGATGAGTTGGGCCGATCTCGTGGATCGAATGTCAATCGCCCCCGCGAAAATTGCTGGATACGCACGCCACGGACAAATTATTAAGGTGGGTGCCGCTGCAAACTTAACGATAATCGACACAACAGCGAATTGGGTTGTTGACCGCAATAGACTTGCATCAAAGAGTAAGAACACACCTTTTGAGGGCATGCAACTACCCGCAAAAATTCTTCATACTTTTCTTAATGGGAAACAAGTTTTGAAGGATGGCGCAATTATGAACGGGGGAGCAATTGAGTAAAGCTTTCCTGGTTCTAGATGATGGAACAATTTTCGAAGGTGAGAGTTGGGCCTGCGAAGGTGAAACTTTCGGTGAGGCCGTTTTTTCAACTGGAATGACTGGTTACCAAGAAACACTCACGGATCCTTCGTATCATAAACAAGTTGTTGTAATGACAGCGCCGCATATCGGCAATACTGGAATGAATACAACCGATGAAGAATCGAAAAAAATTTGGGTTAGTGGTTTCGTAGTTAGAAATCCTTCACCAGTAGTCAGCAATTGGCGCGCAGAGCGAACCCTTGAAGAGGATTTAATAAATAACGGAGTAATTGGAATTAGAGGCGTTGATACTCGAGCAATCACAAGACATTTACGAGATTTAGGTGCGATGCGAGTGGGGATTTTTTCTAATACCCAATTAACGCGAGAAGAAATGGTTATCAAGGTTCGAAAAAGCCCTGCGATGGCCGGAGCTTTCTTAGCTGATGATGTTTCTACGAGCGCTTCCTACATCGTTCCTGCTATAGGCGAGAGAAAATTTACGGTAGTTGCGCTAGATATGGGGATCAAAGGTGCAACACCAAGGTCGATGTCGCAACGGGGAATTGAAGTCCATGTCGTCCCATCACGCACTACTCTCGAAGAAATACTTGCGCTAAAACCAGACGGCGTCTTCTTATCTAATGGTCCCGGTGATCCAGCAACGATGACCGAGATGATCTCGCTAGTGCGGGAAATTTTAAGTGCACGAATACCGCTTTTTGGAATCTGCTTCGGACACCAAATAATGGGCAGAGCACTTGGATTTGATACTTATAAGTTGCCATTCGGTCATCGTGGGATTAATCAGCCGGTGAAAAATTTGAAATCAAGTCGAATTGAAATAACTGCTCATAACCACGGTTTTGCAGTTGCAGCGCCGATTGAAGGAAATTTCAACACTATTTATGGTGCGGGTTTCGTAAGTCATATCTGTTTAAATGATGGGGTTGTTGAAGGTTTAGAGCTTCTGGAAACTCCAGCATTTAGCGTTCAATACCACCCAGAGGCTGCGGCAGGACCGCATGATGCAAGTTATCTTTTCGATAAGTTCGTTACCTTAATGAAGGATACGAAGGTAGCCAATGCCTAGAGATCTTTCAATCGAGAGCGTTCTCGTTATCGGTAGTGGTCCGATAGTAATTGGCCAGGCGTGCGAATTCGATTATTCGGGCACACAAGCATGCCGAGTGCTTCGAAGTGAAGGTATTCGCGTAATTCTGATTAATTCAAATCCTGCGACCATCATGACCGATCCAGAGTTTGCCGATGCAACTTACATAGAACCTATTACACCGGAGATAATCGAGCAGATAATTATTAAAGAGAAGCCAACTGCAATCCTTGCGACTCTCGGTGGGCAGACCGCGCTAAATGCGGCAATGCAACTTTATGAACGTGGTTCGTTAGAAAAACTGGGCGTTAAGTTGATCGGTGCAGATATTCCGGCAATCAAGCGCGGTGAAGATCGGGAAACTTTCAAGGAGATTGTTGAGAAAATTGGTGGTTCCTCAGCCAAGTCCGTTATTTGTCACACGATGGATGAATGTATGGCCGGTGCCGAGATTCTGAAATATCCAGTTGTTGTTCGTCCGTCATTTACGATGGGTGGACTTGGCTCCGGAATTGCTTATAACAAGAGTGATTTAGAACTTATCGCCGGGGCTGGTTTACGCCACAGCCCAACGACTGAGGTCTTACTTGAAGAGTCAATCATTGGTTGGAAAGAGTTTGAATTAGAAGTAATGCGCGATCACAAAGACAATGTTGTGATTGTTTGCAGTATTGAAAATATTGATCCGATGGGCGTTCACACGGGAGATTCAATCACGGTTGCTCCGGCTTTAACTCTAACGGATGTTGAATACCAACAGCTTCGGAATTTATCGATAGATATTATTCGCGAAGTTGGTGTTGCTACTGGTGGATGTAATATCCAATTCGCAATCAACCCGGATGATGGAAGAATTATCGTCATTGAGATGAATCCACGTGTTTCTAGATCTTCCGCGCTGGCTTCCAAGGCAACTGGTTTCCCAATCGCAAAGATTGCAACAAAATTGGCTATCGGTTACACGCTCGATGAGATTCAAAACGATATTACAAAATCAACTCCGGCATCTTTTGAACCCACCCTCGATTACATAGTTGTAAAAGTTCCAAGATTTGCATTTGAAAAATTCCCTGAGGCCGATACCAGGCTTACAACAACGATGAAGAGCGTTGGCGAAGCAATGGCAATCGGTCGCTCCTTTCCTGAAGCTTTGCAGAAAGCTCTTAGGTCGGTGGAGAAGAAGGGAACAAGTTTCCATTGGAATACCAGTGGCGTCACCAAAGAATATTTGCTTGCAGCTATGGCTATTCCAACCGAACATCGCCTGCAGCAGATTCAATTAGCGCTCTATATGAGCGCAACCATCGAGGAAGTTTATGCTGCGACCAAAGTTGATACTTGGTTCCTTGCGCAGATATCGCAGATAAATGACATTGCAAAACAAATTGCGGGCAGCAAAGGGATATCGGAGGAACTCTTTAGGTTAGCTAAGGGAAATGGTTTTTCAGATTCACAAATTGCAGAGCTGACCAATCAATCCCTTGCAGAAGTAACGGCGTCGCGCACTCGAATTGGTCTGCGGCCAGTTTATAAAACCGTTGACACATGTGCGGCTGAATTTGAGGCGCATACGCCTTACCATTATTCAAGTTATGACTTAGAGACCGAAGTAATTCCGAGAACAAAACCAGCAGTGATAATTCTGGGAAGTGGGCCAAATCGAATTGGCCAAGGAGTGGAATTTGATTATTCCTGTGTCCATGCGGCCTTCGCTCTCAAAGCAGCCGGTTTTGAAACAATCATGATTAATTGCAATCCTGAGACTGTTTCAACTGATTACGACACTTCAGATCGACTTTATTTTGAGCCACTCACTCTGGAAGATGTTTTAGAAGTTATTTATGCCGAGGAACAAGCGGGACCGGTTGTCGGTGTTATTGCGCAACTTGGTGGCCAAACACCACTAGGTCTTGCACGTGGTCTCCAGAATGCTGGAGTTAAAATTCTTGGCACGTCACCTGACGCAATTGACTTGGCCGAAGATCGTGGTCAGTTTGGTGAACTTCTTCGAGTTAATGCGCTTGATGCACCAACGTTCGGTATGGCAAATACTTTCGAAGAAGCGCTAAAGATTGCACACGAAATCTCATACCCAGTTTTAGTTCGACCATCCTTCGTTCTGGGGGGACGTGGAATGGAGATTGTTTATGATGATGAATCTCTCGGGGACTTCATAAAGAAGGCAACTGAAATTACTCCTAACCATCCAGTTCTGATTGATAAATTCTTGGATGATGCAGTTGAAATAGATGTTGATGCGCTTTTCGATGGTGAAGAACTTTATCTAGCAGGCGTTATGGAGCACATCGAAGAGGCCGGAGTTCACTCGGGTGATTCAGCGTGCGTGCTTCCGAGTTTTTCAATTGGTTCTACGCTGCAGGATGAAATTCGCTTCGCAACCGAGAAATTGGCACGGGGTATCGGTGTTCGTGGGTTAATAAATATTCAATTTGCGGTAGTTGCGAATGCCACTGTTGCTGAAAAACTATATGTTTTAGAAGCCAATCCAAGAGCTTCGCGAACAGTCCCATTTGTTAGCAAAGCAACCGGGAATCCGTTAGCCAAATGCGCAGCGCTAATCTCAACTGGAGTTAGCATCACAGAGCTTCGAACCCAAGGCTTGTTACCGAAATCAGGCGACGGGGTGCCAAAGGGAATTTCGGTCAAGGAAGCGGTTCTTCCTTGGAATAGATTCCGCAGAAATGACGGCACCGGTGTTGATTCGATTCTAGGACCAGAGATGAGATCTACCGGCGAAGTCATGGGAATCGCAAAGACATTTGGTGAAGCGTATGCAAAGAGCCAGACCGCTGCATTCGGTGCACTTCCATTAACTGGATCAGTATTTCTTTCGTTATCCGAACGCGACAAGCAAGCGTCGCTCTATCCAGCAAAAACTTTGAATGAACTAGGTTTTAAACTTTTCACTACTCAAGGAACTCATGATTTCTTAAAAGCGAATGGCGTCACATCCGAGCTAGTTCGTAAGCATTCCCAAGGCAGAGGCCCCGCCGGTGAATTCACTGCAGTTGATTTAATCACCGAGGGCGTAGTCGGACTTGTGATCAATACGCCTTTGGGTAGAGGAACGCGGATGGACGGATGGATGATTCGCACTGCGGCAATTCAGCGCGGGGTTCCTTGTATAACAACTATCGCGGGATTCAAAGCCGCGGTCGCTGGGATTTCGGAGCTTCAAGGCAAGAGTTTTGGTATCAAATCTATCCAGGATTGGTTGGCAATTGTCGAATGATGGGCATCAATAGCAATGCGAAGCAGGTTATTGCCGAGATAGTTAGCAATAAAAAGGTCGGTTCATATCACCACATGGTCTTTGCAGTTGGCGAAATAGCAAATGCAGCAAAACCTGGAAATTTTGTTGCTATTTCTGTCGGGGGAGAGAGCAGTCAATTAGTTCTACGAAGAGCCTTTGCCATTTACCGAACTTTTGATCGTGGAGCTTCTGGTGGATTATTGGAGATTGTTGTTGCACCTCATGGCGCTGGAAGCGCGTGGCTGGCGAACCAACAACCGGGAGCGAAGATTGATCTAATTGCACCACTTGGAACTGCATTTGGAATTCCAACCGAACCAGTTCGCGCATTATTGGTTGGTGGGGGCTATGGAAGTGCACCACTTTTCGGGCTCTCGGATGTTCTAAAGAATCGTGGCTGTCGCGTCGATATGGTAATTGGTGCAAGCACTGCAATGAAAATTTATGCACCGTTAGACGGTAAGCGTTCAGTAAGTAGTTTGACCATCACAACCGAAGATGGATCGACCGGAAAAACTGGAAAAGTTACTGATGTTTTGCGAGAGATCATTACTTCGAATGAAATTGATATTGTTTATTCATGTGGTCCAATGGGAATGCTCGAGGCAATTAACAACATCACTGAAGAATTTAACTTGGTGCACCAATGTTCCATCGAGGAATCAATGGCGTGTGGAATCGGTGTTTGCATGACTTGTGTGCTTCCGATTAAGGGCGATGATGGTCAAATTCGAATGCTCCGTTCTTGTATTGATGGACCCGTGGTTGCTGGTGAGCGCGTGATTTGGAACGCTAAACGCACCATTCCTGAGGGAACTTGGGGTGCGCATTGATGTTCAACTTTCAAACAACGCTAGGGAAAGCTGAATTTGAAAATCCGATTTTTACTGCCAGCGGTTGTGCCGGTTCCGGTAAAGAGCTAAGTCAATTTTTTGAGCTTAATCAACTTGGAGCTGTTGTTACTAAATCCATCATGTTAAAAGCCCGATCTGGTCGCGCAACTCCACGGATGGCTGAAACACCAAGTGGGATGCTAAATTCAATCGGCTTACAAGGTCCAGGTATCGATTTATTTCTTGAGAATGATGTTCCTTGGTTACGTGATCAAGGTGCAACGATAGTTGTCAGCATTGCAGGTGAGAGCGTGGAAGATTACGCGGTGCTTGCTCGGAAACTACGAGCTGTTCCTGGAATCTCAGCGCTTGAAGTAAATATTTCTTGCCCTAATGTTGAAAACCGCGGACAGGTATTTGCTTGTCATCCAGAAACTGCGCGTGCGGCAATAGAAGCGGTTCGACGAAACATCGGTGGCGAGCTGCCAATAATTGCGAAGTTAACTCCGGATGTAACAAGCATTGTTGAAATTGCCGAAGAAGTAGTTGCAGCAGGAGCTGACGGTCTTGCACTTATCAATACGGTATTGGGAATGGTTATTGATACAAACACAATGCGTCCAAAACTTGCAGGTAAAACTGGCGGTTTATCTGGCCCAGCAATCCGGCCGATTGCGGTCCGCGCGGTCTACCAAGTGCATGCGGCGATGCCACACGTTAAAATTTTGGGAATGGGCGGAGTTTCATCCGGTCAAGATGCCTTCGAATTTATTTTGGCTGGAGCTTCGGCAGTGTCCGTAGGAACAGCAACATTCGGGAATCCCATGGCAGCAATGAAAATTAAAGAGGAATTGCGTGCTGAATTGATTTCACATGGATTCGATTCACTCCGTGAAGCAGTTGGATATGCCCATCGCAGTGAAGGGGGTAATTGATAGTGGAGTCACCCATTATTTTGGCTTTGGATACCAAGGATTTAGATACTGCTAAGAGTTGGATTGAGGCAACAAATGGTTCTATAAATACCTACAAGTTTGGCCTTGAGTTCTATTTGAAGTTCGGTGCTGCTGGATTAAGAAAATTATCTGAAGCAGGTGATTTTGAAATTTTTCTAGATTTAAAGCTTCATGACATTCCCAATACAGTGTCTGCAGCGGTCTCTTCAGTCTCAGATCTAAATCCTAAATTTCTTACTATTCACGCAAGTGGCGGGGCTGCAATGATTAAGGCGGCAAGCTCGGTTGCACCAAGTATTTCTATTACCGCAGTGACAATCCTAACTTCACTCTCTGATTCTGATCTTTCAGAAATTGGATATAAGAACGACGCAAAAGCATCTGCGATAAATCTGGCGAATTTGGCTGTAGCAAATGGGGCACGCTCAATCGTGTGTTCGCCATTTGAAGCAACGGAAATTCGCACTGCTGTGGGAGATGGTGTTGAAATAATTACCCCTGGAGTTCGTCCAGCGGGCGCAGATCTTGGTGATCAAAAGCGAGTTATGACTCCGAAGGAAGCGATATCTGCAGGAGCAAATTTCATCGTGATTGGTAGACCGATAACTGATCTCGCGAAGGTATCTCTACAAGAGATGCGAAACGGTGCAGCGCTGATTTTGGATAGTTTGAATTAGAAGATGAATACGCAGCCGCCGAAGTTAACTGCGGAAGTACGGGCAGCGGCCGGGGCTAAAGCTGTTGCTTCAAGGCGCGAACGTGCGGCCGTGAAGGCAGAGCTTGCATCTGGTTTGATTGGCATCTTCGATGTTATCAATGATGGCCGAGAAGCAATCCAACGGATGCGAGTGCGAGAGTTATTGGATGCTGCTCCCGGAGTAGGTTCAAGACGTGCTTTTACTCTGATGGCGAAGGCTGGCATCTCCGAGACGCGTAGAATAGGCGGACTAGGTTCGCATCAATTGCAGAAATTACGAAGTGAGATGATTTTGAATAAAGTGCCGATTAATCCCGGAACCCTCATTGTTATGTCTGGACCTGGGGGAGTTGGGAAGAGCACGATCACATCTTTTCTACGAGATCATCCAGCGATTTGGATAAGTGTTTCAGTGACAACTCGCGAACCTCGTGAAAATGAGAAAGACGGACACGATTATAATTTCGTCACCGAAGAAAAATTCGATCAATTAATCGCGCAGAACGCACTACTCGAGTGGGCGGAATTCGCCGGCGCACGTTACGGAACTCCGCGGATCGCTGTATCAGATGCACTTAATTTAGGGAAACATGTCTTATTGGAAATCGAGATTGCCGGTGCAAGACAGATAAGAAAGGCAGATCCGAAAGCTCTCTTAATATTCATTTCACCGCCCTCTTGGCAGGAATTGGTGGACCGATTGACTTCACGTGGGACCGATTCACCTGAACGTCGAGCCGCACGCTTAGCCTTAGCTGAGGAAGAAATGGCCTGTTCCGACGAGTTCGACGAGATCCTGGTAAATCATCGAGTCGAGGAAGTGGCTGCCGCACTGCTATCCTTGGCCACTTCTAGAAGTAAGGGGCTCGATTAGGCCAGTTACATCGATTTCACTAAATTTCAGAATGATTTCTATTTTTGATTTATTAAAGGAAGGCACGTCATGACAACAATGGATGGCATCACAAACCCACCAATCGATCAACTTTTGGATGCAGCTGGATCAAAATACAGTCTGGTTCTCTATGCAGCAAAGCGTGCGCGTCAAATTAATGCATACTATTCACAACTTGGTGAAGGCTTGCTTGAATATGTAGGACCGCTGGTTGAAACCTATGTCCATGAAAAACCACTTTCGATAGCGCTTCGTGAGATTAATGAAGGACTTCTAACTATTGAAAATTTGGAGCCAGTCGCTCCTGAAGTTAGCGTTACTGAATAATCTTCATAATTTAACGGGCCAATTAAATGACACTCCTGGGTAGGGAACTAATCCTTGGTGTTGGTGGTGGAATTTCTGCTTACAAATCTGCGGATCTGCTCCGAAGACTGCAAGATATTGGGTTTGGTGTTTCGGTAATTCCCACAAGAGCCAGTTTGAATTTCGTAGGTTCGGCGACTTGGGAAGCTCTTTCCGGCCGTAGCGTTGATGAAAGCCTCTGGAATAACGTCCACGAAGTTCCTCATATAAAGAAGGCTAGAGAAGTAAATTTAATTGTTGTTGCTCCAGCTACCGCTGATTTAATTGCAAAGATTTCAAATGGCCTTGCCGATGATTTACTGACAAACGTCATTAGCGCATCAACTTCTCCGTTAGTTCTAGTTCCAGCAATGCATCCAGAAATGTGGCTGAGCGCAGCTAATCAGGCGAATGTAAAAACGCTTCGGACGCGTGGTGTTCTTGTAATTGAACCTGATGAAGGGCGTATGACTGGTGAAGATTTTGGAGTTGGAAGGTATCCGGAAGTTTCGAGAATTATCTCTGAGATTTCGAGTTTTGCTCAGATAAATTCAGATTTATTAGGTAAGAAGATTCTCATAACAGCAGGAGGAACAAGGGAAGCGATCGACCCGGTTCGTTTTATTGCAAATCATTCGACTGGCAAACAAGGTTATGCAATCGCCAAAGCCGCTCGAAATAGAGGCGCCGAAGTAGTTCTAATTGCTGCCAATTCAAATATCGATGAATTAGCTGGTGTCAAAATCGTTCATGTTTCTTCTGCGGAACAGATGCAAGAAGCGCTGAATTCACATTTTTCAATCTGCGACATACTTTTGATGGCGGCTGCTGTGGCTGATGCAAAACCAACGGAAATATCTGAAGAGAAGATTAAAAAAGCTAACTATAAAACCATCGAACTTGAAGCTAATCCTGATCTATTAGCGAATATGTCGAAGGTTCGCAATTCAAACCAAATCCTTGTTGCATTTGCTGCAGAAACTTCAGATCTAAATCCGACCGCTATCGAAGCCGCAAAAGTAAAGATGGCTAGTAAGGGCGCAGATTTGATTTACCTAAATAATGTAAGCAATGGCGCAGTTTTTGGTTCCGATGAGACTTCAGGTCTATTGATTGATAGCAATGGTGAAACTATTGAATTTAAGAACCAATCCAAAGACACGCTCGCTGATCTATTACTAGATCGAGCCCTGAATAAGTTAAGGTAACCCAATGACTAAACGACTATTTACATCAGAATCCGTAACCGAAGGCCACCCAGATAAGATGGCAGATCAAATATCTGATGCAATCTTGGATTCTTTACTCTCGCAAGATGCTAAAAGTCGAGTAGCAGTTGAAACACTGATTACAACTGGTCAAGTTCACGTCGCTGGGGAAGTAACAACGAATGGCTACGCAGATGTTATGACAATCGTTCGTGACACCGTGTTGAACATCGGATATGACTCCTCTGAAAAAGGTTTTGACGGTAATTCTTGCGGAGTCTCCTTATCAATCGGACAGCAATCAAGTGATATTGCACAAGGCGTTGATTCAGCTTTCGAGAAGCGAATTTCTTCTTCAGCTGATCCACTAGATTTACAGGGCGCCGGTGACCAAGGTTTAATGTTTGGTTACGCTTGTGATGACACTCCGGAATTAATGCCACTTCCGATTTCCTTAGCGCACAAACTTGCACTCCAGCTTTCAGCAGTCCGTAAGGCCGGAGCGGTTGATTATCTGCGTCCAGATGGCAAGACACAAGTGACTATTGAATATGATGGTGATAAAGCTGTTGCGCTAAATACGATTGTTATTTCTACTCAGCATTCACCATCAGTTGATCTAGAGAAAACGCTAGCTCCAGACTTGAAGAAATTGGTAATTGATCCGATGATTGCAGATCTAAAAATTGACACCTCGGATGTTCGAATTCTTATTAACCCAACTGGACGATTCGTTATCGGTGGCCCAATGGGAGATGCTGGATTAACCGGTCGTAAAATTATTGTTGACACCTATGGCGGTATGGCCCGACATGGCGGGGGAGCTTTCTCAGGTAAAGATCCATCCAAGGTGGATCGAAGTGCTGCATATGCGATGCGTTGGATTGCTAAGAACGTTGTTGCCGCTGGTCTTGCTACACGTTGCGAAGTTCAAGTTGCTTATGCAATTGGCAAGGCACAACCAGTTGGCTTATTTATTGAAACTTTTGGAACTGAGAAGGTCGCACCAAATAAGATTGTTGATGCGGTCATGGCTACTTTTGATTTACGGCCCGCTGCAATTATTCGCGACCTGAACTTACTTCGCCCGATTTATTCTGCAACAGCTTCATATGGTCACTTTGGTCGCGAACTTCCTAATTTCACTTGGGAGAAGACCGATCGCGCTGCTGCACTAAAAGAAGCAGCTTCCAGGTAAATGTAGGTGGCTGAAGTAAAGCCACTGCGTTTAAAAACGCAACGGGTAGCAAAAAAGCCTGCCATTGCGCTAGAAAATCCAGTTGCACAAATCTGCGTCGACACCGGTGTTTTTCATTTGCCCGATACCTACGACTATCTAGTTCCAGAAGATATAACTGATTTAGTAGTTCCTGGAGTTTTTGTAAAAGTTCCCTTTGGGAAAGCCGAGGTAATGGGTTACGTTCAATCCAGGAACACGTCTCAATTGGATCCAAAATCCCTCAAGCTAATTAATAAAATTATTTCCCCTATTCCTCTATTGACTGAGGAGCTAATCGAAATTATCGATCTCACATGTCAGCGTTACGCGTGTAAACCATGGGATGTAATCCGAAGTGCAATACCTGCACGCGTTGCAGCCGCTGAGAAAGAATATTTGGGATTAACGATCCCAAAAAGTAGCGGCAATAAACCAAGACTTGACCATCGAGCGACGATAACGAAGAGCGTAGAAGGCTTAGCTCTCGCAATCAATGAAATATTGGGAAACCTCGAATCTGGTCAACAATTATTGTTGATTGTTCCTGATGAAAGAGATATCAAGCAGTTACTCACCTTCAAACTAGATATAGAGCCAGTGCTTTTAACATCGGATATTCCGAAGTCTGATCGCTACGGAAATTATTTAAAGACTAGATTTAGCCAATCACGATTCATAATTGGCACAAGAAGTGCAATATTCACACCGCTGGCTAGTAATTCTATAATTTTGATTTTTAATGATTCTGATGAATCTATGTATGAGCAGAGATTCCCAGGTTGGAATGTCAGAGATATAGCGATGCTCCGTAGCGGTGAATTCTCTCTACATTTCATTGGCGCTAGTCCAAGTTTGGAGATTGTTCGTTTGGCAGAGTTGGGGTGGGTTAGGTTCAAGAAAAGTGAGAAGAGCTCCCCACAACGCAGAGCAATTGTTCACTTCGCAGATTCTGGTTCCTCTGATATCGCATTAATGAAAGCAGGTTTGAAGAAGGGCAACGTTTTAGTGGTCATGGCGGAAACTGGATACATAAATGCAATCGCATGTCAGAAATGTCGCAATCAAGCGAGATGCGAGTGTGGTGGCAAAATCTATTTGCCAAGCAAGAGTTCCTTACTAACCTGTGCCATTTGTGAGAAAAATTCTAAAGAGTTTGATTGCTCATGGTGTGGTGGTAAAACGATACGATCGATTTCGAAAGGTTCTTCACGTATCGCGGATGAGATTGCAAAAGCGGTGCCAGGTTATAGAGTCCTCTTAAGTAAGGGTGGCTCGAGAATTGATGATATTTCTGATCTGACGGAGAACGTTCTAGTTATGGCAAGTTATGGATGCGAGCCTGTCGGAAATTACTCGACAGTTATTCTGCGTTCACTAGAGAATCTGAGTAATCGCGTCGATCTGCGTAGTTTGGAATTAGTAAGAAGGTTGATGTTCGAGAACCGTGGCCGGTTGAACAATGATGAGGGTGCGGCTATTTATGTAGACCTTGCCAGTGACAATAATCTGGCACAAGGTTTATTAAAGAACGACGTTTATGCCAATTCGCTTTTGGAGCTAAAGGAACGAAGGAATTTGAACCTTCCACCTTTCTGCAGAATAGCTTTATTGCAAGGAGATACTTCAGCGATAAGAGAACTCGCCCGCAATCTAGATGGGAATGATCTTTTCGATGCAGTGGCTCTGCAAGAAAACTTTGAAGACGCCGCAGGAAGTAAAGGTAAATCTCGATTGGTCCTGCGATGTGAAATATCAAAGTCCCATGAATTTTCAGAGTTCTTCCGAGACTTAGCACGATATCGTGGGATTAAGGGCCTAGCACCGATGCAATTACGGATGGACCCATTTTCAATTTAGGTAATCTCGTTGCTATTGGAATAGAATTGTCGGGTGTCAGTTCAAGAAATTAGATTATTTGGTGACCCTGTCCTTACAACACCAGCGAGTTTGGTCACCACTTTTGATAAAGAATTGCGGAATTTAGTTAAAGATTTAACTGAAACGATGTTGGATGCGCCAGGTGCTGGTCTAGCGGCTCCTCAAATCGGAGTTTCGCTTCAAGTATTTGTGTGGAATATCGAAGATAGCGAAGGTCATCTAATCAACCCGACTCTTGATTTATCAACAGATTTACAGGACGGCGAAGAGGGATGTCTGAGTTTTCCTGGTCTAACTTACGAGACTCCACGGGCTTTTCGTGCCGTTGCAAAGGGTTTCAATATGCATGGAGATCCCGTCACAATTGAAGGAACTGAACTTTTATCGAGAGTTTTACAACACGAGACCGACCATCTAAATGGGATCGTTTTCATCGACCGTTTGCTTATGGAAGATCGGAAAATAGCGATGGCTGATATTCGCAATTCAGAGTGGTTTGGTGAATTAGCTTCTAGCCAAGGTGAGCCTCAATTTAAAATTAGTCCACATTCAACAAATGGTCGGGCGCTATAGATGCAGTTATCAATAGCTTCATCCTCGCTAATCTCAATTCCAATTATTGAAGCCGTGTTGGCGAGCGAGCACACCCTAGGTTCAATAATCACCAACCCAGATAAGCCCACTGGCCGCGGCAAGAAAATTGAAGCTAATGATTTAGCTAAGTGGGCTGAACTTAAAGGCCTGGATGTTGCTAAACCTGCTGACACTTCTGAATTGAATCGACATTTACTTGCTTCACAACCGCAATTAATAATTACCTGTGCTTACGGCAGATTAATTCCAGTGGAACTGCTGCATGGACCAAGATTCGGGTGGATCAATTTACATTTCTCACTTTTGCCTAAATTACGGGGAGCGGCCCCAGTTCAATGGGCAATCTTGAATGGTGAAACTGAAACTGGTTATACGATATTCAAATTAGATAAGGGAATGGACACTGGTCCGGTCTATATCTCTAAAGAGGTAAACATCTCGGACGAAGATACAACGCCAATTTTATTGGACCGGCTAACCGAGCTCGCGATCCCTGATCTTCTCGATTTGGTTTCAAAAATTGGTAAAACTAAGGCGACGCCACAGCCGCTGTCTGGCGCAACTCTGGCACCTAAGATTTCAAAGGATATGGCGAGAATTATCTGGAAGAGTTCAATTGAAACTGTATTGCGCCAAGACCGGGCGCTTTCGGATAATCCAGGAATCTGGAGCATGTTTAACGGCGAGCGGATATCGCTTCATGGTCTGCATGAAGTTCTAATTGCAAACAATCTAAAGGCGCCAGGGGACATTGAATTAGTTGGTGATCAACTATTGGTTAGAACGTTGGACAGTGTTCTTGAAGTTAAGGAAGTAACTCCAGCCGGTAAAAAGCGAATGAGCGGGGCAGACTTCGCACGAGGTGCGCGCTTGGATTTAGGTTCTAAATTTGAATAGTAAAGGCTTCTCTAAACCTAAACCAGGAGGGGCAAGGCTTTTAGCCTACGATTTGGTCAGCCAAGTTAATCGTAATGGCGCATATGCGAATCTTCGTTTACCAGAATTGCTTGCGGATTCGGATCTCGATTTAAGAGATAGGTCCTTCGTTACCGAACTTGCCTATGGAACTCTGCGCTTACAAGGTAAACACGATTACGCGATTTCGAAAAAAGCTGATCGGCCAATAAATGAGTTGGATGAAAAAATAGTAGATCTCTTGCGACTAGGTATTCACCAAATTTTTGAGATGCGAGTGCCAATTCATGCCGCCGTTGGCGAGACTGTTGAAGTTGCAAGAGCCGTTGCAGGGGAGTCAAAGGCCAGCTATGTAAACGCGCTACTTCGTTCGATTTCGACAGACTTAGAAATGTATGAAGATTTACAGAATGATGTGAACATTTCTGCAATCGAAAAACTTGCGATTCTATATTCGCATCCAACTTGGATTATTAACGCATATTTCGATCAGTTAAAGGATTGGGCTGCAGTAGAAGATCTATTGAGAACTAATAACGTTCCAGTGGCTCCTCATGTTGTAGCTTGGCCTGGAAAATCTAGTGTCTCTGAAATCCTAGAGGTTGGTGGTGAGAAATTGCCATTAGGAACATACTCGGTTTTATCAAACACTCTGCCAAATGATTATCCAGCGATTAAAGATAAGCGAGCTGGTATACAAGATATGGGCTCCCAACTCGTAGCCGAGATATTTTATGCAACTAAGAGCGAC
>Ga0114967_10000958_pt1 | contig 24294 bp, 29 predicted proteins | sample M_130628_MF_Meta_FD_92639 | JGI IMG/M metagenome (GOLD analysis project Ga0114967, IMG submission 92639) | Freshwater microbial communities from Lake Montjoie, Canada to study carbon cycling - M_130628_MF_MetaG | ecosystem: Environmental > Aquatic > Freshwater > Lake | place: Lake Montjoie...
TCAAACAAGTTTTCTTGTTCGGCCACGAACTCAGAGAATTCACGCAACAAATTCTGTGCATCAGGTTGTAGCAGGCCTGGCTCGCCATTGCGTCCAGTTTTCAATGCCAACTTGTTGGCTTCCTTGCCTACTTGCCCAGGATGTATGTCCACACTCAGGGCCATGGCATACTGAGGCATGGCTGCTTCTCGTTTGTTTTTAGGAATGTAACCGGATGCACTTTCCTCTAGTGCCGGTAATTCAAAGTGTTCAGGGTGAGAGTTAGCCCAGTCGCGCATGATGATGCCTGCACGGGCATTGGCATCATTTTCCCAACGACTACCAGTTTCACCTGCATCGTTAGGCAACCCGCCATGCTGTTGATTTTGACTGCAATGCACCAATTCATGTGCTATGGTGCGCAACACATCTAGTATGTGACGATTGGGCATGCTCACATTTAGTGTGTGACTGTCTGGGTTGTAGCGTCCAAAACTGTGATTGTGTGTGCTCCATTCAGGATCAGTATGCAATTGAATTTCTGGCATGGGGTCAATGCCCAATTCCATAGCAACATGTTGAATGAATTCATGCACTAGATTTTCTTCGTCGCCTTCATTCAAAAACATCTGCGTGCTGGCAGCAACACCATCTTCTGAACTGTAGGGTTGACCTTGATGTCCTTCTTTCACGCCCATGGGCCATGGTTTTACAGGAGTGCGGGCAATCCGTGCAATTTTTTCCTGACGCTCAGCTTCGCGTTGTTTCTTGGCTTTTTCATACTCGCCTGGGCCATGGAATACTTCATGCTTGGTGATTTTTAAATTGGGGTCTGTGGCAAATGCTGATCGCATGTCTGCCAGACTGGATTCATCAACGTCGGCACCGTAACCATAACGAAACTTTTGTCGGGGGGCTTCTCGCAAGCTGAGTTCACGGTCTTGTGCAGCGGTCATTGCATCTTTCAACAGTTTAATGCATCCTGAGTTGCGCAACAGTTTGAAAGAGATGTTTTCGCAACCAAATTCACCGTGTTGTTCAAGTCCTGCCTTGCGCATGGCTTTGATCTTGTTCCACAGCGTGGCAATGGCGTCAGCATTGTGTGATTTTACTGCGGCATGTATTCTAGCATCTAGGTCTGCTACCTTGTCACGCACACAGGCATCATCTACCTGAGCACGTTTGCGTTGTGGAATGCTGATCCACTCATTGTTTTTGATTGAATAAATGCCTTGACTGTGATGTGCTTGATCTGCGGGTTGCACATACAACTCTACATCAGCACCACCAATCTTTATGTTGTGCTCGTCGTTGTATTGATATTTTTTGGCCGTAAACAGTTCCTGATACACAGGATTATCAGGCATCTCAACCACCAGGTGCAGGTCAATGTCTGAGTTCTTTGTATAGGAGTAGGCTGCGTTTGAGCCCGATATGGTGATGTCTTGGATGTCAAGGTCTTCAACGCCCAAGAATTCTTGAAAGTCGGCAGCAATGGCCAACAGTTTGTCGCGCACTTCTGGCAGCAAATGCTCGTCTCGCCCCCATATTCTGGGATTGAGACGGCTGTGAAACTTTACTGCATCTGCAAGATTATAGGAGTCTAGTTCGTTGATGTTCATACGAACTATATTTACCGCAGTTAGGCAGTTGCTGTTTTCTTGGCTTTCTTCTTGCTTGAGGCCATGAATGTGGGCTCAGGAACAGGTGCTGGTTCCGTGGCCAGTTCGTGACCTTCGGCCACTTTGTTGTTGGGCAAAGCGCCAGCTGGTGCTGTAACAATGTTGGGATTGGGTTCAAACATGACCTTGAGATCCTTATACAGTTGTTCGTGTGTGGCATAGTCAAATGTGTATGTGCCCACGTGGCGCAACAGCACACGTTTGTCCACCCACACTTGGCCACCAATGTCACGCCAGTTTTCACAGAAAGTCCAGTCTTCACTGTAGTAGCGGTTTTCACGCACAGCAGTGTCAAAGTAGGTTTTCATGTAAGGGTTCAGTTCTTCAGGCAAACCAATGTCGTTGTTGAAAGGCTTGGTAGCAGGGTGTGCATTCAACTTGTCAAACACATCACGCTTGATCAACAAGAAACCTGTGCCAGTTTTTGTAACTTCCACAAGATTAGAGTTGGGATCTTCGGCCAAACCTGGGATACCATTCACACACCATTTCACTGGCAAACTCTTCATAGGATACAATCCACCGATTACATCTTTTTGTGCATCCAGCATGACCAGCAAGTGCCAGGGTTCCCAGCCAATGTCAGCATCAATAAACATCAAGTGAGTTGATTCTTTGGTGTGCAAGAACTTGGCAGTTAGTGTGTTACGTGCGCGGCTGATCAATGATTCATTGGTCATGGTTTCTACTGTCCAGTCAATGTTGAGTTGACGGCACAGGTTGGCCCATTTGATGTAGCTCATAAAGCATTGCTCTGTGAGTTGTCCACCATAACAAGGCATACAGATATGCACTCGTGTGGTGCGCAAATAGTCAATGTTTACTTGAATGTTTTGCTGGTTGGTTGTTGCAGGATCGGTTGGTGGCTGGGTAGTCACCGGTGCTTGGTCTGACATGGGTTCTCCGTTAAAAAATTATGTTAGTATTTAAAGATTATAACAGCTGGTGTTATTTTTTGCGACCTGTTTCGGTCATGGCTGCAATGCCTGTGCCAATGCCTGCTGAGGCCAGGGTGTATTTGGCAGTGTCACTCCAACTTTTGCCATTGAGTCTAGATACCACTGTGGGAACCACGGTGTTCAATATGGCCTGCAACATCATGTTGGTCTGTTGTGGCGTCAAGCCCATTCTAGAAGCACTGCTCAAAATGCCACCACTTACTATGGCAGCCACAGTGGTTATGATGCCACCTTGGATGTAGGGATTTTTGTTGCCTTGCACAAGAATGTCCATGATTTTCTTACGCATGCTAGGATCTTCTGTTTGTCCCAATAATTTTCTAGCAATTTCTTTATAGTTGTCCACAGGCTGTTTGTGTACATTGCCCACTTCGTTTTTGTAAAAATCTACTGTGGCAGCTTCAATTGGGTCAGTTCGTTCTTCATCTAAGTAATCTTGTTCATCCAGTCCACGTTCTTTGCGCCACTTGCGAACACTTTTGCCTATGTCGCGTTTGGTGCCCAGCTTGGAAGTAATGTCACGTTCGTCAATGGGCTGATTGTATCGATCTTGATATGTGGCATGCATGCCCCCAGTGACTCCGGTGCCAGCAGTAAGACCATCTGCTTCATAGGTAGCTGCCCAGCCTTGATTCTCAGCAACTTCTGTGCCAATTGCGGTGTCCAGCATTTTTACCACTGTGGCAGCCAATTTGGGATTGGCTTGTGTTTTAGGATACAAACTCATCACAAGAGCAGTCTTGCGCTTTTCGTTCAGTTGAGGCCATGCTGTGCGTATTTCTGTGGCTGATGTCATGCCAGGACCAAACTCCACAGTGGGCAAATAGTCCATGTAACCGTGTTGGCTCATGGGTGCTGTGGCGTCTTTGTTGTAGGGTTGCAAGTATGCAGGTTCGCCATTCTTTTTGATGCCGCCCGGCTTGGGAGGTTTGTCAGCGTCTTTTTCACTGCGGACAAAAATCAATTGTGTGGTTTCAGGATTGTATGGTGCAGTGATTTCTTTGGCTTGAAAAGGTGATTTCACACGCATGAATCTACCTTTGTCTACTCCGGCCAACTGTGCTAGTTTTTCTTTGACTTGAAAGGGAAATGGGCGTGTGCTGGTGTCGTCAGTGGCTGCCACATACACATCAGCACCGGGAAATGCTGCTTTCGCTGACTGATACAAGGCAGCGTGTCCTGCGTGAAAAGGGTGAAAGCCACCGGGCATAATAACAACTTGTTTCATACCCTGTATTTATGGTTACATGTTTTCCAACAACCACAGATAAATGGGTGTGGTAAATTTGAGACTTACTGTGCCATTGCAGCCTGCGGCGCCGTAAAAAGAGTCTTCTACTTCAGGTTGTGTGCCATTGAAATCGTGAGTGTAAACAGTTTTTTCATTGAACAACTGACTGATGTCAATGCCATCAATGGTAACGTTTTTTATGTTTACAACTACATCTTTGACAATGTTGCCTTGCTCGTCAATTTTGGTGTGATCTTGTGTTTTGCCTGATATCACTATGCACAATTCACGTTCTTGATTGTCATCAACCACATCATGTTTGACGTGTGTGGTTTCAGTCAAGTGATCTGTTTGAAACACAGAGACATTGTCTATCCACACAGCAACACCAATCTTGGCGGTGGCGTCTGATGTGTGGATATCAAAACTAATTGCTGAAGTATCGCTCATTTAATATGTAATTGTCACTGAGTTAATTGTGCCGCCATCAAAGTCCGATACTCGAACTCGCATCCAAGTAAAGTTTCCTGTGATGGTTTCAGGATGTAGATCTGTAAGTGGTATGGTAGATCCGTCGCCGTAGATGTATGTGCTGAACCAGTTGGCTTGAGCAGGATCTTCATCCAAGCAGGCTTCCAGATACATGTCGCCTTCAAATTCTGCAACTGAGAATGTGACAGTTTGTATGCTGCCACGTCCGCGATAGTAGTTGGCAGCAGTCACAGGATCACTTGACCAGTCCTGGCTAGAGCCGTCATAGTTGCCTGAAGGCGTACCATAAACAGTGGTGCCAAGAATGGTTTTTGTGGTCATGCTTGTGTGATCTCTACCAAAGTACCGTCACCAGACAAGGCTTCTACAACACTGGCCACTTCGGCGAGATTTTCTGCTGTCAATGGAAGTGCAGGATTCTCGGCTGAATTCGGAACCATTTTGCTAACGGTGATTACAAGGGTTTGTTCAATAATTTTTGCCATAGTCAACTATTTAGTCGTTTGAATGGGTAGAGTTTTTCTTACAATGCCCGGCATCACCAAACTCAACATGGTGCCTTCGTTGGGGTGATCGTGATCCACAAAGTAGTAGCTTCGACTGTAATTGGGATTGATCATGTAACGATGTTGTCCAGTGCCCAGCCAAGTCAGCAACGACCCACAAGGACGCAGTGTGCCTTCTCTTGATTTTAAAAAGTTCAGCAATATTTGTCGTTGATCATAATCGTACTTGCGTTCTCGCAAATAAGTTCTGTAACCGTATTTGGATTCTTGCAACTGCACCACACCTGCTGGTTTAGTGATCACAGCCTGACGCACAAGGTGCAGGTGAACACTGGGATTGCCCAGTTGGGCAAATTGATCAGCCAATTTAAGATTGTTGGTGTATAAACTCAACACATTGTAACTGATTACGGCTTTGTATGCACCTGCTTCTTCCAACAAGATGTCACAAGTTTCACGCAAGGCACTTTCTTTGGCCGGAGTCCAGGATCGAAAATCCTGGCTAAATCGATCCTGCTCACTCCAGTGCTTGGCATTGCGAAGTGCTGCCTCAAATCTCACAGGTTGCAGATAGCGAAGGCAGTGGGCCTCAGAGATGTGCAGAGTCACACACCACTCATACTGGGAGTAATACAGGCTGCTGCGGTGGTCTGGTTCAACTTTATACAACAATGATTCCGTTGGCATTCACAGTGCTCACTTTGTCTAGTTCAATGTTGAATTCTACCGCATCGTTTTGCATCACTGCTGTGATAACACAGTTTTCCAGTCGATCAAACAAGATCTTTTTAGATAGTGGCACACGGATCAGTTCATCAATCTTGCGCGATAGTGGACGTGCGCCCATTTTGCTGTCATAACCCTTGTCGGCCAGGTGGTCAATCACAGGCTCAGTCAGCACCAGTCTGATGTTTTTGTGCGTCATGCTGGCTTTGAGTTCGTCCACAAACTTGACCACAATCTTCTTGATAGCCAAGGTATCCAACTTGGTGAACTTGCAGATCTTGTCAATACGATTGCGCAGTTCAGGGCGGAAGAAGTCTTTCATTGCACGATCTTCTTCGCCTGATTTCTCCAAACTGCCAAAGCCAATGTTGTTGGTGTCATTGGCTTGTGCGCCCAGGTTACTTGTCATGATGATAATACAGTTCTTAACATCTACTCGTTTGCCATTTGCACTTGTGATATGTCCTTCATCCAGCATCTGCAACAAGATGTTGGTCACATCCGAATGTGCTTTTTCAATCTCGTCAAACAAGATAATGGCATAGGGATTCTTGCTGATGTCAGAGATCAGTTTGCCACCGCCTACATTGCCATCTTCAAAGCCCACGTATCCTGGAGGTGCACCAATCAGTGAACTAACTGTGTGCTTTTCCTGATACTCGCTCATGTCATAGCGCAACAGTTTCATTTCTAAATTGTCGCTCAGCAGTTTGGCCAGTTCAGTTTTACCTGTGCCTGTTGGGCCCAAGAACAAGAAACTTGAGATAGGACGTTTTGCGTTGCCAATACCAGCAAAGTTGATATACACACGTTCCAATACTGAATCCACTGCTGAATCCTGTCCATATAGTTTCTGCTTGATGTTGCTTTCCAAGTCTACAATTTTAGCTGATCGTTCATTCTGCAAGCGATCAACAGGAACACCAGCCACACGACTGACCTGTGCTTGAATCATTTCTTTGGTGATTGTGATTGTGCCTTCATCTTTCACACGTTCACGTGCGCAACTCGCATCCAACAAGTCGATGGCCTTGTCAGGATTTTTACGATCATGAATGTAACGATTGGCCAATTCCACAGCAGCCAGCATGGATTCGGGCTCAATCACAACGTCGTGAAACTTTTCCAGTCTGGGGCTCAACCCAGCAAGAATCTTTTCTGTGGTTTCTTGATCTGGTTCGTCAATGCTGAGTCTGTAGAACCTGCGCATGAGTGCGCGGTCTTTTTCAAATGATTCGTAGTATTCTTCCCAGGTGGTTGATGCAATAACTTTTAAATGGCCTTTGGTGATTGCAGGCTTCAGCATGTTGGCAAAGTCCAGGCTACTCTGTGACCCGGCACCGGCACCTTTCATGGTGTGTGCTTCGTCAATGAACAGAATACATTTTTTCTTTGTTTCCAGCGCGGCAATAACTGCTTTGAACTTTTCTTCAAACTCGCCGCGATACTTAGATCCTGCCAGCAGACTTCCAATTTCCAGGCCCCACACTTCATGATCCTGAATGAACCGGGGCACACGGCCAGCAATGATTTCCTGTGCTAGTCCGTCCACAATACAGGTCTTGCCCACACCAGGATCGCCTACCATGAGCACATTGGCTTTGAAACGTCGAGCCATTACAGTGATCATTTCATGCAGTTCTGTTTGGCGACCAATCAAGGGCTCTAGCTGATCTGCTTTGGCCATCTCTGTGAGGTTGGTACAGTATTCGTTCAGTATGTCGTTGGCCTGCTGGGTGCCCATTTTGGCTTCTGACGCTGTGTAATTTTTAGCGTAGAACTCAGAGAATTCAGACTTCTTAACACCGTATTTGAGCAAGAAGTAGTGTGCATGGCTGTTGGTTTCGGCCATGATGCTCAAATACAAGTCTAAGGTTGTGAGTGTTCTGCGTCCAGTAAACATGACCTGCACATTGGCACGATTGAATAGTCGTTCCAGGGTCTGTGTTTTGCGTGGCTGCAAGTCTGCATCAGTCTTGACCAAGTGTTTCAAACTGTCAAGATATGCATCAACTTCTTGTTCCATTTGACCTGCTTCGGCGCCAAATCTGTCCAGTGTTTTGCGAAACGGTGTATGCCTGATCAAACTCAGTAGCAGATGTTCTGTAATCACATATTCGTGATGTTTGTCTCGAGCAATTTTGACTGCTTGTTCTACAACGTGTTCAATTTCGGGATTGTTTTGCATGAGTGTCCTTGAGTTGTCCTGTGTTTATTATACTGTGTTTGCGCTTGTGGTGCAACCTGGGCTGTGCCAAAATATTTATTCTTGATAATTTCGGATAGCATCCAAGATTTCAGGTGCAATATTGTCGGGAATTTGAGCCTGCAATTTTACAAAAATATCCCCGATATTGCCATTTCGATCTCGCAGTCCTTGCCCGCGCAGTCGCAAACTAGTTCCTGGTTGAGTGCGTTCGGGCACTCGAGCATTTAGAGTTTTGTTGTTTAGGGTGTCAATATTGAGTTCGCCGCCCAGGATCAGATCCCAAATGTTCAGTCGAACTTCCATGGTGAGATTGAGTCCATCGCGCAGCCAAGTTCGGTCTGGGCTTATTTTAAATTGCACCACAAGATCTGACCCACCGGGACCAATGCCTTCGTATTGCACATTGTCCCCGTCGTTGATGCCTAAAGGTATGTCAATTTCCACAGCACTAACCCCAGCTTGTGTGCCCAGACTCACTGTTCTTTTGCCGCCAGTGGCCACATCCAACAGCGTGATCCACAGTGTCATTCTCACATGGCTTCTGCGTGGATGTTGATGCTGTTGCGCAAATTGTTGTCCGAACATCTGTCCAAATATGTCATTGATGTTTACTCCGCCGGGTGTGCCATGAAACCCAGGAAATCCTCCAAACTGCGGTCTAGGATTGTCATATTCCGCACGTTTTTGTTCATCACCCAAGGTAGCATAGGCCTCTTGTATGGTTTGAAACTTTTGGGTGTCGCCACCTTTGTCAGGGTGATGTTGGCTGGCCAGTCGGCGGAATGCCCTTTTGATTTCGTCAGCAGTGGCAGTTCTGGCAACGCCTAGTGTGGCGTAGTAGTCGGTCATAAGAAAGGTCCTGTATGTTTAATTATACAGGACCCGGGTGCAGTTGTCAATTATTTCTTTTCAGGAACTGGAGTGCCTTCGAGTTTTTTGTGAACTTTGATTTTTTTACAGTCTTGTTTTGTTTTGCCTGATTTGTCTTTAACTGGTTTGCCGGCTTTGTCCAGCTTGTCCTTGCATACTTCTTTGACTTCGGCTGCGGCGAACACAGGAGTGGTGGCTGCAAAGCCTATTGCTAGTGCGACGGATAATACGATGTTTTTCATTTTGAGTCCTTTTAGATTTCTGGGAACACAGGATCAGGAGGAGCTTTCTTACCGTTGAATCCTGTGGTGACTGCTGAGGGTGCAGCGGTGGCGGCTATTACTGGTGCTGGTGCAAATGCTGTCACCGGTGCAGCGGCTGGCAATGGTGTGCCTGATGCTGTGGGTGCAGGATTTTGTGCTGCTCCGGCCAGTTTTTCTTGTGTGCGACCAAATGCGGCAATACCAAGAACGGCACCCATGGCCACGTGGAACAAGCCTGCGCCTTGCAGTGTGAGTGGCTGCCACTGTGTGATTGTGGTATGTTGGATCATTTGCAACACGGACCACAGCACTGGGAATACTGCCATGTCTAGTGTACAGATACCCATATACATCCATCCCATGGCTGGACGCCATTTCTTCTGCATCCAATCTTCGTCTTTCTTTTCTGGTTTTTGTTCTTCTGACATGTCAGGCTCCTTTAAGAATATTTATGGTTTTAATTGAATGTGATGCTGCCACCAATGGTGATTCCGCCACCAATTGTCACTGTTTGCCCCCCGGGTGGAGTGGGGCTGGCCAAATTCACTGAGGCGCTGGTGGCTCTCAAGACGGTATATCCTGAATCTTGATATACACTGACAGTAAAAGTCAAGTCAGCTTGGTAAATTCCATCTGTTAGTGTCACAATCGAAAATGAGCCAGCGCTACCAGTGGCTGTGTATGATCCCGTGACTGCAGAGAAATTGCTGTTGGTTGTAGTGCCATTATTTATAGCCCAATACAGGGTAGCATTTGCTAATGAAGCAGTTGAGGTGGTATCAAATGTTCCTGTAGAGCCTTTTGTGATACTGGTAGGAACTGAAGTAAAGGTTACGCTTGCTGATGGTGCCATAATGTGTATTTATAATTGTGTATCGGCCCAACACAAGATAACTGCTGTGTGATATTTCAACACACTGCATTTAAATAATAACATGGCCAATTCTGCTGTTGATCAATTGTATGAATATCTATCCGAAGTCAAACGCCCTTGGCTGTTTCTTGTATCAGTGTTCAGCATATTTTTAGTGGCTGCTGCCATAGTTTTAAGTGCTGTGTGGTTTCTTACTCGTCGTTAATCTCGATGAGGATGGCGCTCAAACCACTTCTTTAGTTGTTCCAAATCCAACTCCCCGTCAAAGTGTTTTCTAAATCCCTTGTAATATCGGATCTTGTCTTTGTCTCCGTGAAATTGATGAAAGATTTTTTCTTCCTCGATCTGTTGTGCTTGCAACACAGGCAGCAGTTCTTGATATGAATAATACCCAAACAACACAAAACACGCCAAAACAAGCACAATGGCAAAAAATGCATTCAAATACGCATGGAATATAATCAGCACAGCAGGTATAGCAAACACCGCAAGTATTGTGCCCATGACCAGTAACAAGGTTTTAGTTACGGGATTCATTTTGTTCTGCTTGGTGCCGGCGTTGTTCTAAAAATTCTTGATATTCTTTAATCTTTTTTTGACGTTCAAACCACTCTTGTTTTTGCACCGCTGCCAGTGTATCTCTATACTGAGTTGGATTGCCCCAGCGTTGCTGTGCATCATAGGCCACCCACATGAAAAATCCTCCCATGATTAGCATGGCAATAAGAATAGCAATGCCCAGCGCAAATTCAAATTGATATTTGGCCATGCGTTGTTTACGACGATGTGCTTTTTCTAGTTCACGCACCATGAGAATTTTTTGTTCTTTGCCCAGTTCCTTGGTCATGGCTTCTACTTCGGTGAACAGCGCACCCAGTTCAGGTGGGCTTTGATAGATCATGAGTTCGCGCAGTTCAGTGCCCATTTGTTCCAGTTGCTTTTTCATCAGCACACGTTTTAGGGCACGTTTGGCTAGACTGTCACCACCGGTGTATACTTCAGTCTTTGATCGTTTTTCTTCGTCCTCTAGCACTGCTAGACACTTGAAATAGTTGTCGTAGTATTGTCCTAGACTATCGCCAATCTCTGTGTAGATATTGGTGCTTTCCTCGCTGCGTTTGTTGAGTTCTCGGACGCGGGTTTTTTCTTCGTTGAGTTGTTTGACTGCCGCGGGCGGCACAGGTTTGCCGTCATACTTTTTATGAAACTGTGCATCTAGATCTTTGAGCACGCCATTTATTTCACCCGCGGCACCTTTGATGTCCTTGTAGAGTTGACACCCTTTTTTTACAGCCTGAACTGCACCGTTGGCTAATGCAAATAGTGTTAATGGATCCATTGTTATTGCTCATGCCACCAATGGTGGCATGAGTTATTTAACGGATTTTTGCGTTAGATTAAGGAGTGGTTAATTAAAACCAGAGCCAAATGCCTTGGATCAACAACACTGTGCCTATCACGGCCACCACTTCGCTGATTCTGTACATGGTGTTGTTCACACTCAAAATGCTGGCACTCAACAGCACAATGGCCAGTTGAAATGCCAATGACGCAAAGGTCAACCATGGTGAGTGACGAGCGGCTTCGTCACGTGCGGCTTCATAGGCCTGTGCTTTGGCCAACAGTTCTCGCTTGCCTTCGCCTTTGACAGGGTCTGACTCATAGCGTTCAATCTTGGCTGCCAGTTCTCTAACACGTTTGGGATCACGGGCATCTTGCAACTGTCCTTCAGCAATGCTTTGCTTGATACTTTTGCTCTGATAGAAAGCATAAGTGTCTGTGGCCTTGAGCATGTTTTTCAACACAGCACCTGAGTAACTGTTGGAGAAATAAGTTGTGATGGCCATGAACAAGGCCATGATCACAATCACCAGGCCTGCTTTGTCTTTGATCTGTGCTTCACGTTCTGAACGTGACAGGGGTTTGGGTTGTGTTTGTTCTTCAGCCATGTTATTTTGCTCCTTTTTCTAATCGTCTAATCCGTTCTTCGTGTACGGCAATCTTTTCGCGGTTCTCTTGAATACTGTCACGGTTCTTTTGAATCTGTTCAGTTAAGTCTTGGCGTAGTTTTTCACGGGCAAGTTCACTGCCGGTGTTGCTGGCCTGCTTGTTGTCCTGTGTTACCACTAGACTTACTTTGCTTTCTAGTATGGTCACCTGGTGGTTGAGTTGTGCCACAGAATTCAACAAGTAACCCACGCCTGCAATGATTAATGGTAGTAGTGCAAACAACAGTTTTTCTATAAATGCACCTTTTGCGTTTTCGTCTGCCATGTCATGCTCCCATAATGTGTAATGCGTGTTCGTAATGCCGGATACGATCCTCTAAACCAATATATCCGCCATTGATCTTCTTGGTCATTTTCTTGATGTCGCCGGCATCAGCTTCAACATTTAAATTGTTGCTTTCCCAGAACCAGCAGGCGCTTTGTGCGGCACCTTCAAATGTGGCCAAGTATTCTGCAGCTTCTTCGGGTGAGATTTCTAAACTGGCAGCAAAGTTTTCATAGTTGCTTCGACCAGTTAACTGTATGAGTCCACGTCCACAATAGCGATATCCGTCGCCAGAGTGTTCGTCACCGTTGCCCATTCTATTGGCATACACTCGGTTGGCAATCATTTCGGGTTTTTTGGCATAAGCATTGGCCAACTCGTCCGTGGGGAAATATTTTCCAAACACTGAACGTAGACTGGCAGCTTTGTAGTTCAAGTTTTCTTTGATGAATCTAAACCCGCCTGACTCATGTGCGCACTGTGCAATGAAGGCAGCAATGCGTTCAGGTGTGTTGATTTCGTAATCAGGTAGTAATTGGTCCAGGGCTTCATACCAGTGCTCAGCATAGGGCATGCCGGGCACCATTTGTTTTAGTTGACCGATTGTTAGTTCCATGGGTGGCTCCTTTTATTTTATGTTGTTGAATATTTGCTGTTGTTTTTGATACCATTCAATCCAGGCATCTGTTTTCACAGCACATTCATAATACGTGCCATAGTTTACTGACACAGTTTTTGAGATATCACTTAACTTGGCATCTTCTTGTAATTTTTGTAATTGTGGACAAGGCGTCATGGCCACATTGCCTGGTGCTTCGGGAAATTTTGCAGTGACCGGCACCACAGTTGAACATCCAGTGGCAAGAAATGCCAAAATAACAAACACCATTAGAAAGAATAGTTTAAGCAAATTCATCAGCAATTCCAACGACGACGGGCTTTGCATATGGCTTTGTCAGGAGTCTTGGCACAACTGATGCTGTGCATTTTCATTTGTCCGCGACTGCGACTGCAATAGCTTGATCTGCGTTTTGAAGCCTTTGAACCTTTTTTCAACTTGCTGGGCTTTGTGGTCACAGCAGTTTGTAACTTTGATCCAGGATGTTCTCTGCGATAAGTTTTCACTGCTTTGCGGCTCATGCCATCAGTCTTGTCACGGTTGTTGGCTTTCTGCCAGGCTTCACTTTCCATGATAGGTTCTGATGTCACAGCAAACACATACAGTTCATCTTCTGTGAGGCTGTCAAGATCTTCCCAGATCACTTCAGCATCAACACCATTGTGTTCGGCCAAGCGGTCAATGATTGACTCTATAAGATCAAACTCTTCAGTTAGTTCTGTGTTTTCGTCCACATGTTTGGGCTTCTTGTGATGCTTCTTCATGTTGATGGCAATGGCCGCTTGTTGTGCGGCATTGGCAGCTTCCATTATTTGAGGATCAATGCCCTGCGCTTCTTGACTCTGCAGATAGTTCCATGCAGTAACCATCATGCCTTCTACTTTGGCAATCTTTTCTTGCACCCACTCGGGCAAGTTGTCATGATTGTCAATGGTGTCTAGCAAGCCTTGTGCTGCTTTGGCGATGGTATACAAGTTGCCTTGTGCCATGCCGGCTTCGTCATCATACTCGCCGTTGAAATCTTCTGTGATAATGTCGTTTATTTTCATTTGGGTGCCTCTGCTGCATCGTTTAATGCTTTGATAAATTCTCTTGGTATCTCACATTCGCCACCTGGGGCAAACTTTTCATCGTACTTGACAATCTCTCGATCAACATACTTGATGATGTCTTCACCGCGGGTTCGAATAACTTGTGTCTTTGTCACTACCTTGGTCACAATCTTTGTGTTGGCTTCCTTGCTTTGTGCTTCAGCAGCCGCTACCCGGGCTTCTACTTTGGCCACACGCTCACGCCATTCCTGTTCAATGGCATAGCCACCACGCCAGTATACGCCTATCACCAGCAGTGCGATGCCCAGAACTTGTGCGGGTATCCGGTATTGGTTTATGACAGGTATGCGTTTGATAAAGAATGCCACTGTGGTCAGCAACACACCTGCCAACAACACCGTGTTACAGATCCAGAGTATGAGTGAGTCTGGTAAGAAGTGTAAAATCCACATAGTGTTATATTTAGCGACTCAGCAAATGTTCTATTTCCTTGGGAATCCAAGGCTGTGACTGGCGTTCAGGATGCCACATGACACCGGCTGTGCGGCCCATGATCCAGGCTTCTGCATAGCCATCAGGATCATGTGCCAGCACTGTGGCACCTGGGGGTGGCTGTTCTATGCGTAGTTTATGATAGCTATTGACCAGGTGCGGTTCATTTTGATAAAACACTTGATGATAACAGTCCTGGTGATTGTCTACAGGCACCACTGTGCCACCTAATTTTTTTGTCAACAATTGACAACCGTGGCAAATGCCAATCACTGGTAGATTGCGACTCAACATGCTGTCAGTTAGTTCATGCTCTATTTGATTGCGCACAGGATGATCCTCGCCGCCAGTGATCAGCAGTAGATCTATGTCGGAAAATGGCAAACAAAGTCTGTTTGGGATTGGAATAAGTGTGTGTCCCTGCAAATACTCGTACCACGAGTGCTCCAAGGAGTCATATGCCCGACCGTTGTGCATCAATACTCGCTGGGTTAATGCAATTTTCATTTGATCATCTTCCAAAATTCCTGCGTTGAAGTGGGCCAGGTGTCAAGATCTAACAATGTGATTCCATGATCATTCAACAATTTTTGAATGTAAACTTCGTCAAAGAAATTTATTTTATCAGTCCAATCCAGGTCCTGATTGGTTGTAACAGCATCAACAATGCTATTGATCAATGAATCTTTGAACTGATGTTCCTGTCTTTGTTTCCACTGATCTTCAACAAATGGCAAGCTATCAACAATGCCATTGTTGATGTTAAAAAAGTCCAGAATGTCTTGTGCAGTTTGTTGGAATCGATCTCGCAAATCTTCAAGTTTTACAAATTTTATTGTTTTGAATTCTTGTGCAAGTTTGCTCCAACATTGATATGCTTCGTCAGTTTGGGTGCTTAAATCACAGGCCATGGCAGTTCTTAATTGCCAAGTTGTAAAGTCAACAGCAGATGATTTGTTGTATGTGGCAAACAGCTCTGGCAATCCTGGCTGTTCTTTTTGTAAATCCAAATGATGCCTTGCTCTTTGCAAAGGGTCTGACATTGTCAACCAGGGCATTTTTTCATTTTGTAATTTGTAATAATCCACGATGCGTTGGCTGATCATAACTTTTTCACAAAAATTTTGATACCACCAAACTCTTGTTTGTTCAGTAGGATGCAACACCAGTATGAGATCACAATCTTTCATGAGATTTTGTAAATCGTCTCTACAAGTGTGATAGTAGAAATCATTGGACTGATCAAGGTTAATTAATTTTATGCCAACGTTTGTTGGCCAACAACATTTCAACACTCCAAAATCTCTAGTGGATTTCAAAAATACGTTGCGTTGAAACTCACTGGAAAATCCAGTGTGTGGCCCACTGAGATAATATTTGTGGCTGTTTCCAAATTGATCAAACGGTAAATCTTCTGCAGTGATTGTGCCGTTGGCGCTGCATAACCAATTGACAAAGGTGCCATATGTGCCTGGAGGATAGTATATAAGTTGTTTCATAAAAAGAAAACAGGGCACAAAGGCCCTGTTGTATCAAGCATGTGCTTGTTTAATTACCAGCCGTAGGCTTCAGCAACTAATTCTTTGGCAGCTGGAACTTCCATGGTGTTCTTGCATGAAATGTCAAACAAATCCCGGCGCATTTTGGCAACCAGTTCTTCAACACGAACTTGTGTGGCTTCATCTTGAACCAATTTTTCCAATTTCCAACCGCCGATGTTGGCGTGGAAACCTTCGTCTCGGGCAATCTTGGCGTATGAAGTAGAGATGAACTCGTCTTCAATGCAGTCAGCCATTTGGTTCCAAACAGCCTCAGCACGGCCTTCAGCAACCAATTGATATGCTGCTAGAGCAACAGGATCAGTTTCTGCTTCGTACTTGGCCAACAAGCCAGCACCTTTGGCAGTGGGTTTGGCAGCCTCGGCAGCGATGGCAGCAGCTACGTCTAGCGGCTTGCCAGTCATGTGCTCAATGACTTCTTTGACCATGCGGAAGTGACGGGCTTCGTCTTGTGCCTGACGTGTCAACAGTTCCAGTTCTTCTGTTGGGGTGTCAGCAGGCATGGCAGCAACTGCGTTGGCAATTTCCACCATGTTCATGCGCTCGTTGACCATGCGGCCCACAAAGTGCTCAACCAAGACTTCTTGAGCAGGTTTGCTGTCGAAGTAGGCCTTGACGTTGATTTGACTGGCCTTGAACAATGCTTGATTGTCCTCAACTAGTTTCTTTACAAATTGTTTTGCATCCATCGGGTTCTCCTTAAGTGTATCGATACACGAATATTTATCTTATTCGTTGGGGTTAATTTGGTTTGCTAGGGGCAGGAATGCTCGACGTAGTTCTTGGGCATGTTGCCTTAAACCATCAGGATCCAACTCTCGGCTTTCCACAAACACCAAGTTCAGATCCATCCATTCTTGGTATTCTGCTGTATTTATAGCCCTAGCAAACAAATCAGCATAATAGTCCACAATCACACGTTCTGTACGCGGTGGCAGCACTATGTTCCAGGCTGCAAATATGTTGATGCCCGGGGCAATACGTCTTAATAGCGGTATATTTGGCATTTGAGCTACCTTGCGATCACCAGTGATACCAATTGGTTTCACACGGCCTGCTTCAATTAGTGGACGAGCCACAGAGAGAGGCATGATACCGAACTCTGTGCCACCTGCGGCGCTGGCCACACTTTGCAGGGCCTGTGCGGGTCCGTTGAACTGTATGTGCCTTACAAGATTACGATTACCTGTAGTTTTCATCATCAAGTATTCAAATGTAATTCTGTGTGCGCCTGAGCCTACAGCCACAAACACAGGTTGTTGTGTGGTGCGCAACAGTGTGGCAAATTCGTCAGGTGTGTTGACTGCGCTGGTTGCTATTGCTACTAACACCAAAGGACTTTTGCCTATGGTCAGCACATCTTCAAATGTGTTGTATTCGTATTGCTTGATATTCTTTTGCCAAATATCTTGTGTGACATACTGACTCATGTGATTGAAAGCAGCAATAGTATGTCCATCTGGCGGTGCTTGCATCATGTGATTCATAGCAATCACACTGTCTGCACCAGCACGGTTTTCAACAACAAACACAAGTTTTTTGTTTGTCTTGTTGATAATGCTGGCTAGTTTTCTAAAGGCCAGTTCATTGCCGGCACCTGGGGCATTGCCTATCACAACTGTGACAGGACGTGTGGGTTCCCAGGCAAGAGCCACAATGGGAACAAGTAATAAGAGTAAGAGTAGTCTTTTCATTTTAAAAAATACATATAAATTAGCCCCGGTATGATAATGAAGAACTGGGGCAAAAAGTTCAACATCAATGCTCGCTCATTCCAGCGATAACCCACATAGATCCAGCCACAGGCTCCGATCATTTGCACAAAACTATTCCAGGGCGTGATGCCAAAAACGTGCAATACCATTGCACACAAGATTGTAATGGCACTGGCATATTTGATATACCAAACGTGATCTCTCATTTAAACACCGTTACTAAAATATCTGGAAAAGTCTTTGCAATTTCAACTCTATGTCCAAATGTGGACTCTACCCATTCAGGAGTAAACTGATGCCACGTGGCATTGCGACTGTGTGCATATTCTAAGATGCACTGATTCTGTCTTGTGATTGCTGACAGCATGCCTGTGCTGTCCTGGTAAGCATCATAGCAAGGATACTTTATCTGAAACCCTCCGGCTTCGTGCCACCAAGCATATGACGCCATGTCTGGACGATATACCAGCATGATCCAGTCGGTAGGAAAGTAATGCTCAACTTGTGGCAATACATAGGCCCAGTCATGACTTTTGACTAATCGTGTGCCGCCAGGTTCAGTCCAGGCTGCATCAATATACTGGTCATTTAATCTACATTCCAGTTCCATACCTGGACCAAAGTATGCACCTTGATGTCCGGTGTAACTGTGATGACTGTATGTGCGAGCAGGAGTACGGTCTGTGGTATTAAAACCCGGGATGGATTCCAAAGTTTGTGCAATACCTGACCAGCGCGAACCAGGCACGCCTGTCAAAAATATTCTGTTGGGAAGCATGAGTATAATTAATTATATGGATCAACACACCCTGGACAAATATTTCAGCACACATTGGCATTCAAACATTGACCAATATGAGTATTCTGGTTGGGCACTGCTTCGAAAAATCAAGCTAGGAGAAAGTGTGCTAGATGTGGGTTGCGGCACCAACCCATTCCGGGGTCGCATTGCTAACCTGACCGGCATCGATCCTGCGTTTGATTCTGCAGATTATAAATGCACCATTGAACAATTCAAAAGTAATATACTGTTCAATGTGGCATTTTGCCTGGGCAGCATCAACTTTGGTTCAGAAGAGACTATATTGCGACAGATTGAGTGTGTGACCAAGTTGTTGACTCCGCATGCCAGAATCTACTGGCGTTGCAATCCTGGACGACAGGATCATGGCAATGACCAGTGTAAGGAGATTGATTTCTTTTCATGGACACCAGAACTGTTGACCCAATATGCTGGTCAGTTTGGATTTCGAGTAGCAGACATGCAACAGGATTCCAACAACAGAATCTACTGCGAGTGGATTTGCTGATTACTTGACACCCACGGCAATTTCAATCATGCCCACAGTGGCACTGTCATAGTTTTCCAAACTCTTGCCAATTACACACCCTGGTTGGTGCAAATCAGGATTCAAGCGTATTGCTGTTCCTGGAGTATCGCTGCATACCAGCAAATCGCCTTTGTGAATCGTGCCTTGCACTTGGCATGACACTCGTCCCAACAGTGCTACTGCCACAACATAATCACTCTGTAGGCCAGCATTCATCAAATAGCTGGGGTGTTTACTAACTACTCCTGCTGTTGCAGTGCTGTGACTGGTGATATTGGCAGTGACTTCATTGTTGCCGCCAAATATCAACACAGTGCCAGGGCCATACTCTGCATCTGACGTATACAGTTCTGCAACGTCAGCGTATTGTGCTGATGTTGCCTTAGCAAATATAGTATTAAAGCCGCCAGTGGTGTTGCCAATATTGCCAACGCCTGCTGCATTGACATTGATAATGTTGCCCAGGGTCACATTAGCAAAACTGGCATTTGTGCCAGAAAAACTTCCTACAAAAAATCCACTGGTTGTAATGTTGCCTGTTGCAGTTATTATGCCTGCTGTGCTGACGTTACCACCTGTGATGTTGCCGGTGGCACTCACAGTGGTAGCAGTATTAACCGCGCCTGTTACACTCACACTGGTGCCAGTTGCTACACCAATATTGGGGGTGGTCAACACAGGACTGGTCAGCGTTTTGTTTGTCAACGTTTGTGTGGCAGTGAGTCCAACTATAGTGGCGCCACCAACAGTGACACCATCATGCACACGCAAAGTATTGTCAGTGGTGTTGACAGTGACTTCGGCCAGGGCTCCAGTAAAAGCATTGTTTTCTGCTGCTGTGCCACGTCTAAATTGTACTTGTGTTGCCATTTTTTATTGTTATCCCTATTAAGCCTGTGCTTCTGTCCAACTGATACGACTGTTAATTGTATTTGTGCCTGTCGCTGTAATATTGATACAGGTTACTGTTAATACGTCAGGACCATCTGGATACAAATTGGCCTGGGTCAAACTGGCAGTTGTGGTATTACCACCACTCAAAATACTGGTACCAATATCACGCACCAAATTCAAGTCTTGACTGGTAGAAGCACCCACGTTGGTAAAGAATGAGTAAATGATTTCACCACCGGCTGCTGTTTGACCTGTGGTATGGAATATGTATTGTGCCAAGCTGGATCCACCCACACTGGCCCAGGTTCCGCCACTGAGTCTAGCGTTCAACAACAAGTCAATACGGAAAGAAGTACCAGAAGTATATGTATCAATACCACGTGGTGTCAACTGCATGCGGTTCAAAATTTCACGCACACCCAACAATCCAGTCAAGCCGTTGTCCACGCTGGGTGCCAATCTAATGCTCATGATAGGCTGACGCACGTTTTGCGCCACGTTGGCAATGGCAGCCAGCGCACCCACGGAGAACACAAATGATTTGTCATCATCGTAGCGTCCGTCCATGATGACCGAACTACCCCAGTGACTGATTGTGCTGGCATTTTGCGGACTGTATAATTCCACAGTGGTAGGATTCGTAGCCGAGTATGTGAATGTTTGCGCTGAAGTAGCGCCGCCAGTCACAGCACGACCTGATGTACCGGCTGACCCAATGGTCAACACTGTGTTGCTTCGTGTGGAATAGTTGATGATCTCAACATTGCCAGCAGTGGCTGCACCCTGTATCACGCGAACGTTGCCTGCCAAGGGGAATGTGCTGGCGTCTGCTACGGTGATCGTAGCACCAGTGACCAAGGCATTGCTCACACTGGCTGTCAAATATGTGTACACTGGCAAAGTATTGGTTTCATATCTTGAAGGCAAGTTACCCGAACGCATGAACGCTTCGGTGTTCAAGTTGTTGTTGGGCATGCGATGGCAGTAGATCACTTCGCCACGGTTGTTTTTAAATCCGTATCTGATGGCACCTGCACCGTACCATGAGTAGTCAGCGTAGAACATCTGCATCTTGGTCAAGTCCAGGTTGAACAAACTGGCACCTGTGCCGTCACACTTGTCGATGTTCCATGAACTTTGTATGGTTCTAGTATTGACAGTTTTACTGACAATGGTTGAGTTGGCCACTGTGGTAGCACCACGATACTCGGGACTGACGCTCATCTGCGTGTCACTGATGATGGCATTGACAATGTAACTGGTTCCGCGTATCACAATAAAGTCGCCTGCGGTCAGTTGACTGCTGAACTTGGTGTTGGTGCCTGTGATTGAGTCTGAACCATTGGTGGCAGTGACCAGACCTGACAATTGAGTGGTGCTACTGCGTCTCACTGCATACAAGTTTTGTCCATCAAACTCAAAGTAAAAACCATTTTGACTGTCAAACATGCCCAGTCTGTTGCTGCTGCCGTACCATGAATTGGGACTGACAATGATACCGGTGTTACCTGCTGAGGTAGAAGTGGCTGGACTTGCTGACGGAATTGAGTCAGCGGTATAGGTAAACGAGCTGGCCGTGGGCACAGTGACCACTGTGTAAGTGCTGCCACCTGCTGTGCCTGTGCCGTTGTAGGCTGACTGCGCGGCACCCACAACCTTGATACCTGCGCCTGGCAGCAAACCATGTGGCTGTGAACAGGTCACTGTGACTGTGGTTGTGCCCGAACTGGTCAAGTTGATGGCTGCTACGGAAGGCTTTAAAATACTACCTGTGGAGAACTGAATGCCTTTGCCAGATTGATAACGGAAGTAACGTCGGGTCTGGCGTATGACCTGATAACCATGATATGGCTGCAAGTTAGTAAACTGCACACCACCGTCAAACGCACGTTGTTGTGTGTAGCCCAGGGGTCTTGGATACACGCTGTTGTTGAGTGTGGCAGTGATACTGGTTCCGGCCAAGTTGGCTGTGTTCACAGTCAAGGTGTTTGTGGTGGGAGTTGACACAATGGTAAACGGACCATTGGGCGCATTGGCCGAAGCAGTGACGTTGGCCAGGAAAATGCCGTCGCCCACACGCAGGCCATGATTGTAAGTTGTGGTGATTGTGAGCACGTTGCCCACGTTGCTGATATTGCCAGTGGCCATGGGATACACAGCGCCGGTGAACCAAGCGCCGTTGAACACGTATGTTTTCTGTGAATCATACAAGGCAGCAGCAGGATTGGCTAGAGTTTGATAAGTGAATGTGGTGCCGTTGCTGGTTTGTGTGAGCCACCAACCGTCTGCGTTGTTGGTGTCCAAGGTGCCTTGTACGAACACGGGTGTGCCTGTGGGTGGTGTGGCAGTCATGGCAGTGGCCACAGCCTGTGTGCTGCTTTGACTCAATGTGTATGTGCCAGCTAGGCCTGATGTGTTGACACCCAAGGCAGTGATCACAGAGTTGGCTGTGACTGCATTGCCAGTGATGACCATGCCATTGCCCAAAAATCCTGAAGCCACAGCAGTCACTGTCATAGTGGTAGCAGCAATGGTGGCAGTGAAACTGGCCACACTGCCTGTGACTGTTACAGTGTTGCCTGATGCAGTAACGTTGCTGATTGTGGCAGGGTTTGTAACATCATAAAATGCTGTTTGGCGATTGTTCAGCAGGTTCAATTGTTCCCACTTGGTGGGTTGTAAACCGTATTCAAAGTCAGTGTCAATCAAGGCCTGTGGCAAGCTCACACGCAGTTTGTCCACAGGATCACGCAGTGTTTCATCAGGCATGATTTCCTGATAACTCTCCTCGGTCATGATGGCCAGTTTGTCTGTGCTCAACATTGACGCTGTGTTGTAACTCAACACAATGGTTGTGGTTTCTAGACCAGTGTCAGTGTTGACGTTGTTGGTGTATGAAGTAGAACCAAGATTGGGATCTGAAAAGTTGTAGATCACTGTGCCTTGATAAGCAGCATTGGCTGTTACATTGGTGATCAACAGCAGTTGTTCTTTGCGGATGTTTTTGCCCGTAACTGTGACAGTTTTTGTGGCTGGGGTTAATCCGTAACTTTCGATAATAACGTGTTTTGACATAGTTTCCTCAATCTCCCAGTGCTATGGTGGTAGCACTATATGGATATTTCCTTAATTGTGCAGTAGATGAATTATTTATGATGGTCAGAACTACCTGTGATCCTTGTGCCGGAGATCGGTAAAATGTCACGTTTGCTGAAGTTGCGTCTGCAGTCACACGATATCCTGGGCTGGTTGTGGGGAATCCAGCAAAAGTCTGGAACCAGGGCCAAGTTTGAGTGTTGATCCAGGGCGACAGCACTAAGCCACTCACTGCCACCTGCAGATTTTTGCTGTCTGTGATGTTGGCTGAGGTGATGTTGCTTTGATCAACCTGCAAAGGAAATACCATTTTTGAGCCGTCACATTGGTAACTGATGTCGTTCAGCACCTGCGGGATGCTTACAGTGGTAACCCGATCCGCATACACTGTGCCAGTGACAGATGCTGTGGGTGCTACAAGACCACCAGCATTTACATTGCCTGTCACGCTCAAACTGGTGCCTGTGGCCACACCAATATTGGGTGTGGTCAGCACTATGCCGTTGGCCAACTTGCTGCCAGCAATGGTATTGTCAATGATGTTGACACCGTTCACAGCATCGCCGGGTGCTGTTACAACACTCAGTTGATAAATGGTGTCAACCCCAGCTGTGAGGTTGCCAAAGTCAAAAGTCTGTGTGACTGCTTCGGTGTCCAAGCCCATGTTGCCACCACCGTAGAACAGGCCCGAAGATATGTTGCCTGTGGCGCTGATGTTGCCAGTTAAGTTAAGTCCAGTGGTAGTAAACACTGCCACATTTGACACGCCACCAATGGTGATGTTGGCATTGCCACTAGCGGTGCCAATGTTGGCTTCTGATGTGCCGTTGGATATTTTGGTGCTGCTGCCTGAAGCAATGCCTGTGAGTTGTGATCCATTGCCAATGAAGTAGTTGGCAGCAACGTTGGCAGTTGTAGTGATGTTGGCTGCTGATACCAGGGCTGACACCACGTTTGAACTCAAACTCAATCCAGCAGCATTCAAATTACCACCAGTAATATTACCAGTCACACTCACTGTTGTGCCAGTTACATTGCCTACCAAGGTGCCGATCAAGTTACCACCTGAGATGTTGGCAGTTGTGGTGACATTTGATGTTGAATTGATTGCTGACACCACATTTGAACTCAAACTCAAACCCGCTGCATTTAAGTTACCACCAGTAATATTACCAGTCACACTCACAATGGTGCCAGTTACATTGCCCACCACGGTGCCAATCAAATTACCACCAGAGATATTGGCAGTTGTTGTGACATTGCTGGTTGAATTCAGTGCTGACACCACGTTTGAACTCAAACTCAGGCCAGCAGCATTCAAGTTTCCACCAATAATGTTGGCTGTGGCACTGAGGGTGGTAGCACTGATTACATTGGCGCCTGTGATGTTGCCCGATGCACCCGATGTTACAATATTGCCGCCAGATATATTGGCAGTTGTGGTAATATTGCTGGTTGAGTTAAGGGCTGA
>Ga0114967_10000959_pt1 | contig 24288 bp, 14 predicted proteins | sample M_130628_MF_Meta_FD_92639 | JGI IMG/M metagenome (GOLD analysis project Ga0114967, IMG submission 92639) | Freshwater microbial communities from Lake Montjoie, Canada to study carbon cycling - M_130628_MF_MetaG | ecosystem: Environmental > Aquatic > Freshwater > Lake | place: Lake Montjoie...
CCGCACCCACTTCGCCTTCAGTCCAAGCCGCCGCGCGGCCGCGCATAAGGCGGGTTGACTGAGCGGCGCGCCACGCTCGCCAGAAGCCTCGCGGAGCGCGCTGGCCTCGGCGGGCACGCCGTGCAGCCGTGCCATGAGCACCAGTCCCTGCAGCCCGCTGTCCTGCGTCGTAGGCACCGACATGGTCCATGCCCTCCCTGATTTAGAGGTCAGGGAGCGTGTCAGTGCGGGCGGGTTTGTGTCTCGCGCGCGGCAGCGGGGCGGAGCCACGCGGGAAAGATTCCCGCCGGCGATCGGATGCTTGCGCCAGTCGCGCGGCGCGCTGGCGCAAGCGGGGCGTCAGGGCGGCGCCGCAAAAGTGTGGGGTGTCCTTTTCAGCGCACGGCGAGCGCGAAAAGCGCTGCGGGTTGCAGCGCTGCGTTATCGGTTACCAGTTGAGTTCGGTGCCGAACTCCCGCGCATAGCGCGCGGCAAACTCCGTACGGGTGAAACGATGATTCTGCGTGCCGGCGTGTTCGATTTTAATCGCGCCCATCAGGCTCGCAATGCGACCCGTGACCGACCAGTCCAAGCCATGCATCAAACCGTAGAGCAGGCCCGCGCGATAGGCGTCGCCGCAGCCGGTCGGGTCACGCAACTGGGCGGGTTTCGCGGCCGGAATCTCCAGCGTGCCGTGATCGCGATACACCACCGATCCTTCGCCACCGCGGGTCACCACCAGCGCCTGCACGTGTTCGCTGATTGCCGCCAGCGTCCAGCCCGTGCGCTCCTGCATCAACTCGGACTCGTAGTCGTTCACGGTCACGTAGGTGGCCTGCATGATGAACTGTTTGAGGTCGTCGCCGCTGAACATCGGCAGGCCCTGACCCGGATCGAAAATGAACGGGATGCCGGCATCAACGAACTGCCGGGCGTGTTCAATCATGCCCTGACGGCCATCCGGCGCCACGATACCCAGCGTCGCACCCGCCGCATCGCTCACGCGATTGAGATGCGCCTGTTCCATCGCGCCGGGATGAAACGCGGTGATTTGGTTGTCGTCGAGGTCGGTGGTGATGAACGCCTGGGCGGTCATGGTGTTTTCCATCACCCGCACGTGGCTGCGATTAATCCCGAAGCTGTCCATCCACTGCGCATAGGGTTCGAAGTCGATGCCCACGGCCCCCATCGGAATGGGCTCGCCGCCGAGCAACTTGAGGTTGTAGGCGATGTTGCCGGCACAGCCGCCGAACTCACGGCGCAGCTGGGGCACGAGGAAGGACACATTCAGGATGTGGATCTTGTCCGGCAGGATGTGATTCTTGAACTGGTCCTGAAAGACCATGATGTTGTCGAAGGCAAAAGAGCCACAAATGAGCGCGGACATGACGAATTCCCGGAGTTAAAGCAAGGGCAGGAATGGTGCCCTAGGCGTGCGTCCCGCGCCAGTTAGCGGTCGCCCTGCACCCCCGGCGTATCGCCCACCGGCCGCGCCCCATGCCCGTCGAGTTCACTTTTCGCCTGCCGCATAAACCCGAGTTCACGCCCTTCCTCGAAACTGGCGTACACCCGACCCAGCGCCTCGGCGGTGTCCGCCGCGGGCGGGTAGGCTCTGGAAAGCCGTAGCTGCGAACTCGCAATGCGGAGTTGAGCCAAGCGATTGTGCTGTTCTTCAGCCACCGCCATCGCCTGCCGCCAGCGCTGGTCGGCCTCTGCAAGATTGCCGCGCGCCATCGCCACTTCGCCGCGCAGGCGCTGGACTTCGGATTCCAGCCAACGCTCGCTGATGCCGCGCTGCGCCAGCAAGGGGTCATTGAGGGTGGCCTCAACCTCATTAATCCGCTCGAAGAACAGCAGGGTGTTGGCCTGCACCATCAGAAAAATATGCAAGCCGATGGTGGCGCCGCTGGCGCGCCAGCGCGCGATGGCGTCCTGCACCTCGTCCAGGCCTTCGGGCTGACCCTGTCTCGCCCGAGCCCAACCGCGCACCACTTCGCCGGCCACCTGTAGATAGGGGAAGCCGCGCTCACCGGCCAATGCCACCACCCGCGATGCCCAGTGCTCGGCCTGCTCAATCTGCAAGAAAAAGTGACTGTTCCACATCGCCGCACCGTAGGCGAACACACGAGAGAACGGGTGGTCGATGGCATCCGCCCGCGCCACGGCACTCGCCAGTTGCGCCTGCGCCTGCTCGGGATAGCCCAGAAAACCCAGCGTCCAGCCCAGAATGCCGCGATTCGCCACGTCGGGGTCCTGGCCAAACTGCGCCACCAGCCCGGCGTGTGCTTCGTGCTTGAACAGACTCACCGCCTGCTCCATATGCCGCCTGGCGACGACGAAATTACCCGTCCAATAGGCGTTATTGCCGAGCAGCCGGTGCGCTTCCAGCAACAGCGCCGAGTCCTGCGACAGCGCGGCAAGGTCGAGCAGTTCCTGCCCGATTCGGGCGGCCTCCAGCATCTCGCCCTGCCCCTGCCGGAATTGCCACAGGCCACGCAGCGCGCGAAACAGTTCGGCGTGATTACCAACCTGCCGACACAGCTCGCTGGCGCGCGCATAGGCCAACTGCACTTCCGGCGCGGCATAGCTGCGCGCGGTAGCCGCCGCCGTGCCGAGTTCCAGCTGCAGTCGCAGTTCGCAGCGCGCGAGCGCGTCGTCTGCCGGGAGTAAAGCGACCAGCTTGAGCGCCTCGCGAAAGAAGTGCATGGCTTCAGCGTTCACGTAGGCGTCGGCGGCCCGATTGCCGGCCCGCTCGTAGTAATCAATGGCTTTCAGCAAGGCCTCAGCGTCGGGCACACCATCCTCGCCGGCCTTGCGCCAATGGTAGGCCAGCGTGGTGAAGCCTTGCGCAAGGTCGTCGGCGTATTCCTGTTCGTACCACAGGGCCAGCGCCCGGTGCAGCTGGCGCCGCTGGGAAAAGAGCATCAGCTGATAGGCGCTGTCCTTAATCAGGCCGTTGCGGAAAGCGTAGGTGAGGTCAAGATCGAGGCTCAGGCCGTCACGGCGGCGCCCTGGCAGACGGAGCATCTCGTGCGAACAGAGTTCACCCAAGTGGCCATCCAAGGCCGTCTCGCCTAGCGCCATGGGATAAATCGCAAACAGGGCGCGGCGCGGGAAACTGCGCCCAATCACGCTGGCCACCTTCAGCGTCAACTGGGCTGGCGCTGGCAGACGGTCGATGCTCGCGTTCACAAGCCCTTCCAGCGTGCCGGCGATTTGCCATTCGTCCGCCGGCCCGGCTTCGGCGGCGATGGCCAGGGCGCCATCGTTGAACGATAACACCCCACGATGCAGCAAGGCGTTCAGCAACACCTCGGCAAAGTAGGGATTGCCGTCGCTCCGTTCCCAGAGCAAGGTCAACACTGCCGCCGGAACATCCGCCAGCGCGAGCTTGGCGCACAGGGCGCGCGATAGCGCCTCGCGATCCAGCGGGCCGAGACGCAGATGAGCGGCACCGGCATTCTCCATAAAGGACTCAAGCTCACCGGCCTGTCGTCGCCGCAGGCTGAATATCACCTTCAATGCCGGCAAGTCCGCCTGCACGTGCGCGAGCAGGGCAATGGAGGCAGCATCAAGCCACTGCACTTCCCTAAGCGCCAGCAGCAGGGATCCGCCTTCGCCATGCCGCTGCAGGATGGCCACGACCAGTCGGTGCAAGGCTTCCACGCGAGCGCGCCCGCTGAGCTTGGCGGTGACGTCGGTCTCTGGCCACTCGAGCGCGAACACCGGTCCCAGTAAGGGTGCTTGCGCCGCCAGCGCGGGGTCGTCGGCCAGCGACAACAGCAGGCTGGACCGAAGATTCTCGGTCTCGCCCGTGGTCTGATTGATCTTCAGACAGGCGGCCAATAGCTGCCGCCAGACGAAATAAGGCGTGTTGGCGTCGATGGCATCGCCCGCGCTCGTGAGTACCTGATTTCCCGTGCTCGTGGCGTACGCGGCCACACCATCGAGGAGCGCACTCGACCCCAGACCAAGCTCGGCTTCCAGCACCATGAGTCGTGCAGCATCGGCATCACGGCCGTCAAGGAAAGCGCGCAAGCTGGCGCGCTCAATGTTGCGCCCGTCAAAACCGCTTCCGGGCGTTGCGGGCTGCGGCGCGGGCTCACGGCGCCGACCGGGTTGAAAGATCGCAACCGGCGCCGCCTTGCCCTTCAAGCGCACGGGCGGCAGCGCCAAACAGTCAATCCTTTCACCCGCGGCGGCCGCGGTGGGGGCGTCGCAAAGAATGCCGCCCTTGGCGGCCACCATCATGCGTGCGGCCAGATTTACCACGTCGCCCATGACGGTGTATTCGCGTCGCCCATCGCTGCCCACAGCGCCACAAAACGCGGTACCGGTCGTCACGCCAACGGAAGCGCGAAAGCCCAGCGCAGTCAGGCCTTCAAGCATGGCCTGCGCGGCGCGCAAGGCACGCTCGGGATCGTCCTCATGGGACAGCGGTGGCAGGCCCAACACGGCGATCAGGGAAGCACCCTTATCGTCCACGCTGATTTTGTTGATGCTGCCCTCGAACCGGTATAGCGCGGCCTGCAAGGCACAGGTCGCCTGCTGCGCCTTCTCGAGCGGGGTGTCGTAGGTGAAATCCGGCAGATTGATAAAGACCACCGAGATTGATCGCAACTCGGCGAGCCAGTCGGTTTGACCGGCGTCGAGTCGCGCGCGAATCGCGCCGGGAATGAACTGGCGCAGGGCATCCAGCGTTGCAGGCAGCGGCGCCACCCGTGTGAGCGGCGCCGTCATTGGCGGCGCCTCACTCGCCTCGAGCCGCATCACGCCCTGCGCCAGCGCAGCGGCCGCCGGCTTGCGCGCCAGCAAGGCCCAGGCTTCGGCTGAGCACACCACGTCCCCCGGTTCAGCCTCGCCGTTGGCAACGCCGACCTGGCTCAGCGGCGCGCCGGCGATCAGCAATTCCCAGCGCTTGAACACGCCGCCCAGCTGCATGGCGGCGATCTGTCCGGCACCGATGGCCACCTTGAGCGAGAGCGTTACCTCGTCGCCCACCTCGAACCGATGCAGCCTGGCCTGAATCCGGCGGGCGCAATCCGTGACGGTTTGCGCCAGCACTGGTAATTCGCTTTCGCGCTGCGCGGGCCACAGCGCAAGCAAGGCGTCGCCGGCGAACTTCACCACATCGCCACCGGCCTCGGTGATGAGCGCGATGAGTTCGCCAAAGTAGGTGTTGAGATAGCGCGTGAGGTCCTCGGCACCCGAGGGGCCGCGCGCCGCGAGGCGTTCTGTCAGCGCGGTGAACCCAGAAATATCAGCGAACAAAACAAGCGCAGGAAAGTTTTCGGCGCTGGGTTCATCCAGCGAAGTGAGCCCGGTGTTGTAGCGCCGGATGACCAGCGAGGGCACAAAGCTGGCGAGCGTAGGCAGGAGACCGGTCATGATGGCGAGCACAAATTCCGTAGCGATACCGGGGCACCGAGTGTGCCACTAAAAACCCGCTCAGTCGCTCGCGGGGAGCTCGTCTTTGGCCACCTCGGTGCGATTGCGACCCCGCTCTTTCGCGCGATAAAGCGCCGCATCGGCCTGCGCCAGCAAAGTCTCGACGGAGCGATTTAGCCCTACGCCGAGCTCGGCCACGCCCAGGCTCACCGTGACGATCCCGAGCGGATGGTGCGGATGTTTAATCTGCTGCGCCATCACCTGCAGACGCAGTAATTCTGCGACGCTTAGCGCACCGGAGGCTTCGGTCGCGGGCAGGATGAGCGCGAACTCCTCTCCGCCATAGCGGCAGACAAGGTCGTCTGGTCGATGCACGATGTCCTTGATCACCCGCGCAATGGCGCGCAAACACACATCGCCTTCGGGATGCCCCAGCGCATCATTGAATTTTTTGAAGTAATCGACATCCAGCATCACGAGCGACAGCGATTCACGCCGCCGCTGGGCGCGATCCCAGGCTTGACTGAGGCCGGCGTCGAAGGCTCGCCGGTTGCCCAGACCGGTGAGATGGTCTTGCAGCGCCAGGCTCTCGAGTTTGTCGTTGGCCTCGGTGAGCGCCTGCGTCCGCTGTTGCACCAGCGTCTCAAGTTCGCTGTTACGGACTTCCAGCAGCTGTCGTTCGACCTGTCGATGCCGCAGGTCTCTGCTGATAAAGCCAGCCGTCGCCAGCACGATGAGGAATGCGAAGAAGCCCAGCGCAACCTGCAAATTCTGAAATTGCGCCGCCAGCGTCTGGAGCACTTCGAGGCGGTCCTGACGGTAGATAACAATGCTGTCGAGTTCTGGCAGCGCGGTGGCCAAGAAGTAGCTTTGGCCGATTTGCTGGCGCTGGACGCTGGCGCCGGGCTTCAGGCTTAAAAATGACTGTAAGTCTGCCGGCAGAGGCGCGTCATGATCGGGCCGGGCCCCATGGTGCAGCAACACCTGGCCATTAGTCCGGACGACATAGTTTGGCGGGAGTTCAAGGGTCCCTTGCGCCGAGCGCACCGTCAGCGCGCTCAGCAATGCTGTTAGCAGCAGGTCGTGGCCGACCGACCCGGCCCAATTTCCGTCTTTAAAAAACGGCGCGACCACGCTCACCATCCACTGTCCGGCAGTCTCATCAAAACTGATCGGGGTCCAGCGAGCGCCATGGTCGCGATTCTGCGCGGGCGAAGTGAGTTGCACCCAGGGCGTCGCGCGGTAATCGGTCTCGGGCGTGGCGTTAAAAATGAACTCGGGGTCGCCGGGGAAGAAGGCCACCTCGCCGTTACCCAGCGGTAGCACCCAGCTGTTCGCAAAACGACCACTCAGCGGGCCCTGACGAAAAAAATTGGTGATGCGATAAGCCCGAACGAACATTCGCCGCAGGCCGTCATCCAGCGTCACGCTGGCAGGAATCCAGATGCCAGCGCTGAGTTTTGCATCAAATTGATCGCGGCGGCTCCGGAGCGCGCCATCCGGGGAGCGCTCGGTCAGACTCTCGAGCGCAATCGATTCCTCGCTGAGTTCTGTCGAGTGAAAGGACATTTCATTGCTGAAGCGTCCAACACTGGCTTGGGCGGCGGCCAAATCGGCTTCGAGGCGCCCACTAGCGCCCTCCACTGCCACCTCTACCGCATCGAGCCTTTGGTTCACCAGATAGTCGGCGATCAGGTGGTATTGGAGCGTCAGCGACCCGAGAAGCATCACGACCACGAGCGCTAGCACGCCATATGCGCGGCCGAGTACCTTACGGGCTCGTGGTTCATCTAGCGCGGTGAGCGCAAAGCCTTCCATGGCCATAGTAGGTCAGCGCCTCAATAATGCTTATGCGGGGGAGTGTCCGCACCAACAGAGGCCTTTGGCAAGCCTAACAGCGGGGCAAGGAAATGGCCGGTGTAAGACCCCGGCAAGGCGGCGATTTCTTCCGGCGTCCCCACGCCCAGAATCGTGCCGCCCCCGGTGCCGCCTTCGGGCCCGAGGTCGATCACCCAGTCGGCGGTTTTGATCACATCGAGATTGTGCTCGATCACCACAATGGTGTTGCCGTGATCGCGCAGGCGATGCAGCACTTTCAGCAGTTGTTCGATATCGAAGAAATGCAGGCCCGTGGTGGGCTCGTCGAGGATGTACAACGTTTTACCGGTATCGCGCTTGGAGAGTTCGCGCGCCAGCTTTACCCGCTGCGCTTCGCCGCCGGAGAGCGTGGTGGCGTTCTGGCCCAGCCGGATATACGACAGCCCCACTTCCATCAGCATCCGCAGCTTGGGCGCGATGGTCGGCACGGCGGAGAAGAACTCGTTGGCTTCTTCGACCGTCATCTCCAGCACTTCGCTGATGCTGCGGCCTTTGTAGAGAATCTCCAAAGTTTCGCGGTTGTAGCGCCGCCCCTTGCAGACATCGCAGGCCACGTAGACGTCGGGCAGAAAGTGCATCTCGACCTTGATGACGCCGTCGCCTTCGCAGGATTCGCAGCGCCCGCCCTTCACGTTAAAACTGAACCGGCCCGGCTGATAGCCCCGCACACGGGCTTCCGGCACGGTGGCGAACAGGTCGCGGATGGGCGTGAAAAGTTGCGTGTAGGTCGCCGGATTGGATCGCGGCGTGCGACCAATCGGACTTTGGTCGATGTCGACCACCTTGTCGAACTGCTCCATGCCTTCGAGACGGTCGAAGGGCGCGGGCTCGGCGCTGGCGCCGTTCAGTTCGCGCGCCGCGAGCAGATACAGGGTGTCGTTGACCAGCGTGGATTTGCCCGAGCCGGAGACCCCGGTCACGCACACCATCAGCCCGAGCGGGATTTCCACATCCACCGCTTTGAGGTTATTGCCACGGGCGCCATAGAGCTTGAGCAAACGTGAGCGATCGAAAGGATGGCGCTGCGCCGGCACGGCAATCTGGCGGCGCCGCGAGAGATATTGCCCGGTGAGGGAATCCGCTGACGCCATGACTTCAGCCGGCGTGCCCTGCGCCACGATGCGCCCGCCGTGGACGCCGGCGCCGGGGCCGATGTCCACCACGTGATCGGCGCTGAGAATGGCGTCTTCGTCGTGTTCCACCACAATCACCGTGTTGCCGATGTCACGCAGGTGACGCAGCGTGCCGAGCAGGCGTTCGTTATCGCGCTGATGCAGACCGATGGAAGGCTCGTCGAGCACGTACATCACGCCCACCAGCCCCGCGCCGATCTGGCTCGCCAGCCGGATGCGCTGGGCTTCGCCGCCGGAGAGCGTATCGGCGCTGCGATCAAGCGCCAGATAATCGAGGCCTACGTTCACCAGAAACTGCAGCCGCAGATTCACTTCTTTCACAATCTTGGCGGCGATTTCACCCCGGCTTCCGGGCAGATCGAGCGAGGAGAAAAAGGCCTGCGCGCCGCCAATCGGCAGACGCGTTAACTCGGGTAAGGGGCGGTCGCCGACGAACACATTGCGGGCCGCGCGATTAAGCCGCGTGCCTTTGCATTCCGGGCAGGGGCTGTCGGCCAGAAAGCGCGCAAGCTCCTCGCGCACGGCGTTGGATTCGGTCTCGCGATAGCGCCGCTCCATGTTCGGCAGCACGCCTTCCCAGGGATGTTTGCGCGTGTAACTGCGACCGCCCGAACTGAGATAGGTGAAAGGCAGTTCGTCCTGCCCGCTGCCATGAAGGATGGCTTTGCGGGTTTTGGCGGGCAGGTCCTGAAACGGCGCGTCGATATCAAACTTGTAATGCGAGGACAGCGTGGTGATGAGCTGGAAGTAGTAGGCGTTGCGCCGGTCCCAGCCGTGAATTGCGCCGGCGGGCAAGGACAAGGCCGGCCGGGTGACCACGCGCTCGGGATCAAAAAATTGAATGACCCCTAAACCATCGCAGCGCGTGCACGCGCCGCTGGGGTTATTGAAGGAAAACAGACGCGGCTCGAGTTCGCTGATGCTGTAGCCGCACACGGGGCAGGCAAACCGCGAGGAAAACAGCATGTCGGCGCGGGTGGGCTCGTCGATAAACTGCACCTTGGCCACGCCCTCGCCGAGTTTGAGCGCGGTCTCGAACGATTCTGCCAGACGGTTCTGGATGTCACCGCCCACTTTCAGGCGGTCTACCACGACGTCGATGTCGTGCTTTTTATTGAGTTCCAGCGCCGGCGGGTCGTCGAGCATCACAATCTCGCCGTCGACCAGCGCGCGCACGAAGCCTTGCTGGGCCAGTTGCTGGAACACACCCTGATGCTCGCCTTTGCGATCTTTCACCACCGGCGCCAGCACCATCAGGCGGATCCCCTCGGCCAGCGCCATCACCTGATCGACCATCTGCGAGACGGCTTGGGCTTCCAGAATTTCATTGTGATCGGGGCAGCGCGGTTCGCCGACTCGCGCGAACAGCAGTCGGAGGTAGTCGTATATTTCGGTGATGGTGCCAACCGTCGAGCGCGGGTTGTGCGAGGTGGACTTCTGCTCGATGGAAATGGCCGGCGAGAGGCCTTCGATATGGTCGATGTCGGGCTTTTCCATCACCGACAGGAACTGCCGCGCGTAGGCCGAGAGCGACTCGACGTAACGCCGCTGGCCTTCCGCGTAGATGGTGTCGAAGGCCAGCGACGATTTGCCGGAACCCGACAAGCCCGTGATGACAATCAGTTTGTCTCGCGGCAGATCGAGGTCGATGTTCTTCAGGTTATGAGTGCGCGCGCCGCGCAGGCGAATTTGATCCATAGGACGGCGGGAAAACTCGCTGGCTTGCTTCGGGGACGAGCGGCTAATATACGGGCAATCCAATGACCCCGGCAAAACGAATTCACTTGTGAACAACGGCGACCCGATGACCCGCACGGAGTTGCGGACGGCACTCGCCCTTGCGGCGGTTTTTTTCATGCGGATGCTCGGCCTGTTCATGGTCGTGCCGGTACTTGGCCGCTATGTCCGCGAGTTTCAGGGCGCCACGCCGCAACTCATTGGCCTCGCGCTCGGCATTTACGGCGCGACACAGGCGAGTCTGCAAATCCCCTTCGGCCTGTGGTCTGACCGCATCGGCCGCAAACCGGTGATCACCACAGGACTTGCAATCTTTATTGTAGGCAGCGGCATCGCTGCCATCGCGGCGTCAGCGTCGCAGATCTGGGGCGTGATTATTGGCCGCGCGGTGCAGGGTGCCGGCGCCGTCTCCGGTGCCACCCTCGCGCTGGCCTCCGATCTCACCCGCGAAACCCAACGCACCAAGACCATGGCCATCATTGGCATTTGCATAGGGCTCGCATTTTCGGTGGCGTTCGTCGTGGGTCCGATGCTGGACGGCTGGTTTGGGCTGGCGGGTGTGTTCATCGCCAGCGGCAGTTTGGGACTGATGGCAATGCTCTTGTTGTGGGTGCTCGTGCCTACGCCTGACCAGCAGGTGCCGGAATTGGTCGGCGCGCCGGCGCAGGCGCCTGATGCCAGCAATCGCAGCGAACTCGCACGCCTGCAGTTCGGCGTACTGTGTTTGCATATGGCACTTACCGCCAGCTTCGTCTCGATCCCCGTAGTGCTCAGTCAGGAACTTCTCCTGCCGGCCAGCGCGGACTGGCAGATTTACCTGCCGGTTTTGCTGTTTTCCATGCTCGGGATGGGCCCGCTGATTGCCTTGGCCCGGCGCCCGGAATGGGGCCAACGGGTGTTTGCCGCCGCGATCCTCTGTATCGCGGTGGCTGAAGCGGGCCTGTGGTTATTGCCCGCCGCGCGCTGGCCGATCGGCGGCGCCTTGGCGCTGTTCTTTGTGGGCTTCAATTTTCTGGAAGCCTCGCTGCCGAGTCGCATCTCGCGCGCCGCACCGGCGGCGCGCAAAGGCGCTGCACTCGGCACCTATTCTTCGGGCCAGTTCGTGGGGATGTTCCTTGGCGGCGTGCTGGGGGGCTTCGTCGCCAGCCATGGCGGAACGCGCAGCGTTTTCGCCGCGGTCGCCCTGCTGTGCCTGGGCTGGTTTGCGCTCAGCGCGCGGCCCGTGGCAAGCCCCACGGCCACCCCGGCGAACGCCTGAGGCTGCACTGCTCAGCGCCCCTTTTCGCGCTTAACGGGACTTATTGGCATCGGTAGAATCACGCCTTAGCGCGCAAGGACGTGCGCTCTCACCTCACGCATACCAACACGGAGATCCGACTATGGCTCGCGGTTTGAACAAAGTAATGCTCATCGGCAATCTCGGCGCCGATCCGGAAGTGCGCTACGGCACCAGTGGTTCCAGCATCGTTAACGTCCGGCTGGCGACCGCCGAGTCCTGGCGCGACAAAGAAAGCGGCGACATGCAGGAACGCACCGAATGGCACCGCGTGGTGTTCTTCGGCCGGCTGGCGGAAATTGCCGGCGAGTACCTGAAAAAAGGCTCGCAGGTCTATGTCGAAGGCAGCATTCGCACCCGCAAGTACAACGACAAGGATGGCGTAGAACGTTACGCCACCGAGATCGTCGCCAACGAAATGCAGATGCTGGGCGGCCGTGCCGGCGGCGGTGGATCGGAAGGCGGCGGCGGCAGCAGCGCGCCGCGTAGCGGTGGTGGCGGCTATGAGGGCGGCGGCAGCCGAGGCGGCTATGACGCCCCGGCCGCCCCGCGAAGCAGCGGGCCGCGCGGCGGCAGCCGTGAACAAAGCGCGCCCCCGCCGGATTTCGACGACGACATTCCGTTCTAGTCTGCTCGCTCGAAACCTCCCGGGGTTCAGACCTCGGGAGTGTCCAGAATCTCCAACAAGGTAATGCTGGGCGAATTGATGCTGGTATCCGCATGGAAACCCCGCACCAGCACGATGAAATCCCCCACGCCGGCAATGCCTGAACGCTGCACGGCGCGCCGCGCCACGACGTTCGGGTGCTGGCTACCCACTTCCAGATCCAGCACCGGTACCACGCCCCACAGCAGGTTAATTCGCCGACAGGTCTCAGGGCTGCCGGAGATCGAGATAATTGGCGCATCGGGTCGGGCCGCGGCCATGATCGAGGCCGTATAACCGCCCGCAGTAATCACCACGACGGCGCGCGCTTTGATATCCACGACCAGGCGCGCAGCGGCACTTGCCACGGCATCGCCGTCGCTCAGATGCCCGTGCGCAAAGGCATGCGCCTGTGTGCCGGCCTGTCGGGTGTGAAATTGATAGGACTCGGTCTGCCGCGCAATGCGGCTCATCATTTCGACCGTTTCCACCGCAAACGCACCCACCGCGGTTTCGCCGGAGAGCATCACCGCATCGGCGCCGCTGGCGACGGCGTTGGAGACGTCGGTGACCTCGGCACGCGTGGGGCGGGCGGCGGAAATCATCGACTCCAGCATTTGGGTGGCCACAATCACGGGCTTGTCGTAAAGGCGGGCAGAGAGCACGAGTTGGGACTGCGCGAGCGGCACCTGCTCCGGCGGTAGTTCAACGCCCAAATCGCCGCGCGCGACCATGATGCCGTCGGCCACCTGCAGAATCTCGATGCTGTTTTCCAAGGCTTCCGGTTTTTCGATTTTGGCGATGATGGCGGGACGCGCGTCCAAACCTTTCATCAAGGCCAGCAGGGATTCCACGTCCTGGCGTCGCCGCACGAAGGACAAAGCCATGTAATCGACTTTTTGCGCCAGCGCGAACTGGGCGTCGGCGATGTCTTTTTCGGTGAGCGAGGGCGCGGACACATTCACGCCGGGCAGATTAATGCCCTTGTGATTGCCAATCGGCCCCCCCTGCACCACGCGGCAGCGAATTTCGGTGCCTGCTACCGCCAGTACCACCAATTCGGCCGCGCCGTCGTTCAGCAGAATGCGGTCGCCGGTGTGGACGTCGGTGGCGATGCCGGCGTACTGCGAGGGAATCAAGCTGGCGTTGCCCTCGACCTCGCGGGTGGTCACGGTGACCTCGGTGTCGCGGACCAGTTGCAGGGGATTTTCGGCGAAACGGCCGGTGCGAATCTTCGGTCCGCAGAGGTCGGCGAGGATCGCAGTATGGGTGCCCAAGGCCGCCGCCTGCTCCCGGATGTTGGCGATTGCCCGCGCGTGATCGGCCAGCGCGCCGTGCGACATGTTCACGCGGAACACGTCCACCCCGGCTTCGATCAGCGCGCGCACCTGCGCCGGATCACGGGAACTGGGGCCCACCGTCGCCACGATCTTGGTGCGACGGTACTGGAGTAAATCGACGCTGGTCACAATCGACATGATGACTCTCCCGCAGAGTGGTACGGCAGTTTCACCTTACCTGATTTTCCCGCTCAGGATGACGCGGCGCGTGCGGGTTTTCCGCCCTTGAAGACGAGTGCAACGACCTCGCGGAAGTGTTCGACGAAACTCACCTTCACGCCGCGTCGAACGTAGTCCGGCAGGTCGTCGTAATCGCGTTGATTGGCGGCAGGCAAAATCACCGCCGAATAGCCAATGCGTTTGGCGGCGATGAGTTTTTCGCGAATGCCGCCCACGGGTAGCACCCGTCCCGTCAAAGTGAGTTCACCGGTCATGGCCACGGGCCGCACCAGCGACTCATTGCGCGCGAGCGACAACAAAGCGGTGGCCATGGTGATCCCGGCACTCGGTCCGTCTTTTGGCGTAGCCCCTTCAGGCACGTGCAGGTGAACGTGGGTCTCGTCAAAAAACGCCGGGTCGCCCTGATAGGTCCCAAGATTGGCCGCAATGTAGCTGTAGGCAATCTCGGCCGATTCCCGCATGACCTCGCCCAACTGACCCGTCAAACGAAAGCCACGCTGCTTGCTATGCACGCGCGCGGCCTCGACCTCTAGCGTGGCACCGCCCATCGCCGTCCAGGCCAAGCCGGTCACCACGCCAACGCCGCGCTGCGGGTTCTCGTGCCTAAACACCGGTTGGCCGAGTAATTCGATCAGGCCCTGCGGATTGATACGCTCCTGCGTGGCGGGTGCTTCCAGCACTTTCAAGGCAACTTTACGGGCGACTCGATTGAGCTGCTTTTCCAGATTGCGCACCCCGGCTTCGCGCGCGTAACCGTCGATCAGGGTGCGCAAGCTGGTATCCGAAAAAGTCAGCTGGCGCGCTTTAAGGCCGGCGCGTTGCCGCACCCGTGGCACGAGATGTTTTTTGGCGATCGCCAGCTTTTCTTCCATCACATAGCCCGCCAGCCGGATCACCTCCATGCGATCGAGCAACGGACGCGGAATGCTGTCCAGCTGGTTGGCGGTGCAAACGAACAGGACGCGCGACAGGTCAAATCGCACATCGAGGTAATGGTCGAGGAAGTTGGCGTTCTGCTCGGGATCCAGCACCTCAAGCAAGGCCGACGCCGGATCGCCCTGATAGGCGCTGCCGATCTTGTCGATTTCGTCGAGCATGATGACGGGATTCGCGCTTTGCACCTCGCGCAAGGCTTGCATGAACTTACCGGGCATCGCCCCGATGTAGGTGCGGCGATGTCCTTTGATTTCCGCCTCGTCACGCATGCCGCCCACGCTGAAGCGATAGAACTTGCGACCTAGCGCGTCGGCGATCGAGCGACCGATTGAGGTCTTGCCCACGCCGGGCGGCCCCACGAGCAACAGAATGGAACCGGCCACGCGCCCAGTGAGCGCGCCCACACCTAAAAACTCGATGATGCGTTCCTTCACATCGACGAGGCCTTCGTGCTCGGCGTCCAGCAGCTCGCGGGCGCGCGGAATGTTCACGTCGTCGGGGGTGAACTTGCCCCAGGGCAGGGAGGTCAGCGCATCGAGATAGTTGCGCGTGCCGGCGTATTCCGGCGAACCCGTTTCCAACAAGGAAAACTTGCGGCATTCGTCGTCAATGCGGGACTGCACATCGGCGGGCACCGCGCAGCCTTCTAGGCGCTCGTGAAAACGCTCCAGCTCAATCGCCTTGTCGTCCTTGGAAAGGCCGAGCTGCTGCTGAATTTCCTTCAACTGCTCACGCAGAAAAAACTGCCGCTGGTTTTCGCTGACGCGCTCCTCAACCTTCTGGCGGATCTGGCTTTGCAGGCCCGCCACCTCCACTTCGCGCTGAATCAGCAGCATGACTTTTTCCATGCGCCGGAGCAGCGGCACGGTTTCCAGCACTTCCTGCAACTCTTCGCTGGAGGCGCTGGTGAGCGCGGCGGCGAAGTCGGCCAGCGGGGAGGCGTCGTCTGGACTAAACCGCTCGAGATAGGCTTTAACGTTCTCGCGGTAGAAGGGATTAAGCGGCAGCAGTTCCTTGATTTTGGCAATCACCGCGAGGCCGTAGGCGCGCAGCTCCTGGGTGTTTTCGGGCGGCGGCTCGGGGTACTCCACCTGCGCGAGAAAGGGTGCCTTGTCGGAAGCCCAATCGAGAATCCGGAAGCGTTGCAGGCCCTCCGCCACAAACTGGATATGGCCATTGCTGCGCATCGGCTGGTGCATGCGCACGACCGTGCCAATGCGGCGGAAGTTTTCCGGCGACGGCAGTTCGTGGATGTCGCCCGTGGCGTGCACCAGACCGACGAGACGCTGCGGCGTGTTGCCAACCCGCTCGACGGTTTCGCGCCAGGGTTCCTCGGGCAGCACGATGGGCATGGTCTGCGCAGGAAAAAACGGCCGTGACGGTAAGGGAATTAACAGGAGTTTGCCGGGCAGGGTGTCGCGCACTCGCGCCGGCACCTGAATGGTGGCGCCGCCGGCGAGTTGGCTGTCTGCGGTTAAATCATTCGACATCGAGAAGGCCCTCTGAACTGATGCGCTACGCGCTTGCCCAGAGAGGTGTGGGCCAGATGCCCTGTTTTCAAGCCCGCGCGCCAGCTTCTGCGCTGACTGCGTCCAGGGCGGCCAGCAAGGCTCCCGCACTGTCATAACGATCTGCAGGCTGCTTGGCGAGCAGACGGTCAATCAGCGGCTGGTATCGCGCGACGCCAGCGGGCAGCGAGGGAATGGGCGCGTGCAGATGCTGATGAATCACGGCGTGAGCATTATCGGCCGTGAACGGCTTACGCCGGGTCAGCATTTCGAACAGGATGATGCCGGCGCTGTAGAAATCAGTTCGGTGGTCGACTGCCGCGCCGCTCGCCTGCTCCGGGCTCACGTAGTTTGGCGTGCCTAAGGCGTTATCAACCCGCGTCAATTCGGAGTTTTCCTCCATCCGGCGCGAGATACCGAAATCAGCCAGCGCGAGCCGATGCTCGCTGGCAAACAGGATATTGCCCGGCTTGAGATCGCGATGAACGATGCCACGGGCATGAATCGCGGCCAGTCCCTGCGCAATCTGACGGCAATAGCCGATCGCTTCTTCCGGCGTTAAGCCCGCGACGATGCGCTGCTTGAGATCCCCTTCAGGCAGGAACTCCATCGCGATATAGCCGTAATGTTCGGTAAAACCATGCGCGATAAATCGCACCACCTGCGGGCTGTCGATCGCGGCAATCAGCTCTGCCTCACGAATGAAGCGTTGCAGGAGATGCGGCTCCACCACGTTCGCGAGATCGACAATCTTCAGGACCAGCGGTTGACCACCGCCGGCCGGTTCGGCGAGATAAAGACGGGAGTAGGCGCCTTGCCCAATCAGGCGCTGAAAGCGATAACCAATGCGGTCTCCTTTAGGCGTCGCCCCGAGCGTAGCCACGCTGCGCATGATGCGGGCGTCATCCTTGAGCGGGGTCCAGTGGGGCAGCGGGCGAACCTCGCGCAGCCGCGCCAAACTCTCAGTCAGGCGTTCGGTGTCAAGGTCGCGTTTCAGCAGGATGTCGCTGGCCCCTTCCCTGATCGCCCGGCTCCCAAGGTAGACGTCGGCTTCTTCCGCCAAGAGGATTGCCGGCGGAAAGCCCCGCGTCGCCGCGTAACGACGGATCCAGTCGAGACCACTCGCAATGCCCCCAAGGTCCTGGGCGATGAGCAAGACGTCATACAGGGCCCAATTGAAACTCGGCGGCGGCGCACCACGTTGCTCAGGATCGTATTCGGTCACCTCCACATCGGGCGCCACGCCGGCCAGCACCCGGCGCGTTCTGGCCAGTCCCTCGCGGGAATCGTCGATAATGATCGCTTTCATGGGCGGCCGCTTCAGGAAGGCTCAAACGCTGGAACCCCACCGCAGTGAACACGAGCGCCGCAGAAAAAAGAAGGGCTGCACGAGGCAGCCCTGAATACGCTGGAGACAGGTTGCCCTGTCTTACTCACCCACGGAGTTCGGTACGGATGCAGTGCGCGCGAGCAGGGCGCGACCTTTGCGGGTGACAAAGCCTTCCGAGCTCACGTAGCCCTCGGCGATTGCGGTCTGCAAGACCTGCTTGGAGCGTTCGCGCGGCACATACACCACGCCATCGCCGTAGCGGCGGTTGATGAGTTGCGCGATTGCGCTTTCGGTCGAGGTCACTGCATTCCCCTGCATCACTGGCCTGAATCACTAGAAGTTCAGACAACTTAGCGGCTTAGGGTAGTCATCTGATAAATGATGTCAAGATAAAATTATAAACAACTGATTATCGTGATAAGTGGGGGCTGGCCAGATATTCGAGAGTGGCCATCTCGGCGAGTCGGCTGACCGTGCGCTTGAACGACGCGGCAAGTCGGGTACCGCGATAAAGGCCCGCCGGCTCGGCATTGGCGGAAAGCAATAACTTCACCCGTCGGTCGTAGAGTTCATCCAGCAAATTGACAAAACGTCGGGCGGCGTCGTTGTCTTCTTCGCCCATCACCGGCACGCCGCTCAGGAGCACGGTGTGAAAGCAGCGGCCGATTTCGATGTAGTCCAGCGAACTGCGCGGTCCCCCGCAGAGGACCTGAAAATCAAACCAGACCACGCCATCCGTGAGGGCCCGCACGGCAAGCGCTCGCCCTTCGACTTCCAGCGTCCCTGCAGTGCAGGCGGCGCCCTGCGTGAGCGCGCCAAAACGTTCCAGCAAAGCCCTCGTACTGGCGTCATCCACCGGCATGTAGTACGTGGCCGCCTGCGTGAGTGCCCGCAGGCGGTAGTCCATGTCGCCCATCAGCTCCACCACCTCCAAACGTGCCTTCAGCAGGGCGATTGCTGGCAGAAAACGCTCGCGTTGCAGGCCACCCCGATAGAGGTTGTCCGGCTCCTCATTGGAGGTGGTGACCAGCACCACCCCGTGATCCAGCAAGCCGCGCAGCAAGCGCCCCAGCAGCATGGCGTCGGTGATGTCGGTGACGTGGAACTCATCCAGGCACAGGACCTTCAAGCCCACCGCCCAGCGCCGGGCCACCACCAACAAAGGGTCTTCGACGCCAGCGAGCGTTTTGAGCTCGGCATGCACCGCGCGCATGAAGGAATGAAAATGCAGGCGACGCCGCGAGGCCGCCGGCAACGACTCGCAAAACAGATCGACCAGCATCGTCTTGCCGCGCCCGACCGAGCCCCAGAGATAGAGCCCGGGCACAGGGGTCGGCGTGCTGGCTTCACGCCACCGCGACCACCATCGATTATTCGCGCCGGGCTGCTGTAAACCTTCATAAATTCGCTGCAAATGGGCCACTGCGCTGGCTTGGGCGGGGTCGGCACGAAGCCCGTCCCGCGTCAGTCGCTGCTGGTAGAGCGCGAGAGGTGAACCAGCACTCATCGGTGGCCTCCATGCAAGGCGGAACTGGGGGCGCGGGGAGTTCGGCAGAAAAGGGAAATGAGGCCGTTCAAGGTCAGGACTTCGTGTATGCCAGTCGCGGTCGAGAAGCTTAACGCGGCGCTTATTGGCGGTCAGCGTATGCTGTCGGCCACTTCAACCCGCGCGCAATACCGGACAGTTTACGAATTCAATGCAGATGTCGCGACCTCGCCGCTCGATTCGACGCAAGCTGCTGAGCTTGCTGGTGCTCATCGGGCTGGTGCCCCTCCTCACATTGGCGTGGCTCGACATCCAGACGCTGGGCGCACTCGGCGCCTCGCTGGCCGAAGAACTGGCGGTGTCGCTGACCGAGCAGGCGCGCGCCAATCTGGTCCAGCAGGCAAATGCCAACGCCGCGCGCGCCAGCCGGGAAATAGAACTCATGGACTACAGTCTGCGGCTGCAGGCGCAGGCCGCGTTGGGGCCAGCGAGTGCCCCTCAGCGCCAGCCCGCGATTCGGCAACGACTGACGGATTTTCTGACCCACCAGCAGCTCCCGCAGGCCGGCCAGATCGTTCTCAGCAGCATTATTTTCCCTGACGGCACACACGCCACCTTCCCGGCGCGGGCCAAGCTAGACCCCGGGATCGCGAACACCGCGGCGGACTGGGCCCGCGCCAGACCCGCGAAAAATCTCACGCATTGGCTGGTGCCGCCCGCGGCTGACCCCAGCGTGCTGGTGGGTATGCGGCGGCTAACGAGCACTGGCAAGGCGGGGACGGGCGTGACCACGATGGCACTCGCCCTTCCCTCGCTGTTGGAAAGTTCATCCCTCAGCCCACCGTTCAATGCGGGCGCGCTGGTCCTGCTGCTCAGTGCCGACGGCCGGGTCGCGTATGTGCACCAAGGCTCCCCCCTCAAGGCATTGACCCGCGGCGCGGCCTTTGTGCTGGACGATGGCGCGCAACAGCAAGGTCTGCTGCATGATTTGAAGACCCGTCCAGCCAGCGAACGCGGGGCGCGGTTTCAGGGGCGAGAATATCTTTGCCTGCATCGCGCGATATCGAGTACCGGCTTCCATTTGCTCTGGCTGGTGCCCACCGAGGCGGCCACGGGGCTGGCGCGCGACGCCGGCGCCTATGCGCTGGCCAATACGCGGCGCCAAACCGACGCCTTGATTCCCTTTATGCTGACCGTCGCCATCCTCATAGTGCTGGCGGCCTTTTATGCGGCACGCAGTGTGACCGGGCCGGTATCGCGCCTGAAGTCGGTGGTGCAAGCCGTGGCTGACGGCGATTTTTCGGCACGCGTCAACATTCAGACCGGGGATGAGCTCGAAGCGCTGGGCACTGCGTTTAATCAGATGATTCCCCAACTCGCCGAGCAAACACGGCTGCAGGAATCGCTGGCGCTCGCCCGCGAAGCGCAGCAGCGCCTGCTGCCGGAGGCCGCGCCGAGTTTCCCGGGCTTGGATATCGCCGGCCAAACGCGCTACTGCGAGCAAACCGGCGGCGACTATTTCGACTATCTCGACGGCCGCACGCATGGCCGCGAGGCATTGGGGGTGGTGGTCGGCGACGTTGCCGGTCACGGCGTGGCGGCAGCCTTGCTCATGACCACCGCGCGCGCGCTACTCCACGGCATGTCCGCCACGTCGGGTGAGATCGAGCGCACCTTGCAGCAGCTCAACCTGCAATTGGTTGGCGACGTTCGACCCGGCCACTTCATGACGCTGTTCTACCTGCAGATTGACCGGCAGCAACAGCAGCTGCGCTACGCGAGCGCGGGACACGACCCTATCCTCTGGTGGCACGCGGACACCGGCCAATGCACCACACTTGCAGGACTGGATATTCCGCTTGGCATCGACCCGCAGTGGCAGTTTTCTCCCGCCTTGGAGGCTGTTTTTACGGTCGGCGACGTTTTTCTGCTGGCGACTGACGGTGTCTGGGAAACGCGAGCGGCGAGCGGGGAAGCCTTCGGCAAAGCGCGGCTTGAGTCGCTGCTGTTGCGCCACGCCCACGAACCTGCCCGCAATATTCTTGAGGCGGCCTTGCACGACCTGTCGGCGTTCGCCGACGACACAGCGCCCCGCGATGACGTCACGGTGGTTGTCGTGCGGATTGATTCGCCGCCGGCGCTCGCCTGAGCGGTCCTTACTCGCCGAACAGATCGAGCTGCGGACCAAGCCGTGGCGGCTTGAACAGCCCGGTCTCCAAACGATGGTCGCTGCGATTGAGTCCCTGCTCGCGGCTCGCCCGGGCAAAGCGCGCCTTGATGAGTTCGGCCAGCGCGCCGGTGCCCGTGAGTCGGGTGCCAAAGTTCGCATCACTGTCCTGTCCGTCGCGCAAATCGCGAATCAAGGCCATAACCCGCCCGGCCCGCAGCGGGAAATGGGCCTCAAGCCATTCCTGAAAGATAGGGTTGACCTCGCGCGGCAAACGCAACATCACATAGCCGGCATAGCGCGCGCCCTGTTCGGCGGCGGCCGCGAGGATCACTTCGAGCTCGTGATCATTCAGGCCCGGAATAATCGGAGCAAACATGACGCCACACGGGATCCCGGCATCGCTCAGCTTGCGCAGGGCCTGCAGACGCCGACGGGGTGCCGACGCTCTAGGCTCCATCAATCGCGCCAGACTGACATCCTGCGTGGTGACCGATAGAAACACCTGCGCGAGGCCTTTTTTGGCCATCGGCCCCAGCAGGTCGATGTCGCGCTCGACCAGCGCAGATTTGGTGACGATGGTGATCGGATGCTGCGTTTCCGACAGCACCTCCAGAATTTCACGCGTCACGCCCAGTCGGCGTTCAATTGGCTGGTAGGCGTCGGTACTGGCACCCAGCGCAATGCTTCGACAGCGATAGCCCGGGGCCGCCAGTTGCTCGCGAAGTCGCTGGGCGGCGCCGGCCTTGGCGAAGAGCTTGCTTTCAAAATCGAGACCGGGCGACAAATCGACATAAGCGTGGGCCGGCCGCGCATAGCAGTACACGCAACCATGCTCGCAGCCGCGGAAAGGGTTAATCGACTGCTCAAAGGGAATATCGGGTGATTGATTGGTGTTGATGATCGACCGCGCGTGTTCCCAGGTCAGCGAGGTTTTGAGCTTGGGCGGTGGTTCCAGACCGGCTGGCCAGCCGTCGTCGAAGGCTTCGCGGGCGACGTCAATATACCGTGCCGTGGGCCTCGAAATGGCGCCGCGGCCGCGTGTGGGAGGTGGCTTGGTCATGATGTCGGCGACTATGCCTCAGCGATTGTTCGAGTGGTCTGAATCGGGCCAATATGAACACACATAAAATGATTTGGCCCAAAGGGCGATTACACTGTGCAGCAGTTCCCGGCAGCGCAAATGCTCATGTTGATTCCCCCCTATCGTTGTGTGCATCAATCTTGGTCGGGGTTCGGGCGCAACGGCGTTTGTTAGCTGGGGACCGCTCTTGAAAATTCCGGATCGCGCCTCCCTCAAGGCCATTATTTTTGATGTCGACGGGACGCTCGCCGATACCGAAGAAGTGCATCGTCAGGCCTTCAACGCCACGTTTCTCGATTTCGAACTGGACTGGTTCTGGACGGCCGAGCGCTATCGGGAACTGCTGGCGGTGTCGGGTGGGCGCGAACGCATGGCGTTTTACGCCGCGTCCCTCAGGCCGGGCAGCGCCGGCTATGGGCTTGCGGCCTCGATCATCGCCGAGATCCATCAACAGAAAACTGCGCGCTACGCCGCCTTGTTGGCGGCCGGCAAAATTCGGTTGCGGTCTGGCGCGGAACGACTCCTGCGCGAAGCGCTGGCCGCCGGGGTGATGTTGGCGATCGCCACAAGTAGCGCCCGAAGTAATCTTGAAACCCTGCTGGATCTCAATCTGCCGGCTGGCTGGCGGGACTGGTTTAGCGTCATCGAAAGCAGCGATTCAACCGTCGAGAAAAAGCCGTCGCCGGCGGTGTATCAGGCCGTTCTGGCCAAGTTACCGCGCTCGGCGAATGAATGTGTGGTGATTGAAGACACCGTCAACGGTCTGCGCGCCGCCACCAGCGCCGGGATTTGCACCGTGATTACCACCCATCGCTATACCCGTCAGGATCACTTTCCGGGCGCAGCGCTGGTGGTCGATGGCCTCGGCGAGCGAGGCCATTCGCCGCAGGTGCTGTCGGGCGACCTGCGGGGCTACTCTTGCGTTGAATTGGGCCTGCTGAATGCCTTGGTTGCTGAGGAGCCAGCGGCCGCTGCGGCTACTTGATCACCAGCAAAGCCGTCCGGTTACCCCGGAGCACCCCGAGCAACAGCTGGCCCTTCGTCTGACCCACCAGCATCACGAAAGACTCGACGTCCGGCACTTCCACTCGGTTAACCGACAAAATCACGTCGCCGACGCGAAGCCCCGCCTTCCAGGCAGCGGTGCCATTGGCCACTTGCGTCACCTGCACGCCATTCACCTGGCCATAGACCGGAGAATGCTCATCAAGGTCCGCAACGCTCACGCCTGCGAGGCGTGGATTACGGATGCCGGAATTGCCTTCCGCCACCGTGGGGCCGCGAGCGCCCACTTGGGCGGACGCCTTCATCGATTTGCCGTCGCGCACGAATTCCAGCTGGACCGCATCATCCACGCGCATCAGGCCAATCTGGTTGCGCAAGTCCGCCGCATCGCGCACCTGTTTGCCGTTGACCTTGGTGACCACATCGCCCGCCCGCAGACCGGCGCGCTGGGCGGGTGAATCCGGGAGGATCGTGACCAGCACCGCGCCGCTGTGCCCGGACAACCCGAACGCCGCCGCAAGCTCAGGATCAAGATTCTGCATTTCGGCACCGAGATAACCGCGTTTTACCTTACCGAATTTGACCAACTGCTCCATGACCTGATGGGCCATGTTGATCGGGATTGCGAAACCGATCCCGATGTTCCCGCCGCTTTGGGAGTAAATCGCGGTATTGATGCCCGCGAGTTCGCCTTTCAGCGTGACCAGCGCGCCACCGGAATTGCCGGGATTGATCGACGCATCCGTCTGAATCAGATCTTCATAGCCGGTAATCCCGAGCCCGCTCCGCGCCAGCGCGCTCACAATGCCGGAGGTTACCGTCTGGCCAAGGCCGAACGGATTGCCGATTGCGACCACAAAGTCGCCCACTCGTAGACGTTCCGAATCCGCCAGAGGCAGGCCCACCAGACCCGTCGCCTTGATTTGAATGACCGCCACGTCGGTCTCCGGATCGGTGCCCACCAGCTTGGCTGAAAATCGGCGACCGTCCGTCAAACGCACCGAAATCTGGTCGGCGTTCGCAATGACGTGGTTGTTGGTCAGCACTAAACCGCGATTGGCATCCACGATGACCCCGGAACCCAGACTCTGGGTCTTTCGCTCCTGAGGCAAATTGGGCACGTTGAAAAAGCGGCGGAAGAACGGGTCATTAAACAGCGGATTAGTGCGCAACTCGACGTGGCCCTCGGTCGAGATGTTCACGACCGCAGGGGTC
>Ga0114967_10000960_pt1 | contig 24282 bp, 23 predicted proteins | sample M_130628_MF_Meta_FD_92639 | JGI IMG/M metagenome (GOLD analysis project Ga0114967, IMG submission 92639) | Freshwater microbial communities from Lake Montjoie, Canada to study carbon cycling - M_130628_MF_MetaG | ecosystem: Environmental > Aquatic > Freshwater > Lake | place: Lake Montjoie...
ATATGCAATTTTTGTTTATCCACTCTACATTCTAAACTCTGCATTATTAAAACTTACTTCCTCAAAATCTCAATCCCTATGTTGCATTTCAAACAGTGTTTTTTGTTACAGAAATTATTATAAAGTTCAATACTTGCCTGCGAATCAAAAGCTGTTTTTATGGTTAATCCCAAGCCTTCCCACATTTCGGTTATGTGATTTTCTTCAGCTGGTAATGCTTCTAAGAAGCTCACACATCTTGTCATAAGTTCTTGATTATTAGTTTTTTCTGAATAAAAAGCTAATAAAGGTATAACCGTATTTATTAAAATATTGTTAATTGATTCTTTGCCTAAGCCAACCAATTTTTTGTTGGCAGTTTTTCCAAAATTATAATGTTCTTGCCAGTAAAGCGACTGTTCAATTTTTAGGGCATTTCTTAAGTCTTCAATCAAATTGGATTGTGTAAAAAGCGAGAAAAAACTTTGTTGTTGTATAATCAAACGGGCTAATTGAGCGATTCGAATCGTTGGAAAATTAGCTGGTCGAGTGCGTAAAAATTTCCATTCATGCGAGTTTAATTGCGATGAGTTCAAAGAAAATTTTGTTGCAAAAAAATCATATTCTTGACTCAACTTTTCTGAATATTCATCAACTTTTTCAATTAAACCCGCTTGGCCGAAAAGCATGGCTTCGATTTGGGTAAGATTATCTCGGTGTTTCTGTAAAACCTTCAAAGGTAGATTTTGAGCCAATCTTAGGAAAGTATCGGAATTGAGTTTAAAACCAAAATTTCGAGCTAGAAGTTGGTAAGCAGTTTCTTCCCAATTGCCTTTATTTTGTTCAAAAATTTGCTCTACAATTTGTGCTTTTTGTTGTAAACGCATTGCCAAAGCTTTATCTAAAATAGCAAACTTTGATAAATTAGAAACCTCCAAAAATTGTTCTTTACACGGGATAATAGCTTGATTATCAATTAAATGCTGGTATTTGTCAAGAAGTGGAATATCCGTGATTGACTTTAGCTCAACTGTCGGAATCAAACTCCCATCTTGTCGAGTAATCGCTTGGTCATTTTCCCAAACAACGTGTAGAATAACATTATTATATGCTTCATTATATTGGTGCTTATGAAGTTGCCAATCCGATGACTTTACATGAATTTCTACATTTCCAACCCATTCAATTTCATTAATTTGAATTCGAGAATTCGCAAAATCTGGCCCTGCATCGGTATTTAAAATACCTGTTTTAAGTACAGAAATCTTTTCACCCGACACAGTTTGAAGGCATGATTTTTCAAACTGTTGAAATTGCCAAATATAGTGTAGAAATGCCTCCGTCATAATCATTTAATAGTTTAGAATAAAAAGCGTTTTTTACAAATATATCTCCATATATTTTTCCATTTCTTGCTGAACTTTTTTTGCTTCTTTGGCAGCAACTTGAGCAAAATCTTCACCGGAGGAAGCATAAATAATCGCTCTTGAAGAATTTACCAACAAGCCGCATTGCTTGTTCATACCGTATTTTGAAACTTCTTCCAAGCTACCGCCCTGAGCTCCTACTCCAGGAACGAGCAAGAAATGCTCAGGAGCTAATTCTCTGATTTTTAATAATTTATCAGCTTTTGTGGCCCCTATAACATACATCATCCTCTCAGTATCTGCCCATTTCTGGGAAGTCAAAATTACTTGTTCGTAAAGACTTTTTACTGGATATTGGTTATTTGTTATTGGTTGTTGAAGACTGTGTACTGAAGACTGTGGGCTGTGGACTTGCAAATTCTGAAAATCATCTCCACCAGCATTTGATGTTAAAGCCAATAAAATCACCCACTTCCCTTCAAATTCAAGAAAAGGCATAACCGAATCGCTTCCCATATATGGTGCAACGGTTACTGAGTCGAATTCAAGGCCAGAAGAAGATTTATCGAAGAATGTACGGGCGTATAGCCCCGATGTATTTCCAATATCGCCACGCTTAGCATCGGCAATTGTGAAGCATTCTTTTGGAATATATTCAATTGTACGTTGCAAACTTTCCCAACCTTTAGCTCCTAATGCTTCATAGAAAGCAATGTTTGGCTTGTAAGCAACAGCAAACTTAGCGGTTGCGTCTATTATCTGACGATTAAATTCAAAAATTGGGTCTTTTTCTTTCAGTAAATGCGAAGGTATTTTTTTGATGTCAGTATCAAGACCAACACATAAATAAGAGTTTTTTTGAGTGATTTGCTCGAAAAGCTGTTGTTTTGTCATTTCTATCCTTTTTTTGTGTCAAATTTCTATATTTAATACGATTTAATCAGAAAAATAATACTATTTTATTTAGTATATGCTACTTTTGTATATTCTTTAACTTTAGAATAAATCCGATGTCAATGTAATTGATTGAAGTATTAACTTGCCTATTTTAAAATTGCTAACCAATAATGGAGTTTAGAAAAACAAGTATAGAAGGACTGATTGAAATATATCCAAAAGTTTTTGGCGATGCTCGTGGCCATTTTTTTGAATCTTATCGAGAGGATTTATTTGCTCAAAATGGTATTCCATTTCAGTTTGTACAAGATAATCAATCATTTTCTACTGCCGGTGTTTTGCGTGGCTTACATTTTCAGAATTCACCATTTGCACAGGGAAAACTCGTGAGAGTCATTACTGGTAAAGTTATTGATGTTGCTGTTGATATTCGCCCACATTCGCCAACGTTTGGCAAATACGAAAAATTTGTTTTGGATGCCACACTCCAAAACATGGTTTTTATCCCCGAAGGATTTGCACATGGTTTTGCTGCTTTTGAAGATTCGATTTTTTCTTATAAATGTACAAATAATTATAATAAAGTTGCTGAAGGTGGAATTATTTGGAATGATAATGATTTGAATATCGACTGGGGTATTGAAAACCCGAATGTCTCAGAAAAAGATTTAGAGCTTCCTAATTTTAAGGATTTATTCAGCAAATATTAATGATATTTTTTATTCAATAGAAAGCAATCGATACTACTTCTGCATTAATTCGTTTATTTTGCTTGATAAGTTAGCATTTTCATGGTTTGGCCATCAAAAACTGCGTAGCTATTATGCCAAATCCAATCACCTAGATTTATATAGCGAGCAGTAACAGATATATTCATTTCGGCCATTGTATGTCGGTGGCCGAAAACATAAAAATCATGGTGGGTTTTAGCTTCAATTTGCTTTGAATACTGTACTAAATGCTCACTTTCTTCACCCAAAAACTCTTCAGGTTTTCGTTTTTTCTTCCAGCTTTTTTTAGTCCAAATTTGTCCCAATAACATTCCGAGATTCGGGTGCATCAATCGTCCGAACAAAAATCTAGGTATTTTTCCTTCAAAGACAAGCTTTAAAATTTTATAACCAAAATCATCTGCACCGAGCCCGTCGCCGTGACCTATATAAAATGTTTTATTATTGAAAGTAAATACTTGTGGTCGGCGAATAGTTCGGATATTTAGCTCAGTTTCAAAGTAATCGGTCATCCACATATCACGATTGCCTAAAAAGACAATAATCTCGATTCCTGCATCTGATAATTCGGCCAATTTTCCGAAAAAGCGTACAAAACCTTTCGGTACTACGTGCTTATATTCGTACCAAAAGTCAAATAAATCGCCTACTAAAAATATAACTTCTGCATCATGCCGAATGCTTTCGAGCCAATCAATGATTCTTTTTTCTCGGACTCGACTTTCGATGTGCGATGGGGCACCCAAATGAAAGTCAGAAGCGAAGTAGATTTTTTTACCCACAGGAATTGTACGATTCATCAACATTAATGCAATACTATGAAAATAAAAATTTTACACAAAGCACTTAAAAATTTGTGAATATTTTAAATGAAAGCAAAAAATTTGTTGAAATTTTATCGTTTTTGATACTAATTATGTGTAGTTTTGAAATAAAGCAAAATTTGATTTTATTGAAAATCATCTTTCCTTATATTTACAACGGATTTCTTATACGACCAATTTATAAAATAATATTATCATCCAATGAAACGAGTATTAATTGCCGAAGACAGCTCAGTGATTCAGAACTTAGCCAAAAAGATTTTGGAATTCCAAAACTTTGAAATTACTGCCGTAAAGAATGGAGAACAAGTGATGCAATTGCTCGACAAAGAGGATTTTGACATATTGTTGCTTGATATCAATATGCCGATTATGGATGGTATGGAATGCGTGAAAGCGATTCGTGAATTGAGTAACAAAGTAAAAGCAAATCTTCCTGTTGTGGCTATTACAGGTAATGCAAAGAACTATTCAGATACTGATTTTAAAGAAGCAGGTTTCAATGATGCTTTAATGAAACCTTTGAATTTTGATAGATTAGTTGAAGTTGTAAAAGGACTAACAGAATAAATCTAATTGTGAATGAGTGAATTAGTGTATAAGTGAGTATTTTTTAAGTTTGAAATAGATTATAAATTCACTAATTCAAAATTTTCTCATTCACTCATTAAATATGAACGTAACTTTTCTCGGAACTGGTACTTCTGGAGGTATTCCTGTACTGACGTGTGACTGCGAGGTTTGTAATTCGCTGGATTTCCGTGACAAACGACTCAGAGTATCGGTTTGGATTGAAGTAGAAAACAAAAGTTTTGTGATTGATACGGGACCTGATTTTCGTCATCAAGCACTCCGTGAACGTATTCCTAGAATTGATGGAATTATCTACACACATGAACACAAAGACCACACGGCTGGTCTGGACGATATTCGTCCCTACAATTACCTGCATGGTACTCAGCATTTAGACATCTACGGACATCCTAGGGTGTTAGCTCAACTTAAACGTGAGTTTGCTTACGCTTTTGAAGAACAAAAATATCCAGGCGTACCATTGATTAATGTGCATGAAATTACGGGCCATCAGGCGTTTAAAGTCAAAGATAAGATTTTTACGCCTATTGAAGTACTTCATCATCGTTTGCCAGTTTTAGGCTTCAGAATACAAGATTTTACCTACATCACTGATGTAAATTATATTTCTGATCTAGAATTAAAAAAGGTTTATGGCTCAAAATTATTAGTTTTAGGAGCTTTACAACGTCAGAAACATATTTCCCATTTTACACTTGATGAAGCAATTGAAGTTGCCCAGAAAGTAAATGCCGATATGACTTATTTTACCCATATTAGCCACAAAATGGGTTTGCATAGTGAAGTCGAAAAAGAACTTCCGCCCAATATTAGATTGGCTTATGATGGTTTGAAAGTGAAGATATAAATATTCTTTGTTTTGAAACCTTGAAGATATTTTATTATTGCAGAAGGATGACCGAAAAGTGGAATAATGCCGAATGTATAACACAATAAAATTGTATTTTTGGAAGAATTTTTTCTGATAGAATCCTACAAATAATGGCAATTGAACAAACTCCCAAAAACGAACTTCCTCCAAAATATTATCTCGAATACTTCAATTATGTACTGGATTTTGTACAGGAAAAATACCGCCATATCTTGAAGGAGGATGAATGGCGTTTCTTGAGAAAATACTATTGTTTGAGTGAAGATGCCCAGTGCCTTTTTATTCGTTTTTCCAATAGACGTCGATTGTTTTTTCGAGTTAATAGATTGTCCTATAGTGAATTAAATGACATTCCTTCATTACTAAATGAATTGATTGACCGACAATTTATTGAAAATCTTAACCCAGAAAAACACAAAACATTTAGTAAAGAAATGCTTGATGTTTGGACTACGAAAGAATTAGTAGGGCAATTCCAAGAACCTGTTTCTAAATTTCTAACAGACAAGAAATCAAGCTATAAAAAACTCAAAAAAGAAAAACTCGTAGAGGTAATTTTACAAGATTTTGAACTAAAAGAAATCGTAAAAACACTCAATAATTTTGAGCCAGTCATTAAAGTTTGCTTTGAATATGAAGTAACTTTTATGAAGTTTTTATTTTTTGGAAATCGCTACCTTGATATGACAAAGTTTGTGATGCGTGATATGGGTTTCGTGCAATTTATAAACCATGATGATGATAAACTTGTAGCTCGATTTACTACCCGAAAAGATGCCGAAGATAAATGGCTTATCACCGACCAAAATGACCTATTTTATCAATTAAAAGATGCCGCTCCCGCACTTGAAGTTTACGACTGGTTTATGAATTTTGCTGATTCTGTGAATGATTTAAGCGAAGTCGCAAAACCTTCTTACGAACGTTTGATTATCAAAGTGGCTACTTTTTTGGAGAAAAGTAAACTTTTAGATGAAGCAATCTTAGTTTACCGTCTTACCGAGCAAGTACCTTCAAGAGAGCGGCAAGTTCGAACACTTCAAAAATTAAATCATACCGACGAAGCATTTTCTTTGTGTCAGCAAATGATTGAGTATCCCAAAAATGCCGACGAAAAATTTTATGCGATTGACTATCTTAATAAACTTAATACCAAAAAACGAACTAAGAAAAGTACAACATCTTGGCTACATCAAGCTGAATCAATTACGATTTCTATTGATTTCTGGCATCAAGTCGAAATGGGGGTGGTTGATTATTATCATAAAGAGGGTAAATTGGCAGTATTTGCCGAAAATCATCTATGGCGAGCCATTTTTGGCTTAGTATTTTGGGATATTGTCTTCGACCCAAGTTTAGTTGCTTTTCACCACCCGTTCCAACGTAGGCCTTCTGATTTATATTTACCAGATTTTTATGAAAAACGTAAAGATTTAATCATAAGTCATTTAGAAAGTTTTAACAATGTCCAAGATTTACTGATTTATATGGGACAGCAGTATGAATCGAATTTTGGTATCGCTAATCCTTTTGTGGTTTGGTTAGAGCAGATTTGGTTAATTGTTAGAAAAGCGGTCGAGTTGATAGAATTTGAAGCTATGAAAAAAATACTTCACGAAATGTCGAAAAATTTGGTAGAGAATTTACGTGGTTTTCCTGACCTTTTCTTGTGGGATGATACCGCAGTAGATACTGGTGCTGGTGGATATTGCTTTGTAGAAGTAAAATCACCGACCGATAATTTATCTAATCAACAGCTTTCTTGGTTACAGTATTTTCAAGAAATCGGTGTAAATGCTAAAGTTTTACGAGTTTATTGGGAAGAAAATGATAAATCGGAAGTGGAAAATAGTCAATAACCGACAGACGAAAGCTCGGAGTAGAATTTTTATGAATCAACAAATTGAAATTTTTAGAAAAATTATACTTTGATCATTAACAGAAGAAGTTTTATCAAAAAAGTTTCCCTCGCGTCGGGCTTGATTATGTTTTCTGAAAAAATTTTAGTTTTTATTGAAGAAGGTAAAAAACTCATCCTCGATTTGGGACTTTTGTGAAATTAGTGTTTTGGTTAAATTTTAAACCACATCAAATAGAATTGATGCGTTTGGGCACAGAAAAAGTGTTTGGAGAGGTGAAAATGATAGAAGGTAACTTTGGTTATCTGATTATAAGTGGGAAAGACGAAACAGGAATGATTGATATGAAGATTATTAATGCTATCAAGCATTCGTCTGAAAGTGGTCAAACGGCGAAGATTGAAATGTAAATAAAAAACTCAAGTTAAAAAAATAACCTGAGTTTCTTCGTTTTTAGGGTAACAGCAAATTATTTTGGGTTCAACGATAATTATTTTGGGGTTTCAAAGTATTAGATCAGTAGCGTTGGGTTGTCATTTATTAAGAAAATACTTTGATGGTTTGAAAGAAGGTATAAAATGTTCTGCCAAATCAACGGTTTGTTTTTGCTTTATAAGCTGTACTTTTTTAGCTGCTCGTCTTTTAGTTGTGAAAGTACCAAACCCTTTGAAAGTAATTTTGTTTCCATTGGCTATTTCTTCTTTGATTAATTCAAAAAGTGCTTCGGTAATTACCGAAACTTCTGTCGTATCTATTTTATTGACGCGACTAATTTGTAGAGTAAGGTCTGCTCGGGTCATTGAATTTTTAAATTATATACAGCAAATTATAAGCTTAATAACGAGGTTTTTTTGTTTTAATGCAAACAATTTCGTTATTTTAATATTTCAAATGTAGTCTTTATTGCATGTGAACACAAGTAAAAAAAATAGAAATTTATGAATCGTAGTATTTTGTAAGTGAAGCTCTTTTAATTGTAAATGAAAAATATTAAACAATATTAAAACGCTTTTGAAATGAGGATAAATACATTGATTGTTGATGACAACTTAGTTTGGCAAAAAATTATCAGCAAGTTTGTACAGTTGAATCCAATACTTAGTTTAGTTGGAGTTTGTGGCTCTGCAATGGAAGCGTATGCTAAGTTGGTTGATGGCGATATTGATTTATTAATTTGTGATATTGAGATGCCCGAAATGTCTGGGCTTCAGTTTGTAAAAAGCCTGCGAATAACACCAATGGTAATATTTGTTTCGGCTCATCGTGACTATGCTCTGGACTGCTATGAAGTTTCTCCTGTCGATTTTCTATTGAAACCACTTGACCTTAACCGTTTTCTAAAAAGTATAGAAAAAGTACGACTTCGTTATCTTAATCAAAATGGAATGGTTGAAATTGAGCCCTACTTTTTTATAAGAGAAAATTTAAATAATGTTCAAATACCATACAAGGATGTAATTTATATGAAAGCTCAAGAGAATTTTTTACAAATCGTAACATCCACAAAAAGTTTTCTCCCAATATTGTCTATCTCCAAAATGGAAGAGCAAATCAAAGGTGATAGATTTCTGAGGGTACACCGCTCTTTTTTGGTAAATCGCTCTGAAATAAGTTTGATTGGGAAAAATGAAATTATGCTTTCAAATGGACTATCTATTCCAATCGGCGATCAGTATCGTACACAAATTAATCGAAAACATTTGGACGGAAATTTAGTTACTAGAAATACCTAAATAATGGTTTTTATGTTGAATAATTGTTTAAAATCTTGGTTTAAATATAAGCTAAGCTTATTGGTATTTTTTTGTCATGTTCCTGAAATTGTGACAGCACAAGATGTTTTTGCATTAAAGTCAGATTTACCTTCATTAAAAGTAGATTCAACCCGAAGTAGGATCTTATATGACTTGGGAATGGCCTACGAACGAACTTCTTCTGATTCTTCCTTTCATTTTATCAACCAATCTTTACAGCTTTCAAAACGTATAAATAATCTGAATGGCATTGTAAGATCCATGCTATTGGCAAAAGAATTGGTTGAACTAAATGGTGGAATATTAAGCGTTGAAAGTAAACTTGGACATGGTACAACTTTTTATATAAAGTGTCCTGTTAAAGATATTTAGAGTTCGATTCGCTCCGAAATTTTGCATATATCGTAGGCCACTTTCTGAATATTTATAAATTGTTCTGTAATTAAAATCATGCTTTCATCTGATTCTTCAAGCGGATGGTTTTTCACTTTCAAAAGTTGAATATTTTCTATTACCACATATTCACTTTTTTCGATAATTTTTATAGATTCTTTCATCAAAACCTCGGTATTTATAGAGATTTCTTCTATTTTATCGATGTTTGGAAGTGTTTCAAAATGCTCTCTTGAATACAATGCAAGCGTAGCTACGTAGGATGAAAGAAGGTGGTTTAATACCGAAAATTTATGTATCTCTTTGATACTCATTTGTTTATGTTTTGGCTCAGAAACCATCCGTTGAAGCCCAGAAGCTAGGTTGGAACTTCGCACAAAAACTTCCTTTCTCACAATCTTATATGGCACTCGTTGGTATACTCCACCAAAATATATCTTTGCAACTTGATGATAATAAGCCAAATTTGCTTCCAGCATTTCAATTAAGGTATTTTTTAGCTTTTTGTGTTCCTAATGTGGTAATAAAACATAACTTCCAATAAACGCTAGTCCGCCACCAATTGCTGTATCATAAACTCTCTCAATAAGTAAAGCACGGCCACCCATTCCCAAAAAATCAAACAAAATCAATATAAACGGAGTCATAAATACTACGCTGACGAGATAGTTTTTTCGTTGAAAACTGTAAGTGCCGAGCATACAAATCAATAAAATTCCGAAAAGCCAGTATTTATCAGTTACATAATTTAAAATGAGCATTCCAATCAAAGCACCACCAATTGTACCGAAAAGCCTATCAAGATTTCGTTCTTTGGTGAGGCTGTAGGAAGGTTTCATAATCACCATGATGGTCAGGAGAATCCAATTGCTGTGTAAAAGTGGCGTTGATTGAGCAATGATAAAACCAACGAGCATCATGCCCGAAACTCTTAGTGAATGCCTAAAGTTTTCGGATTTCAAGTTAAGATTATCCAGAAAAATTTTGATATTATATACTTGACTTGTGGTGAAAGCCGTGGTCTGAACATCATTTCTTGATAGTTTTTTCTGCTCTTTTGCACTAAAATATCCTTTTATTTTCTTAATTCGATTGAAAATATTCTCAATATTTACTTCAATGTTTTTCAAAGCTTGCAGCCCAATTATTGAGATTGATTTATCTTTGGTACTAAATGTATCAATTTTTGCTTTTAGGGCGTGTAGTTTTCGGGTTAAAAGTTGATTGAATTCGGGTTTACTGCCATCTTTTAAAGATTCGCTTATTTCGTCAATTTGTTCTGACAAAAGATTGAGAATATACTCAAAATCAAGCAATACTCCTGTATGGTCAAATTGTTTATGTAATTTTTGATAATTATAAAAAGTTGACATGATTTGTTCGTATAAATCGACTATATCAACAAAAATTGCTAATAGAAGTCGCCCTTCTTGCGAGTTTTCCTGTATAATTTTTGGGTTTTTCAAAAGTTGCTCCCTTACAGTATCAAGTTTTTCGTTGACCGATATTTGAGCTTCTATTAGTTTTGTATAGTTTTCGTCATAGTCCATTTCTTCTTTATAAAATCCTGCTTTAATTCGCAAAAAAGCGGCGATTTCGGAGATAGATTCGGCCAATGAAAGCCTTGCCAAACGATAGGGCATAATTTGGTAAATAGATAAACTGAATAAAGCGTACCAAATTCCACCAAAAAAAATATGGAGAGAATAAAGTAAAATTTCGTTTATTGGGCGAACATCATCAATGCTAATAATCATAACCAACAATGCGGCCACGCCCATAGAGGCTGCCCGTGTACCAAAAACATAAAGCATTGAGCATAAGAAACTTAACCCAATTACAAACGCACCGAGTGTGTACACTGTAATCCCAACAAAACTGGTAAGTAGAGATATAATTGTCACCAAGCTAATGGTCAGAAACATGCTATTTCGACGATGAGAAATAGGGCCAGGAGTATCGGCAATACTTGCACAAATGGCCCCCAACGATAATGAAATGCCAATTTTGAGTAAATCAAATTGAGCAAGAATTAAGCTCGGCAGTAAAACTCCAAACGTAATCCTAAGTCCATCACCGAAGTATTGGCTTAGAACAAAACCCTTTACTTCTTTAGGGATTTTCTTTGGTGAAATATTGATTTCCATGCTAAAAATTGAGTTTTATTTTTTCTAAAGTTGTTGATAAAGTCTGAACTTACCGAATTTGAATACTTCTATTTCGCAATGAATACAGAGCGAAGATGAAAACGGTAACTGAGCGAAGCCATAAAGAATTGTCGAAGTCAAACTACCAATAAAACTGCAAAATAATGGCAAAAAGCGGCAAAGAGTACAAATAAATGCCAAATGAAATGATTGTGAGGAATCTTCTGATTTTGGTAGAAAACCGTGCCAATCAGATAGAGCATTCCGCCGGCAATTAATAAGTAAATTGAATTTTCGGGCATTAAGTTCCAAAAGCTTGAACCTAAGAAAAATACCAAACTTCCAATAAAAATATAAATTAGCGTAGAAAGTAATCGAAATTGGCCAGTAAAAAAGATTTTTTTTATAATACCCAATCCAATAAAGAACCATTGAATGATGAGAAACCAAAATGCAGTTTGAGAAGAAGTAAATAGAATTATAAACGGAACGTACGTTCCTCCAATTAGAAAGAAAATGCTAATATGGTCGAAAATTCGGAGTGTTTTTTTTATGAAAGGATTAGAAAAAGTATGATAAAGTGTTGAAAAAGTAAACATCAATAAGATTGTAAAGCAATAAAAAGTAACTCCAAAAGTAAGGGTTGGATTATTGGTCTGCACTACTCTTGCAATCAAAACTGGTGAGGCCACAAGCGTCAACAAGATTCCAAAGCCATGTGAAAGGGCATTGACCATTTCGGTTTTTATCTCTGATGCTGTGTTCATTGAGTGTAATGACGAATTTAGACGGGGTTGCCCGTGCGATTAAGAGTGATGAATGTATAGCCTTTTGGGTAATATTAATAATTACTCCCTGCACCGCCGCCGCCAAAATCACCTTGACCAAAATCGGTTTTATTGGTTTGGTGGGGCTGTTGAATGACTTGATTGACAATAAAAGCTTCTAAATTTTTGTATTCATTTGTACCAATAGCTATAGAGGTAAGACTGAATTTCGGAGTTTTTAGCTTAAAAATAGCCCAAATGCAGGCTCCAACCAATAATAATCCTATAATAGATAAAGACCATTCGAGGGGTAAAACTGAAAAATAATTATGATATGTAAATAACGAAAATACCACCGCACTGATACCGACTATTAAAAATTTCCGGTCGTGTTTTCTCAATCCATAAACCATGTAGAAAAGTGGAATTATTGAACTAAATAGATAAAATATTGGTGCAAAATCAATTTGAATTGAATGAGTTAAATTATTCAGTAAAGCATTCCCCTCTCTGACTATCAGATAATTACCCCCAAAATAAAAAGTAGCTAAAGTCAGAATTGTGATAATATTCTGCACCTCTCGGTAATAACTTCCTGTTTCTTTTTTCTTCCAAAATTCAATAAAAAGAAAGGTAATAGCGGAAATAATCATCATCACAAAAGGAATAATAACCTTGCCGATTGGGTATTTGGTGATTAGACTAAACCAAAAAGTAATCCACGCAAAATAAGCCACAAAAGCCACGATAGGGTCAGCATATCGAAGTAATGCAGGCAAAAGAATAGCTAAAGCAATTATACAATATATCCAACTTGGTAAGTCAAAATTAGTAAATCCGATAATGACACTGAAAGCCGCACTTAACAAGGCATAAAGCAAGGCATTGTCAACGCCAGAATGATAGAAATTATTTTTTTTGATAAAATACTCAAGAAAATAGAGAAAAATGGCAGAGTAAATTAAACTTATTATCGAAAATCCAAAACGAGATTCGGAAAAAAACGCGTCGAGAATGAGGTAAATAAAAAACAATCCTGCCGATGCCGCTAGGCATGTAAATAGGAATAATCCAATTTTTACGAAAATATTTGATTGGTGGAAACCCACAGGAAATGCTTGATAGCCCTCTTGGTGTTGTTCATCACTGATAAGTTTTTTCGAAAACCAATCGTCAATTATTTTTCGATTATTGATGTTTTCAACCCAAGTTTCGTTATATGCTTTTTTCATTTCTTTAGACCTACGATTTCTTTAATTTTTATTAAAAATAGGACAATTCCCACTGCGGAAAGTATAAAATAAAGCAGATACAAAAACGAGTCGCTAGGAAGAATTTTGAGTGCCGTATAGGTAAATGCAATATAGCCATAAATTACACCCATCAATAGAAACAAATAAGATTGTTTTTTGCGGGCATAAGCAATACTTAGATAAGACAAAACTGCGATGATAATTCCGTAAATAAATTCCAAATCAGAGATAAAAAGGCCCGAAAGAGCTGCAATAAATGTAAGATTTCCACCAAAAATAAAATAATTGAAACTAAAGTGTTTTTTTAAGTCTTTTTGAATCGAAACCCAACCAATAATAATTAGAAATATTCCCAACAAAATTGCCGTAATTATCATGTCTTGGCTATTGAAATCATTGTTTTCTAGTAATTTGAGTGGTGTTATAGTTATTCCAATCCAAGAAGCCAATGCCGTAATCGCCATTGATAGAACGCCTCGATGGTCGAAAAAATAAGCACAAAAAAAGAATAAAATAGCAGGTATAATTACTGCAAGACCATAGCGATTACCAAGGAAGTTATATTGATATTGTAGATATCCTTCGAGAGTCAGAAATCCCAAACAACCACCGAGCAATGCAAAATCATCAAAATTAGTACTTTCTTCTACTTCACCCCAAGAAAAAGGCTTTCGATGCTGAAAAGCGTAATAAAAGCATGCCAAACAGACTAAAGCAAATAGAGCAAATATAATATTATGGCCAATCGAATCAATATTTTTGTAAATTAATACACCTAAACCAGTACTCAAAAGCATAATGCCGAGATAGAGTAGTAAACGGAGCTCCCAATGAATAGAAAATGGCTGATTCGATTCAGAAACTTTAATTTGGGTGGCCTGTTCGTCCGAAATTATATTTTTTTCGGTAAGTTTTTCAAGCAAGTACAAGAATTGCATAGGCTTTTGCTACTTTTTTGGTAAAAGTAACAAATGTTTTTCATTAGCAAAATTTTACTTTTTAATTTGGTAATGAGATACAAAAAACGATATTTAGGATTAGATACGGCACGTCTCAGCGACAAAAGATTAATTATCAGCAAAATATCTAACAAATTATTGTCGCTTATTGTCGTATCATTAAATCATAGAAATATTATTAAAATTTCTTTTTTTTTCTTTTAAGAAACAATTTTAGCACGGAGTTTGCTTTTAATTAATCAAATTAAAATAAAAAATACTATGAAAAAAGTTTTGTTATCTTCGATTATTACAGTTTTTAGCTTAGGTTTTACTTTCGCACATAATTATAATGGAAATAATTTGATAATTATTCCACCAGATAATTCTGATAAAATTATAATTATGTCAAAAAATTCGAACAAGCAATTAAATAACATTTTAGCTGGAAAAGCTCTTATGGTGGTACAAGAGTTTGAAAACGATGAATTAGGACAAGAAATTGATTTAAATATAAAGGAGGTAGAAGTTTCAAGCACGAAATTCAACGATGATAATTTCAAATATGTGAAGGAAAAACGTGATTTGATTGGTTATGCTTTGCAACTTGCATCATTCTCAAACCTTACTTTAGCCAAAGAATATGCTCTTAAAATTGCTCAAAAAGGAGATGCTGAAAAGCGTCAATTGTTTATCTACACTGTTAATTTCTCTGAAAAAACATATTATAAAGTGTATTTTGGCTTGTTTAAAAATGATGATTCGGCACGTGAGAAACAAAGGACTTTTCTTTCGCTCGGATACTCACCGTTTGTAAAAGAATTCAGATAAGAATTATAGGCTAGTAAACACAATCAATCAAAATTCAGGATTCAAAAAATCGTGAATTTTTTTATGCCCTAAAGTAAATCTGAATGCTATTTGATGGCAGTTATCAAGAAAATGGTTAATCTGGGTTATAATTCATTTGTGAAAAGGTTTCTACTCTAAATTTATCAGGAAAGACAAATTTTACAATATCATCTTTTGTTAATGTGAATTGATAAATAAGGTCTTTTAGAAAAACTACCAATCACTAAAAAATGCTTTAACTTCCATCGAATTTGGTTTTTTTTGTTTTTAATGCAATCTTTTGAATCATTATTTCGTCTAAATAAATAGATTTAGGTCAAAAAATATTCTTCAATGCCATATTTTGTAATAATTATTCTGTTTTTGTGTTTTCAGCAAGTGAGTTTTTCGCAAGATTCAATGCCTAATTTACCTGTTGTTTGTTATTTATCTGAAAAAAATAGTTTTACCGAAATTCCAGCTCAAGATTTTATCTTGGCTAGTGGGCGTTTGGTTGCTACATCAAATATTGAAGTTACATATATTGATTTTCCCGAGCAAGTAAAAACTTCTTTCGAGTATGCAGTTGCGATATGGGAGAAGTACTTGATTTCAACCCAGACCATACGTATTAAAGCTACTTGGTCAAAGACCTTGACGAATACGGTTTTAGCTGAAACGGGGGCTACTCGTGTTTACAGAAATAGTTCAAATATTCCCAATCTACCTTATGCTAATGTTTGGTATCCAACTCCATTAGCTGAAGCTCTGTCGGGCAAAGACCTAAACTCGTCCGATTTTGAAATGACAGTCTCGCTCAATGCCAACATCAATTGGTATTTTGGCACTGATGCAAAAACTCAGGCAGGTAAATATGATATTGTTACAGTTTTGCTACACGAAATAGCCCACGGACTTGGTTTTTCTTCGTCGATGAGCGTCAATGATACACAAGGTCTATACGGACAATCGGGCAGTGCGTATGTATTTGATGTTTTTATGCAGGATTCCCAAAAAATAAAATTAACAAATACGGGTGTTTATGGTAATCCTTCAACAGATTTAAAAACTTCGCTTATAAGCAATGCCTTATATTTTGGCCTTAAAAATCCATCATTTGCTAATAATTTACCCCGTCTTTATGCTCCTTCTACATTTAAGAGTGGTTCAAGTTTTTCGCATTTTGATGAAAGTACGTATACAGTTGGTTCAGCCAATTCGTTGATGTCTCCGAGTTTTAGAGCTGCCGAAGTAAATCACACTCCAGGCGATTTATTGTTAAATTGTCTCAACGAAATAGGGTGGCAAATAAATGGATTGAATGGGTATATAGTAACTGATGTTGAGAATATACTTGAAAAAACTTTTGAGGTGCTGGTTTTTCCAAATCCAGTTGAAGATAGAGTGAATGTAGCCTTTCCACTTCAAACACAACCAAGAGCAATCAAAATCGATATACTTGATAATCAAGGGAAAGTTTTGCAAATTATTGAAAAACAGGGCGTTACGGTTGAAACAATTGCGGTTGATATAAGTGCTTTAAACGAAGGAATATATTTTCTGAGGGTTTTAGATGGTCAGAAAGTTTTGGTAAAGAAAATAGTGAAGTAAGGTTTAATAACTAAACTTATCTTTCCATTTATTGATTGGTTTTTCAATCAAAAGCCATGAAACCGTAGAAACGAAAACCGTAACTGCGTAGAGAAAAATGATTTTCAAAACCATATTTTCATCAATCATGGGTAGTTTGTTCAGCATCTTCACAACTGGATTGAATGGTGAATTATGGTAATAACTATAAATAAATTTATGGTAAATATAAATGCCATAACTGATTCGACCGAGATAAACAGTTAACTTGTTCTCCAAGAAGCTTTTTGTTACCCCACTAAAACCATAAACAGCATTCCCGACCATAAAAAGTGAGAAAAACGACTCAAAAAGGCGTAAAAAAACTACTGTGATTATATTATGACCGTCAGGAAATTGTTTTCCCCAAAGCACGATTCCGATATAAAGAACCAAACTTATAAGTAACCAAACTTTATTAGTCACAAACTTTTTAACTGCTTCGTTTTTATGAAAATAAAAATATGCAAATAATCCACCGATTCCAAAAGCATCCAAGCAGGTAGGCATTAGCACATAAGGTGTCATCCACGCAGTGCCATTGAGATAAAAAAACAAGCGAAGCCCAACCGATAAAGCAATAAATCCTATGAGAATCTTAGGCAGTGAACGAGCAGATAAAAAGAAAACGATAAACGGGAAAAATAAGTAAAACTGCTCTTCAACTGCCAACGACCAAAGGTGGTCGCTCGAACCCATCCAAGTTTGCTTAATGGCGATGTAAATATTGGTTGTATAAGTAAGATACCACCAAATTTTTTCACGAACTGGCTCAACATTCCAAATAAACAAGGCCAATATAGTAAGGTAATATATCGGGAAAATTCTGACAGTTCGACGAATATAAAATTGTTTTAACGAAAATTTGTGCGAACGCCCTAAATTTTCATCTTTCTGACGAGCCTGCAACAAGATTCGAGTAATCAGAAAACCACTTAGCACAAAAAACATACAAACGCCCAAATAACTTATCGGAAACTGTAAAGCATCGCCAGACCAATGGTCAATTAATACCATAGTTACTGCAAAAAAGCGAAGTCCATCAAGTTGTCTTAAATAGGACGTGTTTATAGTATTTTGTGTCATCGTATATAAAAATAGGAATAAAGTTAAGGATTTTGAACCTAAAATTCATAAATCTACTTTTCTGATAATTGATAAATGAATCACCAATTTTGTTTTGGCCGTGTTTCAGCAATATGCCTAATTTTTATTGTTTGATTACTCCAAACTACGGTTTTCGATTCGTTTTCAACCATTATTGTACCTATGCGGTAATTACCCGATTGAATGTATAACCTATTAATAATAGTTCTAAAGTTAATAATTTTGAGTTGATTATTTGCTAAAAAATGACGGTCGAGGTAGGCTTTTATACCCAAAGTATTGATGTGAGATGGATATAAATAGATGTTTTTTTCAGATTTTAGAATATAATACAATCCAGATTCTGGGTTCGTTAGGTCTATTTTTTCGCCAGATTTTTGTAGTGTTAAAAAAAAGTTTTCAGCTCTTTCTTCAATCTTTAGATTTTGCAGAGTGCTATCTTGCACCTGCCATATTTCATCAATCATCGAATCATAAAATGCTGTTTCGTGTTGTTGCAAAACTCGCATTATACCCTTTGCTGGGAAAGATTTATCGCTGTATTGCTGTTTAAATTGATCAGTGATTCGCTCTTGGGTTAAATATCTAATATTTTGATAGTCAGCAAAATAGGTGTAAAAGTTAAAGAAAAAACTTAAAAAAATAGCCAATTGAATGAAGTTGTTTTTATATCTTTCAGCAAGAGAATTTATACAAACTAAATAGAAAATGATAATGTTTAAGATAGAATAAATTTTGTATTTGCTTGTCAGTAAAATATCCATTTCATAGTATATGCGTGCAAGCACAATTCCAACAGTCGTAATGCCAATAAAAGCCAAACAAGCCAGTAAAAATAAATCGTTTGTATGTTGAGATAAACGGAAAGATGCCCGATTGTATTTTTTTAATATAACTTTATAAGCAAACATACACATAAATATAAAAAGAAATAAGCCTAGTGTCATTGCCAAATCCAAGTGCTTGGAAGGTGCTATGGCGGAAGAATCAAGTATACTTCCCAAAGTTGCAAAAATGCCTTTTATAATACTTTTGTAATCAGAAAAGTTTGTTTTAACTAAATTATCAGGGTTTTTCTGAAAATTGAAGAAAAAGCTCACAATAAAGATTATTGAACTGCTCAGCCATATAAATAGTTGCTTTTTTCTTTGTTGCACAAGCAAAACCATGCAGCCAATGAGCGGAATAACAATACCATTACCACTCGTAAAAACACCAATAAAACAAGAAAAAAGTGCTAGATAGAAAAAATATTTGTTTTGGTTTTCGATTGAAAAAACTAGCCAATAAAAGGTTAGAAAGGCGAAGAATATAACCCCAAAATTCTGTACCGAAGCCATTCCCCAAAAGGTGTTTTCAAACAAACCTACATTAAAAAGAATAAATGATATGGGCACAAAAGCAAATAGGGGTAATTTGTTCTTTTTTGAGATTTGAAAGAAAATAGCAAGAAGCCCAATTAAGGCAAAAAAACCAATAAACATTAGGCTTTTTAAGTTGAGTGTTCCTTGTAAAAGAAAAACTAACCATGCCGAGATTCTTGTCAATAGAATTCGATGTTCATTGTGCTGCGAGAATAGTAATTTTATTTTTTCAGAAATAGAATCAGTTTCCAGTATTTTTGCTAAAGTATTTCGTATAGCAAAATCATCCCAATGAGGAGTATTTACTGCGTATTTTTGAAAAACCCAGTAAAATATTACAACAGGAAATAAAATTAATAAAGCTGTAATTATATTTTTTGTAGAAAGATTTGGCACTTGTAAATAATAAATAAATGAAAAATTACTAAAGTTTTAGAATTGTAAACTCAACTCTGCGATTCTTTTTGCGGGTTTCTTCGGTGGCATTGCTTGCAATCGGTTTAGACTGACCCCAGCCTTTGGTCTGAATTCGTTTTGTGTCAATTTGACCCTTTTCTACCAAATATTTTTTTACCTCATTGGCCCTTTCTTGCGAAAGTTTTACGTTGAGAATCATATTTTCATCGCTGCCATCAGTGTGTCCTTCAATGATAACTTGCATCGTTGGGTACTCTTGCATCAACTTAATAATTCGGTTAAGTTCGGGGTAAGAGGAGAATAAAATATCAAACTTACTTTGATTGAAAAAAAGGTTGTTCAAAACCATCGTTTGTCCTTCTTTTATAGGAATTAAGCTGATGTTTTTTTTAATTTCCCTAAAACGACGATCTTTTGAAAGGTCGAGGTTTTCGCTAATACTAATAAAACCTTTCTTCGATGCATTCAAACTATACGCTTTTTTAAGCGGCACTACCATTTTATATTCACCAGTTTCGGGGTCGAATTCGGCTACAATTTTATCAGTACCTGTGCTATCATTCAGCAATTCCATGACTACTTCTGCCGAAATAGTTTTTTTATCGAAGGCATTTATAACTGTTCCTGAAATAATGGCAACTGGGTCTGGTCTGATTGAAGGAAAAAGTTTTATACGAAAAATGTCTTCTTTACCAATAGAAAGTTCATCAGAACTAAAATAGGCATGTTCGCCCGAAGCTGGAATGGTAAAATACCCATCCCATTTTGAGGTATTTATCAAATCTCCGATATTTTCTGGTTCGCTCCAATTAGTCCAGGTACTATCGAGTCTTTTAGTCAGAAAAATGTCGTTTTTACCATAACCTGGGAAACCAGCTGTTGAAAAATATAGCGTTTTTGAGTCGGCGGCGATGAATGGTGAGCCTTCATCTTCTGCAGTATTTATATTTACACCCATATTTAAAGGTTTTGACCAGAGCTCATTCGTTAGAAATGAGACATATAAATCTCTACTTCCAAAACTATCCATTCTTTCGCATGACATAACAAGTACTTTTCCGTTAGGGGCTAACGAAAATTCAACAACCTTTTCTCTATTATAGTAATCACTAATTTTTACTTCTTTAGGTAATTCCCAGCCTAATTTATTTCTTTTTGACACAGAAAGACCTTGTCGTAAAGTACCGTCGGGCATATAAATATTTAAGACATAGATGCTTTTACCGTCAGCAGATATAGTTGTGACTGCGTTGTTTTCTGAAGTATTTATTGGTTCATTTATATTTTCTGATTCTCCCCAAGTTCCATCAGTTTGAACTTTAGAAAACCAAACATCTTGTGCTTTATTTTTGCCTTTGTTTAAGTCGTGTCCTAAGCGAGTAAAGTATAGTGTTTTACCATCAGGTGTAATTACTGGTGCAACTTCACCTGTTTTTGAATTTATACCTTTTCCTAGATTTTCTTTAATAATTTCTTTCGGAATATCTTTTGCCAGATTTATTTTTGCTTCAAAAGGCAAATCAATTTCCGAAATTCCAATGGCATCAATTTGGTTATAACCTGGAATTTTGGCAGGAGCAACAATTAATTTAATAGCATGAACTTTGTATTCAGTCTGAAGAATAATAATATTCCACATTCTGCCTTTTTCAGTTGGGTCATATTCTTTATTTTCGTGAATAATGTATTCTCTATCAGTTGAATCATAAGCTAAAACCCTTATAATAGCACCAGAACCCCAGTTTTCTCCAATGGAAACTTGTTTAATTCTAGCAGGATTTTCAAAACCAACTTTAATGTATTCCTCAGCATAAGTATCAGCACCAGCTGTTGACCAAGCACATACACTTTCGCCAATTTGCGGTAATTTATTTGGACTTCCCAACACTTGGATTGCTCGATATTGTGGTCCAGGATTACTCGCATCAACTCTTTCCGAAGAAAAGCCCAGTACTTTGCTTGCCCATTGGATTTTGGGTTGAGTAAACCCTGTTTCGGTTGAAAATAGGACTAATAAGAGTGTACCAAATTGTAACAATGAGGTAATGAAATAAGATTTATGAGACACATCTTGAGTGAAAAACATTTTCTTTGGAGTAAACACTGTTTTTTGCTCTAATTGGGTTAGTTTTTAGTTGTAGGTAACGAAAGTATGCAATTTTAGCAAATTATCAAAATTATCAACATTTACAAAGATAGTTTTATGTTTAGTTTTTTTGTAAATTTCCTAAAATAAGTCTGTAATTTATTTATCATCAGATAATTATCAATTTTATTTGTTGATTTTTATTAGGCGTTTTTTCTGTACATTTTCATTTAACGTTTCATTAACAAAATATTCTTCTAAAAATTCAACAAATACTTTCATTCTTAAGTTTTGTTTACGAATTTAGCATACAAATTTAAAAAATGGCCGCTTTCACGGTCTGATGTAATTAATATTTAAAAGCTCTTATTAAAATGAAAAAATCACTCCTGACCGTTGCGGTTGTACTTGCCATTGCATCAGTATCAAAAGCACAAACAAAGATTCCACCAGATGTTGAGAAGTTACTTCAAAAAAATACATGTTTAGCTTGCCATAGAGTTGATACACGTTTGGTTGGTCCTGCATATAAAGAGGTAATGAAAAAGAAAAAATATAAGCCGGAGCAAATTGTAGAACTAATCTACAAGCCTATTCCCTCAAACTGGGAAGGATATCCGCCAATGGCTGCTTTATCAAATGTTCCGAAAGACGAAGCATTGAAAATCGCAAAATGGATTGCTACTTTGAAGTAATTTGGTAAAATAATCAAAAAAATAGCCTCTGTTGAATTATCAGCAGAGGCTATTTTAATTATAAATCCTTATTATTTATCTTCGTTGTCTGCTTCAACCGATTTATTATCTTCATCAACTACTACAAAAACTGTTTCGCCAGTTTTTTTCATTAAATATTTTTCACGAGCAAATTTTTCCATTGATTTATGATTGCCCATAACTTCCCGTTCTTCTTCTTTTACTTTTTTGAGTTCTTCGATATAATATTCTTGCTGATTTTCTAAATCAGAGAGTTTATTTAGCAGCCTAAACTGAGCAATGAGATTGCTGCCGTCGAAGAATGATACCCAAATCAGTAGACCTAAAAGAGTAATTACATAAAAACGATATCTATTTATGAATTTTGGAACGTAGGTTTTCATTTTGGGAGTTTTTTAAAGCACGTTGATAATTCAAAAGTAGGAAAAACAAAAAAGTCTGCCAACATTTTGGCAGACTTTTTTGTTTTTGAATCAATTATTTATGGACTAAGGACTATAGCATTTCAATCTGTCGTCCATTCACTGGACTATCGACTAAATTAGAACTTCAATCCTGGGAATGTAGCCGCAGAGCCTAATTCTTCTTCGATTCGAAGCAATTGGTTGTATTTTGCCATACGGTCAGAACGTGAAGCCGAACCAGTTTTGATTTGGCCTGTATTTAATGCTACTGCTAAGTCAGCGATGGTTGAATCTTCAGTTTCACCCGAACGGTGCGACATGATGCTCTTATACTTGTTTTTGTGAGCTAAGTTTACAGCATTGATTGTTTCGGTTAATGAGCCAATTTGGTTTACTTTTACCAAAATAGCATTAGCGATACCTTTATCAATGCCTTCTTGTAAACGCTTCACGTTTGTTACGAATAAATCGTCGCCTACTAGTTGGCATTTGCTACCAACCAAGCGAGTTTGCTCAGCCCAGCCAGCCCAATCGTCTTCTGCCATACCGTCTTCGATTGAGATAATTGGATATTTCTCAACCCAAGTTGCCCAATACGCAGCCATTTCATTAGAATTTAATTGTTTACCATCTGATTTTTTGAATGTATAAAGACCAGTTTTTGCATCATAAAATTCAGAAGCAGCAGCATCCATAGCGATGAAAACATCTTCACCTGCTTTGAAACCAGCTTTTTCGATTGATTGCAATACGATTTCGATAGCTTCTTCGTTGGATTTGATGTTTGGTGCAAAACCACCTTCGTCACCAACATTTGTAGAATATCCTTTAGATTTCAATACTTTTTTCAAAGTATGGAAAATATCAGTTCCCATTTGTAGAGCATGTGAGAATGACTCAGCTTTTGCTGGCATGACCATAAACTCTTGGAAATCAATTGAATTATCAGCATGAGAACCACCATTTAAGATATTCATCATTGGAACTGGCAAAATATTGGCGTTTACACCACCTAAATAGCGATATAACGACAATCCAGCTTCAAAAGCGGCTGCTTTAGCAACTGCCAATGAAACGCCTAAGATAGCATTTGCACCTAAATTTCCTTTATTTGGTGTGCCATCTAGGTCAATCATGATTTGGTCAATCAAGTTTTGCTCGAAAACATTTGCTCCAAGTAGCTCAGAAGCGATGGTTTCGTTTACATTCTTGACTGCTTTCAAAACACCTTTGCCTTGATACACTTTTGAATCATCATCACGTAACTCAACGGCTTCGTGGATACCAGTCGATGCACCTGATGGCACAGCGGCACGTCCTAAATAACCGTTATCAGTTAAAATATCAACTTCGA